>Ga0179593_1402896_pt1 | contig 15238 bp, 15 predicted proteins | sample CZODoug2_1_08_16_FD_185931 | JGI IMG/M metagenome (GOLD analysis project Ga0179593, IMG submission 185931) | Vadose zone soil fungal communities from Angelo Coast Range Reserve, California, USA - CZODoug2_1_08_16fungal (PacBio error correction) | ecosystem: Environmental > Terrestrial > Soil >... | reverse complement strand
GGGCCCTCTTTTCCTCGCGCTTCTGACGTGCTTTGTGTTTTCCCTCACCCCGGCGTTCCTACCCTATACCAGTGCCACAGTCTAAAAAAACGAACCCAACAGCCCCCCTGACCTCTAATATAGTAGACTTAAGTAATCCCTTACTTCGCTTACTTTGCACTTTCAGCCTAGCCCTTCCGTTCGCGGTATCGTTTTCCCACCCTCTCCTCTGGGTGTGAAACTGCGCCACCCCCCGACTTCCTATCGTCTCAAGAGTCTAGTTTTTTCCAGTCTTTTTGATAGTGAGTTCTCCTTTTGGAAGGGAGGTTGGGACAGGTTTCGGTTGCTTTTTTTTTTCCTAGATGTAACGGTGCGAGACATTTAGACCCTCCTGCACTTTCACTCCTTGCCTCATCATCCCTGGTAAACCATCTGCTCTTTTCTGGATTTTCCGTTTGGTTTCCCGGTTCAAGCCCTTCCTTTGGAACATCTCCTTTTGCAATGGTATTCCCTTTTACCTCGACCCCCCCTTCGATGGGAGGTCTTTTGCGCTCCTGCTGCTCGGAGGTAGTATCCCCATTGCTTTCCCCTCCCCCAAATAGGAAGCAGCAGGATTTCACCCGCCGCAGGCAGGAGAAATGCCACCTACTCCCCCCCGCCTACGTTCCCCAACTAAACAGAAATCAACTCTTTCATTGGACCATGATCTCAGCCTCCCGGTGCTTCCCCAGTTTTCTGAAAAGCGGTACCGAACCGTGCCCGGTTTACCATGCCCTCTGCACTGGCCCGCTAAGCCTTTCAAGATGAGCCCCGTTCCAAAAGGGTGCGCGCACCGTCACTCCAAAAATGCATTGGCCCTTTTCCGGTCCCCAAACCCCCCTCCCTCCTCCGTGAGCGTCTTCATCCGGCCGCATCCCGAACCTTCAGCTCCATTGATGACGTCCAGTCTCCTGCGTACCCGCCTCCCAACTTCTTCAGAAATTCCCTGTCGCCGCATACCGGTCCCCGGTGTCCGACCCCGTTAACCGCTTGTCCCTCGCTACCCCTCAAGGATTTTGATGCCCCCCCTGGCCCCTTCCCCCAACTCCTCCCGGAAAAGGTCATTCCTTCCACGCTGCCCCGGATGGCAAACATGGTCGGCAGTCCCCGGCGGACAACTTGCATTGCGCGTGGTAGATCTAATTTGGGGCTTTTTTAACGACCTTTAGAATGATACCCATTTCCTGAGCTCATCAAGCAGTTACAGCTTTGCTAGGCGCTGCATTTTTTCCCCATTCAGCAGGGACGTTAGGGCCCCTTTAAGACCGTTTCCACAGCGCTTTGGAGTTTGTTATTGATTGCGGCATAGCCTTTGCTGCAGGTTGCGTCCTATCGGAGCGGTCCCCCGGCTTGATCTTTTTCAAGGGTCCCGTGGCTGCTTGAGATTCCTTCCTTGGTAACCCGCTGGTCAACTCCCCGAGGAAATCCTCTTTTCAGGTTTGAGGAAGTTCTGTCCTTTCACGTTCAGCCTTTTGATCACCCCCCCCTTTTCCCTTGCCCAGGACCCCCCCCCCCCCATTGCTCCCCCCCCTTTGACCAAATACGAAAGCCCTCGTGGGGCTGCTGTTTTCTCTTTGGCTCACTTGCCCCGGTGCCTTATGTTGGATTTGTTTGGCGCTACGCTTGCTTTTCCCGGTCAAGTTGTTGCCTGCAGGTGGCCTTCCCCGCCCCCCACAAAAGATGATGAGTCCCCGCCACCCTCTCTGCGATCTGACTCCCCCAGTTTCTCGATGCCAGGGTTCTTTTTTCTGCACTTCCGTGTCATCCGAGAGCATTTTTCTCCTCCCGTTTTCGCGACCAGACACCCCCTAGTGTTGTCTCTCCAGATGTTCCTCTGTGTGCCATTCCTTTTTTGTTTTTTTCTTACATATCCTTTCCTTGAGCCTCGCCTTCCGGTTCTCTTCTTTTTGTGCCCTGAATGAAGGTTTTCTCTTGTTTGCTTCCTCTTGCCCCCCGAAAACTTCACCCCCGTTTTCCCCCATCGGCTTCTTTCCCGTCTTTTTGTTTTTTCTTACTAGTCTTTTGGGACTTTGGTTTCGGTGCAGCGCTCTCCTAGAGATCAAAAGACAACCCCTTTTACCTTTTTCCCTCCATTTTCTTGTATTGCCCCTGTCTCCCGGTCTCTCTTCGTCCCAGTTTGATTGTTGGTCTTGCGCTTTGATTTAGTTTTTATTGTGATCCCAAGAGGGACGGCACCTCCCCCTTTTCTCAGAGCTGTTTTCCCTTTTCCGGTGCATGTGTCGGGGAGGCCGCATTGATGCTTCGGCGCGCCTTTCCGAAGGCTCCCCCCTTTTTGAGTTGCACCCCCCCCCTCCCATTGTTCCCTCGTTTATGGAGTTACTCGCCTTGTCCGTCGTAGCTTTTGAGGGAGCGCGGTGTTGCGCGAAGTTTTGATCCAGGGATAGGTTCCTTCTCCTTTTCTCGCGGCTTTTCTCAGGCCCTCTTGGCCCTTACTTATCTCGGCCATGCAAGTTTTTTATTCCTACCGTTAAGGCTGGCCATCTTACTGGTACCCCTTCCGATTTAGCCTTCTCGACCCCCTTCGGCGGGTAAATTGCATTGAGTACCCCGTGTAGTAACTTTCTCGGAAGCCTCCTTGACCCGGTGCCTATTTTCCCTCTGGGGAGCAGTTGTCTGATGGCTTTCCCCCCTTCCCCCCTAGGCAAGAAACCAAGCATTCCCCCCTTTGAGCGTTCTTTCCTCATAAGGATTTCGGTTCAACTAGATGCCGTTGATTTGACTTTGCGTTCTCCTGAGTCGGAGACACAGTAGTTTCTTTTTGTCCTTTTATAGTGGTCCCCCCATTACGCGCTTTTTCCTTTATTGAATCCGTTTGGTTAGTCCATTGGTTTCCACAACAAGCAGGTCCCCCTTCTTCGTTCTTTCCCGCGGATGAATTGTCTGACTTTCTCTTAGGTCCAAGGTGAGATGGTGCCGTGCGGGTGCCTCCTGAACTTTTCCCGTTACTCCCGCTACTTTCCCTTCATCTTTTTAAACAATTTGTTCCCTGGTCTTTTTCTCCAAACCTCCAAGTGCATCTTTAGTGCTTTTTGTTACGCGATTTCTTATTTCCCTTTTCTGTACTTTTTTTCTTCGCATCACGTCATGGCCTGTGTCTTTTCCCTTTGCGTCCTAAAAGACTAGATATGTCCTCCTCCTCTTTTTTTTTCTTTGATCGCGGTTATGAAGAGGATTTTACTATTGTCTCCTATCCGGACCTCTGGGTTCCCGCGTGGGGCTGCGCACTACCTGGGTTGTACCGCCCATTTTCCCTGAAGATACTTTCCCCCTCCCCCTTTCACACGATATTCCCCTTTTCCTTTGCCGTCCACCGCCACGTTTCCAATTTTTGGGAAAATTGCCCCTTTTACAAGCTCCCCCCCCTGGCAAGTTTGACCCTTTTCCTGCGGAACCCTTGCCTTCCCCAACCAGCCCTTTGGTTTTCACACATCGACCTCTATTCTCTTGCAGTCCGAGGTAAGGGAAAGCATTTTCCGCCCTTTTTTTACCCCCCCGCTATTCCTTTTCCCCTTACCTGCCCTGCAGCGGACTTTCACCCACCCGTTGAAAGCCACCTTTTCCTTCCCTGTTCGTTCCCCCCTCAAACAGTCCCTGTGACTTCCCCCGCCTTAGTAGAGATCCCACGTGTCAAGGAGGGATGTCTTGCTCAACTTTCTTTTCGTACGCCAGTGCCCTTAAATTCCCTCCCCTGCAGCTCACCTGATATTTTTCCGCCAGATGTCATGTATTCACTAGCAAGGATTTTACATGCCACCCTCCGAAGTGCTTCTTTCTTCCTTTTTTCCCGTCTTCAACGTTTTAGAACCATTCACGAGTCCACTTTTCCCATCCCAACGAAGGCCTTTTCTATATTTGCGGCATTTTGCCCCCCTCTTCCCCCCCCCTCCTGCACGGTCTAATCCCCACCCCCTTTTTTCACAGTCGCCCTGCCGATCCTTAGCTTCCCCTTAGTCCAGGCGATCCCCTTTCAACGCTGCCAAAGGAAGTGCTTTTCTTTTTTCCTTTTCGATTCTATAAAAGTATCAGAGCTCTCCATCCATTTTTCCCCGTCCCCCTTCCCCTCTGACAAACACCCGAGTTTCTCCACCGTCTTTTTAACAGGCCTATGGTTTTATTCATTCCTAAATCCCAGTATCAGACCCCCCAATCACGGTATATTTTTTACTTCAACGACCATCCCGGGAGAATAACAACGCTCTTCCCCTTCATGTAATTTAAGGGATTTGTGGCGGTGCTAGAGAAGTCTTTTATGCTTCCTACAAAAGTCCCACTCCAGATTTGATGGTACCCTCCCCCACATCAGCAGTAAGCCCCTCAGATGAGGAACTTACCTTGTATGTGCTTTTTTTTTTCCTTTCTTATCCCCGGATCCCCCCTTTTCCCTTGGGCTCCTCTTAGTGTGATTCCCCTTTTTCTCATTGCGAATTTCAAGTGAAGCCTCCTAACTCTCCTTCATTCCCTAGCCTTCATGATAGCACCTGGTTTACGTTTCCCTTTTCGGTGTAGCTCTCCCTTTTCTCTTTTGTCCTGCATTCGGAGCCTGGCCTCTCCTCTCAGTTTTGATGTCATCATCGCGCTGCTTGTTTGTTTGTCGGGTCAGCCACCTCTTCTTTTGTGGGGCTTTTTTCTTTTCACCCCTTTTCGGCCCCTAAACCTTGCCTTTTGAAAGGATTCTTCCATCCTCCACATACTTATACTCCTTTTAGCGCCCCCCTTGTCCATGACCATCAATCTTACCTTCTGTTTTTTATTTAACAATTTTTTTTTTTGCCTTGGAGCTTGTTCTTTTTCGGGTACGTTAGTTGTGGTCTTCTTTTTTTTTTAGTCCCCTTTGTCGTCTTTGAATGCCCCCCCGTCGTTAAGCTGTTTTTTCACCTGCTGTCCCCGGGAAACCAAATTCACCCTTCCCCCTCTTTTTCCCCCGACGATTCCGCTTCTCCCCCCCCGACCCCTTTCTCCCTCCGGCTCGGAAGAAACTAATCCAACAAAAGAGTACTCCCCCCTCCCCTTCTGTTTAAAGCCCTTTTCTCCCTCCAGACTTTGATGTCCTTCAGAGGTGCTCCCCGCTGACTTTCTTCCCCCCTCCCCTACGATTTATCTTGATGGGGCTCGAGCCTTCGACCATTTCTTTTCATAATCTCGTTTCTCCCCCCGCTCTCCCTCCCCTTTTCCTTTTGACGGACCCTGTTTTCCTCCTAGGATTTTCCCGTTGGCCAGCGTGCCTTTGCCTTTTTGCTTTTTCTTTGCCATTGATCCTCCCCGGTGCTGAGGTGCCCCTCATGGTGACGGTGTTAGAAAGGGTGAATTGTGCGGTGGCTTCGCGTCCTGGGCCCTGTGCTGCCCTCCTGTCGGTTGATTCTTAGGAGCCGGTAAGGCTTCATCGCTTTTGTCTGTTTTCTTTGATCGGTTTCACGTCTTTCTTCTTGTTTTTGGTTGCCCCGCCTCTTTTTCTCCCAACTCCGGTTTCTCTTTTTCCTCCACGGTTGCTCTCCCGCTTCGGACCAGGTCCCTTCCTCGTTTTTCCATTCACGACAGTTCAGGTTCTCGTTTTTCTTACCTCCCTTCGGTTTCCTCATTTTTTATTCGCGTTGATGCGTCTTTCTATCACGTTGGCCGCTTCGCCGTCTTTTTCCCTGCGCTGCGTTGCTTTTCACTCTCCTCTTATATTCCTTGTGACGACTCTTTTGCGCCCCCCCCCATCACGAACCGCTTCCTTTTTTCAGCCTTCGCGCCTTCGTCGTGACCTCGCATCCATCTTCAACGTCCTTTTCCGGCAGCCCTGTCCCTTTTTTGAGCTCAAAAAAACTCACCCTTCCCAACCTCTATTTTGCCCGTATGCCTTCTGAAAGTTCCCCTACCCATTTACTCCCGTTAGGATCCCCCCACAAATCTCCCTTTTTTCAATCTTGAAAAACTCTGTGACCCCGATCGCTGGGGAAGCCTTCCTACTCTTACCGACTTTATTCCTTTTTGGAAGTTGTCCCCCGCCAGGTCCCTATATCGTCGCCCCAAAGCTCTCTTGCTTTTCTGGCCGTCCCCGTTGCAAGATCCTTTTGGACTTTCAGTTTCCCCCCCCCCCTTCTCGGATCTTCATTTTGGTTTATCGTTCCTTGGGTTGGCTGCCCGCCGTTGCGGTACTCTGATAGTTCCCAGAGAAGATCTCCCGTTTGTCTTCCTTCTGAGCGCGGGGAGGTGGGTTTTGTTTTGTCCCCTTTGGCAATTTCGGGTGAGATGGCGCAGCCTTTTTCTGACCTTTAAAATAGCTGTCGCTACCGTTGCCGCCTTTGGCCTCGCTTAATGCATTTCCCCCGGAGGGCTCGTTTTCGAGGAGTAGTTCTCTCGGTCGACCTTCACATCCTTCCGATCCTTGAGCGCTCCCCCCCCCGCTTTCCGCTTCCCTATTTTCTTTAGACAAGGGTTTCCTCTTGACCAGAAGTTACCCTTAAGTTGATTTTCCTTCTCCCCCTTCCGGCCGCTATAGCCGTCAATGTGTTGCTTCTTTTTTCTTCCCTCCTTAGATAGAGAAAGGGGCCCCCAATGCACGTTTTGCCCTCCTCTATTTCATCCCTCTCTGCCGTTGTGGGGGGTTATGTTCTCCTTTTCTGCTTCATGTCCTTCACCTTCTTCCCCCGCCCTCCCAAATTTCTGTCTACTGGACATTCTCCCGCACCTCAAGTCGGCCCCTCTTTTTTTAGTCAGAGAAATCCCCTTTTTTTCGCTAACACTCTCCTCCAAAGATGACCCCACCGTTCACACCGTCAGCTGACACCAGCGAAGCGATATCACCACGTTTTTGAGCGACCTTGTTTTCTGAGCACGATTCAACCTAGGCGGTTGGACAACCCTGCCATCCCTCCTCCTCATTTTTATCTCTGATGCTGGCGATGCCCTTCGCGTTCGTTGTTATCTCTCCCCAAATAGATCAACCTCCCCGTTTTTTGTGATTCCCTTTCCCCTGGGCGCCGTCTCGACCACACGTTTCGGTGAGTGTTCTCTTGGGTCTTTTTTTTGACCCTGCGTGCCCGTCAAACAATTTCCCCTTCCTTTCAGGTGACTATCTCTGTCTGGTGATCATTTCTTTCTTTCCTCTTCTTGAGTTGTGTACCCCTCCAGGGTCTGAGAGAATCCTCAATCCCCTTTTTTCCCTCCACCTCCCATCCCCAAAGTTTTTTATTTTGATTTCCCACCCTTTCTGACGTTCCGTTTTGTCTGGGTGTAAGTTTTTCCCCAGTGAGCCCCTTCCCCGTTAAAACTTAAGTCCTTTTTCGTTCCGATGTGGATCGTTCATGATCGACGGCCCCCTTCTCTTAGTTTAGTCATGTTTTATTTCCGTAACTCTATTTCAAGCGAGGCGTCCGCTTCGGGTTTTTGATCGTCGTCTTTCCCTTCCTCCTACTTCCTGTGTTTTCCCTGTGTCAGCCCCCTTTTTCGCCAAGATATCATCTATAAATACTAGTCCATCTTCGCGTAAGTCAGACGCCACTTTTCTTGCCTTATAGCCATATTAGTTTTTCAACCTTTCCTCGAAGAGTTCGGAGAAGTTCTTCCCCCATCCTCCGTTCCGTTGCGCCCGTAAAGAGGAACCCCCTCTTTTTTCCCTGAATTCTCTCTTCTTAGTTCCTCTTTTGTTTTCTATAAGCCTTCGGTATCCCCTTAATGTTGCCTTCACCCACCTTGAACCCACTTCTCAGGAATGATACCTCTTCTCCTTTGATGCTCCGTCGTACCGCGTTTCCGTCTATTTTGGTTTTCGCCCATACCTGTGATGTCCTCTTTCTGAATTCTCCGAGCCCTTTGATTTCTGCAAACCACCCCAATTAATAATAGCACGATTCTGCTTTTCCCCCGCGGATATTCGAGTGGACCTTCTCTGTCTGCGTGCGTGGGTTTTCTTTTTTTTTTTAGACTCCGAGTAATTGGAGTATGATTTCCAACCGGTTATTCGCATAATAATAAGTCAATGAGAGGCGGTTTGAGTTGTTTGGTGTTTGATATGATAAGAAGTAGAGTGATCCCCCTCCATGTTTCTTGCCCCCCCGATGGTTACCATCACCATGATCAGCCTCTTTCCTTGTTTATCTCTTTATATCAGTTATTGCTTTTTTGTTAATTGCGATCCTGGTTAACTCCGCGGTGATCCCCATTTTTGACCTCTCATGAGATGCAAAGAGACTGCTCCGGCGCATTACAAAACTCTCCCGACCTCAATACCAACCTTTCGGAAACGAGGCCGACTCCCGCAGGTCTCTCTAACTCCCTGCCCCAGCGACCCTTAACCCCCCGGAAGTTTTGACCCAGATGGCCACGGTACACGACCGTCCACTCGACTTGGAGTCCCCTTACAGTCTTTTGGCGCCTTCATCCCACACTGCTTGGTTCCCCTCGTGCTGTCCCCCTGCCAACCCCCCAGCCTAATCTGATTCAGTCTGGCCGTTCATGATCCACCCCTTTCCTCCAAACTTCGCTGACCATCCGAGCATTTGAGATCCTACTCACCCCACCCCCAAATTTTTACAGTTAAGGATCCCCTAACCCCCTCCCATTGAACAGTTCGTCCGACTTTAAGTCTTGCTTCCCGATACCAACCTAATTCTTGGAGCTCTCACTTTACAGTTTGAACCGAAGTCCCCGGACAGGTAATCACGGCTTATTACCCTTCCTAGCTTAAACCTGTTGACAGATCGGCCCCTTTCTTCTTTTTGATCTTATCTTTTTCCCCCCGACCTTTTTTGCCGCTCACCCCTCGTCACCAAGACTTTGGCGTAAAATTTTCAGGTGCTTCCAACCGCTTTTCCTCATCCACAGCGGGGGCCCCGCCCTTTTTTTTTGCACCCAACCGGCTCTTTTTTCGAGTTTCGATTATTTCTGCCTCCCTTGCCCTGTCGGCCCTTTGTGCTCGCTATCGGTCGGCCCGCCCTTTCGGATTCTTTTCGCTGGTTGTAATGTTTTTAAAGCGGGACTTTCAGTGTTTCCGGTCCCGATTTTTCCCCTTCAATCTGAAACTTTTTTCTCATGTTTTCAGTAATCTCCTCCCCGGCCCCTAACGGACCCCAGGCAACATCTTGATTCCTAGCTCAAGCGTTTGACCCTTTCCCTCAAAAGGCATCTCCGAGTGTGGCTTCCGGTTAGGTTAAGAAGTTTTTGTTTCCTGAAGTTTTCACCGGGGCAAGGTCTGGGGGTTTTTCCTTACTTCGTATAATTGACCGGTTGGTAGTGACGGCATTGTTTGCCCCCTCTCAACCACCCCTTTTCCCGCCACCAACCAAGCAAGTTCTGAGGATGAGCGCCTCCTCTGTAAGGAGCTGAGTCCTCCTTCCTGGAACAGCGCGCAGGATGACCCCTGAGTTGTTGCTTCCTGTCCACCCGCCAACCTGTTCCGATAAGCCTTCTTTTTTTTCTCTCACGCCGCTTTCTTCGACGCCTCCCGGTGACACGTCCCCCTGTCCCTCCTAGTAAGTAGACCCCTCTGGGACGCCGACTTTTGCGTGAGATCCCGTCTTTTCGCCCCCCCACAGAAACATCCCGGTGCCGGTGAACTTCCGCTTCTGGCTCTTCCCTATTGTTTGTAGTAGCTACCGTCTGTGCCCGCAATTTTGTTCGGGTTCAGCGTCGGAAGGAAGTATCACCGCCCGTAAAGCCTCCCCGTTTTTGCTCTCCGTTTTTTTCCCCCCGTCCGTTATTCGTTTTTTTTCCATTACAGCTGACTTGATGTTTATTATATCCCGGCCCGTCGTAGGTTGACGACAACCCGAGTTTCGTTGCCTTCCTTTGCGCCGCGCTGTTTGTCAGTTTTTTTGTTTTCCCCTGTTTTCCCTGCATCCCGTTTGATTTCCCTTCCAGCCTTCAGATGGACCGACCTCCTGTGACCTTTTCCCGGCGCCTTCCGTTTTTTTCCACGCTTATTTCTCATCGAGTTTAGTCTTTCTTGGAGGTCGCGTTTGCTTGGTGATGAAGCTGTGTATCACCGGGCTGATCTTCTGGACCTTTTTGCTTTTCCTTCCTTCTTTTCCAGGGTCTTTCCCCCTTCTATCGCGACTTCCATTGCTGTTGAGGGCAAGCCTTGTTCCTTCTGTTCTCTGTACTTTGAAACGTTCCCGCCTTCCTTCATTCCCCTACTGCAGGATGTTTTGAATTTCCTCTCCTTTTTTGTCTCCAGGGTCGGCTCACCGAGAAGGGTGCTTTTCTTGAAGGCTCTGTAGTTCCTCCAACCCAACCAAACACCCCCACAAACATTCCCCCCCCCCCCCCACCCCAACATATGGTCGTCATGCCCACTCTCCACAGAACCCCATCCGCAAAATTGTGAGCGTGCACCTTCCTTCTTGGTTTTTTTCCTTTTTCAACCCGTCATCATCATTACCTTTGTTCTAGACTTTGAAGGCGCACTGTCCCTCCACCTTTTGCGGTCACTGGTGTTTTTTTCCTCTGGACTTTTCAGACAAGGCCTTTTTCGTGCTTTTGCAGAGAATGGGAGGTAACCCCGCGGCTCCAGGAGTTTCCCTGCAATTATCCTAATTCTTCCTGTTAGAGTCGTTGACAAGGGCGCTGTTGCCGTCCTGTGTGCCTTGACCCCCCTTTTTTGTACTTCTCATTCTGGACGGCACGGAACCTTTTGGCCTTGAACTTCTCCCGGGTCGGTTGCCGCCTTAACTTCCCCGCGCGGCTTCGATTGCTTTTCAGGACGATCTTCGACCCGTGCTGTACCAGCTTGCCCTCCCCCCCTGTTTCCCTTTGTAAGTCTTTCGTATCGCTTTTAAATACCCATCTTTTTCTCTCTTTCCTTCCTTTTTTTTTGGTTTCTGAGACGCGGTATGGCGGGTGTTGAAGATTTCTGATGTTCTCTCGTGTTTGTATCCAGGGTGGATTCGAAAGATGGTACCCAGAAATTTTCCGCGATCGCCTAATCCTCTCACCCCCTCGTGCACAGTGCCGGCCATCAAAAGCCCGTGTTTCCCTTGGTTGTTAACGTTCCCCCCTCTTCAGTAGACCCGGCTTTGCTTTACCGGTCATTCTGCAACCCTCCCTGCCCACATCCCCCATGGTGACCCCCCCCTCGCCCCGGTAGGCATTTCCTTGAAAGGTCCAATCACGCAGCCTCTACGTCGTTGTTTACACTAAAAAATTCTCTGTCCCACGTCCAATTTTCCTTAATGCAAGGGCTCATGACACCCCTAAATTTTTTAACCCCCTTTAACCCACTTTTTTGTCTTGAAATTCTTTCTCCCATCCCCTATCACTTCATCTTCATTTGACCGTCACGCAGGTCTTTCCCTCTGCCCGTTCCCTTGCCGGCTTGCGATTTTCCTTGTATAATTGTCTTGGTCAGGAATCCCCACAGCCCCGTCCAATGTCTCTCCCCCCAGCCCTTCCTATTTCACTTTCCTCTCTTTTATGACGATGCACTACTCCAAAATCCCCTTTGCCCCCATCATCCATTCTTTTTTTCTCGAAGGTGGCTACCCGTTTTCTGTCCAGAACCCTTACCATTCCCTACTGAACCCAATTTAGTTAAACATCCAAAGAAACTGCTGAATCTGATACTTATGGCATGGCCCCAAGTTTAATTTTCCTCGACCGTCGGGAATCTAAAAGTCCGCCCGATCCATCCCGTGTTGATCCCAATCCCCTTCTCTTCCAGACTCTCCCTCCCCCCCAGAGCTAACCTTCGTACGGAGGTCACCCACACCATAAAGAATGCCTTCAGCCAAGGCAACGTTTTTTTTTGCGGATGTTGAAGGCACCACATGTCTCTTTCAGCTAAAGTATTAAGTCAGGACCACTCGTAATAGATGTACCTTTCTTCTACTAAGTTTCCCAACTTTTTCCCCAGTTAAGCTGCCCCAACACGATGCTGGCGCCCCCCTCGGAAATTACTCGTTTGTGCCAGGACAAACCTCACTCAACCCCTGCAGAGGAGACACTATCACACAACCGAAAGGTTTCCTCCGGGTTCAAGGCCTCCTCCTCCAAGAGTAAACTTATAGGGTGGCGACCCTTCCAAGACAGCGACTGTTGAGCCCCCCTCCCCAGACGGGCCTTACTGTCCCCGGGGGACCGGTTTTAGTAAGTCTGGCTACGATGGCCCCCGCCAAACCCCTTACGTGCCCCCTAGGTTTTACTTCTTACACCAAACCTTCATGGCCATCCCAAGCCGGGCTTCCACCAGGAAACTTTCATTTTTTTCGGGACTGCCACAAGTTAAGCTTCTTCTCAATCCGCCACCCCCACCCTTTCGTTTCTCCGATGCAGGTCGTCTCACAGGTACTACTGCTTGGAAATCTTTATCCCAGTGTCTGGCGGTATCCTCCAGACGAAGGCTATGACCCCTCGTCTCTTTTCCAGATGGATTCGCCCTGGTTCCTCTGTGATTCGTCTCTTGCTCGAAGGTCCTCCCCTGTTCTATTCGGCAACGCGGCTGCTCGCCTTGCCAGCGACCTCTCCCTATGATTTTTTGATGATAATACTCAGGCTTTCGTTGTGTGCGGTTCTTGGTTTTCACTTCTCTCCGGTGGTTGTCTCTGAGTGGTTGTCGGCCGTTTGTGCACAACGCCGGAACCTACAATTCCTTTTCCCCCTAAACTTAGACGGTGTTCCCCCTTCCACCCCCCCCCAAAAATCCCCTCCAACAATTCCTGGCTACCGTTCACCCTTCGTCGTCCAGTATGAAAAACCATTCCTCCCCACTCAGAGGTGCTTTTTCTTTCTCCAACACTTTTCTCACTCTCTTTCCGTGTCTCCTTTTTGCGGCTTTTCTTTCCTTCGGAACGTTGTCTGCTTTTCGTAGAAAAGTTGATCTTAGCTTGAAGATTTGACGTTTTGACCCTGTTTCCGAGGAAATCTTACTGCTTGTACCCCCTTGCACCAAACGCTACTATTTGTCAAGACCTCGATGCCGCAACCGTTTTTCTCCGACACTTGGTCCGCCGTCCGCGGCTTTACCTCAACCCCTCACCCCCTCTGACTCATAAGAAGGTTTAAAACTCTTATTTTCCCCCGTCCTTCCTTGTGGGCTGCATAGCTTTCTTACCGAGAAATTCCGTTTCCAATTCCCGACGTTTTCTCTATGGAGTAGTCAGATCTGCCCGTACCCCCCCTTCAGGTGCAATAATTCGCGTTCTACCCAAATCGGTTAAGCCCACTTGGCCCCTTAGGGATCCACATTTTTTTCAGTCTGAATTCCCCCCGTTAAAGAGTTCTCATAACCGTCCTGTCTTCTTTGGTGGCACTGTGTCCATCAGCAGCCTCTGGGTCTCTCTTTGCCCGAACGCTACCCGGTGCGGGGGGAAGCTTTTTTCTGAGGGTGACTTGGTGCGCTGGCTTGCAGGTGCTCCTGGTGGTGTTCTTCGGGTTGATGCCGCCCTTCTTCATGCATGACGTCTCGTCATTCTGTTTTTCCCAGGTGTTTCTTCTTAATGTCTGCACGATGCCACCTGCTCAGGCTTTTTGGTGTTGTTTTTTTGCTTCCTAAAAGCTGGAGCCCCCAGTTCCCTGTTTTCTCCCCGGTTCTCCAAGCTTCTATTCCCTCGGTAAGACTCGTTAACAGAAGGTGACCCTTTCCTGCGTAGTTCCCCTACCTTTCCCTTGGTAGCGTCTGCCTTCCCTTTCCGTCCCCCCGGATGTTATGTACTTTTTTCATTTTCTCTTAAAGCTTTGCGGTTATGTCCTTATCTTTGTTTTCTCGGCGAATGAGATGGTGTTCCGGCCAGCTTAGCTGTGGGAGACTCTGACGGCGTATACTTTGACTTTGTTGAGAGTCGTTTGATTGACTGCCACCCCCCTTCAGCCGAACCGTAGGACGCTCCAGCCTGTTTTCCCAGTCTGTGAATGCCTTTGTCGATTGATCAATAAACATTCCCTTCCCTTAGGATCCTTCTGCTTTGGTTTTCCAACCCCCGTCAACCCGAACTCTCTTCTAACAGTTTTTCTGAGGCTACTTTTGCCCTTTCAGATACTACACCTTCGTTTTTTTTTCCCCATCATCCCCACTGCCGCCCCACTTGCTACTCAACGATCCCAGACCGATCGCTTTCCCTTTCCCCGCAGCTATCTTTGAGTCGCTTCTCGTTCGTGTTTTGCAGCCTCACCGGGTTCTTATGGGGAAAACACCTCGAAACAGCGCACTTTATTTGGTGAGTTCTTCTTTCCCCCCTTAGGCTGCGATAACAACGGACTTGTTTTTCTCCACCTTGATGATATGTCTGATCAAGGTGTTGGGTTTTTTCTCTTTGTCATGGTCTCTTCAGACGGGTTCCTTTTCCAACTGCACGAGAGCTTGTAGATCTCGGCTCCTCGAGGTTTCGCGGCAACCCCGGTTCCGGTTGCGGATCCTTTTGCCCGATGCCGAAGCGATTTTTTTACTCCTATGTCTATCACAATTCAAGTCGAGGGGCTTCGGGAATAGAGCCTTGTAACCATGCCACGCTCCGCTTTCCCTCAGGTCGTAGCAGCCAGTTTGAAAATTAAAATTAGTTCCGACACTTTCCGGCCCTCCTCCCCTCTTAACAAAACTTTCGACTCCCTCTACTGAATCTTGTCCTCTGGTGGCAAGCGGGGCCAGGCCTTCCTCCTACGTTTAACGGGTTTGGACTCCTGTTCCGCTCCCCCATTCGGACTCGCACTTACCCTGTGTTTGTCCCCTTCTTCCTCCCTTTCATGAGACCTGCGTACCTCATGACGCTCCTTTACTTGATTTTCACTCAACATCATTTTGTTCGTTGGTAGGGTTTGTTTCTTTATTTCTTCTGGTTTTCTCACTGAAACACTTGTTACCCCCCCCTGCAAGCATTCCCTCCAATTCTTTTTGAGACTCTTTTGCAAGAGCGCCTCGCACCTTCCACGTATGCAGCTTTGGTGGAGTCGCTCACCTCTCTTCTTCGTATTTACTCTCTTTCCACCCCGCTTCTCCCCCCCAAACACCTCAAACGTGGTCGTGAGCTTTTTACATCCCGCAATTAGAAGATCCCCATTCCCTTTCTATTGCGAGTGTGGTTACTTTCAGACTTCAACAGGCGGAGCGCTTTTACAACAATCGTCTCCCTCCCTCTCTTTTTCCCCTCGTTTTTGTTTTTTTTTTCGAGAATTGATTCTCCGAGTCCAAGTCGCGTCTCCTGTTGATGTGCGCTCCACCCCGTGTCTCTTAAAGGTTTGTTCTTCTGTCGCTGAGCGGACGTAGTTGATGACCTCTGACCCCCCAAGTTGT
>Ga0179593_1332102_pt1 | contig 15238 bp, 17 predicted proteins | sample CZODoug2_1_08_16_FD_185931 | JGI IMG/M metagenome (GOLD analysis project Ga0179593, IMG submission 185931) | Vadose zone soil fungal communities from Angelo Coast Range Reserve, California, USA - CZODoug2_1_08_16fungal (PacBio error correction) | ecosystem: Environmental > Terrestrial > Soil >... | reverse complement strand
ATGCTTCCACGGTTGTCCTCCGGGAACATTTCCCCCTTCCCTCCCTCTCGTTAGTCTCTCTTCAGACGAGGTCGCCTTCTTACCCTTATCTAGTGGCTGAAGACTCTTGTTAAGAGCGTTCGTTTCTTTTCCCCACCTAGTGGCGTAGCCCGCTTTCGAACTCTCCATCCTCGTGTGTATAGCTATCTACCAGATCTTGTCTGGTGAGAGAAAAGAGCCCCACAGTTTTCTGACGGTCGCGGAGTTCCACGGAAGAGCTTCTCTCTTTTCGTAAAGGCTACGATTAAGTTGTTCCCCTTTGTTCTTCATAGGTTGTACTCCTTCCTAGTTGGCGCTCGCTCCTGCGCTTCTCAGTCGCCCTTGTCAAATTGAGCTTTGAGCTCTCTCCGGGCCGCGGCCAGTAGGCTCTTTTAGGATTCCCCCTCTAGTCGCCCTTCCATTGAGCGCGGATATTTCCTTTTCTGTGCGCGTCGTTGCTGCCTGATTGAGGTTTGTTTTATTTGTTTTTTGTTTAGTGTGTAGCATGGGTCCACGTCTCCCCCCGTCCTCCTTTGCCCCTAAGCCAGATTCTCCTTACGATCTACTTCTCCGGCTGATCACACACAGTTTCGTTCTAGACTGGTCTTCGCTCAAGCATCCCCCGTCTGGCTTAAGAAGGGAAGGGTCCGGTACATCCCAGATTACCTTTTGGCGATTTTTCACTTTTTCTCCCCTTGGGCACCTTTGCGCATCGTAATTTTTTCGCCTCCCCCCGAGCGGGCTTTTGTGTTGCTCTCTGCATTTCCCCCACATAGAGGCTTTTCCTTCTGTGCTTTCCATAGCAACCTCTTCTGCCCGATTCCTTCCCTTTAAAAGCAAGGGGGGTACGTTCCGCGCTCAAAGTTCGGGACATATTCACCCTTTGACGAGCAACTACGTTCTCCTGGCTTGAGCAGCGTTCTGGTTCATTTCTTCACACGACCCTTTCCATTCCTCCTTTTTTTGTTTTTCTTTTTTTTCCTTTGTGTTTCTTTTCTTCAAAGAACCCCTTTCTTTTGCTGTCTGCTGATGATTGGTCCAACACAAGTCTTATCAAACGTTTGTAACTGGGGTATTACTGTTTCTTTTCTCTTTTCTATGTTACCTCGTCTCCCACTTGTCCATAGCTCTTTGATTCCATGCTTTGTTCTTAGTACTCCCCCCTCTTTCTTTTTGGGTCCTCGTGTCTCGCGGTTTCCTCGCAAAGACCTATAGGTTTCACTACCAGTAACCGGGGACACTTGAGTTGATGTTGCTTAAGGGGGTTTTTTTTCTTGAGATTGTCTTCTTCGTATTCGATTGCTATGCTGAATCGAGAACCCAACTTCCCCAGTGGATTCCCTCCCCCTATTTCATAGGATTTGCATAGTGCCGGCTGATTTTTTTTGTTCTCTACTTATGCGACTCGAGACCCTCCCTGCTTCGATGCTTGTTTTTTTCGAAGCATTTAAAACCTTGCGTCTACCTTTATTTTACTGAAGGTCTTCCAGCTTTTCTTACTCATCAGTCGTCTTTAAATTTCCTGCCTGTTTTGTTTCCGTAACCAAGACGCGGGCACTAGGCTTCTTTTTCGTCCCTCCTCCAATCAGAGTATTTTATTCAGTCCCAGGATAACACCCTTTACGTCCTTCTACCCACTAAGACGGTCCGACAGCACCTTTGGTTTTTCATTAGATTTACTTTTTTTGCTTTCCTGTAAGACAGTGCTCATTTTCACCTCAGCCTCCTCCCTTCCTCTTATGGATATACCCTCGTGCTCCCTTTGTCTTGCCCATGCCGGTCTGGTCTTTGACATTGCTCCGAATTGGAGGACTTTCCGCCGGGTAACAGATATCCTTCCTCTGTCGATTGAGATTTGCTCTCCTTCTCCTCCTCCGGGATTTTCTCCATTTGCTTTCTTTACCGTGCAGGAACGTAGATTTTCCCTGCAGCAACTTTGTGCCCCAACTCAAAGACTTTCCATCTGTCCTCCTTTTTTTGGTGCACAGTTCTTTACGTTCCTTGTTCTTTAGACCCTTGCTCTAGTTTTTTCCAGACTCCTTTCCTCCTTCTTCCCCTGGGCTTGAAGCGCCCCCCTTACCCCCTGGTCGTCGCTTACGGCGGACCTCTAGAACATTGATCCTTGTCTTCCAACCGAACGTTGCTCGGTTGGGTGCGTTCGCTGTCTCCTTTTTTTGGACTTCTGTTATTGACCCCTCTTTTTACCCTGCCTCGCTTTCTCCCTTCTCTGCCCGCTCAAAGTTTATTTCCCCCCCTCCTTCTTGTCGCGGTGATCTATATCTTCATACTAATTTTTTTGAGAGAGAACGGCCTTACGAAGAAGCTTGTGTCCGTAACTTTTCCTCCCGATCGCCACCCCTCTTCTCTCCTCCCCCTGCTTTTCTTGCCTTCACAGACAGTCCCACCCTTTCAACGGACAGACCCATCCCTCGCAACCACCAAAACGTCTTTTGGAAGGAACCTTATTTTTATGTGATGTACGCGTCGTACTAACCGGATTCCTTTTCTTTCAGAAGGTGAATCTTGCGCCCACCCCACTTCTGTCTCTCTCTTTCCCCTTCCCTAAGGTGTTCTTTTCCTACCCTCTCGGTCTGACCATTTCCACCAAGTGAGTTCGATTTTAATTAGGAGTTTGGTCCCCTGTGCGCGGCGTCACGCTTATTTTGTTCCATTTCGCTATCAATGGCAGGTACAACATTCTCCCCAGGCGCATATCCCGCTTATCTCGCTATGTTACGTCGTCGACCAGTCTAAAACTAGTTTTAGTTTCCGTCTCAAGCGACTTTCCAGCTCACTGGTGTTTCATACCCCAATTCTCCTTCACGTTTTTTTCCCTCTTAGGACTGGTTTTTCTTGTCTTGTTTTCCCATTACGGTCTTATCATTCCTTCCCTCTGCTAGTGCTAACCCCAAATTTGCTGCGACCATGCGATACCTATGTTGATTTCCCCCCCCTCCCCCCTTGTTAGGTCTCCTCGCTCCTCGATGTGTCTTCTGGCTAAAGCCCTTTTTATTGATGCTCCTTTTGCAAAAAAAAAAGTTGCTTTTTCCAATTTTATGCGACTGCCGCTGAGTAAGACCTTTAGTCTCCTGGCGTCTCCCTCCATTGTTATAGTCTGAAGTACCTTCCTTCCGTCCCCCTCTCCGATAGATTAGTACCTGATGTTTCAGCGCTATGAGATCTCGTTCTCGCTTTGTGTCGCGAACAAATACAAATCCGTGCGTTTCAATCCCTCTCTTCTCTTTTCTCTGTTTTGGCTCCACTTCAGTCATGTGTTCCTTTGTCTCCGCATATCCAATATGCCCCCATATATCTCCATCCTAACAGATTTCGTGTCCTTTATCTAGGTGTAATCGTCTGTCCCTGGACTATTCGCTCACGTTTTTTCTGACCTCCTCAGAAGTATTCCCCCCCCCCCCCACTCAGAAGGCGAATAGTCCCTCTATCCCCCTTCTCTTGGGTGTGAGACACGTTCTAGAGAATTAGAACTCTCTCCCCTCTTCACCAAGACCGACTTGGCAGTTTTCGGATCTCCGCCAACCCGCTCCCATAGCCCTCCCCCCCATTTTTCTTCTGGACCCAGACACACCCCCTCGACCCGTAACCCCCAGTCCCTCAATTTAACACGCCCCCACATTTAAGCACGTAGCCAAAGGCGACGGTAGGGGTGCTACTTTTCTCTGGAGGGGGCCCCCTGTAGCGCTTCCCACCAACGCTCTTCCCCCTTCTCTACTAAAATCGGGTTGTGCTTAGTCTTATTCCAAAGCGTGATCCCTTCCTTTGAAGAGAAGAGTCTCCACCTCGTTTTTTAGCCTAAATGCGCCTTTTTTGAGCCCGGTTCTTTTTGGAACTCTTGATCTTTTCCTCTTGTTCTTCGTTACCTCCTCTTTTCCATTTTTCAAGGAATGATCTCGTTCTTGTTTCCTTACCATCACGGTTCTGATAGCAGCCGTTCCGTCAGAAGTGCGCAGCAGTCTAGGAAGTTTATTATGAAAGTCTCCTTTCATTCTCCTCTACTGCCCCCATCACACTCCCCCAAGCGCTATGGTACCATTGTCGAAAACGAATCTCATAAACTACCCCTGAGAAAAATATTTACTTTTTCGTCTAGCGTTTGCCCTTCCCTGCAAATCGTTTTTCTCCGCGGAAGTCTCAGCGCTCTTTTTTTGCCAGGCTCCATAGATTCTCCTTTCCCTTGCGACGCTTTCCCCTCGGAGCAGGTCTTCCCACAATAGTTTTGAATTTTAGCCCCAACCGGACGAAGCCCATCACCGGACCTCCCGACTATTACCCATTTCAATCCTCGCGCCTGCCTTTAAAATGGTGGTTGCACGCGTTTTTCCCCACCTATCCAGGTTAGGCCGATTTCGAGAGTTTAGCTTGCAACTTTGCGAAAATTTAATCGATGTGTTTCGTGAAGCTCCTCTGTTTCTACGGTCTCCCCTCCGCCTATTCAGCAGTGATATCGCATTCTCCTTTTACGAGGCGCGGCAGTTGGCCCTGAGCTTTTACACACACGGTCCCGCACTGGCTCTCTACTTACAGCAATCCCCCAATTGCAAAGTCCTCTTCTCCTACGTAACCGGAGGGCGACGAGAGCCATTCCCCCTACTGATTCTTTCAGATGCCCCTTCGCTGCTGGAAGGGCAGAGCGTACGGAGATACGGGAGACCTTTATGGCTTTTGGAAAAGTACGTGCCTGGAATCTCGGGCACGCCCCCTCCCCTTATCTCATATATTTATTAAAATCCTCCTCCCACGTACTCAAATCACTTCCCCTACGAAAGATCGCGTTTCCTGCGCCAGGAAAAGAGGTTTCCGTCCAAAGCTCCTCGTCTTAGTCTGCAGAGCGCTGAAGAGTGTCTCTCGCATGGCCGCCATAGATAGGTCTAGAAAAAGTTTTTCTGCATCCTTAGTTTTTCTCTGCCTTTTGCGCCGCCCCCCGTCTCGACGGGAAAGAGAACGGTCTCCCCTGGAGTTCTTGACCGGAGAGATCTCTCTATTCGGTTCTTGTATAGCTAGCTCCCCTTTCCTCAGTTGATCCCTCTTCTCTTTCCCCCCATACTTATCTCCACTCATTCCCCCTGGACGATCCTGCGGTTAGCCTCCCCGGCGGGCCTGATATCAAGTTTCCATACCCTTTCCCCCCACGTGCGACTCCTCTCTGCTCAGAGCGCGACGTTCAACGTCTCTCCACTCCTCGTCAAGACCAGTTCAGGATCGATATACCGATATTATTCTGTTTCCTCTTTCTCTCCTTATTAGAAACTGTGTTCGGCTTTCTCTAGTAGTTCCCCGTCGCACCTTGAGACTACCTCCACGCGTTGCGTATAGTCCCCAGGTGATATATATTTTCATTTCATACTCGTTGTTGTGTTGAGCCCCGCCCCCCCCCCCCCCCCCCCTCCCACCACACCCCCTCCCCCCCCCCCCCCAACCACCCCCCCCCCCCCCCCCCCCCCTCCAACCACCCCACCCCCCCCCCCCCCCCCCCCCCCCCCGCTACCAACCCCCCCCCCCCCCCCCCCCCCCCCCCCCCCCCCACCACACACCCCCACCCCCCCCCAAACAGCCCTCCAACCAGCAACCCCCCCCCCCCCCCTCACCCACCCTGTGGGGATCGAACGTCGGCGGTATACCTTTTTTCGTAGACCCCGAAAATTCCGGACTGAGAGCGCCGTCGGACACGGGTGCTCTTCTCGGATCTCCACCTTCTGTCAGGAGACGCTTACCTACGAGGTCGACAATTATTTCGTTTATAGGATCTTCCTTGGCGAAAGATCGAAGTCGACGACTGCTCGAGGACGGAAGCGTGGGGTAGACGTCCCCCCCTCCTGTATGCTAGGGATACGGCGCTCCTTTTGAGCAGTGAATTGTCCAGCTCTGGGCAGGGAGGCGCCGTTTGTCTTTGAGTTTTTGACCTTTAGGGTCTGGGCTTTTCCTTGGATCCCTCTCTTCCACGCTCGGAGAGATCTCCCCGGTAACCGAGTTTTGATCTTTCCTGAGTCATCTTTGCGGTCTGATGATCGATAGCCCTTCCCTTCCACTCTCTTTCAGTCTCAGATACTCGGTGTAGTAAAGGGTTTTGTTACTCTTGATTTACCTCTTTTACTCTGAGATTCTGCCTCTCGATCTCATTTTTGTAGGGGTTGCTGTACCCTTCTCAGCGGAGTATTGATTTTAGAGAGATGCTAGATTTTGGTGATTTTTTTTTCGTTTTCTCCTTCGGGGTCGCTTCGTTAAGAAACGTAGCGTAGTCGTTGGAGGGAAGCCCCGTCCAATGCTTGTGGTCAATCTTTCAAGTTTAGGATGTTGCTTCCCCCCTTCTCTTCTAGAAGCCCTCCTCTCTCTTCTTTCTTTACGAATCTCTGTTAGCTCGAAATATGAAGGGGCGTTTGAACTCAGAGGCTATAAGGTTTTGCTGGCCGTCGAGGATTCCCGACCGGTTGTCCGTCTTTCGGCAGTCACCTTTCTGCTGAAGCAGGCCATGATGCGCTCGAATTTGACAATAGTTGATTGGCTGCCCCCTTGGGCTCGATCCACTCGCCTCCCAATATGAAGTGTCGACGTCCGAATCTCTTGCTCTCCGAGAGCCATTCAGCCCAAGGCATCTGTTTTTGGTCTTTTGAAGTTTATTTGAACAGCATGTGCGCTTTTCATTTTCCTCTATAGTAGGGGCATTCTCTACTCCCTTTTTTTTCTGCTCCGTCCTGTGGGTACTCTGACTGGGGGAGTGTTTTCGCCCCTGAAGCTTCCTCCTTTTCCCCCGCTCACCTTTCTCTCTCCCAGATGAAGGAAGGGACCCCCTAGGGTCTTCAAGATGTATCCCGAGTTCGTCCGGACAGGAGACGACCTTCCATTTGTTTTTTTCGAGGCTCAGTGTCAATTTTGCTTCGTGTGAAATGGACCTTCGCGCGTGGTTGTTCTTGTCTCTCATGGGGACCCACTTATCTCTCTGAAGACGTTGCAGAATTCTTCTCTCCTTTTTCATATATAGAGGAAGTTAGGCAAAAGTCGTAGAGACGTTGTTTCTTTTTCCTTGCCCCGCAATCGCTCTCATTTCACCTTCGTGGCGAACGGTCCCCCGTAATCCCCCTGCTGAACTTGGGTCTTGCACGAGTTCCCGTTTTTGGAAGGATGCGCGTTGAATTTATGGCGCAGATGCCTCTTCTTCCTTTCTTATAATTCCTTCTATTCTCTTGAATAGGCATGTGTAGTCCCTCATCCTGCCACCCTAGAGAACCCTTCCCTTAGGGAATTGTGGGTACGTTGCTTTTGTAAAGTTTCCTTCAGGCACATCTCAAGGTAAGAGCACCTTCCGATTTTACTCTCTCTAGTTCCCCTGGTTCCTTTGCACCTAACCTAGCTCTCGCTTGTAGATTGAGGTGCGTTATGGGTCTCCCAACTTGCATTTTGATCTGTTCGCGGGTTTCTTTAGGGAGACACTGCGCCCCATTCGGTTTCCTTGATCTTCCTTCTCGATTTATTCAGGAGATGCACGTTCTACCATTTTTACGCTGCGTTTAGAGTAGCTTCTTGATTTGGGTCCTTTTCTTTTTTGCCGTTAAGGCAACTTGAAGATTTTTATCCCTGGTGCCGCGGACTATTCCCCCGAGTATTCCACCCTCTCTTTCGCTCTTTTATGTTTCTTATTGGCTATATGGCGGAGGCTATTTCTCTTCTTCTCTCTAAGAGTCTCAACCCAATATGAATTGGAGCAAAAAAGACCTCCCGTCTTCCTCCTTTTTGATTTTTTCGTCCCGCGGATTTCGTTTGTTTTTACTCCCGTCCTTTTTTTCTCCTTGTCCTTGCTTTTCCTCTCTCGTATAAGTGGAGGACCCTTTACACACTTCCCTTCGAATAACTGGATTTAAGCCAGAGACAGCTACTTCTACTACTTTCTTAATCAATTTTTTCCTGCCTGTTTGGCAGTGCCCCAACCCCCTCTTCCCCTCTCTTCGACTCCCTCCCTCGTATTGCTTTTTCGTAAGAAGTTCCCCCCATCGGCGTATCCAAATTTAGATTATATAGGTCAGGTTTCTCCCTTCAACTTTTTTATTGTGCAACTGCGAAGTAGATTGACGGTGGTGGAACTTCTTCTAATACCTCAGCCATTTTGACGCAGTCCCTCCCTCCCGTCCCTTCCCTGACTTGTTTGATAAATTTGACTTTCTGACAGTGGTCGCCTTGGTCGGCTTTTTTTTGCCTTTCTCCAGGGCACTCTTTTGTTCCTTTTTTTTTCTTCGCTTCTTCGAAAAGCTTTTCCCTCTTCTGTGCTCTTTCTTTCTTTCTCGACTTTGAGACCCTTCCTGTCTTCCCTTCTCATGTCGGTAATCCTCTGCTACGCCGCGCAACCTGTCCCCCCCCACTCCTAATGAGAAATTTTTTTTTTCCTTTTTCTCTCTGCTTACTGTGGTCGGCGACCCCTGTATCCCTGTTCCGCTTGACGAGTCTCCTTCGGACTGGCTGATTCATGTTACCCCCTTTTTCTCCGTGACGCGTCTCTAATTAAAGCAATTCCCTCCAACATGATGGCGGTCTGTTTGCGTCCTTGCCTTTTTTTCATAGGTTTCCCCTTTTGTTGCTTCTTTTAATTACTCCCCTCTTCATTGGCCTCCCGAAGCGATCCCTTCTTGCTCATCGGTTTGTTCGACCCCCTTACGGAACCAAAGCTGAGTGATTTGACGGTAATCTTTCTTTTTCTCCTATTTTCTTTTTTTTGTCTAATTTCTCGTCCATCTCACCTCGCTTTTTTGTAATTTTGATCAGTGAATCGTCGTCCAATACCGATATCTCCTAAATTTTCCCATGCCCCCATCCCCCCACCACCCCCCCCCCCCCCCCCCCCCTTTTCTTCCCTCAACTCCACACAAAACAGTTGAACCTCATACCCGCCCGTCCCCCTCACCCATGCCATGGAAGCGAACTATTTCAGCGAGATGTACTCGTCCCCTTATACTGCTTTTTACCCATGATTCATGCAGAGTCACGCAACCCGGTCCGCCTTCTTTTAGTATTCATCCGGTGTCCTTAAGAACACAAGTTTCGCTTCGACAAGGTCACCAAGGTCCATTTTTTCAAGGGTGGAGGTGTTTCCACAATGTTGCGTTGCCACATTCTTTACAGGGCCACTCTTCTTTCCTATCCCCTTGCCTTCTTCTCCCCTTCTCCTGTACCCCTCTCAGATAGAGATCGAGATCTGTGTACGCCTCTGACGAAGCCTCCTTAGATTTAGAGGCGATCAAGGAAGATCCCCCGACCCCTGCATCCCTTTCTCCCCTTTTCCCTATTTTTTCTCTGCCCATGAATATAGGTACGTTTCTTCCGTTCCCCCGACTTCTTATAATGTTGGAAGTCAAAGATGCCGTAACTCCTGTAAAATAAATTTTCCTTCTCCTGCCTTTGTTCTTCTTCCTTCCTCTGGTTAGTGATTACTCCCTTCCCCCTCAGTGGCGTTCGGCTCCCCTATAGCCTCAGAGTTATTGTGACTGACTTGCAGGTTTCAGTAAAAATTTTTTGGTTTCCTTCCTTCCCTGAATGCCTGGATGCTCTTGTAATCACTTCTCGTCGCGAAGTGTAACGTGTTCCTGCCTTTTCTTGATAGTACCTTTGATGAGTTAGTCTAGACTAAAAGCTCCTAGTCGACACTTAACACTTCCTCTGCATTCCCCTCCTGATAGTCTTCCCTTGCCGTGTCGTTTGTCTTCTGGGGTTCTTCTTTCTTGAAGACAAGTAGCCCCATCCCCTCCGACACATTCCCATATCATACTACCTTAAGCCGCGAAGTCGCGTGCTCCCCTCTTCTTTCCTTCTTTCGGGCTGGTCCTATTTCTCCTTCACTTTTCCTTGAGTAAGCTCTTCCCCTCGCCTCCCCAAATCAAGACGGCGTCATCGATGTAGAACCCTCCATGTTGAATTGCACGGCAGAGCATTAATAGAAGGCATTTTACCGCCTACCCCTGTAAGCTCCAGAAGTGTGATCTACCCGTTCAAATAGCCATATCCCGCCCATTCAACCCGGTGAGTTCTACAACAGAGCGTTCCCCCCTTCCCCTTCAGTTCTTTTTACTCCCATGAGAGAGTGCTCCCTCCCGGCCAGGTGGTTCTATACCCTTCGGATGCCTTTTTCGCTCGGAAAGTACACGTTCTTTCTTCCTTGATTTTTCGCCAGCTAGGGTTGTTCTTTACTTCCGTAAAATCCTTCTTCGATATCCCCTACGTAGTAGATCTCCCTTGACGCCTCTTACCGGGAGATGATAAATTCCTCGACAGAGATCGTTACCAACGTTACCTCTTTGCATCGAACGGGGGGGCTGTACCGGTTTTCCCTTGCGTTGTTTCTTCCTTTTTTCCCTCATTCTAGTGGATCTGTTGCACGTTTACATACTTGGATAGAAGATTTGGGCGTTCCACCTCTTTTCGATATTTTTAACCTTCGCTAGTAATTTTTGTCAAAACGTCTTCATAGCCCTTCGTCCCCCACTCTAAAGACAAAACGAGAGTACGGTCCATTTTACAACTACCTAGAAATTTCCCTAGCATTGAACCTTATGTATCTCCTTCTGATTAGTCCGTAGATCATATGGAGTCGATGAATTTTCTTCCCTCTTAACAGTCTTTGGTCCCCTGACCCTATCCCCTACGATTTCTCCTCCTCTCCTACGAGAAGGAGTACCCTTCTGTCCTATGTAACCACTGGGTAAGTCCGATTTGAGACGTACCTCCCAGAGGATATGTCCCTTCAACCGACCTCTGACTCTTCCTCCTGGTGGGGCCGCGTTTCTCTCCCCCTCTCTTTGTCTTTCACAGAGAGCTCTTCTCCGGTTCCGCAGTTGGAATCAAAGTCTCGAGGTGTTAGGATTGATAGATGGGAGACCAGACACCAAGTCATCCGCGCGATGTGGAAGCAGTTATTTCTGCCGTTTCCCATGAGCGCGTTGCCTTCTTTCCCTATGATACCCAAACACCCTTTCTTAATGCTAATCTTCATTGTTATCCAACAAACTTTTAATTGCATCTCGGAGACGAAGCCCCCTTCTGCAGGCAGTTTTTACCACGTTGGCTTCGGTCCCAATAGCATAATGGCGACTTTCGTTCGAGGAAAGCTCTTGATTAGTCAGCCTTTTCGATGTATGTGCCGTAAGAAAGAGGTCCGATGCCCTCCCTCTACGTCTTTCTTTCTTTAAAAGACGCCCCCCTACCAAGATCTCTAAACTCTCCTGAGACAGTAGCCGTAAATGAGATTCGACCCCCTTCCCCTGCGTTTCCTTTCATTCCTCTCTCCTCTAAATTCATATGATCCTTTAAGCCTGGCTCTTGTGCTAGTGCTACAGCATATGGGACGAAACCATAGATGCTTCCCACTCTCGGTGAGTGTCCCCTATAGATCTCCGCCCCCAGGAGCCTTGAGGCACGCAAGTGATTGAGGAAGCCGTTCTCTACTATACTCTGGGGTCGAGATTCTCTTCCCTAGAACCCTCTCTTCCGATAAAGATAAGGCGTAATCCATCGCAGAAGAGCCATCCTTTGGAAGAATCGGGTTGAGATCTCCTTTCAATCTGCCAAAACGGTTAGGCCTCCACCTATCTCTTCTCCCCCCTCCAATTTTAATTACTTCTAAAAAAGGACTGGCCTCGATCCGGCGCCGTGCCTTTTTCACGACGAGTCACTAAGACAGACCTCCCTCCCCTCATTCTCTTCCTCCTTTTTGGATCTCCAATGAAGATTATCCATTTCGAGATTGTCTGTAAGTAGTGGACTCCCCCAGAACAAGTGATTCGCATTCAAGACTACGGAGATCCCTCCCAATTTGACTCTTTTACCTAACCCCAAAGTTGGTTTTGTTGCTGTCTCTCTCAACTTGTTGCGGATCCAAGTAGGAGGTTCGATCAGCTTTTGCGTTTGTTTCCAAGAATTCCTTACAGGAGCAGGGTTGATACTGCGAGGTTGTCCACTCCCTTTCCACTCCTCTGAACATACTCCTTGGTCGATCGGCTGGGTCTCTCCAGGATCCGTTTGACTAGTAGTGCACGAGTCCCGAAGTAGAGACTGAGAGTTCCTACGGGGCAGAAGTGGTGTAGCCTTTTTCACGACTTGCTGGGTAAGGATAGCCGGTTGGGCTAGGTGGGCGTAGACCCTTTTCAGATTGATTTCGAGGAGATGCGTGTTCGAAGCCGGTTTGGTCCTTTTCCCTTTCTACGCTCTTTGCGAATGCCTGAGTTTTTTCGTCATGTCCAACTAGATCTCGGATCCTTCCTTAGAAACTTTATTAAAGTTTCACTAGCGCGTGTTTCGTTTGATTGAGAGAGACAGGCCGCCAACCCGACTCGTGGATTCTATCTCTTCGTTTCTTTCACTCTGAGTGTCGGCAAGAGAGGTTCAGTATCTAGTCAGAGAGCTTCACTCATTCCCGATGGCAGGCTTTCAGTTCCTTAACTCAGGTGTGGTCGATCTCTCTACTATGGCGTATAGATTGGGGAAGAGGTGCATGAGATGTGATCTTGGATTCTTGAATACTCTTGATTCTCATCTAGTCGGGCGGAAGCCTTCCTTCCCGGCGTCACGGTTGATTTTCAGATTCTCCGAGATGCCTTTAACCTTCAGCGAGTAGAGGGGGATGGGAAGATCCCTGCTGCTCCTTTTCTTTCTTGAGAGGATGAAGGTTTTTTATCGTCATTCGATTCCTTAAAGGGTTCTTTTCACCATGTTTGTACGTTTTGGCTTACTGTTCCCCCAAGGCTTTTCCCCTTCTCTGTCTCTCCTGGGCTCACTCGAGCTCGCCCTGAACACCTAAGATGGCATTTTCGTTCAGTTTTTTCATCAGCCCAGCTTCCTAAGCGATCGACCTTTTTCTTGGTGGGGCCCGAAGCTTTTGCAACCGCTTCTTCTTCTCCTCTGCCTAATGGGACGATGATCGCTCGGGTAGTCCCCGGCTAGTATGGCTATCCACTAGTCAGATTGGTTATAGCATTGGGATATGTTCCTCGTCAACGAAGGGTTCTTCAGCCTCCCCTGGAGTTCTCTTCTATTTAGGAATTGAGCTCCCGTGTAGCTCTCGGCCTAGCTGGACTAGAAGTGGCGCACGTGAGTGGTCCCCACAGAGATCGACACATGGTTCTCTCGTTCTTCTTTCTTTTTGAGATTTTTCTCCTTCCCTTCTCGATTTTGGGTTCGTGCGCTTTGTCACGGAGACGCGAGATATAAGTTTTGTCCCTCCTCTTAAGTACCTCAATCCGAGCTCTTCCGCCGCTTTTAAGGACCCGCTGGTCGAGACCTCTCTGTAGTGTGTTACTTTGAACCATAGCCCACTCGTTCCTCGAACCCCTGACGAGGCGTCTGCACGTAACCGATTACCCCCACCCCTGAAAAGGGGATTCCCTATTTTCCACGTTTGGAATCTTTCTCCATTAGTGACATTTTTCTTGCGCAGTCGCCGTGCTAGTTTAATTCTCTTGAGCTCGACTCGTCTGGGAGTTACATCAGTCAAAAACAAGATTCATCTCTCTTTCGGTACCTAATTTTTTCTTTCCCTCGCTACGTCGCTTGGACAACTCCCCTGTTACCCAATACCCTTGGTTGCGGGATTCTTGTATGAACAGGGGCACCGCAGGAGGCGCAGGCGTTTTTTTTTTTTTTCGTTTGGGTTGGATTATGGGTCACGACCTGACCTGGGCTGGCGTCTGCTCTTTGAGCGGTTATCAACGGTTGTGTACCCCATGGTTCGGAAGGATGCGTTATGAGCTGATGAACTGTCCTTTTCCCTTCCCCCCCTGAGGTTTTTTATGCGGAGATTTCTCCTCTTCCCTTCTTTTGGGTAATCGGATAGGAGCGCTTCGGAAATTGAAAGTATGAATTCCAATGGTGCCGGATATTCAATCTCCCGTGGATACACCGCTCCCTATCTCCTTAAAGGTGGAGGTATGGAGAATGGACTTTTGTTTTATTGATTCGGTACCAGAGTTCTAACCCCCCCATGTCTTTGATTTTCCTGAATATCTTTTCCGCTTGCATTCTATGAGGTGGATTTTGTCGTCGCTCTTCTAGCCTTGCTGCTTCCTTTCTCCTTTCCTATGCCTGGATATTTAATTTCTTTGGCCTCTCCACATCGGGATCTCGATTTACGTTGAAGCTCTCACCTCTCCCCCTCTTTCTCAGCGGCTCTCCTTCTAACCTTTTGCCTGCCGCCAATTCGTTCCCAATTCTCCCCCTAGGAACGTCGTCACCGAACGCCACATAGCTCTTAGTAAGCAGCACCCCCCCCCTCCTTTCCTCCTATAATAAGATCTCTCCCCTTCCTTTCTCAGAATTGATATTTTCCTGAAGCCTTAGATTCCCCTCTCATTTTCTTCATTTGACCAGTTATACTTCATTTGACGGCAGCCGCAGCCGTCACGAATGGGCTATCCTTTTAGAAGTGATTCCCCCCCCCTTTTGATTTTCTTCTCGGGCTTGAGACAGGCCCTCTCCCTATTTTCTGACTCGTCTCGCTTCTTCGATTTTTTTCGTTCTTTGCACGTTTGCTATTGACTTTTGCTATCCGGACGGCTCATTTCTTTTCCAGGGGGAAGGATTGTCGCCGCGCAACTTTTACCCAACGACACTCCTCTACACTCGACTTTGACCTTGTTTCCGAATGTGTCGGAATCACAGGCTAGCTGGTACTATGCGGCCGGAAGTTCGAATGCTTTTGCTTTTCTTTCAGAGTGTTTTTGTTTAACCTTCTATTGACCTCTTACCTCTCGTACATTTCATAAGTTGCTCAAAAGCCTTGCTGATGGGTGCGTTGTTGGCCTTTGTGCCGGTTACCACTGTTGTTTTACCCTTCTGTTAAGTGGACCCCTCCATAATTGGCGCAGCTGTATTGGATTCGGAAGCTTGCTCTTCCCCCTCCTCCCAAACTTTTCTTTTCTCCCCGGGACAGAGTATCTTCCTTCCTCCTCGTTTTGTTGTGAGCTGACCCGGTCGGAGCTAAATGATCGTTTTCCTTCCTTTTTTTTTTCCCATTCAATACCCAGATGCGCTCCATGATAGGTTTTGACTTAACAGAAGGCCCGCCCCCTTTTGCCCAAGAACTCCCCCTAACGCACAAAAGAAAGCGCTTCCTTGCACTAGTAACTCGCGATCCATACGGTTTCCCCATTGTGCTTCAGCCAGGTGCCCGTTTCGTATCGTAGTACCCTCGATAATGTGGACCCACCTTCCTGCTTCTCACCTTTAAAGG
>Ga0179593_1632649_pt1 | contig 15239 bp, 11 predicted proteins | sample CZODoug2_1_08_16_FD_185931 | JGI IMG/M metagenome (GOLD analysis project Ga0179593, IMG submission 185931) | Vadose zone soil fungal communities from Angelo Coast Range Reserve, California, USA - CZODoug2_1_08_16fungal (PacBio error correction) | ecosystem: Environmental > Terrestrial > Soil >... | reverse complement strand
GATTTTCCCCGCCTCTTTCCGCTGGCTACGCGTTGCACACCCTATCGACAGCACGAATGATTTTGTTCCCGCGACTGAACGCTCACAGGGCAAAGCCCCCCTCCCCTTTTCAATCACAGGCAATCGCAACTTTCCTGTCCTTCTTTACAATTGCAATTGTAGTGTTTTTTCCCCCCCGGTGACAGATCAGTGGGCTTCGACCGGATTGCAGACATTTAAACGTTTGAAAACTGTCGGTCAGCCTTCGTTCCGACGGAGCGGGGTGACGGATACCGAGTAAAACCCGCTCGATTAAATCGACCCCGGTTAAGGAGTTTTCCTTTTTACTAAAACGTTTCGAAGCGTGGATTTCCCTGCGGATACGATTTCTCCACCCTTTTACGACAACCCGTAGGATATAGCTTCTTTCTCTCGCGACTGTGCCGTTTGAGAGCCGGTCATTCCCAAATCCGCCCTAACGATTATATAGGGAAAGCGTTTCTTCCCAAAGGAGTCGGTATTCTTCCGTTTGGGCACCCAAAACCCCTCCTGCAGTGCGCCTTCAGCGGGCTTCTACGTATCGCGGCCTCAGCATATACTCCCGGCAGAAGGCTCAACAGCATATTGGCCACCTTCAGTGGAAGAGATATCTCCTTCACGACGTGGACATCTCGCCCCCTAACTCAGCTTCCTTCTGAGAAAACATGCACAAGTATTTTTTCTTTTTCAAAAAAGCCTTGGCGGGCTTGTTGCGAATGACATGCTGGTCCCCCCCCCCTCGTCCCCCTCTCCGGAAGCACTTCCATGTCAACGTCTCTTTTGAGGCCCCCTCGACAGATTAAACATTGCTCAGGGGATTTATTTCACCTGGTCACGTATAATGGTTGGTTCCCGGTGGCCTCCCACAAAATTAACTTTTTCTACCAGAAAAGGGGTTTCCCCCGTCAGGCGAATCCCCGTTTATCTTGGCCAATATGCAAGCAAGCCTACGCCAGCCCAAGACTTCCATGAAAATTACAAGTTCGCCCTAGGATAATGATCCCTAAAAAAAAATTCAATGGAAAGCGTCTTTAGTTTTTTGGACCCCAATCTCCCCCCTTGATAAGAGTTCCCTCTCCCCTTCCCACTATGAAACCCTGGTACGGGGGTTCTTGACGAAATCCTTTTTTTTCAGAAACATCAGGTTTTCCCAATTGGCAACGCGACTCTGGTCTCCGTGATAATTTTCGGTGGATCTTTTCTATACCCAATTAGAACATCTGGCCAAAAAGCCTAAAACGGGAGCTCCAACCTCCCCTCATTTCCTCAAAGCCCTTCTCTTTTTGAGGCACTTGCAAGCTTAAGATCCATTGGTTCCAAGTTGTCTTCTTGATTTGCCTTAGAGAATTTCCAAAACCTTTTTCGTGCAATAGGTCCCTTTCCCATCATTGTTTTTGAAGCCCACACTCTTTTTTTGAGATGGTAAAGTAAATCCCCCTGTACTTAGAATTGATCAGCTCCTGATTTAACGATCGGCTTCTCAAGGCGCTCATGACAGTGAAAATTTTTCGAAACCTGAGCCCTACTTTTTTCCCCAAAAAAGTTTTCGAAAACAGGGTGCAATTTGATGTCCTGGATATTACCCCCTTCTAGTAGGTATTTTTTGGATTCGGCGTTTTTCCTTTCCCGTTCCCTTTTTTCAGGCAGACGCCCGTCTCACCTGACCTACGTCATGCGGACATTCACGGTAGTACGATCGTTTCCTTCGGTATATTACCGCGCATTCCCTGTAATGGCGGTTCACTTTTCTGACTACGTCGACAACTTTCCTTTTTTGAAAAGCCAAGAGGTCCACCGGTTCTTTCCCTTCTTTGCTGAAGGAGGTTCCCCTTTTGTTAAGGGGAAAAACGAGCGTGCTTTTCGCATTGTCTAGACACCATCGAGGCTCTGGCGGCGATGCCGGCTTTTTCCCCCCCCCTCCGGTGGCGATCGCCGCCGTGCAGCCCCACCCCGCCTGGCTCACAGATCATTTTCGTCGACGCGAATCGCCCTCTTTCAACGGCCGGAGCCCCCCAATACCTCTCGATCCTTTCGCGAAACGACGCTGCTGTGGACACGCTATCCTCCTATTCAGTTGATTCGGAAAACTTCCCTAATTTTCCTGATGGCCGATGCTGTCTCCTTTTTCCCCCCCCAATCTGGAACCCCCCCTTCTGCCGATTGCACTCGTCGAAAATGACAGACCGTGCGGTCCCGTCGCTTCTTATCTTTTAGGTTGACCGAAGGCTGGAGGTTTTTCCGGGACCATTGGGGCTCCGTGCTCCCTCTTCCAAGGTGGGATAGATAGCCCTCTTCCGGGCGCGTCGAACTGTCCTTCAGGCGGTAAAGACAAGTAACATTTCTTGCTCTTTTTTCATAGCAGGTTTTCCTCCTCATCAGTTGTGGTTGTTTCTTTCTTCTCGGGCGTGGCTCTCCGCAATGGTTACTTTTCTTCCCCCTTCACCGTAAATTTCGCCCCTCGCCCGTCATGCTTTGCCGTCGACCTTGAGCCGAAGTACTTCATGGTCAAGCCCCACGTCCGCAACGCCTCCTCAGCCGGCGGCATGAAAACCCTTCTCTTCGAAGGGGACCCACGCCCGGTATGTCATTTTCGGCTTCCATAGTCAGCATCCGGGTTCGCCACGCCCCTTTTTCCAGATTGGGTGTCCTAAAGAAGAGGGAAATCATGTACCTTCCTGTCCGTGAAAGTTTTTTTTCCTCCAATCCGTGCCTTTTTTAAATCCCTTAGGATAGCGTTCCCCCCACAGATTCGTTTAGATCTCCTATTTGGGATATTCCTGTTCGTTTTAATTTGTCCGATGGCGTCGAAAGGTCCGATAGAGAAAGGCGACTTTTTTCGTCACGGCGGCTTTCGTAGGAGGCCAGCGCCTTCTGCCGCACCTTAGCCAGACACTTCACCCCATCAATCTCGTTTGCGCAGAGGCTCCTCTTTCTGGGGTTCCCCTTTTCCTCGATGAGTCTGAATGCCAGGACGAAACCGTCCCTTTGCTTTCCGGTAACTGCGAAGTCGCCGATAGTTCCCTTGACACCCCCTCCCTACCGCTCGCGGTGTTTTTTTCTCCCCCCAGAGCAAAGTGCTTTTGAATGTCGCAATGACGTCTTTGTTCTCGGGGATTGATGCCGGTTCCCCTGTTAATGTGACACACCCCGCCCAGTCCAACTGAGCCTTAGTGACTTTGAGAAAAACTCCACACTATATCTTCGATCGTACGTAAGGGCTCCCAGAGGCTAACGTTTTTTTTCTTGCTTCAGGGTGTTCAACTCTTTCTTCGATATAAGCGTCCCACCCTTCTGCTGCTCATGTATTCATCTACCTGTCTTTACTTACCCGTCACTACCCTCCCTTCTTTTTTTCAACAATGATCGTTCACTTCCCCATTCATCGTCCTTCCCCCAATTCTCTAGAGGCCACATCTCCCCGGGGATTCAACTTCCCCCCCCCATGGATCGTTCAGCTTCCCCCCCAAACTTCCTTCAAATCTGTTTTTGGAGAACTTTCTGGACGCACTCTTTCCGGCGCTTTTTTTTGGTTTTTCCTGAAGTTCTATTGTTACAACCCCCCCTGTATCAAAGCCTTTTTAGAAGCCTTTTCCCGCTGGTTTTGCCAATTTAAACCCCCCCCATAGGCCGCGCGCGGAGTCAGATAGACAACGTTTTTTTTAAGTTTCTTCGATTCTTTTGCTCGTAGATTTCTTTCCCCGAAACTCTTCCCTTTTTCCGTTGTTGACAGGAATTAGCCTATCGGTCAATTCCCCAAAGGCCTTTTTTTTCCGAGCAGGGCGTACGCTTTGATGCATATTGGCCATATTTTCTCTGAAAACTTTTCTTTTATCTAGAAACGTTTTCTTTGGTTGATTTACGGGAACACCCTTTTCCCCATATAGTGACCTTTTTTTTTCCATTACTCCCCCTGATCAATGGTCCCTCTTCCCCGATGGGGCCTCATATCGGAAGACGAATTTGATTCACAATGCTCTCTAAAATTGACTCCCCCCTTTTTTAACAATTGAGGTTCTTCCTTTCCCCCCGCCAAAGCTTTTTGAGAAAGGACTGATTTCCCTTTTCTCAAGTTAGGCACCTCTGGAGAGGGTCCCCGTAGTTCTTTTTCAAATGGGTCTTTCCAATATGTCGGGAAGCTTGTTGCCCTTTGCGGGAGCTGATATATGAGGATCCCTTACGACTGTTCGCGAAAAGGTCGTAGCTGCCTTTCCTCCTGATTTTCGGTCATGGGGATTTTTTCCCCCCCGTAGAGCCTAGGCATTGCTCACCCCACATGAGGCCTTTCTGCGGTTAGAGAATCGTTGTTTTTGACTCACACCGCCTCCTTAACGCACCTTTTTTTGATCCCTTTGATCCCAGCGAAAGATGAGAGTACTGGCCTTTCCACACGATTTGGAGTCTTTTCCATCGTATCCTTGGCTTGTTACAAGCTTTTTATTTAAGGCCGTGCGGTTCAACGCAGGAACTTTTTGCGCGACCTGGACAGCCCTTTGGTTTTCACTCAGTGTCCCTTTCCGCGGTAATGACCTCCTTCCACAATCTTGGAAAGCCTTTTCTGTAACTATCGCAATACTTGTCGAAGAAATGCCTTGCAAGTGGGCCCAAGTCCGCAACCCACAATTGCAATTGTGACCCCTTTCTGCCCCCTTCCCGTTGAGATGGCCTCTTGGTGCTGGCCCTTTTTCTTTCCATTTCGCGGCTACAAAAATCCCCCAGTCGTGCAGATTTTATTTTTCCTTTCTGTAGAATCGCAGAACTGATGATTTGACCTTCCCCATATTAAACCCCCAAAAGATCGACGCGCTTAAATGAGATGTAAGCTTTGGTCCCTTCAGCTTTTTTCGTTTGTAATGGTACGAGTTTTTTTTCCCAGATTTTTTTATAGATCCCCCCGACAAAGTGCGACTGCCGAAGTTCGCTCCTGCTTCAGCAGACGGTTATGCACGGTCTCTCCCAGAGTGAAACTCCTTTCTAGTACTGAGACTACGGATCGTCCGCTTTATGCCTAATCTGATCTCGCCTAAGTCAAGCTGAATGTTTTTTTTCGTAGGCGGACCCTCCTTTCTTGATAGGGAAACACCGTCTCCCCCCCTTTGTGATTTTCTCCCATCGGACAACTATCGTTTCCCTGCGCGTGGATCGAGGTTTCGATCAAGACCCCTCGCCAAACTGTCCCAAAAAACCGAACTGACTGTTATTCTCTTTTTGATGGTGCAGAGACTCGAAAGCTCCCCCCCATCCTTTCAGACTATGAATGGCTCCCCTTAACTCCCCCTGACGTAGGGCCCGGGGTTCTTCCTTCCCCAGTCCTGGCCCCTCCCTTTTTTTTTTTTTGACCTCCTTTAATGATCCCCCAGGCGTCTTTTTCTCTCGCCCTCGCGAAGATGTCTCCGAATTACCGGCGAAAGTCTGTCTTGTTTTCCCCTCTGAAAGAATCCTTCCGTACGTGTAGGAGTGTCCTCCTTTTTTGCCCAAGCGGCGCGGAAGCTTTTCTTTTTTGAGCGATATTCCCTCCTTCGGACCGGATCGCGTTCCGTCGAGTTCCAAATGTAATTTAGTGGGGCAAGAGACTTTTCCTAATCATAAGTTGTTGTGTTGTACGAGAGCGATCCTCTATTACCGTTTCGGGGGCATCGATAACGCGATCCGGTTCTCCCCCCGAGAAAGACCGTCCCTTCAGCTCTGCCGCGCCACTTTTTCCTCCGAAAGTACCGCTCTCGCCTATTCTTTTTCGGCGACACACGAAGAACTACTTTCTGGCGAATTTCTTTTCCGACGAAGAGCTTTCACGTGCTCTCTTGACCTGAACTCGCGGTCCTTCCGGCGGGGGCGTCCCCTGTTCCGTTGCGGTCAATTGTTTGGTGGAGGGTTCCCCCTTAAATTTTCGGTCCATTAATAGTATTATTTTTTTGGAGCTTTTCTTGAGATATAAAATCCCCCCATAGTTTCGTTATTTTGTCTTTTGCGGATGTCTGGATACAAAATCGATTCCGCCTCCGCTCTATAGTGGCTAGGCTGGAAACCCCCCCCTCTCCATCACAAATTGGTATCCCTCTGTTTCCCCTTCCGTATTCCCCGGTCGGGCTTTTTCTTTCTGATGCGAATATCCTTTCCCTGCAAGACCATCGGCGGACGATCCGTCGTTGTACATACTAGAGGTAGTTAAACCCTTCTTTTTTCCCCTTTGGGACCGTTGTGCCTTCCTGCTGCGCGGTAGCTTAACGTCCTTTTTTGTGATCTTAAGCCCCCGAGCGGGTCCCAATCCAAACCATCGACCCCCATTTACCCCACGCTACAGTCTCGCCCATGACGCTCCCGGCTTGACCACTTTTCCCCGCGTCGACTTTTTCTTTGTGGTAGACTTTTGATCTTTCGGTCCCCGAGCTCGCGGGGAGCTTTTGCACACTACCATCACGGACTCCCCCCCGGACTGTTTTGTAGACAGCGTTCTTCCCCAGCCACACTCTTTTTTCAATTCACAGGCCATCGCAACTTGGATGTCACTCCCCCACTCCCTTGTCATTGCGAAATTCCCGGTGACAGATCCGGTTTCCGACCGGATGCGATCCCCCTGAGTCGAATTTTCCCTCCCTTGTCCGTAGTTTTTATGCCCCGACTTCACGAGTAAACACTCTCTCCTTAAAATCAGATAGCGACAAAAGGTTCTGCGTTCGTAATTTCCCCCTCCTGAAATAATCGGAGGATAAGATCGCACCCCATTCCCAAAATAGTGTTTTCCCCCTGCCAGTAGGCATCTAAGCTTTCTTTTTTTTTCCCTCTAGAGCCATTGTCTTTTTAGCGGTATGTCGGTGCGCCCTTTAGTCTCTCAACTTACTCGTGTTTGAGCAATCAAAGGCGGCGTTCTTCTCTAGGGGGGGCCCCTTAACGAATACGCGGGCCTTCCCTCCGACCTTTCGGGGAACGTATCGCCGGCCTTGATATATCCCCAGCTGGTCTTCCCCCTTCGTGAATATGGGCCTTCCCCGATAATTAAACCATTTGTTTTCCTTCGACGGTGGAAATCTTTCCTAGGGTGTTACTACATTGCGAAACATGCAAGCATGAATGTATCCCTTCGGGCTTGATTGATCCCCCTCCGATCCCAAGTGGTAGAGTCCCTTTATCAAGCCCACATGTTTGATCCCCAATGTCAAAGTCGTCCTTGGCCCACATCCGCTCCTTCCCACACCTTGATCAAGTGTACCGATTTCACCGTTGGTCACGATAATGGTTCTGAGTTCCGTGTTTTCCCCTAACCTCCACTCATAAAAGAAAAGTTCCCCCCTTCATTCCTAAGCGTGAAAATATGGCCAATCCTTCTCGTACGCCATGCTCGAAGACATAGCCCCTGAGCATTTTGGTGCCAAGTCCTATAGGATAATACCTGCCTAATTAAACCCTTTTCCCTGTTTCGGAGTCGCTCGGTACCCTTACGAGCAAACGATGATCATCCCTAAACTTCTCCCCCTTTACCACCCTGTTACGGGGGCTTCTCTCGGCATGATGGAAGAAAATCAGGTTTTTTTTTTTCCCTTGTCAAACGCGACCGAAAACCTCTTGATCGGTGGTACAGCCATGTTTTCCCCCCCCACAAGGAGAACTTCCCCTCTTCCCAAAAAAGCGCCCTCCACCTGCGGCTCAAACTTCTTGCTCCCTCCCAGGATGGCACGGAAGTGCTTACTTTTCGGCAGTTAAAGACATTGGTTTAACTTCTTCCCCTCTTTTGCCTCTAGAGAAGCCGTGAGTGGGGAATTCTGTCAAGTACTTCATTGTTGACCCTCTTGATAGTTGGTTTTTCTTGAATTTTTGAGATGGTCCAAGTACCAGGTATGAGACATGAGCGCCCCCCTCGACTCTCGGACGCATAAAGCGTTCAGTTGGCAAAACCATGCCAGATTTTCAGCCAACCTTTGCCTTAAGGTGAAAGGTTTCGAAACGGGTGCAATGAGTACGCCCCCCCCACTTTAGTAGGTATTTTACTAGCAGGTTTTTCCTCCCCTGTAAAAGGTGGAACCGGCAGAAGCCGATGAACGCTACGTCATTGTTGACATTAACTTTTCCCTCTCTGCTAACGTTGCTTGCTAAAAATACCCTTCATTGAGGTTTCAATTGTCACTTTCCTGCGACTACGTAGACAAGGGACCTGGGAAGCAAAGGTACTGACCTTTGGCGGTAAGAGTTGTTTCTTCTCTCATCGAGCTGTCCTTGGAAAACACGACTCTTTTTGGAGGCATTGCGCTTCCACTCGAGGATGTTGGTCTTGGCTTTCCTTAAGGGCGGAGATCCCCCCCTCATAATAAGGTGGCGTCCCCTCCTTTTGCCGCAACCATCTATTTCCTCCCCCCCTCCCGGATGCTCCATTCGACCCTCTCCTCGCCTATACGTTCACCTCGGCGTAGATCCCCCCAAACTTCCTCTTCCCTTTTCCTCTGCAAAGTTGGAAACGCTATCCCCTAGGGATTTCCCGGCCTCCCCATTATGTCGTTCACCTTCCCTTATAATTTTCCTGATGGAAAGGCTGTAGGAAGGCCGGCCCAACCTTTCCACACTGGCGTTCCGGATTGAAACCGAAAATGACAAGTTCCCGCGATCTTCTTTTTCATTTCCCGCAGGCTTGGTTTTCTTTTGGACTCACGTTCTCCCCCCCCCTTTGGGGATTAAGACCTTCCAGGTGTCCTTGGGGGTTCCCCCTGAGGGCGCTAGAAAGGACGTTGAAGGGTTATGCAGAAAAAGGATTTGTTCATAGACGGGTGTTCCCGCCCGCACTCTTCTCTTTTCTTTTTTTTTCTAAGAGATGCTTTGAACGGCTATGTCCCCAGAGTCCCTGTTTCCTCTGTTACTGTTTTATGACCCCCCCAAAAGTAATTTCGTCCTTTTTCACCCGTCATGATAACCCACCATCTAGCCAAATGTCCTCTAACAGTTGAAGACACCCCCCCCCCATGGTACCGTAGAAAATCCTCCCCCTCCCTTCGGTCAACTGACCTCCGTTACCTACCACGGTTGTAATTTTTCGATTCCCCCTTTCGTCAGAAGTTTTTCCCCTTTGTCAGATGGTGAGGCCTTCACTTTCTTTCCATTCAGTTAAAAGTATCAGGCTCATTTGACGCGGACTCCTTTGGAAACCTTAGGATAGCTTCAACAGCATCGTCGTTTGCTTTTTCTTTCCGAGCTTGATTTGGGGATACCCCCTTCTTTTTCACGTAGAGGGCGCTGAGAGTATACTCTGATCGAGCCATTTCCCTGGGTGTGCGCACGGAGGCGGTTTCTCTGCCACCTGTAGGAGGCAGTTCTCAAAGCAACAGACCCCCCCCGCCTTTTGTAGCGTCCCCCGCGTGTGGTTCCCTTCCCCCGGATGAGTATGAAGCTTCAAGACACTTTGCACCGTCCCCCCTCCCCCATTTTGACCACTATTGAGTTTTACGTAGTCGCCTTTTTTCCCAATCCCCCCGGGAATGTTCGGGATGTTAAGCCAGAGCCCCGCTTCGCAGCTCGGGATCGTGAAGTCTTAATGACTTAGTCAGGTTCATCCCCTTGACCGCAGAACCCCTCATCCAGAGTGCATTTGCTTTTTGAAAAAACCAATAACCCTCTCCTTGTATATCGGACTCCCTTTCACCTTGGCTCCCCCCCCCCTTGGCGAAACATCTTGCTGCATTGTTTTCTTAGCGTCTATCGATCTAAGGTCCACTTTTTGTTCGATGCGTCCTTCCCCCTGTCTTCATCGAAAGTCCAAAAAATTAATACACCCTATCGTACTGGGCTTCAACCCCTCCCGCCTGACCCCCCTTCCCACTCATCGGTTTTTGCAATTCCTAGAGGCCCCCTGCGTATCAACTTTTTCCCCACCGGCTCTGGAAGTCAGAAGTGCCTCCTTTTCCTTCACACATGGCTTGTCTTTTTCTTGCGCTCCCGTTTTAATTTTTTTTGGCTTTTGCGCTGAAGTTATACTTATCTTTACTCACTGTATAAAAATCCCCAAGCACACATTTTATCGTGCGTTTGACATTTCCCATAATGCCGCGCGGTTTCGTTCGTCATATGCAAACGTAACAGGGTTCCATTTCCTTTCCTATTATCATAGTCGTAGATTTCCGCTCGCCTCAGGAAAATCTTCCATTTTGTCTGACCTTTCATTACCTTCTGCGAACTGGCCACAAAAATGCTCCCATTTGTGGACTTCGAGTTCCCTGTTTGAGTGACCTTTTTTTTTTGTATGATCTGCGCTCCATTTCAGTCAAAAAATTTTAAACGTTTTTTCCTTTTGTGGATTAATGACACACTTGAAATAAGGACCATTATCTTGCCCCTTTAGTTGGTGAAATCCCGCCCCCCTTTCCTCGCTCTCTTGGGAATAACGGTGACATTTTTTCACAAACTGTGCGTGGCCCCACCTTGGACATGCCTCCCAGCATCGGGCTGTTCGCCCTCTCCAAAGCTTTTTGAGACAGTTTCCCCTTGGCCTGTAGCTGAATGTTAGTCACGCTGACAGTATAGATTTTTCGGTACACGTCTTTCCTCCAACTTTTTTTATGCAATAGATATCGTCGGTGCCCACCCTTCTTTTAGCTTGGCTAAGTTTGCTGATGGGTTTCCCTTTGTCCGGAGATATTCCCCCCTTTCAGCGCTATGCTATTCTTCCTTTTTTGAGTTTGGTTTGCCAACCTTTATCCTGACCGACGCCTTGGAAGCCTGCTCAAACAAGATTGGCCATTTCTCTTCGGTTATTCGAAGAGTTTTTTCTGAACATTACGCTCTCCCAAAGGCCCATGGACTTTCTCCCCGAGATACCAGCGAAAGCGAGCTCCTGGCAGAAACACGATTTGATCGTCTGTGTTGACGCCTCGTCTCTCCTTTCTTCTCCCCGCGTCGCCCCTTTCCCCGTTCGGAAGCCTTTTTTTTTTTCGCCTATTTTGTTTACTCGTTCTACATCCTTTCGGTCATTGACACCTAAGGACCATAGTCGACATGCGGAAAGACTCTCGCAATACGGTCTCCCCCCTTCTTTTTTTCTGTCACCGGGGGACATTCACAAGCGCATGTTTTGCCCCAATTGCAATTTTGTGAAAGATTCCCTCCACCTTTTCCCCTATGTCCTGTGAATTGAAGATTACCTTTTCTAGTTAAGTAGCTTCTACCCCCAGTCGTGCTGCGTCTGATGGTAGGGTTCTTAGCATCGTCCCTCCTCTTTGACCGAAAAGATCAAAAGGTACCACAAAGTCCCATGCCTCCTCCCCTTTTACCCTGCGCATTAGCGAAAGATTTGTTTCAGCGCGTGGCGTCCGCGTTTTTTATTCCCGCTCGCGAGATGGGCTCCTTCCCCCTGAAACCGCTGCGACTGCCGACTTTAGAACAGCGTGCGATTTCCTTTTTTCCCCTTGATGCCGTTTCCTTCCTGAGACAGAACTCACTTTTTTCGCGATTTGGCATGCATTATAGCTTTTTTCAGGTCTTTCCGAGGCCCCTTCCGCCCGTAATATGCCCCTTTTTTTCCCCCTTTATCCAATTGTGATGTGATTACTATTTTTCCCCTCCCTCTTTCCACTTATTGCTCGAGGTTTCGCCCCAATCCGCAAAAATCCACAATAAACTTTCCCCCTATGTGATTTTGTGCAGAGCTCGACAGCGCCCCCAAGACAGCCTGAAGACTATGAATTTTTTTTTTTCCCCCATGGTCCCAATCACCCCTTGACGGATCGGGAACGGGGGCGATAGAGCCCCCCCTGGACACTTCTCCATGAACCTCTTTTCGGAGCGCGCGGTCGAGTTCTAGTTAGTCCTCAAGAATTTTTACGAAAGAAAGTCATGTCTTCTGGTCCTGGCGAACGAACTCATAGTCTTTGTACGTTCGGATAGGTTCTCCGGCAGAGGTTTCGGCGTAGCGGGATCATATTCCGTGAGAGTTCTCGAGCAGTTCGAGTGCCTCCCTTCCCTTTCGAGCGATATCTCTCTTTTCCTCCCCCTTTTTTACTCGCGATCTCTCGACGTCTTTGCACTCGACTTGAACCTCGGCTACTTCACGATGAGTTTTTGATTATAAACTCCCGTCCTTTCCCGAAGCTTTTCCCCAGAGGAGGGACATATCCTCCCCTTAAAGATACGCTCGCGGAACCCCTCCGACATGACTTTCTTGAGTAAATATTGGATCGAGTTCCTCCCGCTAGGATATTCCCCCTTTTCGAGAATGGGATCCCCCTTCATAGAGTTCCTTCTGTGAATCCAGGATGGGGCTTCCTCTCCCCCCCCCTGTTCCCGAGAGTACAATGGGGTTTTGTGCACACTTCCACTGCATGACAAAGAGTCCTCCTTTCATGTTATTTTGCGATTTCGATCCCCAATCCCCTTTTTTTTTTTTTTTTTTTTTTTTTTGATCTCGCACTACCTTCTTTTATTTTGGGAAATGGTTTGGCCCGGATGGCTTTCTCGAAACCCCCCCCGATACAACGCTTAGGGGCATAGCCCTAAAACCATCGTAATCCCCCCCTTTTAGTAATCGTTCCTATCCTTTTTGCCGGTCGGTGTCACCCCGCCTAAGGAAAGTCCCTTCGTCTTCTGCTTGAATATCCGCGAGTTAAGGTCCCCCAATCGCCGGCCTTTCCTCGTTCTGGTCTCTTTGTTTAACCGCTGGAGCAATCCTGGGACCGTGCCTAACCTCTGTCGCTGTAGCTTACCTTTGCTCTCCCTTTTTTTCTTCTTCTGAAGCCCACCTTTTCCCAATCCAAAAACCGCCCCTTTTTCCCAACAAAAAGCTTTCCCAGCTGACGTCTCTCTTGACCACAATAGTAGGTAAGTTTAGTGCGGAACTTGATGGTCTTTCCCCTTGATTATTTTCTCCTTTTTTCGGAGGTGAGCGATGCCTCTCCCCCCCCCTCCATAATAGACAGCAAGACTCCTTGTAGCCGAGAGAAAGCCTTCATGCAAAACTCTTTCTCAGGCAAGCAACGGGGTGGCTGTCCCTCACAATTGCAATTGTCAGTTTTTTTTTTGCCACGGTTTGTCCCCCTCAGGGCTTCGACAGGATGCCCCCGATTATGACTCTTTTTTACTTTCTTTTCAGTAGGTTTTTTCCCGACGGCGGGATGTACGAGATTTTGAAACGGTAACAACAGCTTCTTCGCGGCAAAAGGTTCCGTCTTTTCCGGAAAACCCGAGACGCGGGATCAGTCCCTTCTTCCTCTTCCCTCAAAAAAAGATCCGAGCCAATCGGTTTCTGCCCGACTTCTATACCCTTTCATGGGATCCGCCCTTTCTCTCTATGCCATGGCCGGTTGTGTTCCCCTCTGGACATGAGAAACTTCCTTCCCCATCAAACCGCTCTCAGATTGAACCGGGTTTGAGCAATGTTACCTTTCTTCGGTCGTATAGAAGTTTCAAAATCCACAAATGACCTTCTGCTTCTCTTCAGCAAGACCTTTTCCCGGATCCGCTAACCACTCCCCCTCCCTTCATATTGGAAAATTGGCCTTTACGCTCCTTCTTCCTTAAACAAGTTGTCTCCTTTTTCAAAATATCGACAATCGCTCCTTTTTCCAGAGTGTGACCTCTCCAAGGCATGGCCGGTCTCAACCCCCCTCTTTGGTCGGGTTCTTTATTGAGAACTCCCGACTGTGTGTTCCCCCCAATGGGAGACATGTATCCGAAGAACTTTTTCTCAATTTCAAACGTCCGGGACCCATCGCTTGGCCCCTTTGTTCCGGGATGGCATCCCGGGTCACGATATGTCTGAGCGTGTTGCAATTCCCCCCCCACATTAAAAACGTTTTTTAAAGACAAGTTTTATTCCCAATGAAGGAGAAGCTGTACAACCTTTCCCCTATTCCCCCCCCCGAGTACGCCATGTTTTTTCTCCGTAATCCCCCATCAGAACTTCATTTTTGGTGCCAAGTTAGCATCAGGCTCCATGAACTGTCAGAAGCCCTCTAAAGAGTTTCTGATTTTGCGCCGGACATCCCGATGATTAACGAGAAATCGGAATATGACCCGTACGGGGGGCCTTTACCTGACCTTTTTTCCTTAGGAGAAAAATCATTTTTTCCTGGGCAAAAGCTAACGAATTGCTTTTTGATACAGTTTATCGTTTTATAAACATGTACCCTTTTCCCCAGAAAACCCCCCCCCTTTTTTGAGCTCAAAATTTTGCTCCCTTTCTCAAATCCCAGGAGGTGAAGGACCAAGCTTAAAGATCCATTGGTTTTAAAAAGTTGATCCTTGCCCGATTTGGCCTTCGAATTCCCTTTCCTAGGGGGAGTGCAATATTTCATTACTCTCATTGTTGAAGCCCCCTTTTGGTGATGAATTTTTTTCGCCCGGTAAGTACATCGGAGATGACGACAGAGCCTCACGACTAGTGGACCTTCTTTCAAGCTCTCATGCCTCCAACAATGAAGCGATGTTCTCATAAGGTGAACCTTTTAAAACAGGGTGCCAATGAGTAGACATCCCCCATATAGTAGGTCTCCAATCTGATCTAAGTTTTATGAGGGTTCAAAGGCAGAAAAAGCCCAGTCCTTCCATGTACAATAAGTCCCTTGAGGACCTACTTTTTTTTTTTTCTTATACCGATATGATAAGTTCAAAGCGCCCCACGGTAATGCCGATCGGCGACTCCTTCCAAGGGAACGGTCAAGCAAACTTTCCTCCTTGACTTTTTTTCAGACTCACTCCTCTTCCGGGGAACCACTTTGTGGAGAGCCATTCCCCTCTTCCCCCCTCTATGATGGGGTCTTGTGGCTGGCGAAGGGCTCCAGTCTGCTGGCCCCCCCTGTGGAGATACGCTCTTCCCCCCCATACGCCTGGCTCTCCCCCTCCGGCTGTCATTTCTACTATTAATGTTCCGCCGGCGTAGATCAAAAACCCCTCTCAGATTGGGCATGCTAAACCCCCGGCCCCGCTTTTCCGCTATAAGAAGGTAGGCGGACCCTTCAGTAGTTACTGGCCATGATAATTTTACTGATGGTCCAGAGCTGTATGAATACGCACCCCCCTCCACCACTGGCGTGGCTTTTTTTTATTGAAATCTTCGAAAATGACCTTTGTCTTCCCGTCGAATTACTTTCTGGGACTTTCTAGGCGTGGCGACGTGCTGTCGGACCATTTTTGCTTACTGACACCTCTGCGATTCCTTTTGCTAGATTAGAGCCGGGTTTTGAGTGCATGGACGGTTCTTTGAAGTTGAGGCGGTTATGAGCCTTTTCCAAAGTTCCACATTTGGGTGTTTCCCT
>Ga0179593_1573142_pt1 | contig 15239 bp, 17 predicted proteins | sample CZODoug2_1_08_16_FD_185931 | JGI IMG/M metagenome (GOLD analysis project Ga0179593, IMG submission 185931) | Vadose zone soil fungal communities from Angelo Coast Range Reserve, California, USA - CZODoug2_1_08_16fungal (PacBio error correction) | ecosystem: Environmental > Terrestrial > Soil >... | reverse complement strand
CCCCCTCCTTTCCCCGGCTCGGAGGTGAAAGCTCAGTCATTGTGGAGCGGGTGTTTTCTGACGACGCCGGAGACCCTTCCTCTTTATTTTCCCCTTTTCCAAAGTGCGGGATGGCCGCTGAAGAAAATTCAGCTTTTTCTCGCGTGAGTCTTGTCTTCGCTCGTCTCCCTTTTTTCTTTTTCTTTTCGAGCTTCCTCACGCAGGATTTCCTCGGTGCCGGTCAGCTTCCTGTTCACTGGGCAGGCCCATGAGCGAGGTCTGTCCCAACTCTCGCTTTCGCGTGAGCTGGCCTTGCTCTCTCATCAAAGTTGAGGAAGGGCGGGAGCGGCTACATGGTGGACCGCTCGGATTTTTTTTTTCCCTCAATGCCCGTCGGGCCTTTTTTCTTGCCCTGCCAGGTTCGTTCACCGTCACTTTCTTGAGGGCGCGACCCAAGGACCTTTCGCCGCTTTTTCGCCGTGCCTTTCTTGCTTTTTTTTCTATGCTGCACGAACGCGTCGTTTCCGTCTTGGAGAATGATTTTCCATTTTATTCTCTTTAGAACCCACCGAGTCAGGCCTCGAGGATGTTGGCTTTGTACGCCTCATCGGGATACCCTGGCGCGCGGTTCCCTGTTCTTGGCTACGCCTGTTCAGTTGAACAGCGTCTCTTTTTTTGTCGGCGAGGGAGGACCGCAGCCAGAAGCTTCGGCCCTTTTCCCCTCCGCGGCACTTTTCGCGGGTTCCAGCGGTATTGGGCTTCGCGTTTCCTCGTTGCCCTCCCCTTTTTCGCGAAAATCATGCGGGAACAATTGGCCTTCACCTTTTAAAGCAGTGCGAGGTTGTCTTGTACCCCTCTTTTCTTTCTTTGAGGCGGCGGCGAGCCTTTTTTCTCCCCGCGCGGCCGTTTTTCACTTTGCCCCCTTTGCCCTCTCCTCGAGATCGCGCGATCTGCAGCCAGCCTCTTCTTCCTCGCGATGAAAGCACAAGCCTTCCTTCTCCTATCGGTCATCGCCTTCTAGTCCGCTCGCGAGGTCGGAGTTTTATGTAGTAGCGCGATGGTAGTCTTTTTTTTCCCGGGGCGCGTTCCGGCGGCGTGCTTGGCCTTCTTCCTTTTTTCGGAAGACGGTTGGGCAGGATTTCTGCTTTTTTTTTTCGGCGGCGTGGGAGGTTCTTTTCGTCAGTTCTTTCCCGGTCACCAGACAGGTGCTGAGACCCGAATGCGGCAGCCCTTCGTAGCTTCCCCCCTCTCTCCTCCTCCGCCAGCCGTCGCGAAGCGTCTTCTTCCTTCTTCAAAGATGACAATCGCCATCTCTATTCCCTCTTTAGACGGAATCCAGCTACTGAGAGCGTCGGCGGCAACCCGCATTTTGTTCCCTCCCCCTCGCTCGGCGACAGCATCGAAGGGGTTTTCATACGTAGGTCGGCGCCGGATTCTGCGACGACCATTTCTTTTTTTGTCTTCCTTCCGATGCGCGCGGGCTTGAGAGTCGCGTCAGCGCAGTAAGTCCTTGCGATTCCCTTCGGCGCCGGCGAGCGACGCCAGCTTCTTTTCTTTCCCCCCTTTCCCTTGCACCGTCGGAGCGAGCGCCTTGGCTTGATGATCTCCCTCCTTAGCAGCAGCACGGCGGCAAAGTCGGCCCGCGTCGAGCGCTTCTCTTTCTTTCGGGTCTGCGGGGTAACTTTTTTTCTCCTCGTTCTCTGCAGGTTTTTTTTCCGCCAGGACATCGATTGACCCGCATTTGGCAGTTTGGGGGCGTTCCCCCTTCCCCCTTCCACCGAGACACTGCGGCGAAGCCTTCTTTTCCTTTCCCCCCCCTCCATATTCTTTTTACCAAGCGCCGACGGGTCGGATCGGCGAACGTTTGACTTTCTTTTCTTCAATGACGCCCGAGCGATGGAAGAGGTTTTTTTTTTGAGGCGGCCGCGACGTTTTCGCTAATTCCTGACCCGCCCTTTCTCTCTTGAAGGTGACACGAAAGGAAGGTCGCCCGATTGCGGTGATGGCTGTATATTTCCTCCTTTCAGACCGAGAGAGGAAGCGATCCTTTTTTTTTTCCCCCTTTCCCCGGTTCTCTGCCACTCCTCTACGCCTTGCCTTTTTTTTTTTTTCCCCATGACATTAGAGCGGCAACCTTTCTGGTAGTCAAAGCTGCTTCGAACACTTTTTGTCGCCCCTCCTGCAGCGGCTAAGAGTCGTGATAGAAGTCCCTTTCCCCTTTTTTCACGATGCCCTCGTCCTTACGAGCGACGTTCTTCTTTCCTGATCGAGCATAGCATAGGGATGCAGGGGTCGATGTCGATCACGCGCCCTTTCTTCTCCCGCGATATTCGAAAAGGCGCTCGCGACATCCCTTTTCGTCGTGTAGCGAACGGCACTGCTCGTTTTCCCCCTTTTTTTTTTTCCCGCGTTATACGTGAATTTGAAAATTTCGTGCCGACCTACTCTCTTTTCTCCTCCCTCAGTTGTTGTTTTTTCCTTCCCCCCTTTTTCCAAAGTTCCATCGAGAAAGCGTGCGCGATCCTTCGGGAACGAAGACGTTGCGTTCGATCCCGGCGAACACCCCTTTTCTTCTCGACGCCTGGGCGAATCTCTTTTTCTCTCCCCCCCCCTTTTCCTCTGGCGGTGATCGTACATCGTGCCCCTCTTCTTCATGAAAAACGCCCAAGAGCTAGAGCTTCCGACGCGCCTTTTGTTCTTTCGAGCCGGAAAGGTATTGATGGACGGCTTTTTTTTGCTCCCCGAGTGGATGCTCCAGACGTTGTTTTTCTCTCAGGTGGCCGATCGAAGGCATGGACTGCTCCAGCCCAACATGGTTTTTCAAGTTTTTTTCCAGAGAACCAGGGGCCGGCGTCTATTTCCGCGAAAACCGTTGAAGGTGAACTCCAGGCTGTGCGTGCCCGCCTCCCCCTTTTTTTGCCCCAGTAGGAAGAGGCGGCAACGCACATTTCCCCCTCCTTCTACCTCTCCGTGGCGGTCCAACTTCAGATACGGCCGGCTTTTTTCCCTGGTCGGAGGGCGACACCTCTCCCAAGAGCCGAATTCACCACCGCGCCATGAGGCCGTTCGCCTCCCCCCATGGAAGCAGGCCACACTGGAGAGACCTTTCCTCTTTTCCCGTCGTTGCCGTTTACGCCCTCTCCCCCCTGACAACGATGCCGGCTTCGCATCCAGTCTTTTGGTTTTACCGTCTCTTAGTTTCCACCCGCCCCCAAACTGCCGCTTTTTTCGTCCCTAGAAAAACCTGCCTATCCTCTTTTCTTGCCAACGCAGGGAACAGGCAGGGGCCAGCTGAACGACTGACCCTTTATCGTCCCCTCCGTTGCAGCCGTGAGGCTGCGCTTTTTTTCTTCCGCCGGTCAATCACGCAAAGGCGCCTCCTCCTTTGAGCGGCACTCATCTCGACGGACATCCCGACTCCCTGGCGGAGGCGCTCCGTTCTCTTTAGCGGATCAGAAGCATTTTCTCCCCCTTTTCCTGCCCTCCCTCGGCTCGCGTTCCTTCCCGAAGCAATGGTCGTCGCAGAGGCCGGCGCCGAATACGTCCTGGTTTTTTTTCCGGAACAAATTAGAGGCTTTTTCTCTGTGTGGGTTGATGCTTTTCGAAAACCCCTTCTTCGGGCTTTTTTTAGCAGCTCGCGGCGGAGGGCGCCGATTTCTCTGTTTCTTGAAGAGGGGGCTTTCTTTTTCCTTCTTTCTTCTGCGTATTTTTTCCTCCGGCGGCGAATAATCAGCGGCATTATTCTGGGGCTTTTCTTTGACCGAACCTGCATACGCGACAGGCTCCCCTTCCTCCCACTCCTCCCCGCGGCGGCAACCCCCCTTTTCCCCCAACCAGGCTCCGCCAAGAACGCTAACCCCCGACTCAGGCGCTCCCCGCAGCAGGCCGAGCAACGTGGCTTTTCCAGTGCGCTCCACCTCGCTACTACATCACCGCCTTTGCGGCCTCCTCCCTTTCTTCTCAAAGACATCAAGGCGCTGACGCGTTTTCCTATGCCAACGGATGGGCGGTCATCCTCTACTTTCTCTTTGGCTGCGCTCTGCCCTTTTTTCCCCTGTTCGCGCTAGCCAGGTTTGCCATTTAAACGTTCATTTTATCTTTCGATCGCGAACAGGTCTTTTTCCGACCACTGCATCGGGAAAAGCCGATGTCCCCTACCTTGTTTACATTGAGGCCAATTGTCCAGGTCTTTTTCTTCTTTTCGCGAGCCTTCCCCCTCTCTGTCAACCATTAAAAGGAGGGCCTCCCCTTTTCTTTTCCGAGCCGCCAAGGCTTCGGCTCGGACCTCTATCCCTTCCCCCTTTCGAATTTACGCAATCGCGCTGTTCAACTTCCCCCTTTAAGAACCTCTTTTTCTAAGGACGCGCGCAAGGGTAGTCCGACGATTTCCCATTTTTTCCCCATCCTACGAGGCCGGGACTCTCTTCCTTTACATGCTGATCACCTTCCTGGGGTAGAGACGTTCGCTCTCACGCGTGGTCGTTCCTCCAGCTCTCCCTTTCCTTCCGAAAAAAGCGGCGACTCTTTTTTCTTTTCCCTCTCCCTTCTCTCTTTGACGTGAACGCCGTCATTCCTTCCTTACGATGATGCTCGCCCGAGCGGAGGAATGAGAACGTCTTTTTTTTTTTCTTACGCAGGTACAACATGCTCTTTTCTCATTTCTTATCCAGGGCCGCGAGCAATGCCGTCCGCACTCTCCTTCCTTTGCACTTGCAGAATCGCTCAAGGGTCCGCCAATTTCGTCCCAGCGGTTTTTTCTTTTCTCCCCCCCGTGGTGAGGAACTAGAACTTTTTTTTGTTTTTTTTTTTTTTTTGTTTTTTTTTTGTTGTTTTCTTTTTTTTTTTTTTTATCTTTTTGAAGGAGGAGCGGCGAAGGCTAGACACCCCGGAATCTTTTCTCTTTCGCCTCGACGGGCACGCTGAATTTAGGACACGGCCTTTTCTTCTCCGCGAGGCCACCTTGTTTCTCCCCCCCCCCGCCAATGACGAGCTGTTCACCGAAGAGCGACGGCAAGGGCTCCTCTTCCCCGTTTTTTTTCTTTTTCTCTATCTTTTCCTCCTAATGAAGTTGTGTGTTGTCTCTCCCCTCGTTTCTCCATGCGCCATTGCCAGAGCTCGGCGGTGCATTCGTTTCCCTTTTTGCGACAATGTGAATGAGAGAGCGAGACCGATCGAGATAGCCCCGCTCTCCCCCCAATGCAGCCCCCCTTTTCTCTTCTCCTCCTATCGCGTTTAGTCTGTTTGCTCCTTCTCTCCTCTTTTCTCCCCGGACGAAGCATGTTCGGTTCCTCAAGAAGGATTTATCGTTCCGGTCGTTTTTTCCCTTCCCTTCCCCTTGAGCGAGGTATGCAAGTGCTCTTTCTTCTTCGTCTGGGCTGGACTTGCGCGCGGCTTAGCCTTCCCTTTTTTCCGGGAGCGGAGCATGCGTGGAACGCTCGCGGAAACGAGGGTCCGCGTTTTTTTTTTCTCTCGGGGCGCATCATCGTGGGGTTTTTCACTTCATAGCGCGACGAGCCGCAACTCTTTTATTTGTCGCCCTTTTTAGCAGGAGGCGCGGTAAGTACGGAGTCGTGTTCCTTCTTCGAGAGGAACGTAGCATAACCCTCTGCTTTCCCTTTTTGATCGCCTGTAACGGATTGGGATTCTTTCCTTTTGAGAGACGATTTTGACGCAACGGTCTACCCTTGAGCCCCCCTTTTTCCCCGTAGAGAAGACAGGTGATAGTATTGGCCTCTCTATCTTATCGACCTTGGCCAATCGGTGTTTCGGCTTTCCCCCGTGAGGAATCGGACAAATCCTTTCGGCACGCGAGGCTGCTATTTTTCTTTCCTTTTTTCCACGTTTCCGAGTTAGAGTGCTTTCTTCTTTTCTCCCTCCAAAATATGAGGGAAACAATTGGCCTTTCAATGTTCCCTTTTTTCTGGTTCCGAGCTGGCGGCGGCGGAGAGTCCGTTTTGACGATCGACGGACCCTCCTTCCACATGTCGAGCGACGAACATGGCCTCGCTCTTCCGCCGAAGATACAATTCTGGCCGATTTGAAGTTTCTCCCCAGCCTTGGCATCTATTTTTCATCGCCTTGATGTCTTTCTGCCCTCGTCCGTCTCTTTCAAATGCGGTGATGAGAGCCGCCCCGCGGTCGGCGCCGTATGAACACGGCGTCCTCTTTTTTCTTTCCTTCGGCGAGTGCGGGGACTGAGGACTGAGTAGCCAGCTTTTTTTTTTCTTTTTGCATCCTGTTTTTTTCTCGTGAGGGTCGTGGGCGGTCTGAGTTCGACCTTTCCTTCTTTTCCAGGCGAGCCCCAGAATGACGGCCTGCGGCGTCATCTTTCTTCTCAGCAGACGCCAGCCGTCGCTTCTCCCTTTCTCCGCGGCGACCAGCCGTCCGTTTCCCTCTGCAAGCGCCAAGCGCGATGTGAAATCGGCGACTCTCTTTTTCCTTATCGAGGCGGACAAACAGAAGCAGGGTTCTTTCCCCACCACGCCCCTCTGCTCGGCGGACCGCCTCGAAGGTTTTCTTCTTTTTCTCAGAACAGACAGTAGTAGGCGACGGCTTCGGCGAAGACCATTTTTTTTCGGTTTCCCTCGCAGGGATGAGATTGTGAGCCCGTCCCCCCCCTCTATGCTTCATCCCGCCTAAGATGCGCCGTCAGCTTCTTCTTATTACGTCGAGGAGGAGGCCTCTTTTTCCTCTGCGTTGTATGGAACTGACGTGACGCTTTTTTTCAGGACAGCAGCAAGGCCGGCAACTCCCTGGTCCTCCTTTCGCGAGTCGAGTCGAGAGAAAGGGCCTTTTTTTTTTTTTTGACGTGTTCGCCCGCGTATCGAGGTTTTCGTTCCCCCCACGCAAATCGGGAGGGCCCGTTTGGGGCGTTATACCGCCCCCCCTCGCAATGCCGGCAGAAGCCGGAATAGTTGCGTTTTTTTTTTCCCCTCCCTTGTTCTTATCGGCGAACGTTGGCTACGCCCTCCCTTCCACGCACGCAGCGTGCGAGGCATGTTATAATGGCTCGAGTGGCGTGAAGTTTTGATGTTAGAAAAAAGACTTTTTTTTTTTTCTCGTTCGCGCAGCTCGAGGAAAAGTAGCTGAAGGTGACCCTCCTTTCTTCGATGCGGTTGATGGCCCGTGCTTCTTTTTTTTTGATTCTTTCCTCGTCAGACTGGCCGCGGAAGGACTCCCCTCTTTTCTTTTTCCCCGCCTTGAGCACCTTCACGTTTTTTTATATGCCACTAATCGACTGGCTTTCTGCCCCGCGAACACCATGTTTTTTTTTTATTCCCCCCTCGGTAGTAAAGCTGCTCGAACACCTTTTCCTTTTTTCAAAGTAGAAGAGCATAAGCAGTCGTTATCGAACCGTATCTTCTCCCTCTTGGGAAAGATGAAATAGTACTGCCTCTTTTTCCCGAACGCGCTCTCTCTCTCTTTTTTATATGGCTCGGGATGCAGGGGCCTCATGTCGATCACTCAGTTTTCCCTTGCGAAGAGACTCTCTTTCCCCTTCCCTTCCCAGGCCTAGAGTGATCATTCGCTTTAGAAAAGGCTTCGTTAAATTGTAATTCCTCTCCCAGAAGTTATAGATGACTTTTCCTTTTTCCTTATTTACTTCTTTTTATAATCCTACAGTGTTTTTTTGATCTTCCCCCCCACTGAAGTTATCCAAGTTAATCGAGCTATCCAGGGCATCAACGTCGACCCTCCTCCTTTTCCGTTCGATCCCGGCGAAACCTTCTTTTCTGAGAGAGAGAATACAGCGATATAGAGGGCTTTCACTTGTTCCCCGTTTTTCCTCTTTCCTCCCGAGCTATGCCTCTCCCCCAACGACAAAAGCTCCGCGAGTTACCTCCCCCTTTCTGGACGAGGGAATAGTTCCCCCTTTCCGGCTCTCCCTACTCGGAGGCGCTGCTACGTTATTACTCGTTTTTCCCCGTTTCGAGCGCTTTACACATAAGGTTGGTCCCGCTATTCTTTTCCATGCCAAAAATGGTGGTCGCGTTTTCCCCTCCCATTCCTGTCGTTCTATGACTTTTTCTCTTTTTCCCCACATGTGAAGTTTTCTTCCCTTGCAGTGCCCGGCATCGCTTTCTCTTCCTTTTTTTAGGCAACCGCCCATATTTCTACGCCATCAAACGCCCCCTGTACTTTCTTGTCACCTTCAGCTGACGGAAGCGCTTCTTATCTTTCCCTTCTTATCGTCGAAAAACTTCGCTTCTCCGCGAAATGCATGAAAGAATCGCCCACGCGCGGCTTGCGTTATTTATTCTTTTTTTTCTCTAACGGTAGAAGATCCGCCTTCTCCTGGTTCGGCCACGAAATATGAGGCTTCTCCCGCCCCCCCCCCCTTTTCGTTAGGGTTGCGGCGTTATAACTCCCCCCAAAATGCCCTTTTTTGTGAAATCGATTGTAATGGGTTTTCTCTACTCTTTCCCAGTCTAAAGCGCCTCTATCTCGTGCCTCCCTCCTCCAGATAGCGGAAAGAATCGCGCCAAGAATCCGTTTTTATTCCCCTTGCTGCCTGACAGAATGCGCAGGCCGCCTTCTTCCCCTACTCTGCCAAAGGCGCTCGCTTCCTTGCAAGGGCGAGGCACTCCTACTCGACGGAAATCCTCTGAGCCTTCTCGTTGCGCATTCTGAGAGGGCTTCTTCCTCGTACCTGCCTAAAGCCCTTTTTCCCCTGTGCGGCAGACGTGCGCCCGGCACGCCCATGTTTTTCCTCCGGCGCCGACTACGTAATGTCGGTTTTTTTTCCTCCTTCCCACATTCGAGGCGGTTCGCCGATCTGCTTTCTTCCACCAATGAAGTAGGGTTTGCGACTCGCTCCCTGAGTTCTGGTCAGTTTTTTTTTGGCGCGATTAATCGCGACTTGGCGATTTTCTTCTCGTTTCTCTCTGCGATGGCAGGACCTCGGCGCGCGACTTTCTGTTCTTTTTTCGCATGAGAATTGAGCGCTCCTGCCGCGGCGTTTTCCCCATGTAGGGGACAGTGACGCCACCTGTCTTCCCTGTTCTAAATCAGCCCGCACCCGACTCCTCTTTTTTTTCCAAGCGGCCCAAAACGGCCTCCTCCCAAGACCTTCGATTCCCCCGCACCGCAGAAGGCAGCGCCCCATCTTTTTCCTCCTTGCATACGGCGACGACCAGCGCGGGCTCCTCCTTTTTTTTTTGAGAGGAAGAGAAGAAAGACATCAGGCGATTCCCGTCTTCTCTCACGGCTTGGGCGTCATCCCCTTTTTTCCCCCCCTCATGGATCGGCTGATGCGAGAGCGGTCTCGCGATGTTTCTCTTTGGCATTGAAAAGGCCGCGATGGTTTCACCCCTGGCCGCCCATCTTCCTCGACGCGCATCCCCCTTCCTTTTGGCATACAACCTCGCCGCGTACATTGCCTCAATTGTTCAGCAGGGGATGTTTTGTTTTTTTCTCTTTCGCAGCGACGCGCAAATCGGTCCCCCCTCCCTTTTCTTGGTCACACCCCTCTCACCCGGAGGGCCTCGGCTTGCCTCCTTTTCTTCTTCTGGCTGAGGCCACTCCTCGCCGACAAACGCTTTCAATCTGATTTTTTTCTGAACAGCGTCGCACAAGAACGCTCACTCTTCCTCCTGCCGAGCGCAAGGGTTTGCCCCTTCCCCTATCGACGGACGACGTCCCGGGGGAGTGTTACAGCGATCAAATGGCACCCTCCTTTTCTTTGTTGAGAGACTTTCGCTCTACTTTTCTGACATCCGCGCCGCCGGCCTCACGCAAAGCGTTATCTGTCCCTCAGAGTTGCGCGCGTCGCCGTCTTTTTCGCACCCCAGTCCCGCCACGATTCTTCTTTGAGAGCCACACCGAGGTTTTCATCGTTTCAGCTCCGGTCCAACTTTTTCTAAACGTTGTGATGATAAAGGAAGCCGCTCCCTTACCCGCGCGATGGCGGCCGATCCCTTTCTCGCTCAAGGGGACGGCCCATTCGTCCACAGCCTGGGTTTTCTTCGTGAGGAACAGAACATGAGCGTACGTTCTTTTTTTTGCCCGCGCTAAGGCTAAGACAAGACCCCCCCCTTTCGCGGAAAGATGAATTGTCTGCAACGGCATCCCCGCACTTTGCTCTTTTTTTTTTTTTTCCATGTTCGTCGGGCTCGAGCGCGCCTTCCTTTTCGCGCGTGCGGCGTCGTCCTCCCCCTTCCCCCGAGACAGCAGGCAAGGGCGAATTTCTAACGATCAGCGGTTGAGGTTTTCTCTCTCTTTTTTTTTCTGAGAGATCACCGCAACGCCTGATCGTTGTCTTTTCCCCTATTTCCCCCTAAAAAAAACAAAAACCCCCCCCCCACCTCGTCATGCGGGGTTGATCTACGAGCCGGAGACATGTTTTCGTCCCGTCTTTCTCTCGCAAAGTGCCGGGATGCCGTGAAGCCCCCTTTTTTTTTTTTCCTCTCCAGCTTTGAGTCTTGTCTGCAGCCTTCTCTCCTTCTTTTCTCGCCAGGAAACGCTAGACCGGGAGCGCATTTTGAGTTCATCACGCATTATTCGGACCTTTTTTCCTCCATTGGCCGGCAAAAGGCTCTTCCCCCCCCCCCCCCCCAACCACTTGCTCGAGGTTGAACAATTGCCCTCCTTTCCTTTGAGCGTGCGCTGGCTTGGAGCTTTTTTTTTTCTTATCTTGATCATGGTGGAAGACGTCGCGGCAACGCTTGCCCTTTTCTCGGGAGAGCATCATCGTGCGGCTGGGTTTCTTCCTGCAGACCCTCATTTCCTCCGCGCAGCAACATCGTTTCTCGCCGCTTTTTCGCCGGCGGCGCCCTTCCTTTCTCCGCACGAAAGAGCGAGTTTTCCGTCGCTAAAACCGCCGGATTTCTTTTTTTCTCGCCTGTACCGGATGGTTCTTCGAAACACAGCGTCCGGCCGAACGAGGATTTTGGCGATCTTTTTCCCACTCTGGCTACCCTGCGCGACGGCCTTCTCAGTTATCCTCCTCCAGGTGGCTGTTCTTCTCTCTTTTTCCTTATTAGAACTGGGATCGGTGTTGTCGGTATGCTTTTACGCGTGAGGAAAGGCCCTTTCCCCTTGTAGAGGGTTTGTCCTTTATTGGCTTCCGGTTCCGTTTAGTTTTTCCTTTTTCCCGAGACGGCAGAAGCTGCGCCCCCTTCCCCCCTTTTTCTACCTGTAAAGCGGTCGCTTTTTATTTCTTTGCGGCGGCGCGCGAGCAGTCTTGGCGCACTGCCTTTTCCCGGCCGTGAAATTTTTTCCCATGGCCTTCGCTGAATTCGCCGCGCTCGGCAGCTTTCTTCACGCGAATGACTCCAATCTAGAGTCTAGACACAGTCTTTTCTTTTTTTCTGCCTCGTACGCTGAGGTCGCGGCGCCCCTTTTTTTTTCCGTATGCAAGGTACGGACCTCGCGGGAGAGGCCTTTTGCATTTTGTTAGTTCTTTCTTTTTTTTTTTCGTCTTTGCAGACGGTTTTGCCTCTTTTTTCTCCCAGGCGCCTGCGAGGAGGCAGGTGCGGTCACGTCGACGTTTTCTTTCGGCAGCGAGAAGCGCGCACCTCCCCTCCTCCCTCCAGACGTGCGCCGCGTCTCCTTCCCCCCGGTCCGTCGGACAAAGATGCACGCCAAGCGCACTCGTAGCGGCTCCAGATCCTGGAGCTCTTCCCCTCTTGGGTTTTCGAACAGCTTCCCCTTTCCCCCCCCTCGGAGACGAATAGAAGGGGGTCCGGCGGCCGGCTGGATTTTTAGGCGGCGACGGCTTCGGAGACTCCTTTTTTTGTCGCCCTGTCTGGCCGCCGCCGTCGTTTGCTTTTCGCGTCGCGAGCGCCGTCATGAATTTCTTCTCTCCCCTCCGTCGGCGCCGGCGCGCTTTCTCCTTTTTCTTTCTGCTGTGCGAAGCCCTTGCCTGCACTTTTTTATTGAACTGCGTGCGCTCATCGTGGAGTCTTTCAGAACGGAGGAAATTCCTTCCCCTTTTTTTTCTGCGCTATTCGGTCCGAGAGCCCGTCTTTTCTCTTCGCGGGAAGGGGAGCAGCGTATCTCAGGTTTTTCTAGGGCCCCGCACCTCGATTGCCCACGCAATGTTTTTTTTTTTTCCCCCCTCCCTCGCCTTTAAAAACCCGAGCACTTCGGCGCCTCCTTTCCGCCCCTGGATCGGGAGTAAACCGCCGCCGACTTTGTCGGACCCCTGGCCCTCCCTTTTCTTTTTTTTTTCCTCTCGCGTGGACAGGCTGTCCCGAATTGGCGCGGTTTTTGAAGCGCGCCTTTCTTGCCTCTTCCGGACCAGGCACTTCTTTTCCTTCTCTCTTCCCGTAGATGAATGTGATTCCCGGTGCGGTTGATGGCGGCGTTAGATGGTTGCAATAATAGTCTCTTTTTTCTCCTCGATGCTTGTCCCGGGGGGGTTGGGCCTGTTTTTTTTCCGCACGCTGAGCACATTCCCGGTTTTCTTGCTTCCTTGCTTTCTTCTTGCACGAGACCAACATGTTTTTTTTTTTTCTCTACCCCTTCTGGTTAGCTAAAGCTGCTCGAACCGGTCTTGCTCCCCCCTTTCGTCGTGATCGCAGTCATCAAGACTGCCGGCCGACGATTGGAACGTCTTCTCCCCTTTCCTTCAACGAGCGAGAGCGTGTTTTTCTTCCCTTATAGTCTGGTATGCGAGGGCCGCTGTTTACCTTGGCGCCGAGCCCGCGATATTTCGACCAGGCGCTTACCGGGATAAGTTCGCTTTTCTTCTTCAATTGTTCGTTACTTTCCTTCCCTCGCGCACGCGTTCTCGCTGACTTTGACCGTTGGGTTCCCTCTTTATCCTCATCGTTGTTGTTGTTTTTTCCCGTTCACCCCCTGGTCAAAGCATCTGATCCTCCCTTCGAAAAGGGAACGAAGCCCCTTTTTCCTCTCCCTGATCACCGAAGGCTTGGATGGTTTGAGCGCCTGGTCTCTTATCTATCTTCAAGTTCGCCAACATTTTTTCCTCCCCGGACCCGGCATTTCCTCTCCTCCCACGCGCTCGCGCGTTACGCCGCGCTTCTGTCCCGATTTTTTTTCCTCCCGGAAGTCTTGATGGACGGAGAATCCCTTCCTTTTTCTTTCCCTCGTGTATGCATCAAGACCGTGTTCTCTCTTTGCTGAAGGCATGGTGCAACTCAAGCCAACATTTGTTTTCCTAGTCGAAGAAACCAGGCACTTCTCTCTTGGTGGAAGCTGATCCTCTCACGGCGTGCGTTGCCCGCCGAAGGCCGAGGCATCGCTTCCTCTTCTTTGACGAGGAGGCAACCGCCCCTCCCCCGCAGGGCGCACCTGCATTTCCTCTGAGACGGACGCGCTTTTTTCGCACTCATGCCTGGTTCCAACGTCGCGGCCGCCCTGCGCGCCCCCCCCAGACGCCATGATGCCCTTTTGCCTTTGACAGCCGGCCTGCGCGAGGTTCACGGTCGCCGATCCGACCACGTCGGCGCGTTTACGCCCCTCCCTTCCCGCACTATGACAGGCTTCGCCGCATTTTTTCTTTCTTTTTTCTGCTTTATAAAGCCCCCACCCTGCCCTCTAATCGATGTCCTGGCGTCCCGAGACAAAAAAATGCCTCTCCGGCGCTTTTCCCCCGCAGGACAAGGCTTTTTTCTCTGTCCTGCGCTCGACGCGGCCGCCGTTTCTCTTCCCCTGCCGCAGGCCGATGCGGCGCACGCAGGGTCACTCCAGTTTTTCTCGGCAAGGGCGAGAAAATCCTTCCTTTGCCTTCGTCCTCTCTGCTCCGACGGTGCGCATATTGATCGTTCTTCTTTTCGCGGACGCTAAAAGCCCTCCGCGCAATATCTTTCCTGACCCGGAACGAATCCCTTTTTTCCCCTTCTCCTACTACGTCATGTTTCGGCTCTTTCCGACGGCCACCACATTCGAGGCGGTTCGCGCAGCGAGTGTTTGTTTTTTTCGAAAAAACAACTTCCTTTTTTTTTCTCCTCCTCTTAGCTTGCGACGATCGCCGGCGGCCCTTTTTTTCTCAGCGCTGGCGATTGAATCTTTGCTAAAAACGGAAGTCGTTCCTCGATGGCGGAAGAGGAGCTTTTTTTTTTTCCCCCTTCGACGGTCGCATGGTGTCACTTCCTTTTCCGCAGAGGAAGGAATTATGGGTCCGCCCTGTCGGGCTTACATTTCCTCGAAAGTTAGAAATAAGACACCACTCCCCTTTTGCCACCAAAACCGGATCAGAACAAGCCCGCCAACCGAATTTCCTCGCCGGCCGACGCAACGCGGGGATCTTTTTCCCCTTCCCTTCTTCCCTAAATCCCGCTTTGCGGCGCGACCCTCCCTCTGTTCTTTTTTTTCCCCTTGTCGTGCGAGCTCTATGCAAACGGCTTTGTCGTTCAGCGGATGTCCCCCCACCTTTCAGTATAGGCTGGATGTGCCCCCGTCTACTCGAGGCAATGTTCGCGCTTCCTCCCCCATCTGGCGCCGTAGAAGCGAAACAGGTCGCACCAAGCTCTCCACTTTCCGCCGTTTTCCCCTCGGCAGCCACTACACCTTCCTTTTTTCCCCCCTTTTCCCCTCCGTATTGCTCGCGCGGCGAGCTCTTTCGACAAGCGCCTGCGCAAATCGGAATTGTTTGTCCACCTCTACAAGGAGGGCAGCGGCTTTTTCTCTCGCGCGAGCCGCAACGGCTTCGGTCTTTTCCCCTATGCCCAGGTCGATCATCCCGTTCCTTCCTTTCGTCGCCACGAAACGCTTCCCCCCTTTTCTCCTGTTGGCGAGGCCAGGCGCAAGGGTTTTCTCTTCCAACATCCTCGCGCACGAGATCGGTGCGAATCCTTATCATCTCCAAGGCCGGCGGGGGTTTCTTCTCCCCGTTTCCTCCTCCTCCTCTGACATCAGCGCCGCCGTTTTTCTCGACGAACTCAAAGAGTTGCGCGCCGTCGCTTTGTCTTTCTGCCAGGAAGAAAAAAGCAGCCACCCTCTTTTTTTTTCTCCTCTCTCCCCCCGCGGGTACATCGTTTCGCTTACGCGGTCCCCCATAAACGTGATGATCAAGGCATCTGCGCACCCTGGCGCTCAAGAGAGATTTCAGGAGAGCTCTTTTTCGCCTTCCCCTTTTCGTCACAGACGCGACCGGCACCCGAGGTACCCTCCCCCTTCCTCCTTCCGGGATACGGTTTCATGGGCGAGGAAGCGTTGCGCGCGCGTCCTTTATTCTCTCTTCGATCCGCTCGACGGCAAAGTTCTTCTTTTCCCCCCTCTCTGTCTACGAGAGCGAAGGCACCATGGTCCCCTTTTCCGCCGAGCGCGAAAGGGCGCCTTTTAACGATCAGCGG
>Ga0179593_1429385_pt1 | contig 15239 bp, 12 predicted proteins | sample CZODoug2_1_08_16_FD_185931 | JGI IMG/M metagenome (GOLD analysis project Ga0179593, IMG submission 185931) | Vadose zone soil fungal communities from Angelo Coast Range Reserve, California, USA - CZODoug2_1_08_16fungal (PacBio error correction) | ecosystem: Environmental > Terrestrial > Soil >... | reverse complement strand
CTCTCAGTCCAAGTAAAGCGGTTTATCTTTAGGCTTCCCCCCCCGCTTGGCCGGAGCTCGTCTTTTCCCCCCCCCTCGTCTTCGCTTTTAATTCGTCTGACCGTCTGAATCGGTTGTTGGCCAGCCCGTTTTCCCAGATAGACGATTTTTTATCCATTCCCCTTCCCTTAATCGAGACGTAAAGTTGGCCGATTCCGTCGTCAATTCAAGTTCCCCTGACTTCCGGCTCTCCCCCCTTCTTATATAGCTGGAAGTGAGCAGATACCTGTTATCCAGGGAACTTTGCACTATCCTCTTTCTCAGTCGCGTTCAAGTCCTAGTACCTAGTTTTGTGCATCTTACTGGTTTGAGTCTAGTAGGTGGGCATTCCTGAAGTCCCGCTGAGACTTTTCATTAAAATACGGTGTCCCCTCTTTCTGACGCCAGTCGGGTGGTTCTTGGCGGTGCAAGCGGGACAGCCCTCCTTTTTCTTTTTTGGTAAACCGTCCTGTTCTTCATGTGGGGCGGGCGGAATTAGGGCCGATCCGGCGTTTACCTTGGGATGGCCTCTGGGTCACCCCAGTTCCGATTTGCGTCCCGAAGGGCTAGTTTTCCACTTTGGCCACTTTTTTGCGCCCCCGGACTCTGGAGCCCGCTTGCGTCGATCGCCCTTATTGTCGGTGTCGACTTTGAATGAATTTTAGTCGAACGCCCGCGGTCGAACTTCCTTTTTTTCCTGGCCGGTGGTGTGCCTGTCTGGGTGTTACGACTTACTTCCCCCCTTCGCCTTCTTTATATTCTTCACAGTGGATGGAGGTCAGTTCTTCTTGGAGTGATCCCTGCGGGCTTTTCTCTTCCTGGTCTTTAGGATTTTTCCTGGCCGGGATCAGTTATTCACACGATGCCTAGGAGTGAATTGTGGACGGTTTTCAGAGTCTCTTTTCAGGGGGCTTACGGGTGTCTAAAGCGGTTCGCGTGGACGAAAGAGCAGTTGGTTTCGCTGCTCGCTGGCAATTAAAGTGGCGGGTGCCCAGCCTTCCGAAGATCTTCTTTTTAGTTTTGACGTTTCCCTCTTAAGTTCTCTACTTTTTGGAAGGATTGTCAATAGTCTTTGAGTAAAACACACGCCCCTCCCCCCCCGATCCCGCGGAGACTTCTCCTCTTGCTGACCCTCTAACTCTTCGACTCTATTACTTTCCTTCCCTCTTTTGTTGTTTCGCGAGCTCCGGTTATTCCGGCCGGATGGCTTTCCGTTCGTCTTTGAAAAGTGTCCTTTCCTTTTCGGGGGAGCCTCTACTGTTGCAGCCAAGACGCCGTCCTAAAAGGTTCTCTTTTCCTTAAGGGCCGCTGTGCTCCCTGGAGGGATTGGTTTTCATCGTCTAGTATTTCCAACCTCGAGCCTCTCACGCACGCGCTCGTCTCGAGAGTTTTAACGACCCCAGATAGGCCTGCCGTTTTGTCTCCTTCTAATTCTACCCTTCTTTCCCCTGCGTTTTGAACGCGATCGTGGTCTGACGCTGGACTTGACCTGTAGTCCCCTCACCGTAGAAAAAACGAAAAGTTTCCATCTCCACCTTTTCTTCTAGTATTCAGTTCTTCGTTTTCCCGTCGCTTTCGCGAACGTTTGTGCCGGTGCTTTAAGGACGGGGTCCTCACCTTGATCGATTAAGGTTAGTCCCGTCGTCCCTCCTTTCCCCACCTCCTGGAAGGTGTATGAGGAACCTTGTTCAGACTCCTTTGTCATAGTTAGTCTCTTCTCGTTCACTCAGTCCCTCGTCTCCGCACGTTCTTCAAAGCCTTCCGACCCCGGACCCTTCTTTTTCAGACGTCAGGACCCAACTCCCTAGCGGACGTCGAATGCTGAAATTTAACCCCCCCTCTGAGTTCTATCCCCTTCCTTCTTTTCCTTCCTATTTTTTTTTCTGAGTCTTTATCTGACTTTTCCGTTTTTCCTTCCCCACCCCTTTTCGTAGTTTTTGAAGTTACGTTCTTCTTCCCTCTTTTCGTTTGTTACTGCATGATGAGAGAAGGAGGGAGTTCCGCCTGTCGAGGACTAGGGGAGCTGATTTCGCCCCGCCCCGATGTCCCAATGTCCTGCTTGTGAGGAACTTTTTTATTACCCGCGCTTTAAACGTTGGAGGGTCCTTTAGCTAGCTTTGGTGGCTACCCCTTCTTGGCATCGAGCCGTTCCCAGTTCCTGTTATTCAACCCCCTTTCTATTACAGCTCCTTTTTTCAACTTGACATCCTCCTAACGGTGCGCAGGTAGTGCGTTTGGTTCGCGTGTAGTAACTACTTTTTTTTCGTTCGTCCCACGTATTCCATGTCGTTAGAAGCCTGATGATTCACTTCTCCCTAAAACGAATCCTTAGGGTTCGTTTCTCTTGCCGCATCGGCTTTGCTGCGGCGTGTGATTGATTGCCGAGCCAGTCCAGAGAAGCCTTTTTAGTCGTTCTTTTGGGAGACTTAATATTATGAAAAGTTGGAACCGATCCCTTGCGTTTCCATCGTTTCTACTTCGTCCTTTTAAGATGCCTTTTTTCACTGTTCCCCTATCCCTTTTCGTAGAGTGTGACTTCCCCAGTTCCTATACCCTCTGTTCTGTCTTTTTCTTTGCGCCAAGTATTCCTGGAATGCAGAGAACCGCGTCCCTTTTCCCCCTGCGATCCTCCTTGGACCCGGGCCGCTCGTCGAGAATCTTTCTTTTTTTGAATGACTCGAGTTGCCGACTGAACAAGCGTCGATTCTCCTCCTAAGAGGACGAATCTAGGTATATTCTCTCCTTCATTGGCCACCTACCTTTCCCTTCTCCGAGCTTTCTTTAAAGCTTCTTTTCCTTTTCCGCTCCCGGGTGTCTGCAAACCTCGACCGACTGCGTCAGAGAGTCCGAAGCTCCAACGCCTCTAGACCCCCGGCCGTCTTGTGGTCCTCCTGGCTGCCGGCCTTCTAATAACTCTTCCGCACTAAGTGAACACTCGGTTCATGCCACCTCAAGGAAAATGAATGAATCCTCCTTGATATCACCTATTAGATCACTTTGCTCCCCCCCCCTATGCCCCCCCCTTTTTTCAGCTCGGCGCCCAGTCCTTCATCCACGCCCTATTCCTTCTTTTTTCTCTTACCAACGCGCACAAGTAGGCTTGTACCCTTTCACCAATTTTTAGGAAACTCGCGGCTGAAAATAGGCCTGTTCGCCTGCTATCACCCCCCCTTCCCCCCCCGCGTTTCCCACGTGCGCACTTTTTCTCTTGGTTCCGTATTCCGCCCGTAGTTTCCTAAAAAGTTCCTCTGGATCTGCACCGTATTCCGCTCCGCACACCTGAATCCGTCGTGACCGACCCCCCGATGAGATTTTGCAATCCAGCCATCCCCCCCGTACTTCGGCCTTTTTACACCGTCGGGTTGAACTTACAGCTCCTCCTTCCGTTTTTTAGACACCTCTACCGCGAAGAAGATGCAAGCACGATAGTTTCGAATCGGACGGAGATGATGAGTGCCGAAAAAGGCTGCTTATTCGTCCCCGATGATTTTTCTTCCGCCCGGGCGAGATCGCGTCCCTCCTGCGTCCTTTCTTTATGAATTTTCCGACGTGCGATGCTAGTTCCTCTGCCCCGCAACTACTTGCCCTGCATGGAACTTTACTATTTTCCTTCTCTTTTGGTCCCAACCCTTGACTTCCTCTACCCCCAATTCTTTTGCATCGTCCTTCCTTTTGTTGAAGTAGCCGGACAAAGCGTTTTCCCCTCCTCAGACAAATTCACCCGGTGATGGTTCCCTTCTTCTTTTTCTCTCTTTTTTTCACAAATTTTTAGATGTTCTCATTCCCCCTGTTCGTGGAATGGTTTCTTCTTTTTTACCCACCTGCTGTCCTTAGTTCAACACAAATGCAAGGGAGCTTTCGCGGTCCTCGTCTTCCGCGATAGAGTTCCTAGGCGGGTTGTTGGTCCAGACCCTTTTTGACCTATCGGACGTCTTTCTTCAGCGTGTAATCTGAAGTAGTTCTCTTTTTTCTCCCCGGCCCGAGACCTTACGATGGAACGGAAAAGTTTTTTAGAAGATGTCCTGTATTCTTCAGATGTATCTAGGAATGATTGACGTCTCTGTTCTCTTTCTGCCCTTGATTCTCCAGTAGTAGCATCGCCGTTCCTCTTCCGACTTCGCTTTCGTGATAGGTTTTTGTTGGAGATTTAGGTGGAGCGCCCAGATTCCTCCTTGGCCCGTTAGATCGTCGCTAAGTCTTTTTTCGGTTTGAACTTTTTTCCCCCCTTTAGGGTTAGTGTTCGGTCACCAGTGATTATTCTGGGGGCGGAGGAGTCCTTGTCTTCACGGGGGATGGGCCGCAGTTTGTGCTCCTTTAGACCCCCCTCTTCCGTCTATAACCCCCCTTCCGTCCTGTGCAAATTTCGTGGTCCCCTTCTTCTCCCGTTTCCTTGAGTTTTGGTGTCGCCGATTCAGCGATCGAGTCGTCATAGTTCCCTACGGGTCAGAACCTTTGTGTCTTTTTCCTCCTCCGCAGTCTTACTATAAATACCTTTTCTCAATCCGCGTTGGTTTTTTCTTTTTAGCCTTCTGCAGTGAGCCCGACGGTGGTGGACAACTCGTATAGACCTTCTTCTTCTCTTTAAAAGATTGTTCCAGCCAGTTGCTACGTTTCTTTTTTCTGGCAGATGTTCTCTGTGTCTCTCGGCGTTAGGCTTCTTCTTTAGGCCGTGTCTCCTTAGTACACAGGAGATGCGGTCATCTGGAGGGCTTTTGCTTCCCCTGCTTCCTGCGCCTGTGTCGGCGGTGTTCTCCCAGGGCTTTTGCTTGAGACTGTTTTCTCTCCGCTTTTCCTGCTTGGAAACTTTCCCGTGGCGGTTCCCTTTAGAAGACCCGTTCGTCCTTGGCCCTTCCGTTCCGCGTTGGCCCTGAGAGAGATAGTTGGTTTTACGTGCTTGTCACCCGGGGTAGTCACCCCTGTCCCGCACTTCTAGACTCTGCCATCTGAAGACTCTTTCCGCCTTAACTTTGTTTTCGCCGCCGTTGTTTCGGCCTGCTGTCTTCTTCTCGGCCTCGTATATGAAGTACATTCTTCTTCCCAACTTCTCCGGGCTACTTGTCGCACTCTCGTCATGCCGCCTTCGACACGAGGACTTTTTTTCGAGCTTTCCTTCTGTTCTGTGATTTTTTTTTTTCCAAACCGGGGTTTACTTTTCACAATGATCGTTAAAGGCGCATGCGGTATTCCCACTCCCTCACGACGATCCCTTTTTTTTTTTTTTTTTTTTTTGGCTTCACTATCCCTTCTCTTGACGTAGCTTTCCAGTGCGGGCGCAAGTGGAACTAATCTAAGGTTTTTGGTCCTCTTGGAAGCGGCTTGATGTCCGACCCTGTCAATTTACATTCGAACCAAGGCCGGTAATTCCCTCCCCGGAGGACTATCTCCTTGATTTCTTTTAAAGGCCTCTGTCATCTAAAGTCTTGGCCCTTTAAGAACGGACGTTAAGAAATACGTCATTTTCAATCTTTCCTTTTTTAGTTCCTAATTTTTTTTTTCTTAGGACACATGTCCCTCAGGACCCTTGGTTCATAGTGGAGGGCCCCTCTTCCCCCTCCCCCCCTTGAAGCCCCCATTCCGTCCCTAGTCTCATAATCTTTCACGCGCAAATCCCTCCGTGCCGCGGAACATAACTCCTCTCCTCAAATCTATTCTCTCCCTGCTCGTTGGATAAACCTTTCTTTTCTCCTCCTTTTTTACCTCCTTTTCCTCCGTTGTGAGGATTTCCTTTCCGTTTTCCGTCTCCCTTTCTGTATCATGGCACTATGTGACGTCGCGAGTTCGATTTCCTGCTTGCTTCTCTCTCTTCCCCCAGAGGCTTAGCTTGTGACCTCGTGCGCTCTTACGAGGTTACGTTGTTTTTGATTTCTCTTTCCACCGCCCAGAAGGTTTTCTTCCCTTTCTCTTTGACGATTCCCCCTCTTCCCCTTCAAATGGTCCTGCAAGGTGGACTAAGATGATTTTTCTACCCTTTATATAGAAACCACCTGTTTCCCGGCACCCACTTACTATACCCCTCTGGACGGTCCTGCCATCGCTATTCCTTACCTTTACGGGACCCCTTACATTCCGTGTTTTTTCGACTTGTAGTTAACTTCATACAAGGTGACTTACCGCGAAACCCGGTCCTAGTTAGACTCAACAGCACTTCCTTGCGCCGTTTCCGCTGTTTCTGCGAAATTTCCGATCTTCTTTCTGGTTTCCTCTCCCCCCCTTTAGACCGGGGTAAGACAGCGTCTACGGCTATTTGATCATCAATCGCCCCATCTAGGGGTCTCGATCTGTTTTCCCCCCCTTTTTCCTCCTTCCTTTCTTTCCGTCGACACTTCGATCCCTTTCCGTCCTATTTAGTTTGAACCTTCCCCCCCCTCCTTAGGTGCGTTGCGCTGATAGCGGCTGAATCCCCCCGTCTCACGAGTAATTTTTCACCTCTTATGATCTCGCCCCCTTCATCGTCCGTCGTCGAGGTTTTTCCCCCCCCCCCTTGTTATTAGCGGGGTGACGCACGAAGAAAGCACGCCCAGTAGCGCCATTTCCAGGGTCCTCTTCAGCCGGCCGGCTTGTCTTGCCTAATTTCCCCCGAAACTTTTGTACCTTTTCCGAAGTCTTGAGTATCGACACAGCTGATCTTCTCGCCCGCGCGTTGCCCAGGGATTGACAGACTCCCGGGCCTCCTCAAGCTCCGCTCCACACTTTCGCTGCCGATGCCTCACTGCCGACTTTCCTTTTTAACTTCCTGTTACTGCTTACCTCCGAGTAAGAAGACGCCACCTTTCATCCTCAAACATCCCCATACATGACTGCCACCTCTCCACCCTTCCTCCCTTTCTACCCTATTTATCTCTTTTCTCAGTTGTCCACCCCGTCGTACGCCCCAGCTTCCCAAGCTCCCTTTCTTTCCTTTTTTGTAGCCGACCTCTTTTCTTGTCTTTTCAAACGAGCCCAGTCGGAGGCTGTACACGACCCTCCCTTCGGCTTACCTCCCGCGTTCACCTTCCTGTGACAATCTCCCCCTGTCCACGTCCCTGCTTTGGAGTTTAGCAAGCGGAAGCTTGATGTTTTTTTTAGACCGGATCCGCGTAGTTTGGCCCATCCCCTTCAAGCCGATCGGACCGATGTTTAGTCGCTGACAAATCTTGTGAGTCCCCGACTCTCTCAAACGGTTTTCCCCTTCCCTTTTCCCCCTTTAAACCCTACTTTCTTCGTGCGTAGGTGGTGAAAGGCTTTGGCATCTGCCGGAGTCGGAATCCCCTTTCTTTTTCAAACAACACGACTATCACGATTTCTTGACGCTTTACTCGTCTTGCTTCTCTTCTTCCCCAGGCCTTTTTCTTAATGCTCACCTCGTACGATTATGCAAGTAGCCCTGCGAGATCGCGTTCCTGGCTATTTTTCTTCATTCCTCCTTCTCTGTCTTTTTTCTTACCCCAGATAGTACCGTTGCCTTCACGCTGGAAACCTATTTCTTCTAGGATCCCAAAGGCCAACCCAGACTTCCCTCTACCGCCCGCGTCTGCAGAAGCTAAGAGAAAGTGCCTTTTGTGTCCAGAAAGGTTTCTCGCACTACGCTCAAAGGTCCTTTTTTTTTTTGATCTCCTCTCTTGCTACTCAGTGTTTGTCGAGATTTCAAAACTTAAAGTGAATGTCTTAGTTTCTTCTTAACCAGCTTTTTCCGGAGTCCTATTCACGTTTTTTTTTTAAGAGTCCCTCGAGTCTCCTAACGGGTTTCTTTGGAAGTAGAGGGGGTTATCCCCCGTGATCCATCTACCTCTCTTCCCCTTCTCTTGAGTATCCCAGTTCCCCTGGGTCTAGACTTTCCCTTACCCTGCGGTCCTCACAGTTTTTCTAGGAACGGTTAAACCGTGTCAGTAATGATTCCGGAGATATAAGCGGTGTTACTGTGCAGAGAATCAATAGTTAATGTACCAGTGTCAGTGCACTATCAGCTCCCCGCCCCTTTTTTTTACGAAGAGTAGCTTGTTCTCCCAGGACTTGTTTTTCTTTATCTTTTGCTTAAGAAGGAAATGGTCATCATGTTACGTGCAGACCCAGTCTCCCTGGCAAGTTTTTTTAGAATCTCTTTTCCATCTTTTTTAGGCACTGGGTTCTCTTCCCCCTTCCCTGGAACTTTATCCTGTAGGCCGGTGTGGAGGGGAGCCGGTGGTGATTCCCCCTATCCCCTCTCGATTGGCCCCGCCCTTCTTTTCGGTGACCTGATTGAAATGTTTGGAACCTGTCCTCTTTTCGAGAGTTCGTCAGACCCTGAGCTGGGAGTGCGCCCGTGCCTCGACTCTTTGCCTGAAGCCATTTTCCTTCCACTTCTCCCCCTCCTTCCTGGTTTAACGTTTTCCCTTCTTTCGCCTTTCTTTTTGCGTACTCCTTTTTGGTTGTACAAAATCGGGGTTAGAACTTCATCTCTCTTTTTCTTATCACAGTTGTTTAATTTCCAGCCGGTTCCCTTTTGGCCGGTCCCTTTTTCTCGTCGGTCCTAGTCTGTATGAGGGACCCCCTGGGTGCCCGTAGGGTTCACACGTCGGATCCTTTGCTCATAGGTCCCTTCCTCCTCTTTTAGTGTCGTGCAGTGGCTTTCGTTCTCTGTTTTCTAAAGTTCCTTTTTCGGTGACCGGGTTTTGTTGTGCATCATCCGCTTTCTAGGTACGCTTTAGGCCCCCCAGTAACTTTTCCCAGGTCCTTCCTTTAGACCAATTTTTCCAAGATGTTTTTGCTTCTGCCCCTTTATTGACGAGCGATATTTTGTCCGATCTTTCTTCCCCTCTTCGGGCTCCCCCTATCCTCACACTCTATACAAGCCTTGCCTTTTGTATGACCCCTCCTACCTAATCTCCTAACGGGGTGTTACTGTCGATTCAGTTGTCTCCTGGCAGTGAATACGTTCCTCCCCTTCTTCCATTAGAGCCCTTCACGGTCTCTTGGAAGAAGTGTTCTCCTTACTGGAGTCCCGGGCGCATACACGATGGGACTTGCGCCCCAGTAGCATGCGGCCCTGATCCTTTTAGTCTGCTTATCTTCTTTGACACGTTCTTACCCTGGAGAAAGCCCTTTCCTTCTAAGAAGACTCCTCTCTTTACGATGAAACGATCACAGAACCGAAGTCCGTCGCCTTGTTCTGGGCCGTTATTACGTCCTTTTCGCTCTTCCCCTCTATGTACTTTTTTTCCTCACCTGTTTTCCCTGGGTCACTAAACCGAACCATTTGTTCAAACCTTTACTTTTCCCCTGTAGGAGTTTAATATGTTGACAAGGCCGCTGTATGTTCCCTTTTTTGCGAAATTTTTCCTTTCTCCGGTCGTTTCATGGAGCCCCCTTCCATTTATTTACCAGCTTTCCCCTTTCGGAGAGGTTCATGAGAAAACTGTATAAGTCGGACCTTAGGTCCCCCCTTTGCTTCTACCCCTTCACAGGATCACTTCTTTTCCCGTCTTCCTTATTTCAGACCCTTTCTTCTTAGACTTCACTTTCTGCAGCCGCAGTTCCTCCCTGAAGAGATTCCCCACTGCTTCTATAATGAGTGAAAGGGAAATTGTTCTATAACATCTCTTTTCACTACCTAATAAGTTTTTCACGATCTCTTTATCTTGTTCCTCTCGTTTTTGCCCGTCCGCGATTTTTTTTTTCATCAGTCTTTGACTTCGCGATTTTTTTTTTGGGGATTCCTCCCCTCATCCTGGCATTGCTTTGTTCGCGTTAAAATCGTGCGCCGGTAGGTGACGTCAGGTTGAGACGTCACCCACCGATGACCCAGGTACAGGCTCCCGTGTTTCCTCCTACCCCTCGTAGGACACGGTGGCCCGGTTCCCCGACGATTGAGTTTGGACATCTTTCCCCTCGTGGGAGTTCTTTTTCCTTTTTTTCACTTAGTTTAGATGAAACTCTCCCCGTTTTCTGTACCTCGCATCCACTAGGTCTTCCCGCCCCGTTTCGTCGTGTTTGATACTTTTACCCAGATTTCCCTCCTTTCCCCCGAGTACCTTATAAGTTACTTCGCGCTCCTTCGATGAGTCATGCTAAGATTTGAGGGGCCTAAGGGTCTGTTGTCTTTTTCTTCTTCTCAGTTGGAGACGATTATTGCTGTGGTCTTTCCGGCGTCCGCTGGTCCCGTTTTTTTCCCTCAAGTTGTAGACGTTCTTTTTGAGACGCATTATCCAGGGAGACAGCCCTCCCGTTCGAGCTCTCGTCACATCTGTCGATTGAATTCGACTCCTTTCTTACTGAAAACTATCTTGTGACGAGAGATCCCCTACCCTAGATCACCCTCTCTCCTGGATTTCTCTCAAGAATTGGAAGCACCTGTTGCACAGACTATTTTCACCGTGTCTTCTTCTGAAGTGGCTCGTTCCCCTTATTTTTTCCAGTTGGTGACCTCCCTCCTATGTTGGCCTTTACAACCAGATTCGCTTGCGCAGTGTTAACGTCGCTGAGGAGTATTTACTCATGGCACTCCCGTGTTTGAGATCGACAAGATGCTCTTTTTTATTTGTTGCTGTTATCCCCCCTCGAACGACGAAATAGCGCCAGCCGAACGACCCCGGCCTGCCTGCTACGCGGCCCATTACTTCCTGTGCTACCCCTTCCCTCAGCTAATCAGTGAACGAGTACGCCGCCTCTCAATATCACTCTTCAGACACTATCCCTTCCCTTTTTCCTTCCCCATCCTACTTGATCACTAATTCTTAGCTATTCGAGGATCCTCTGTTTTCCACACCGTACCCATCTTGCTTTCAGTTTGTCCGCTGAATCGTTCTCGTACCTTTTCTTGCTTCTGCAACGGCCCTTTTGATTTTGTCCCCGGACACCTCCCTCTCTTCCGTGAGAAGCACCCCCCCTTTTCCAATGTTAGCCTATCCTCTTTTTTCCCAGGCCTTTAACAGAGCCGAGTGCCTCCCCAGCGGAGCTGGAACCTGCGACCTTAGTGCGTGCCCCCCAAAGTTTCCGTTTACTGCATGCTCGCCCCCCAATTTTGAGTTCCTCCACATAATTTTCCAGGCTCTTGTTCCCCCCTGCTTCAATCCCGACAAATACGATTCGACGGGTGCCACGTGGGTACCGGAAGTCTCTCTTTCCTTGCTTTCGGCCTCCATACTTCCGTAACTCTCTTGTCGCGCTCAGGATAGTCCCCTTTCTTCAAAGGTTCCCTTAATGTGAAATGAGTAAGGCCGCCAAGTACTCCCGGCGATTTTGACCAGTAATAGGGCAGTCCCGTCTTACGTTCCTTGTCCTCACGTCTGCGAGAGCCTCGGGTACGTCTTGATCCATTCATGACTGCCTCCCTTTTTTCCGGAAGTGCCGACGGCTCCAACGGTCCAAGCGTCCCCTAATCCACCCTTTTTTCTCCCTCTCTATACGAAGACTTTCCTTTGGTGTGAAGATACGTACGCCTGTGGTCTTTTTCCCCTCAATTAACCGTTACTTTTTGCCTTATTCTTTTCCTAATATATGTTTTTTGTTGAGAGCTTAAACTCATCGGGGTATTCTAGGGAGCGGCCCACTCTTCTTATATTCTCCCCCCCCTGCAAGGATATGAGTAGCAGGGAAAGGTCTCTTGCCTTTTTTCCAGCAGTTGTTATCCCCGATCGGTAGTAGTTTCTGGAACGCCTCTTTTCGTCATCCATCGGGAAGCGCGTAGGGCTTCTTCCGTCGGTGTTGATTCTTCTCTCTCCTGGTCAGTTGCCTGTGCCCCCTTTTGCGTCCCGTCTTTTTAGTTTTCGCTACTCCTTCTCCCCCCTTACGAGCGAAGCAGTAGCGGTAGTTCCTTCCCCTGCGTGTTGGCTGTGGCCTGGCTTGTCCCACTTTCCTTTCACCCGCCGTTTCTCTAAAAGTTTTTGCTTTTGTCCGGGTGAATGAAAGAGGGTCCTCCTCCCCCTTGTCGTTCTCTTTCCCTAACGACTTTGGGAGGTGAATATACCAGTAGACGGCTTTCTCGTACGGTTTCTTCCGGCCTCAACTTCCGTTGCTGCACCGACCGCTTTCTCCTGTGGAAAATGTCAATTCTCCCTGGCGAACAGGCCGCGCGATTTGTTTTGTTAGTATGTCTGTCTTCTCCCTTTTTCCCCCTCCTTTTTTTTTTTTTTGTGTTTTTTCCTGCCCTCAAGTAAGCCAAACTCGGCCCCGTCGGTGAGCGGCGGGTGTAGTACTACGTTTGTTCCCCCCCTCTTGCTTCCCATACTTTTGTTATGATCAATTATGAATGCTCCGGTTTCCATTTGATACTCTTTCTTTTTTGGAGGAGATTGAGGTGTTGAGATGACTAGGTCCTCGGGGTTGATGTAGGGAGTGTCGCCTTTTCTCCTTAGTCCCACGGTTTCGAGGATTCCTCTTCTGGTCGCCCTTGTCTGCTGTGTTCTTCTTCCTTGTCTTCGATTTGGATACTTCTGTCTTAGCGCTGATCTCTTTCCTAGAAGATATCTCGACCCGGTCACGTGAGATTCCAAATGAAGTTCTCCTCTCCCTCCCCTTTTAGGGGCGTTAGTTTCCTTGCTTCTAACTCAGATACTTTCTTTTTGGACGTGGTCAAAATCGCGTACTGTCACCCAAGACCCCCGGTTAGATAGCCACGTATTGCTATTCCATTCCTTGCCCCCCTTGGGGACGTTCCTCTTTTTTCCAGCCTCCTCTCCTTGCTTTACTCCGGAGCGATGCCGCGGTCGTTGAAGTTTCTTCCATCTCCTCCCTATTTGATAAGTGTCTACTGCTCTTTCACCGGACTTAATACTAATTGAACCTCTTTTCTCATTTTGATTGGAGACAGGGATCTGGTTTTGAGATCCACCCCGGCCTTAGACAGGTGCCTTTTTCCCCCTGTTCTCTGAAGCGGCGCTTCATCTCCTTCCTACTCCTCTTCTCCCCCACCCAGTATCCAAGTTCCAGGAATTTCGACCCTTCAGTGTGGCGTTAGGCTTCGGCATTTCCTATGATGTTTCGTCTTTGGGCCAGCAAAGTTAGGTGCAGCCGAAAATAAAGTAGAACCCCCCTTTTTTTTCCAAACTTCCCCTGTCGCAAAGAGTCCTTTGAGACTTGACCCCGGTCTGCCACATGGTTGCTTCCTTTGCATCTCGCTTCCAGATAGACATACTTTTCATCTTAAAAGTTCTTATCCTTTTTTTTGACACTGTCAAGTTTTTTTTTTTTTTCATCTTTAGTTTTTTCATTCTAAGCGACTTCCCTCTTTTTTTTCTCTCTGCCCGTATTTAATTTCACCTTGACGAACCCCGTCCTTTTCTAGCCGTGGCCAATACCATAGGCCCACGCCTGCTGATCGAACTGCGGACGTTCACCTTGGTACCCTAAATCTCTTTCCCTCTCTTTTTTTTTTTTTTATAGACTTCCTTTTTTTCTATGAACGCTCCTTTTGGTTCCCTTCCCCCGCGTTCGAAAGCAGGTCTTCTTGGTTTCGTTCTTTTCCTTCTTTTTGAAGACCGTTGAGGGGGCCCTTCAGTTATGATGGAACCCTTGCATCCCCTGAGTACTTCCTTTTCTTCTCTCTGCGCTTGCACTTTACAAGCTTCTGGTGTCGCACTTTTCCGAAAAATCTTCCCTAAAGGGTTGATCCGTTTTCAGTTATTGGCTAAATGATTCGAGCTTTCGGCCCGCTCTTATTAAGGCTCGTTAACCTCCCTCCCTGTTCCTTTCCCCTCTTATTCCTTACAGGGGCGAACGGACCGGTTTGTCTTTCCCTTTAGTGGTCCCCCCCAGCTGTTTTAAAAGAGCACGTCCGTTTTTTAGTAGATCCCCGACGGCCAGTGGCGAAGTAGTCGTGGTTTTTTTTCTTCTTTCCGGAGTGAGTGCGGAGTGCCGCCGCCGATGTCTCCCTTTTGGTCTCCTTCCTTTGATCCCCCGTGTGAGCGATAAGACACCCTCCCTTTCGCACGCCGGCGTCCCATCGCCATCGTGCGGGATGCCTTTGTGGCACTCTCCGTAGTGACACTGCCCCCGACCCGGGGTCAGGCCGCGTGTCTGAATCTTTAACCGCGTGCCCGGGTTCGCTCGCCAGATGTATCCACCCACCCCACCCCCCCCCCCCCCGCCCCACCCGAACCACCCACCACAAACAAATACCCCACCACCCCCACAACACCAACCCCAACCCACCCACAACCAAAAACAGAACCCTTTTTCTCCTTTCTTTAAACGTCCGTTACCCCCACGGATCTCGCGGAAGTTTGCGGTCCATCTCTTTCTATCTCATTTTTCCAGCCCGAGTTAACTGCCGTAAACCCCTAGAGTCTTCCCTCCTTTACGCGGCGGCAAGAGACGAGTGACTTAGTCCTGGGTCCGACCTTTACCCTTTCTTCGACAGCTGTATCTCTCCCTTTGTGTTTCCCCCTTTCCAACCCCCCCTTTCCCCCTACCTAACGTATAAGGCCGCGCCCACCGCTGCTGTGCCGACTGCCCTCCTTCCTTTCTCGACCCGGTTGTCCCTCCCTACGACACCAATCCGTTTTTTTTGTTTTTTTGCGTCCCTCCTCCCTCCCTCCCTCTCCTTTTGGAACGATCCTTAAATCATAATATTATGCTATTCTAGACCCCCCCGCGTTGTCCCACGTTTCCGATCAGCTCGTGACATCCGTGTTCCCTCCTTGACCTTTTTCGCAATCTTTTTTGTAATTGACCAGGCTGGAGTGCTGTCCCGCGACTAATCGCTTCCTCCTTCCTCGATGGAGTCCCTTTTTCTTCTAGACAAGTAGGAGTTTAAAGAAAGTCTTGGCGCAGCGGAGCTCTTAGGTGCCCGTTCCTTCTTCCCATCCCCCGTTTCGGCTTCTGGGTCCGCCCCCTGACCTTTTCCCCTGAACTTCTTTTTTCCCCTGCCCAACGGACATCCGATTTCGCCCCCCCGGGCGTACCTTTGGGCGCCAAGTGTCATTTGGATTGCTTCCTTACCCTTTTCGCACAAAACTCCTCTTCACGACCGCTTCGCGGACGGAAGATTCTCTTTTCTTCACCGTTTCCTTCTAACCCCTGAGTACGTCACTTCTTTCCGTTTCGATTCCTTTTTTCCTCCTTCCGCTTCCCTTCTTTTACGTGGAGACGTCCCCTACTCGGACAAGGGTCTTTTAGATCATTCTTATCCTTCAAGATGGTAAACTCGGGATCTGGATCCCCCTGTTCGTCTTTATACTCCATACCCTTTCGCCGACTAGGCCTTCCGAGTCCTCCTTTTTGTTTAGAACGCGTTTTGGAAGGACTACGACCAGCCGCTTTTTCCTTTG
>Ga0179593_1591465_pt1 | contig 15240 bp, 14 predicted proteins | sample CZODoug2_1_08_16_FD_185931 | JGI IMG/M metagenome (GOLD analysis project Ga0179593, IMG submission 185931) | Vadose zone soil fungal communities from Angelo Coast Range Reserve, California, USA - CZODoug2_1_08_16fungal (PacBio error correction) | ecosystem: Environmental > Terrestrial > Soil >... | reverse complement strand
TATTGAAAAAGGAAACCTTTCTGACTTCTCCAAGACCACCCAGGCTTGAGACCCAATCACATGCTGCGCCAACCTTCTTTTGACCCTTCTTGCCCCCTCGTGGTTAACTACCTCGTTGTCCCCATCGAAAATCGATCCCCCTCGAACGCGCCGCCATTCCCACTCCTTCCCGATTCTCCGTGGGAGAATCAGCTTCCGTTTTCCTAGCCCCACCAGCACCTTCTTTTATTGATGCCCGTGCGCCGGTTGTTCGCGTCTGATTTTTTTTTTTCTGTCGCGTTTTTTCTCCCCTGAAAATGTTGATGTGAGACCATTCCTTTTCTCTTGTCCTAACGGACACTGATTATGCACCTTTGTTCCCCTCCACGGCCAGATTGAATTCTCTGGTTATCACCCCTCAAGAGCTTCCCACAAAAAAACGTCGACCCTCCTCTTGTAGACTTGCCCCCCCAATGCGACAATTTCAAATTTATCAAAGAACTCGAGTTTCCTCTAAATTCTTCTCCCCCTCAATCAAAGTGTTACAATGAGTCACTTCTTCTTCGATGCTGACCCTACTCGTGTACAGCCACAGTCTTGTACGTGGTTCCCCTCATCGCCCCCCCATAGGACCCCCATTCTCTTAACGATCCCGAACCGTACACTGATTCCCCCCCCGAGAACCCAGTTCACTCTTCTCGCTCTCTTGTGTCCCATGGCATCGAACTCTTAATTGCCCCATTTTTACTCCCCCTAAATTATAGTGGTCTTTGTTGTTTCCCTGCTGTCTTAATGCTGCAAGCTAAACCCTCTATGCTCTTCCTTGCACTAGCGCCTTCCCACGCCGCCGCGAATTTTCCTGCTGAGTGGGATACGAACAAATTTGTTTTTTCCCGTCTTTTCCTCAGTATTTTCGATGCCCCGGGACCTTCCCCTGCGCTTGCGTCGGAGATGTCCTTTTTGTATTGACAGTACTCTTTTTCCGCACTAAGGATGAGGAGCTGATGTTCAATGATGAAGTTGCCGTCCGTCGAAATGAGGTTTATGTTTGTAGTCCGTTCTCAATCCTTTCCCCCCTCAACGGGCTTGTTTTGCAGCCGAGCTTTTGCGTCTTTTCCTCGCGTGTTTGAAAAGTTCCCCGCACGCGATCCTCTATTCCTGAGAGTTTTTTTCCCCCTTCCCCCCCAAAAAATCTCGAATTAGCAAGATTCCCATTGTCACCTTCGCTTCCCTGCGCAATCGGCGCGACTTTGGCCTGACCTTATCGGGTCCCTTTGGCGTGATTTTCCCCCCCTTTTCCCAAAAAATAGGTCGTTTTCCCTCTCTCCCGAACCTCATAATTCATTGGCACCGTCTGCCCGATGAACATTAAGTCCGGCCGGAAGCTTTCCTCGGTTCAAGCTTTTTTCTTTCCTACTTGGAAGTTTTACCTCCCCGAGTCTTACAGCTTGATGGCGCCTCGCGATCGTCTTTGGCATCACTCTTTTTTATTCCTTGACGTGTCCCTATTCCTTTCGGTCCAGTGCCGTGTTGATTCTTAGCCCAGGCACCCGCAGTTCAGCTTAGCGTGGACTTGATTTTATTGTCCGCGTCACAGATCGGCCATTCTTCAGCAGGCCAACGCTTCCCCCCCCGGCAGCTGCTTTTTTTGCCCAAGCAGTCTCTTTTGTTCCTTTGCTCTCCCCCACCCATTCCTCTGTGTCGGACAGTCCGTGCCCCGGATGAAAGCGCTCCTTCCCCCCCTAAACCCTTGAACTTTGTAGCAGCACTAACTCGTTTGGGGCCAGGCCTGTACGCCGGGTCATACCCTTTTTTTTGAACCCACCCCCCTCGCGGTGGTTCCTTTTCCTCCTTTTCTGGACCATGGCTTTCACGATCTTTTCCCGGTCTCCTTCGATGATTGATGAGTCATTTTTCCCCCCCATATGAGCCTGCAATGCATTGAGGATTTTTTTTTTTTGGCCGATTTTTTCCTCCGCATTCCAACGAACCCCAGCCCCTCGCTCATTTTTCCCCCGTGAAAGCCCCTCCCAAACAAGACCACGGTTGGTTGCGTGCGTTCCCCCGCGTCGTTGTTTATACGGAATACCATGATTTGAGTCGTGATTTCGTTTGGGGACGCCGTTAATCTCATTTGACGCTTGCGGATCCTCGCCCTGTTTTATCGACTGCCCCCCCTCCATCCAAACATGAAACCTTTCTCTTTCGATGATGAGGCGCGTGCGTGCCCCCGTTAGCTTTCGACAGCGTTCCCCTCTTCAAATCGCCGGCCCCCTTAAACAGGTGATGTAGGATTCCCCCAACTAAAAAGTAATTTGGTCTTCCTTTTCATTTTGAATTAGAGCCTCTTTTGATGCTGTGGGCCCAACAAGTGCTACGACGCTCTAATTTTTTCCTCTCCCCTCCGTGAGAAGATCGTAGTTAAACTCCTTCGAACCCCTCCTATATTTCCTCTCCCCTGTTTTTTCGTTGATTCCCCTTGATGTTTTGCTTGCGGAAGCCGATCTTCTCCCTCGATCTAGTCGCAATGCTCAGCTCATCCCCTTCCGCCTCGGGACGCCCCCCCCGCTCATTTCTCCTTCATGTAGCATTTGAGGTCCCCATTTCCTCCTTTGTTTTTCCTTTCCCCGTTTGTAAAGTCGCCTTCCTTATTTTAAACTGGCGATTCTTCCATCGCTTCGCAAGCGACCTTCTCCAGAGCATTCCCCCCTCCATGTTTAACGCCTTAACTTTGGATTGATCGCAGTCGTCTTGCTTTTCTAGTCGTAAAAAGATTCCGCCCCGTGCCCCCAAGACGAAAACTCGCACACCCCCCCGACCGTGGCATAATTTCCCTTATTCAACCAAACTGACGCGGTTTCGCTTCCCGTCCTCCTGGTTCTTAGATTTTGTTGCGACCTTTCTCTTGCTTAGTACGTGTTTGTTTCGCCTTCCCCCGAACCTCCTCCGAAGCTCCCTTTGTCTACTCAAAATTCTGGAAACGGCCGGCAATCTCGGGCCATGATCCCTTTTGTAGTAAACCAGATCTTTTTCTTTTTTCACGCTGTCTCATTGTCCCCCATCCCTCGCTGTTCAGATGTCCGCTCGAATGGCGAACTCACCCCCCTCCTTTTCTTTAGGACCCTCGTCGGCAATTCTTTGAATATCTCTCATCCCTTTTCCTGCACCGTCGCCTCCATCTGGAATGTCTATCTCACCTGATCTACGCGAACATGAGTAACCGCTTCTCCTAAGTTTTTCCCTCATTTCAACTCATGGAATGATCGTGGGTGCTGTTCCAGAGCCTTTTCCGCATTCCCTTCTTTTTCCCTAATTACAGCACGTCAACTCCAGGAGGGTACGGGAGTTCCTCCTGCAAGTCCCCTTCCACTTCCAATTCCATGGACGCTCTTTAAGGTCCCAGTCAAGCCCCTTTCCTCTTAACCACGTGCGTTGAGAGCAATCATTTTCTCAAAAAGTTTGGCAGCAGGTCCCCCATCACCCATAATGGCCAAAAGGATTCACGGGATCCTTCCCCTTCCCCCCGGGACACCTGCACCTATATAAAGACAAGGCCTTTCACTCAAGGCGTGCCCCCGTTTTTCTTTTTTTTATTTCCCCCTCTCGAATCTGATGGCCCGATGTTTTGAAAAGAGATTTCACAATCACGCCATGACCCCTCCTTTTTTCGTCATGTCCATAGCGCCCTTTAAGGACCCTCTGGTCTCCTCTCCCATCTGAACTTGGGATGTCGTCGACTGTGTGCTTCTCCTACTTTGCGACGCCCTGATCTTTTTTTCTCGAACAATGTACGAAAATTTCCCTTTGCCCCAGATGACCTAGGCGGAACCCCCCCTCCGTATTTCCACGGAATCGCTAGACTCCCCGTCCAATCACACCCCCCACGATTACAGTGATACTTTACCTCCTTCCCGAAGGGACCCCCATGCTACGCGCCTTTTTCCCCGCGGAGTTCCCCTCGTAAGATGCCAACGCCCGACGCAAGCGGACCTCCCCCTCCCCCCCCATTGAAATAGGAACCTTCCTCCGGAGGACCCCCGTGGTGCAGATCCTACTTTTCCTCCCCCCCAAATACGCAAGCAAGTATTTCGTCGGCTGGGAGTTCTCTATCTCCCCTGCCCTCATTGCTATTTCCTGGCTTTCCTATGAAGAGTATTCCATCACACGCTATTAGTGAACGATCACTGTGCGGAGTCCCCACATGGAAATGGTCTGCTCCAACGAGTGCTCTGCTTCCAACAGGCCCTCCTCTCCTATGATAATGGGCCTTGCGCGTGGTCGTCCATTCCTTTTTTTTCCGATGGAATTCCGCTTCCCCCCTCCTATGGCGCGGGCTTCTCTTTTACTCCAATAAGGCTGGAGACCCTTCTATTTCGGATGGCCCTCGACGACGTTCGGCACATCTATGTGAACTCTCTTTTGAGCGCTGGCCACTTTTGTAGTTTTCATCCTGATCGAGGAACCTGGTTACATGGCAGCCTTTCCCGGGAAACTTGGCGCGCCCAACTCGGTCAGTCCCTTTGTGGTTGGGGAGTTCTGGGGCTGCAGGCAGCGACATCTCCTTTTTCGGTTAAGGGGGAATTTCTGCCCCCCTAATGCAGTTTCCTTCCATCCGGCTCTTCTCGCAATCACAATTGCTGCTTGTCCAACCCTTCACCCGAACAAAAACACTTTTATCCCAACCCCCCCCCCCCCCCTACCCCCCCCCCCCCCTCCCCCCCCCCCACCCCCCCACCACCAACCCCCCCCCCACCCCCCCCCCCCCTCCCCCCCCCCTCCACCCCCCCACACCCCCCCCCCCCCCCCCCCCCACCCCCTCCCCCCAACCCACCCCCCCCCCCCCCCCCCCCCCCCCCCCCCCCACCCCCCCCCCCCCCCCCCCCCCCCCCCCCCCCCCCCCCCCCCCCCCCCCCCCCCCCCCACCCCCCCCCCCCCCCCCCCACCCCCCAACCCCCCACCCCATTCCCGATGTTCATATCATGGCTGCATTGCTGTGTCCCTCTTTTCATCTGGTTTAAAGGTATATCTTGATTTCGCACCGGTAGCCGAGGGTCTATCTTTCGCGTTCTGACAGTTTGATAGGGTCCCTCTTTTTTCCTACACTGATATTTCCTTTACCTTGGGAAGAGATCAGGTCAAGCTTTCTTCGCAACTTTATTTTGCTAAAGCCGGCAGTGGTGTTTAGTCAACTCCGTTCGCGGGGTGTAGGCCGGATCTATCTTTAATACAATAAGGTGTTGTGTTGAGAGACCTGGAACCTGGCACCTTGGAAGGAACCTTGTCTCAGGACCCTTTTCCCCCTGTTTGGACGAGCCCCAGCCTAACTTATGCTCACATAGGGCCCCTTCTCTTAGTAGCAGTTCCCGTCCGTAAATATCATGGTTATGTCAATAGACCATCATCCCCCTCCCAATGTTTAGAAAGACTGCCCTTCCCCCCCCCCCCCCCCCCCCTCCCCCCCTTAAAAGATTCAATGAACCTCGCGGTATAAAGCCGCGGATAACGTCCTCCATTGCCAAGAGAAAAACCTTTAAAAAATGAGTCGGCTTTATCCCACGGTGCGCCATTTTTCGCTTATGGTTTTGTTCGGGTCCGGTCCCCCTTGTTTATTTTTCCCATGAGCCGGGCATTTTTTTCGCAACCGAATAATGCCTCCCCCTTCGCCCCCTTCCCGGCAAAGATTCTTGTCCTCTTTTTCCTTTAACCTCTCCCGCTCTCCCACCCACAAAGGGTGAAAGAGCAGGTTTTGCGCCAGTTTCCCATCTTGCAATGTAACTTTTTCGCTCGCTTGCAACGACGCGAGGGGATCCCTCGCCTTTATGCCACGTCTTCCCCATCTATCCCACGTCGGGGGTAGTGCGAAGACCCTAAGTTCAGTCCCGTTCGCCCTTCTTTCTGTTCCTTTTAAAAGCTGGGGCACCATCTAAGGCCCTATGCCACTCGCGAAAGACGCCCGTCATTCCTTCCCCCAGGACTATTAACAAGGATAATTTAGCTTTACTCCCTAGACAACTCGGTCAGAAGACTATACTTTCCATCGAAAGGCATGACTTGCCTCCCCCTTTTCGTCGCACATTCTGGCAACCCTCCCTCTCTTCCCGTCGCCATTGATTCCGACGATGAAGAATAGCGCATGAGTTTACAATAGCACCTGCCTACGCCGGCAGAGCATTTTACCTTGCGTGCGGCTATTGGGATGAAAACCTTCATACTGAACCCCGTTTATTCCTTTCGCAGTTCCTGAGTTGTTTGCCCATGGGAATTACGGTTACGATGATGTATCTTTGCTTGATTTTTTCTCTAGCCAGTTTCCTTATTGCCACTCAATCGGGTAATCTGTCAAGGAAGTCCGGCCGACCCCCTTCCCTCCCTGGGCGTCTTTTCTTCCTCTGCTTTCCTGAGTCTCTACGGTGACCACTAAAGTGTGGTGCCGCAGATGCTCCCCGCGTTGTAGTTCGGGTTCGATTCACCCCTTCGCATCATCCGGGGACAGATTAATGAGGACGTCCGGACTTCCCCCCCCCCCACATTAGAGTCCCCTTCAAGAGGTTCCATCTTTTTTTGGTGCAAATGGGACGTCCATTGGCCAGAGCAACTTCGAGACTATGTCCCTTCCTCCAAAGTGGCGTGATTGTTCACTTCTACCCAACCCAAATAGCCTCTCCCGACGTTCTTTGAAAGAAGTCCTTTCTGACCGTTAAGAGCGCATTTTCCTTGCCTGGTAGGTGACTATCTATGACCTTTTATGTCCTCATTAATCGGTAACGGTTTCTTTCCGCTTACCCTTTCTTTCCCCGGCGATTTCCCGACGGCACTTCTGTTCCGCGTCGTGGTCAGTTTGGTTATCATTTTGAGTGCCCCTTAATCTAGTGTCCGCCTGCGTCCCTGATTCCTTTTCCCCCTTGTGAACTGCGGTTCCCCCCCAAGGCAGCCTCCCGGACTTCTCCCTCTTTATTGATTTGAGTATTGCTCCTTTCTCCCCCCGGCGATTCGGACAGGTATCCATCCTTCCCCAACGTTTCCTTTTCGGTAGCTTTAGCTCTGCCTCTTCCAAGCCGTCGAGGATATTTTCCTGCTTGAAACTTTGATATCCCGTGACTCTCATTTGACATTGATAATTGGGATCCCTTTCCTCTCCCCCCCCCCGAAATTGCCGGACCCGGTGGATGCCCCCCGCCCTATTAACCGGGTTGAGTTTTTTCTGCCCAGGCTTACTATTTTCTCCTTGTGCAAAAAGTAGCGTTTCCTACTCATAATTGGAGAAAAGATTCAATCTTGGTTGGGTAGTACATTTTCTGTCCCCAAGTAAGCTTGCTGACTATTTTTCCTTTTTCCTTTCACCCCCTATGAGTAATGTCCCCCACTCCCCTCGATTTCCTTTCGGTTCCGTATTGGAAGATGAGAGCAGACTCACTACCCTCCTAGCTCCCCCCCCCCTCCTCATGTTCAGACCAGTGCCTACCCCATCACAAACAAGATTCCCCCCCCCCTTTTGGTGATCCCCATCTCTTTTTTTTTTTCCACCCCCCCGAACCTCAATCCTCTGATGAGTTGCGAGCTTTTATTTGCGAACGCGTTCATTTTTTACGCGCGCGTAGCGTCTGAAGGCCCTCAAAAAGCAAAAAGTCCTCCCGGTTTTAAGTATTTTTGCTGGCTGGTAAACGTTAGCTTCCTCACTCCCTCTTGGCGCACCCGCCATTCAAACTAACTGATCAGTTCCGTTCTAGGCAACGACAAAGTCCAATCCCCTCATGTCGGACAGGACATTCCCCCGATAGATTGTTGATGTTCTTCCCCTTTCTTCAAGTCATACCCTCCGCCTTTCCTTTGCTCTACTCCTCTCCGACATCTGTCGTCCCTCCCCCACGCCGAGAAGATCTCTCTCTTAATCCCTTGTTGTTGGAATTTTTTTTTTTCGCTTGGGGGACGGACGATACTTCTTTTTTTCTCTAGTGCAAATGTCAGGTATTTCAGTCCCCCTTTTTTTTTCCTGTTTGAATACGACCCTCACAAGCTTCGGCCCTATGCTGAGTCCCTCATTTGCTGTTGCCCATTTCCTTCCACACAGTGGTAAAGTTCGCCTTTCTTCTTTTCACTGGGTCGTCTCTCCTCGTCTTTTCCCGCACAGTTTGCACAAGCCCAGCAGTCTCTCCTCCTGGGTAGTGCGAACGTGATTTTTGTGCCCCGTAGTTTCTGCTCTCTCCCAGGCAGTCTCTTCCAGAACTGATCCAGACGAAAATCGCACACCAGACCATTAATCGAGGAGTATTTCGTAACCCCCTGTGTTCGGAGTTCCCCGTAAAGACCTTTCTTTCTTCTTTTTGTTCCTTTGAGACCAACCTTCTTATGCCTTTCGTGGAGGTTTATTCCTCTATTCTCAGCCTCCTAGATAATGGATTGCATTATGGCTTTTTAACGCAAAGGACACCTTCTGACCCCCCCCCCCCCCCCCCCCTCGGAAATTCTTTTAGGGGGGCTTTTCTTGTGGTGTATCCCCCCCCCAGACTTCAAAGATAGTTCAATCTTTTTTCCAATTTCCACCCTTTCTCAAGAACTTAGGGTCCCCAAAGAAGGGTATGAAAACTCCGCAGGGACAGCACCCCTCAGTCCCTCTTCCTTTCATCCCGCAACCAGGTAGGCAATTTTAGTTTCTGATGTCGCTCCTCCTTTTTCAAGGGTTTCGAATAGAGTCTGTGGTCTTCCCTCACGGCCCCTTCCCCATGAAGGTACCGCATCCTCCCCCCTCTTCTTGGCCAGCGTTACCTACTCATCCCCTCCCTTTTCCTGCTGAAGAGCCTTTTCAGATTCGCGCAATACTCCCAGCGCTCCAATATGAGTGGATTCTTTTTTTTTCTCCTCAAGTTAAATGCGGCCCCTTAATTCTCGGGACTCTTCGTCCCCCGGTCCTTAACCCAAGTTAACAACCTGCAATCTGAGCGCATTTCCTTTTCGCCAGGGCCGCAGGTCAATCGGTCCGGCAATCTTCCCCAGACCTTTCTTCCGGGTCCCCCTTACCCGGGCCAGCACAATCCCCGAGAACTTAACGGTTCCCCTCCCTCTGGAAGTCTTCTGCCCTCGTTTTATTATCGATGGACAGTTTTTTTTTTTTTGATCGTTTCCACAATCCCTTTTGCCACGACGTTTTCCTGGTCCTTCCTATTTTCCCAGGCCTAGTGCAGGCTCCCCTGCTCAAGCTCCATATCTTTCTCTCTCTTAATGCGAACTGTCCCTTCCGAAGTAACTTCCTTCCCTGGACCGCGCTATGTGGGCGTTTTCTCAGGTCGTAGCCGAACTTCCCCTCTGTGATTATTGCACCCCTTCTGGAGGCCCGAGTTATCCTGACGACAGCCCCCCAAACAAGACCCCGTTAGAAGGGGGAGAGACAATCCTTGCAGGGACCTACAGATCCTTTCTCAGAATGGAGATAACAACGTTCTTTTGCATCATCCCCCCAGGTAGACGAAAGGTCCCCTTTGCCATCCACCACGGTCCCACGCATGACTGACCTCCCCTTTCCACCCGGGGTTTTCCTCCTTTTCATAAACCACTTCCTGCCCTCCACCTTATTAGATGCCTTCTGGTCTTTGGCCTGTCCAGGAAAATTAGGCTTGATCGCGGGTATCCTCCGTCAGGCATGTTCCCCCCTCTTCCAAGATATTCGTGACTCTTGAAGGAGGCTTCCTCCCCGCCCCTCGTTGCCTTCTCCGATGCTGCAAACCCAGGTTTTCCGTTGTGATACTGTTCTCCTCCTTGGGTCGGAAGGAGTTTCTTCTGAAACCGCTATTTTCCTATATTTGGGCTCGTTACCGCCACGGACAGTCCTTTTCTTCCCCGGCTGCCCTTTGGTCAGACTCGATTCCCCCCTTAGGTCACTAATGATGTCATCCGATAGGGAGTCTGTTTGATACCCTTCTTGCCTCCCTTCTCTGAGACCTTTTCCCTCCGCTTGTGGAAACACCCGGCCCCCACCCATGAGGAGAGGTCAGCACCTTTTGTTAGAGTTCTTTTTCCCCTCCTCGACATCAATTTCTTTAGGGGGCTCAGGTGGTATATATTAACGGTGCTCCCCCCTCACTTTCTCTGTTTTAACATCACATTGGTCTTTCCCACCCTCCGCCTCACACCACCATCCCGAAGAGCCACCTGTCCTCACCGCTGTATCCTGTTTTGATCTTTTAATGTAATACCCTTGCACCCTAGCCTCTTTTCCTGAAGTCCCTGGCCTTTTGCGTTCCCCCCTTTTTCTCGTCAGATGGTATATTGCCTTCAACCATTATTGTGAAACTATGGGCGCTATTCCAGGTAAATCTGGCCAGCGGTTGCTTTTTCCTAGCCCCGCCGCATTAGTCCCTCGATTGAACGGGTGCTGCTGTGACGGTGCAATTTCCGGCTTTTTTTTCTTCTTAATCTCCCCCCCCTTTTTGTTTGTGTATTGAGCTTTCCTTCCCGTTCCCCCCCTTTTTTAATAAATACCTGCCACTGCCGTTAGTTCAGAGAAACCCAGACCCCCCTTGCGGGCCAGCCTCCCCCTGTCGACGCCCGGTGAATGACCCCGCGAGCTGACGTCATCTAATTTTTGCAATAGACCAGTCGTCCAACTGTACCGATAAGGGAAACTTCCCTCTCTTCGGAAGGTTTTTCATAGGATTACCTTCTAACCCATCACACAGCACAAGGGCCTTTCGATGACAATTCCCGTTTTTTCCCGCGTTTTTTTCTGTGTTCGGTCGCGTTTTGTTTCCCCCCTTTCCACCTGGTGATGTGCGACATATCTCGCAACCGTAAATGTCGATCCCCTTCGCCCCAGTAGGATTCCTGGAACCCCATCATCCCTTTTCACAAACCCAAACCCCTTTCCCTGGCCAGGTGCGCGGCCCCCTTTGGCTTCCTTTAAAAAGGTTTACTAGCTTAGCAACGAAAGATGTTTTCCCCTACCTAATTCGCAACCTTTCAAATTAGGAGTGACTCCCCATACGATGAGCCTCCGAATACCTTCCTTTTCATCATTCTTCCAATTTTTTTCTCATAGCGGACCCCCTCCTCCTCACGAAGGAAGTCCCCAGTCCCCCATTTCGCAAAGCGGCACGGTAACGATCATCCCCCGGTATCGTGCCTTATGGGCCCTCCTCTCCCTGAATAGAACGGCCGACAGGTCCACAATTTTCTGACTCACTCGCAAACCTTGACACTGAATAGAGTATCCTGAAGGACTCTTCCCCAGCGAATTCAAAGCTTACCTGTTCTACCTTTCCCCAGACGGCCGCAGTATACTAGTCTGAGTGGGTTGTGCAACCAGGGTTCGGCTGGAATTCAGGCTGTTGTAAGATCCCCCATTCCTCCTTCGCTTTGCGGTTCTTTTCGTGAGACTTCGTTAACGAGTTGTATTCCCCCCCGGATGCGGGACGTCTGCCTGTATGTCGCTCCCTTGTAGGCTTAAGGGAAGTATCCCCGTCCGCATCTCTGGACAATTAGTCATTCCCAATACTTTTAGGTTAACCCCCCGTCCTTGGTGCCGCCGAGGCCTCGTCTGCGAGAGACACGTATCTACCTGAATCGAGTCCTTTTTCAGTAGCAAACATGCGACCATTAGCCCCTGAGTTCAGATATTGGAGATCCCCCGGATCTCCCTCTTGGGGCCCTGAGTCCCTTTAGAGGCCTGGGAAATAAGACCCCTTATTTCCCGGCTTTTGGATGAACAGTTATCCACACAACATGCATAGAATAGTCCTTCAAGAACCCCTTCCTCCAGGGGGGTTTGCTTACTTAGTGAGTTGCTGGCCATCTTTGCCATTATGTACAGGTCAGCTTTGTGGATTAGCGTCCTTTCTTGGAATCGGCCCCTGTTTCTCTGGACGTAAAAGTTGGCGTCTTGATCGTTGGCAGTTTTTTAATCCACCCGATTATGGCCTAAAGACTCCTCTCTTCGGACGTCAGAAGTACCCTTCCTTTTTTTACGGCAAGCAGGACCCGAGATTGATCTTGTGTTGGATTAGATCGGAACTAGGAGATGAACCCCTTCTGTCCTTCCCCTTCATTCCGAGCTGATTCATTGGCCCACGCCGCTTCACCTTTATGGAATTTCCCCCTTTTAGATAGAAACCCCTTCCCATCTTCCTGCTCCTTTGCCCCGGTCGCTATTCCAGCACGACCCACAGCCTGAACGGTTTATCCCGAAATTTTGAACCTGTTCGGCCCGCTTCTTTGGTTACTCACAGTGCTTTGGAACCCGTCGCTTGAGTTTAAAGCTAATGGAGACTCTAACGCTCTGGGGCCGGTGTATTGGGCCCCTTGTCCGAGATTTTATTCTGGGCATTTTCGTTCAACCCCTTCAAATCCCCATTAGCTTCGCCTGATTGGTCTCTATCTGCCCCTCCCCCTACCTCTCTCCCTCTCCTTTTTTGTCTCCCCCTGACCACAACTAAGAACTCACTTTTGAGTTTTCCTCGAAAAAATTCGTTGTTGACGAAAACAACTCAGTCTGTTTTTTCTTTTTCTGACGCTACTTCCCTCTAATTTGCCTCTTAGGCTCAGAGAATGTTCCACCCCTGACCCTCAACCTTTAATGGGTCTCCTGTCCTTTCTTTGCCAACCGTTCGCTTTCCATCACTGGCGCTCCATATTTTCCCCTCCCGGCACCTGCGACGGTGAAAAAGAGTGCTCAAAAATCTCCCAGAGACTTTGTCCCCGGCCTCCATCGCCTTCTTGCGCGTTGATTATTAGTAAACCCAACAGTGATAAGAGAAGTCTCCTTCTCTAGACGCCCGTATGATCCGTTCCCGTCCCCGTTCTTTTTCCTCCCTTTCCTCCTCCTGTCTATGAGAGATCTTGATTTTTTTCGCTCCCGAAGATCTTCCCGGGTTCTTCTCATATTTTCTTCGAAAGGCTATTCTCCATTGTCCGACCGTGGGACAACTCCCGCTCCTGCGCGCGGCGATGTCCGTTTTACCCCCGAAAATTATGCTTTGAGCCTTTCTCACCTTTTCAACGTCGCTGTCCGTTTTTCACTGGCGAATTGTCCTGTGCCTCTACCGTTGGCACAAGACGCTCCCGCAGGAAAGATCCTTTTGAAGTTCGTGGTGAATTGCGCCGTCTGCTCTCACTCATGCAGGATTCCCTACCGGCCGTCATCAGGAACCTCCACAACTCCCCATCTGCAATCATGTCTTGGTATTTCAACGATCCCTTGTTTTTCTCGTCCGTCACAACCGTGAGTTTCTTGATGTTTCCCTACACCAAACCCCCCCCAATTGATCTATTTGAGGTCATCGTTCGCAAGAGCACTACTTCAAGCGTCCTCAGTACCCTTATTGGCTTTGTTTCTTGCCCCCAACTAGGCATCCACCCCGTGCCCCTATGTCACCCCTTCGTACAGCCCACAACAATGATCTTTTCGGTTTTTCTCACTTTTTTTTCACGCGCCATCTTTGGGTTTCCCGACGGGTCTTACATTTTTTCCTCCGGGGCACATAAACCGTCCAACTTCGGCATCCTCACACTTCCCATGCGTTTCCCTTTCATTTAGCGCTTCGGCAAGGGCACTGTTACTCAGGTGCGATATGGATTCCCTTGCCATGACGGTAACATTGATCCCCTTTTTTCACGTGGGCATCTTTTTTCTTTTTAGTCTCCCTTTTTTACTTCTGAGAGATGGAGAATCGACGGTCTTCCGCCCCAGCAAGTCCACAAATTTTTTTCGGGCGGTATTTTCCATTTCCCTCGGACCCCCCTTTCCGGGACGCGGTGCCATTCCCCTTCTAGTCAACTTCCTTGTCCCCCACAACCCCCGATCGTATTTTGCTTTATCGCCCCCCAGGGGCCGAAGTTCCCATCCCCTTCCCCCCAAGGCCGTCTCTCACGGGACCGATCCCTTCTTCTTTCAGAACGTCCCTGTTCTAGAGACATACCCCCTTTGCCTCCTCCCTGCCGGGCCGTCTTGGTTTTTGAGAGCGCCCCCAAGTTGAACCCTTTTTTTCACAATAACGGACCGTGGAACTATACGTGTCTTCGGTCCCGCCTCCGGCTTCAGGCCCTCGGCATCGATCATTGTGCGCAGCTCCTGCCCTATTAATGTCTTCTTCAGACGTATCAGGCAAGAGAAGGAACGCATCTGATTCTAGAATGGTTTTGACTTGCCCCGAAAGCACACTGAGACTCGGTCGGCCCCTTTTCTTTGTCCCTCCCCGGAGTTTAATCCTCGAACTACGGACTCAGTGAGGAAGCGTGTCCCTTAAGGGCCCCCGACACACTTCCTCAGGATCCCTCATCTTTCAGGAGGCAAAAAAGCCTCGTCCCTCAAGTAATAGGTAATCCTCCAGTCCCCACCTGGATCCGGAAAACATAATCAATGAAATATTTTTTACACCGGGCAGCGGATTAATACACCCCCCCCTCCGCCCGAGTATTTCTTGGGGAGGAGCCTTAAGTAAAGACCTGATTGGGTCTTCAGATAACGTACGGAATGGCCACCCCGTCTGTGCCGTCGAATTGTTCTTCTCAAATGTGTCCCATTTTAAGTTCCTATGTCTGATGTAATAAAAGTCAGATCCCCGCGATGACTGTTTGTTTGGGTAAGTGGTTCCGGGAAAAGTGCTCTTGTATTCAGTAAAGTTCTTCTTCTCGAACCCGGAGATGTCCTCTATCTTCTCGGGCTTAGTTAAGTCCCCGGTCCCATAGAGTACCGAGACCTTCTTCCGGCTCATTCCGAAGTTGTTCTGTTTTTTACGCCACTTCTCCTTGAACGAAGATAATGTAGAGCGATGCTCCCTCCCCTGTGCTAGATGGCGAGCCCCCTTGTTCCATTTCAGACTCTTCCCTTTTCTTCAAACTTCGGAGATTCAATCTTTGGGAGGGGAAAGGCGACCCCCCAAGGAAGTGTGTTTTGACGTCAGGTAATCCCCCTCTTGATAACGGTTGCGTTCCCCGCATAAGGCGGTCAGGTTGACCATCCCTGCCCTTGATAACCGAACTTTTTCCCCCAACCCCCATCCCTCCTTTTCCCACTGCGCACCGCTTCTTCCTGCCGCTAGAATGGGTTGTTGATCTGGGTTAGAAACCTGTATCGCGGTCTTCAGAAAACTTAGCCGCTGTGAATACAAGCTGGTAACTGCTTTCACCTTCTAATTCTTTTCTCCTCTCCACCCTGAGATGCTCCTTGCGCGGGCTCCCTCGGTCAAAGAGGGAGTTCGTCATTATTATTGCGAGCGCATTAGCTTCTTCCTTCTTTTTTCCGCGGCGTTCTTTTTCCCCATTTCCGGCCCCCGG
>Ga0179593_1496094_pt1 | contig 15240 bp, 14 predicted proteins | sample CZODoug2_1_08_16_FD_185931 | JGI IMG/M metagenome (GOLD analysis project Ga0179593, IMG submission 185931) | Vadose zone soil fungal communities from Angelo Coast Range Reserve, California, USA - CZODoug2_1_08_16fungal (PacBio error correction) | ecosystem: Environmental > Terrestrial > Soil >... | reverse complement strand
GGCGCTCTCATTCCTTGTTCCTCTCATCAAGTCGATGAAGGAGTCAAATGTTCTCCCTCGCTTCGCCCGAGCAGTTAAACTTACGGCGTTTTTCGATCCTTTTGTTTATCCTCCGTATAGACGGCATAGCGCAGTCCTTTTTACCCATCTGTCACCTCATTAATGGTGAATTTGAAGTTATTGGAGCTGAGTCATTTTTTGATGTGCTTTTTTATTTCAGGTTATCTTCCCTATCATCTCCTTTTTGGTTGACCTGTTGTTGTTTTTTTTCTTGTGGCATTTGATATTACAAATCACCTCCTCATGCCATGCTTTTTAAAATACCACTATTTTGTAACCCAATTAAGTTGTAAAAGCTATTTAATATAGTCCCCCCCCTCTTTTACAGTGTTGTATCGACTCAGTTCCATCTGCAACTTCGTTCCATTGTCCGGACCAGATATGAAGAGGGTTGTCCCCCCCATACGGAGGCCTCCCACGCGTTGGGTGGTATAAGTCCTGTCCGCATTGCTGCAAGTCTTCTTTTGCTAAACTCTGGATCTTTTAATCACCACTTTTCCGTGTTGAGACACCTCCTATCGCCGTCCTCCCCTGAGCTGGAAAGATAACAATGATTCCCTGCAGGGCATTTTTTTTTCAGGAAGAGTTAAGACCTTTCTACCCGTGGACAGCGTTGTAGATGAGCCCCCCTGATTGCCTTAGCTTTTTTTAAGCTCCCCCCGCACCCCAGCCTTCCCGCCCTGGCCTCTCGCCACCTTCTCTTGTTCCCCAGAGAAAAGATGAGTTCGATTCCACCAGAGGAGTATTTCCCCGACAATAGCCTCTACGAAACACATTGTTCCACGATTCTCACCTACCTCTCGACCCTTAGAGCTTTCCCACAGACGTTTTCCACAGGAGTCAGGTCTGGTTTTTGTAGACCGCTTAGCCACCAACCAGAAACCGCACCAACACCTCCTCTCCGCCTGGTCCCCCCCAACACACTCCGACCTAGGAGAAGACAGGACCTTTCCCATAAGTAGCCTATGGACATGTCCGCCCCCCGAATTACCACCGATTATATTCGTTGTTTTTGCAATGCGACGGTTCGTGTTTTGAATGATTCCCACTCCTCTGACCTCCATAGCGGTATAGCACTATCTTCGTATTAACCCCCAAGGCTGCCCCTTCGAGGATGAAATATTTGTAAATCTTGACTGTCACGGTTCCTCCTATCCCATGAATCCCGGAACTTTGGGAAAAACCTTTCCTCCCGCCCTAGATTTCTCTCGCCGACAGATTGCGCCTTCTTTCCCCGTAATACGCTTCCCCTTCCTCTCTAGTAGCGCCTCAATGCCTTCCTCCCCCGGCAGAAAGGCCTTTCTCGAAGAAAGCCCGGCACACCCGGCTTTTTTTTCAAGCAGGAGATAAATGATTTAATCCCCCCCTCGATTTTCCTATTTCTCTTGCTCTGCAACTCAGAATTCTGAACAAACTCACAATCCTTTGCCCCCCTGCGTTCTCCTTTGAATGGGAGAGGCCTCCCTATACGGCGAAGAGAATCCATCGACCCAACTCTGATTCTACCTTTTTTCCTCCATTTCCTTTTCGGTTGAAATCATTGTATTGTCTGTTGTTTCTTTTTCTGTTCGGGAGGCTGGAGAAGATTCCCTGAAAGGAATTTCTAGACATTTTCTCAACGCAAATAGAGGGTGAACTTTCATGCCCTCCCTCCCATCCTCTAGAACCGTCCGTTTTCTCCAGACCGGGGAGGAGTTGAACGTCCTCCGGCTTTGTGGTTTGCCCTCCTCTGCAGTGGATGCACTTCCCCTGGTCTAGGAATTCTCCACTTCAGCGGGGCACTGTGGCTTTGCATGGGCGTCTTGAGCAAGCAGCCGTCTCCCCTTTTCCCGTTCGTGTTTGATAGTCATTCCGAGGGGGCTGTTTGAGAAGGTCGATTCCTCACTGTGTTAAATTTCCTTTCACACGCCCAACTTCCTTTCCCGATCGTCCTTTTCGTTTTTTTGGCGTCACTATCTCTATGCTTCTGTCTGCCAACTTTTTTTTTCCTTTGGACACGCTATGTCACAACACGGGAGGGTCCCAGAGTACTAGACCGTTTGACAACCCCCCCCCCTTCACGCGATTGATTTCACGCGCGAACCCCCCCATACCTGTATGTTTCTTTTCTTGATCCACCCTTGTTTTTTTTGGGTGTACTTGCCCCCCCCATCCCCTCCCTTTGCAAGTGCTGTTTTGCCCATTCTTTCCGACGTCGTAGGGTCTGACAATCTCATTTCCTGCACTTAGGCCCTCGGTCCCCTTCTCTTTTTCTTTTGCTAACTGTTCGTTCACGATGAGCCCCTTCTTAATTTTTGAGAGCCGCCTCACTGCAGCCCTTTCGGTTAATTATCGGCGACCTCCTCTTATACTCTCCCAGCGGTATGTACAGACATTTTCTGGTCGTTTAGTCTTTACAGGAGAACGACGTCATCGTTGTTCCCAGGGTCTGGCTACACATGGCCGTTGTGCGCCTTCACTAGGCTTTTTCCCAGCCTCGCCTTTCTTTTGCTCATGGAGAAAGAATGATTACGCATCCTCTGCTCAGATTTCGTGTTGCGTCCCCTAACGGCATCGCCGCGCCTCATGATTCCCCCCCTTCCGCCCCTTCAGAATAGTTTCTCCTGCTTGGTAGTTTCTTTAACCTTTTTTCCTTTTTCGAACCGCGTTTTTTGAGCATCTACTATGGGACGGCAGACCCTTTTAAAGGATTCCCCCTGTTTTTTCCCCTCTTGCTTGATGGACGGGTATATTACTGCTCCCGGTCGCGTAATTTCGAGGAATTCCAGCTTCTTTATCTCTTTTTTTTTTCTCAAGGAGCGAGAATAGAGTCAATTCTCCTTCTCTTCATCCCTCCCTCATTTATCGACTTTATGTAGGGAGCGTTTGTTCTCCCCCCAAAGAACGTCCCTCGCCGAACGTCCCTCGGTCTCTTTGTCGGTTAATTACTGGCTCCTTATAAGAGTCGTCATCCTCCCGTCCCTCTTTCTCTTTTGCGATCGGAACCTTTCTGCATGATCACCCAGCTTATTAGGAGTATCATGTACCCCCCCTTTTTCCCTCTGCCGCCTATCGCCTAACCCACACCCAATCCTGACCTATTATGCCCCAGCTTCTTTTTCCTTTGTAGGAGGTTCTGTTGGCAGAGTTTTTTTTAGACTTACCTTTTTCGAGAACGATAAACTTCCTATATGTGCATTTATCCGCCTCTTCTCCTTTCTTTCAGGCAAACTTTTTACGTTTTCCCTACATCAGGGGCCCATGTTTTTTTAAGAACCGTGAGAAAGTGCCCCCCCCCTCCTGTAAAACCGGCCCTTTTAGGTCGCAATGGGTTTTTCCTAGGCTTCCATCTTCGCCTTTTTGTCTGGGATCCCCTACCCTTTCCTTTTACCTCCCAGCTTTGAGATGGATCAAGACGCCAGCTCTTTCGTTGCATTGATCTTGTTTTGACAGGTTTCTCCTCAAATCTGTTGACCTTCCGTCGTGTTAGTTTATCTCCCCGATCAATTATCCCAAAGTGCGGATCAGGGCTTTGTTCGACAAGCGTTCTCCGTGGGCATTCCATTTCTTTCCCTTGATAGTCCCTTGTTTTTTTCTAAACGGAAGATTTTTCAACGAATCTCCCCCTGGGGGATTAACATGCAAGTCTCCCCCTTATCCGCAAAATCCTTTTTTTTAAAGCCTTTCCTGCCTAATGACTTTTCGTTGTGTTAGCAGGACCTATCCCGATCTCTCTTTCGACGCGATCTAACCGAGATCGTCTTCCACCCATGCGACACCTTCTGTTTCAGTTCTTTCCGGCTTTTCAGTCCATCCCCTGTTCTTTTTCTCCTACCGGAAAGTTGCTTATGAAGTTCGGTTCCCTACCACAGTTTTGGGGTTGGGGGTCCTTACGAAATCCGCCAGCCTTTGGTTTTGTAGTGGTTGAAGATGACGAGGCTCACTGTAAACATGGACAAGGACACCCCTCAAGAAATGGGGATTTCTATATTCGTTTTCTGGACAGGAGTCCCTTGCCATGATTTGACGACCTCCTCCAAAGATCTTGGTCCCCCCCCCCTTCTCCACATTTCCCTCCATTTCTTGAGTTCCCCTTTGTGAAGAAATCATTCCTTTTTTTCCCCTGTCGTCTCTACTCTCTTTCCTTAACTTCAGCCTGGTGTGGATTGATCTATCCCCCTCCCACGTGAATACCTATTATTTCTTTAACGGACGACTCGCCGGGGATGGACTGTTTTTTGATCGCATTCTTAGATGATGGAGTACGCTGCTAAATTTCCCGTCTCGGCCCCCCTTTCCCCCCAGCACTCCAGAGCCGGACCCCACAGTTAGTTTTTTTGGTGCCGTCCTGTTCGGCCGCTTAAGTACCCCCCAATCGAACCCTCTGACTTTTCCGTTCCCTAGTTTCACCCTTTGGAACGCTCCTTTCCCTCCACTGTGACTCTTCTCGACTCTGTGATCGCCGACCCGGTTAAAATCCTTTTTTCCCCCCCAAGACAGGCATGATGTCGTTCTGAGTTTCCTCGCAATGCTTTAATTTAAGAGTATAGCCTATAGGCCGTTACCTCGCCCCATCGCGTAGCGGCTTTTTTTATATGGAGACTTTAGAGCCCCGGGAGACCCTCCCCCCTTTTTTCGCTTGCTGGTGCCTTCCGGTTTGTCTCCGCAACGCGTTATACCATCGTAATGCTGATCCTGTTAGCGGTTATTTCTACCTCAGCATGACTTGCGGCTGTTTCGCCTGCATTCTGTTGATACTCCCCCACCTTCTCACCCTGTCCGAGATGCAACCCACCCCATCCCTGCCCCTCAATCACATTCCCCCGTCATTTATATCTTCCCCCCCCCCCTTTAAATCTTCTAGTTTTTCTATATGTCTTCATCCATCAGTGCTATCTACCCGGAACTACCACATTGCCAAGAGCTTTTTCCTCCCTTTCTTCAACACGGCTAGTTCAGAACATTTCCCCATTTTAAGTTTCAATCCTTGATTTTGAATTCAGGCATGAAGGATCCGCCCCGAATACACTGCTTCCTGTACCTTTTTCTTCCGTCCTCTTTTTTTCTCATGGCGATCAAACCCATCCGCGTGCCCCTCAACATGTATCTGCTGCATACTTCGTTACCTATATTCTCGGCTTCATACGCTTAACTGAAGCTGATTAAGATAGCCGACTTTTGTAGGCCTCAGAGTTCATTCCCGATATCGCCAGCTTGACAAGACCTTTACGGTATTAGCAGTGTAAGGAGGGAGCTTCCGAACCTTTATTTTCCTCTTGATCGGAATGTGGAGGAATTGATCACGCGCCGACTAGCTTCTCCTTCGTGAGTACTCGAACCTGAAGATCCCAGCGGTTTCAACCAACATTGCTAAGACTCGCCCCTCCTGAGAACCAGTCCCCTTTTCTTGATTCCCTCTTCCTAAAAAGTGTGCCGCTCCCGGCTGGCGGTCCTCCTGAACCCAAAATTCCCCATTCTCCGACCCTGTAAAGATGTCTGACCCTCCATTGTTTTACGTCGCATTACCATCGAACTCCTGTTCCCCCTTTCCTGCCCAAGGGAAGGCTTGACCAGATCTTTTCCGCGCCCCCGTTCAAGCAAGCCCTCGACCGATCGGTCCTTTCCGTCCTGATGATCATGCCATGGCGACGTCTCTCCTTGAGCCACTTACGCCGTTCCCACGATCCATCCGTTATGTTCGGTCCGATGCGTTCGATATGTCCCCTTCCCCGTCTCGGTTGCTTTCGGTCCATATCTCTTTTTGCTAGGGAAACCCCTTTACCGTTTTTGGTCATTGCAATCCACGAGCCTACCCTGCTGGCTAGCCGGAATTTCTTATTCCCAGCCATGTTAGTCTAGAAAGGGGCAAAAGCTTTATTCCCATTTTTTAGCACACGGTATGCGGTCTTCGGCTTCTGCACACTTTTCAGTGTAACTGTGTCCGAACCGGTTTCCTCCCGCTGGTTCCTGCCTCCCGGAACTTATTGTGAAGATCCCTCTTTTTCATGAGAATTTAATGAGTCTTTTTGGTCCTACACCTCAAAGCTTTCCTTTGACCAGCAATCAACAGATCCCATATATGCGGTCTCGCGTACATCGATCTTTCTTTTTGGCCCTTTTGCTTTTTTTTTTTACCACCGCCAAACTACTTACAATCTCCCCCTCTTTGACCAATGCCTGACATTGCGCCATAAGTTTCGTCATAGCAGTCTGCCTTCGATTGAACCCCCGAATGCCCCAGCGCTTCCCTTGGGTTGTTTATTATGAAAAAAGAAAGCAGAATACAGCCTCTCACACGAACTCTCTTGCCGCTCCATGCGCTCCCACGTTCTGCGAATCCGAGAATCAAATGCCCCCGGCTTTTGCCTTCTTCCCTCGCCCTCCTCTACATGAATCTTGCTACTATTGAGTGCCCACCCCTCTATTCGATCCCCCCGCCTCCTCCCGGCGATGCCCAACGGCCGTCAAGGAGAGACCCCTCGTGAGCCCCTGCACCCCCCCCCGCGAGTTTAGGCAGCTACCCAGGTTGCCCTTCTTGTTTCCTCCGCCAAGTGGCAGTTGACCCTCCTCTGCCTTCCGAGCACGACACTCTGCATAAGAAAGAAAACAATTTGCCACCTTCTGCAATGTCGTTGACAAGGCGCGTTGCTGACACGGAATTTAGTTTTCCTAGATTTCAGGCGGCGCGTTCTCATTCTCTCCTGTTCCACTTTTAATTCCGTCTTTGAAATTCTTTCACATCTTTTTTTCCCTTTTTGTACTTTGCGTGTCATCTCACATCGTTTTTATTGAACCTGATGGTTCTGCAAATTGTTGGTGACGGTTGCCCTTATGAGCTGTGCTTCGCTTCGCAGGTGTTTCTTTCCCTCCCGCCCCACGCGTCTAGATTAAGCTGATTCCGCGGAAGTCTGGAGGGTCCCCCCTCTTGCCTTCATTTTTCCTGAATCTTTTCGGGCTGAGGTTTTCCCGCATTCTAACCTGTGATGGTTTCCTTAACCCCCTCCCTTTTTCCACCCCCCACTATTTTGCATCCATAGGACTGCAGTCCTGCGATTGCATGTTTTGCGGCATAGTTTCTCGCTCATTCCAGATCGCTCATTGTTGATCCTTCACCAGCCGTCTCCTTGACCGGCTCGGTATATCTGGTTGTTGAGCTCTTTTTCTGAACATTTACAGCACGCCCGAACTTAACAGTCAGGCGGTTACGAATTCTGCTTTTTGGTGGCTCTGAGATGTGTTCTGCCTTTGCTTTTTTGGATTCATTTCCTTCTCCCCCCACCCTCCCGGTATAGATTTCAACCAGTTTGGCGGCTCCTGCCGTGCGCGCTTCTGTTCGCTAGTGTTTTTCAATGCGAGCATATCTATGGCTGCCATAGGCACTTTCTCAATGGAATCCCAATCTTGTTCTTTTCTTCCGGTTTCGCGACGCCAGGTACGCGTATTTGTGATTGTCGGGCCCCGCGTCTTTAAATTATGCGCGGGCTTTTCCGAGCATTTTTACTCTGATGGCCTGTCTTCTGCCAAGTAACTCCCAAATGCTCTTCACTTCCATTTGGTGAGTAAAGCGCGAATGCGAGCCCCCCCCGATCTATTACTTGATAGAGTCGTCGTGACACTATTATTTCCCTCTGTCACCTTGGTCCGACATAGACCTTTTGTAGTCACTACGCTAACCCATGGCCCCCTTTTTTTCCCCCTTGCTTCCAGAGCTTAATCTGAATAATTGCACGCTCGTAACGTCACCCTTTCACCGTACTACCCTTCCCCTTTGTGACTCAGTTTTAGGATAATTGTTCCCTTATTGATTTTTTTTCCTTTTTCCTCCTTAAGTATACTTTTCAGTCATTTTGACTCCCCCTCTTAAAGGTAACAGCAAAACCCCGGGGCCAGCGTTTTCTTGCGACGTTAACCCACTCCCTCCGCCCCTCAATTAATGATTTTGACCTTGGTCAACTCCAAAAACGATTTTCGCCTTTTGCGGACCTGCTCTTCCTGTCTTCTCACCTTTGGTTTCTGCAGGCTTCCCCCTGCTCTTTCCGTCCTCCAAGAATAGTGTGGCTCTTCTTCGACACGGAACGACCTTCTCCCCTTGATATTTAATCTCCGTGTTGTTTGGAGAGGCCCTCAAGTTAAGTTTCCTCTACATTCGCCCTCCTGTCAATTAGATTATCCCTAGCAGTTAAACTGCACTGTAGTTTCCGCTTCCGCCTTTCCCAGTCAGCGCGGTCATCGCCGTCCAGTTTGCATCAGTGGGGGTCAGGTCCGTCACCTTTTTGATTTGAATCTGGGGAGCTTTCCTCTGGCCTTAATTAAGGGTGGTTTTTGAGTTCCGTCCTGATCTTCCCCTTTTCCCCCCGTAAAGCTTCCCCTTCTCAGACCATTTACCCTAAGTGTGAGAACCAATTCATGAAAACGTGACTCTCGTCACCCGATGAACCGCTGTAATGTGACGGCCGCTCGTTTCCCCCCTTTCTTTTTTAGTACCTTAGAAGCCAGGTCCAGACCTTCGGCCCTCCAATGGTTTACTCAGCTTCCGCGGTACAGTTTTCCTTTCCCCTAGTGTTCCTTAAGTCGTCGACCTTGGATCGTTACCCCTTCGACGTTGAGAATTTCCCTCTCGTCTACCGATAAAATTTCTTTTAACCATTTGGTTCTTTCCGGAGTAACCTTACCCATACTTCATCGGACTGACCCCCCTGATCTGAGAGCGTCACGATAGGCTTGCCTTCCATCCCTCTTTTCTGCCACTCAACGAAATCCGCGTCACTTGCTCTCCGTCCCCCCTATGCCATTGCTCAAGATGTCTCCTTGCCCTGTTTTCTCTGGGCGCCCATAGGAGTCCCACATTGACACTCTGCGAACAGAAGCTTTCTTATTCTCCTCTTCCCCCCTCCTTTGGCCCTTCTTAATTGTGTCGAAATTATGCGGCCCTTTTCCCCCCAAGTCCCCCAAAACTCCAAAAACGATAAGTCGTAGCCGCCTTCCGGTCACTCCTACGTAGGATCTGACCCAGTCCCAGAACGACAACTCCTCTTACACGATCGAGCAATGTTTCCTTTGGTTTCCTCTTCCCCCCCCCTTACTCTAACAGATCGCATCTGGGCCCGATCCGGCGTAGACCCCCTTAGCTTTCTTGCTGCCGAGGGGCACCCTTCGGTCTTGCCCATTTCCACGCAGCCGAGTCCATTCCTTCCCTGACTTTGACAAACTTCCTATGATTCTTCCTTTCTCCTCCTCCTCCTGTTTTTCCGGACCCCCGCAACTTCCTGCTTCCCTCTCGACCTTGAGACACCGCACACCAGGGCGCCAGAATCCCCCGAATTTCCCCAAGCCGGCAAACGTTGTCACGTTCTCACCTCAGTTCAAAGATCCGATTTATTTTTCCTGTATCGATTGGTCTGTATGCAAACTCCATCATTACAAAATGTTAAACAACCTCATGGCCACTGTTTCCCCGCAGGCTACGCGTTCTGTTCTCACGGTGCCGAACCATCGCTCCGCCTCGGCCACGGCCAAAACCTTCTTGTCAGTGAAACTTCGAACCCTTATGAAATATTTGAATAATTTTGTATGATGGTTTTTCTTAGTGCGTTTGTCTTTCTGCCACCTCTGAGACGGAACTTGAGTCTCCCAGAAGCTCCTTAGTTCAATTGTTGAGACCTCGGCGTCGCCCTTTCCCGCCTTCTGAGGCTTTGTTCTTCTCTTGTTGTCCTTCGCGGCTGTTGGATGCATTTGCCTTCTTTTGATCGCGACACTTCTGAGGGCTTTGCAGGGTTCGGTTGATCATCTTTTTATTGGTTGGATCCCTGGTCTCGGAATGATAGTTGGGTCCTTTTTGAGCATGCTGGATTCTCGCCCCGTTAGTTTGGAATTCTCAAGCTTCCCCCCAACACATTACTCCGATTCCTTTGTTCTTTTTGCTCCCTTATTCTGCCTCCCTGTATGACGCACTTGTGTGGACATTCCTTGACTGCATGGGGGGAGGCTTCCCCTCTCATATTTTTGGATGAATTTTATTCTAGCCGCTACCCATATCTATTGATTTTGGCCACACTGAGCTGTTGTACTTTTGCCCATCACCCCCAGTGTAAAAGTTCTTTGCACTTTCCCTCCTTTCTTTTATGGTGCACCCAAGTCGCATTTTCATGCTAAGTCCTTCCCCCTGGACTTTCTCCGAGGGCGGTCCTTTGGTCGTGACGACCCATCACCATTTTGAGCGAATCTCAAAGAAGCCTCCTTTTTCTTCTGCTTTTTCCATCGGTTAGGAAGTCCCAGACACATGACGGGATTTCACCTCCTATGTGCCGGAGACCCGGAGCCCTGCATATAGTGGCTTCACCCCCCTTCAAGTTTTCTTGTGGATGCCCGGGCTTTTCCCGTGTCTGTCCACCGATTTACTATATGATTCGCCCGGGCTTTCCCGAACGCCTGTTCGGTCCTCGGCGCCCCTGACGGCATAGCCGCACTAATTCCGGAGTGCACGATCGGCGCACCTCTTCTGTTGCGCGCTGTTTTTTTGGGGATTTTCTCCTCTTCTGGTCACAGACGAAATTTGTTTGCGCGCATAGTCGGCTCGGAGCCAGAGAATTGTCCAGGAGACCTTTTTCGGCGACCTTTTGACTCCTTTTGTCTGATACCGCAAGCTGACCTCCTTTTCACTCCTTTTCCCTCTTTTTCTTAAGCGGTAATTCCATGATTCAGTACCTGTCGAAGGTTAGACTTAGTATCGCTGTAAATGTGTTGCCTGCACGTCTTGGGATCTTATTTCTCAATCCACGGAATTATTATTGTATGGGTCAGAGGCGTTTGTTTCCGGCCCAGCCGGCACCACGAACGTTTTCTATTGGTTATCCCTCCGTTCTCCCTTGCCCAGTGAAAGTCATCTGAGTTACCCGCTTGATTAGAGATCGGCCCCCCCGGACCCTGATCATAAGTGGATCTCTCTAGTCTACAGTTTCAACGGATTGTGACCTCCCCTCTTTTTTTGACAAGTTTATCGCGAAGCCCCTATTATTTCCATCTGGACGTTAGGGATCGGGGCGCAGGGTTAGCGGATCGCCTCCCTGACCGGAACCAAAGAGAACCCGAAGACTCCCCCCCACATTTTTGCCGAGTATCGTGTCCGCTTTCTTCGACTTTTTTATACATATAAGTTAGTTTTTGTTTTCCTTCCCAACCCAAATTTTATTCCTTTGGTCCTAAGTTCACGGCAGAGGGGTTAAGGTGATTGCGTCTTCTCGCCTCTTTACGAGTTGCCTCCTTTGTTTTCCCATCACAAGCAGGCTGGCGCAGTCCCCCCCTTCCCTTTTCAGAGCTCTTCTATTCTGTCGTTCAAACAAGTCTGAATCGATCGGCCCCTTCCGCCCGCTCTCTATTCGTTTTGTTCATTGCTATTTGTGTTAGGGGGGGTGCGCCGTTTGGTGATTTTTCCCCGTGTGTCTTAGTAAAGCTCCCTTGACAGCCGGCGATTCTTTGCAGCGGTCTCTCAGAGTCTCCCTTCGTAGATCCGAAGCCTCGTGTTTCTTCCCCTGAACCTGTATTGGAAATCGGCCCCACCCTTCTTGGGGATTCCCGCGACCCCTGTATGCGCACGACTGCTAACTTGCCGCTGACGAGGAACAGGGGAACGTCCTTCTTATTTTTCAGAGCGGGCTTTAGGATGATCAATTGCTGCTCCGGCCATCCCCGCTCTCCACCATTGCCTCTTGCGTCATTTCTGTCCCAGATGTCCCTCTCGCGGAAAGCCAAGGGCGCGTCATACAAAACCTCGTCGACCCTCGCCTGTTGTTGGTGTCCGATGCCGCTTCCGAAACAGGTACTTTCCCGGCGTGTCGCGCGTCCGAGGTATCACTTTTTTGGGATGTTTGTTCCGCGAACCTCGGCGAAGTGCCACACCTGACATTCACCCCTCGTTTACCCGCGTTTTTCCCCACCGCTATCCAACCCGGCTGCCCCGTAGTGGCAACCCGTCGTTCTTGAGCAACCCATGATGTAGTATCATTTTTGAACGACTATTCCTTTTATCTCTCTTGGGGCGATCTAGCAGTTTACCCCTTACCCTTACGTGCCGGGGTATAGCAACTGACAATTTTCCCTCCTGGCGGAATATGTGATTCATTTTCAAATAATCTTCGTCGTCTGACAGGTCACGGAGGTAACCTCACTTTCCGACACCAATGAGGTGGTGATCGCCGCTTCCATCGCCCCCCGACCCCCCCCCTCGCTGGACGATGTTTTCCCCTTTTTACGTTTGAGGAAAAGATCCATTTTTTTTCCTCGACTGTTCTCTTTATGCCCAATCCGGAAGATCTGGGTCCCATCGCATCCGTATCGATTAGTTAGATGGTGTTTCGCGCTTCAGAAATGAGGTTATACAGGCGCTCGCCGTGTTTGAGTGAAAGACGTACCCTCATTTCGCCCTTCGAAGGTTTTTCTCCTTTCTTGAGAGCCCTGCCTGAATTGCTTGACCTCACAACCATTATTCTTTTCCCCGTCGGAAGTTTCCCCCGCACTCATTTATCCCTTTTAAAAGGGAGTTTATACGTTGTTTTTCTCTGAGATTCGTAGACGGTTTTAGCATTGCTCAGGTACGATCCGCCCGGGCCTTGAGTCAGACTTGTCGCTGCGGCAACCACTATCAATTTCACGAAACCCGCGCGGCCGTCTTGATCCCTAGGTAACTCTGCGATCGCTGGTCTTGCGCCAGCGGACGATGAGCTACAGGAACCGCTACGACCCCCCCCCCCCCTTTGGGGGTGCAAATTTTTTTTCCGGTTTGTCCCCCTCCGGCTCTAGGTCGCGAACTCCGTCCATCCCCCTCTCGTGCCCTTCCGCTCCAATCTTCGTTTATCCTCTCACTGGAGACTACCAGGATCACACGCTTCTTCACCACCTTTCCCAGGAGATGCGCTTGCTCAGGGGATCAACCCATTTCGCTCCACTTCAATCGTACGGCAGGCTTCATATGTACTGGCTTTCTCCTCTTCTTATCGTCTCTCCCCTTACTATTGGTGGAAGGTGAGTAATTGCCTTTTCCTTCCCTAAGTTTTCCAGATTTCAGCCGCCAGCTTACGTCGATGACGTTAGGTTTATGATTGAGTCCTCCACCGCCAAAGTTGTCTCATCTGATCTCCTCTTCCTTCTGAACCCTTTCTCTACGCTCCCGACTCTGTCGAGAATATTAACGACTTTAATTCCCCTTCTTTTACAACATTCCTGGATAAGAGAGCCTTCCTGCGTCCCACTCCCCAAGCACTGACCGCCTGAACGAAACTGCGCCTTTGGCCGTTTGGCTTTAGAAACTTTCAAATCTCGCTCAGCAGAGATGTTAATTTGATACCCAGGTGGAGATGAGAATTACCCTTTTTGTCCACCAGTCGTCATGCTTCAAAGCATAGAACCCCCCTGTGCACCCGGATAGGTTTGTCCCTCGTCGAGCGCTGATTTTAATCCGATTGAAGAGGACCTATGATGTCTACCTCCGCCAATGTCCCGCGATGCATCGATTTTCTTGAATTCTGTTTTCCAGGTGCGTACTCTTGGAGGACGCCGCTCCCGAGTCCTCCCGTTGTCCTCGTCAGTCCAAATACAGGTACTGTGGGTTAGTTCTCCACGATTGCGGCGGTCTCGGTATTCCCCAAGCAGTGACCACTGGTTTATCTTTCTCCACGTTTTCCACCCAACTATTGAGTATATTCCTCTCTGCTGCTTTTCTCAACAGGATGCCCTGACACCTGGCCGAACAGGTTTCCCGCCCCACTAGAAGTTGCCTGTTCGCCCGGAAAAATGCTCTTTAACACGAGTCTGTCTCCTTTCAGCGACTTGTCCCACTTCGATGGTTAGCACCCCCCACCAGCTTTTGGCTCATCCAATAAAGATGTTCTGGCGTTCATCTACGCGCTTGCGATCGCGCACGCCGCCCTCGTTGTGTCCCCATAGACCGTTTCGCACCCCCCCAGTCGTCATAGCCGGTTTCATGGGGGTGGTCTAGTTTTCTTTTGCGCCAGAATCGAAGCACGGTGGTGGAACATTTTGCATTAAAAAGTTTCGAGAATCCATATAGCAAACGTGCCCTCGTCTCATGTCTTCCAGTGCTCCCGCTCCCCCAGAGTGGCTCTCCGTTTCCTGATTTCCCCCCTCCCAGTGACACGAGATGCCTTCGCGCCTAGCCTCCGAATGATCCCTCAGTGCAACCCCCTTTCCTCTGCCCCAACTGCCGAAAGCCCCCTCTTCGATCGAGAGCTCGCTGCACTTTCCCCCTAGATGAGTAGCTACTAGCTTTTGTCCCTCACCACTTTCTAAGTTTTGCCCCTCCGCCAGGAAGTTTCAATGGACAAACCAGACACTGCTTCAATGATTTCAAACTGTCAAATTTCCACCTGAAGTATTTTTTTTTCCTCGATTTTTTTAGTGCGTGCCCACTCAGCGGGATAATGACCTCCCCTTTCTTTGAAGTGAAACCTCCCGTGGGTTCCACGTTTGTTCAGCATTCTTTTTGGATCCCGACCATCATTTTGGCTTAAAGCATCTTGACATTTCTTTCGATCCCGGAAAGGGTTCGGGTTCTTTTGAGGCTTCTTTGGTGCCCTGGTGTTCGTTCCCCCATTCTTTATCTCCATCGTCCAGCGGTTTTCGCTGGAAGCCTTTCAATGATGCGGTCCTCTCCTCATTTTATTTAAGAATAGTCATGTGCTTCTTTAGATCAACGATCCACCCTTCTATTTTTCCCCCTACATCTCACTTTTTCCGATTCCCCCCCCCCCCCCCCTTCTTTCTCCCCCCGCTACCAGGTATAGGACTTCCCCGTCCCCCGTAGAATTGTCCTCGGTTTGCTTTTTCGTACTGAGCTCCCCTTCTCCTTTACCGGTAAGGGCTTAATCGTTGTTCTTCATGCCTGGCTTGGGGATTTTGCATCGGTCGCCCCACATATTCGCAATTTTCAACAGTCATTTCCAGGTCTCATGTGCGTCCTCGGTTTCTGTTCGTTAGTGGAATTTTTCGAGCTCTTTCCCTACCCCGAATGGAAATTAACTCATCTTGCTCTAGGTTAAAGCTTGTTTTATACGTCTCGTTTTCTTCTTTGCCCCCTCCCCTCTCTTGGATCCCCAGCCTCCTTACTCTCTCTGATTCCAGAAAGTCTCTTGGCCCCGGTCTTCGCTGACCGAATGCTGAAATCAGTTTATCGTATCTAGATGCGCCGCT
>Ga0179593_1428802_pt1 | contig 15240 bp, 13 predicted proteins | sample CZODoug2_1_08_16_FD_185931 | JGI IMG/M metagenome (GOLD analysis project Ga0179593, IMG submission 185931) | Vadose zone soil fungal communities from Angelo Coast Range Reserve, California, USA - CZODoug2_1_08_16fungal (PacBio error correction) | ecosystem: Environmental > Terrestrial > Soil >... | reverse complement strand
TGGTGAGCACTTTCTCTCTTTCTTGGGTTATTGACTCTTGGCCACGCTTCCTTCAAACCCCTTAAGGGAACCCTTTTTCGGGATACCCATTTTCACCTCCCCCCCACATCCATGTCAAGGCCTGAAGAGCTGGAATGACTTCAATTTTCTTTGAAGTTCTTCCCTTTTGGCATCCCTCCCCCACAAATTTGAGCCGACATGACTTGGGGTTGCCCTTGAAGAACATTCTTTAGGTTTCTTGACTTCGATGAAGCTGCTAGTTTTTTTGTGGGGGCGACCTTCGACTTTTTTTTCCCTCCTCCGTTTTAATCCATTCCCCTGAGTTTGAACGGCCAGTTCATTGTTTCTGGTCAACGCAACATCCTGGAATCCCTATTTTTTTTAACATTACCCCCCGTTATACTGGGGCAAATTAACCTTACTTTTCCCCCCACGTCAGAGAACGGACCCCGCCCTTTCTCTTTCGGCACCCTTCATTTTATTTTTGAGCCATTCTACGGCGGAGGCCCTGCTAAGTGTTCTCGGTCTGGCTTCCTTCGGAGCTTCTTCCTCCCGTTTTTTTTGAACCCCCCTCCCTCCCCGCCAAGAGTCCCAGTCCTTTCCCTAGGACCGGAACAAGTTGTGAGTATGATTTCGAATCCTTGTTTAGGGGACTGCGTTTGAAAGGAGTCGTGCCCGCTCCCACCCCCAGGGCCAGGGACCTCATTCCAGGACACTTCCCCTCGCAGAACTTTCTACGACGCTGGCGCCCCCCCCCCCTCCCAAGCGCGCCACAGAGCCGACAAATAAAAGTCAAGGGTCCGGTTGCGGTACTTCCTCTGACTGGTGGGGGTCCCAGGCAATAATTCCCGGTAAGAGGGGTAGGGTCTTTTTTTCACGTTGTTTGACATTGGCCTTACGCCAACTTATAGATTACTGAGCAAGAAAAATCCTGAAGAGAAATAATATTTTCCCAGGGTTTGTCCCTGGCGTGTGCCTTATTACCCAGTCAGACCGTAGTGTTTCCTATTGAATATGCGCCCTTTTTGAGTGTCCCAGCGCTGTACGTCAGATAGAAGTCTCCTTTTTTGCGTATTTCCTTCCCCCTCCCCTTTCCAGGTCCTTCCTCTTTCTACCCTCCCTCACCCCTTGAGACGTGAGACGAGTCTTTCCTTTTTTCCTGTTGAAAATGTTTCTGGAGGCGACTTTGCCGTGGGTCCTGTACGCCGCTTTCGTTCCCGTTTCTTCTCGAGCGTAGTTCTCCCTTTCCTTTTCTATCCCCCCCTTCCTCGGGGTTTTTCCTCCCGTTCATGATTCTTTTCCAAGAAGATGCCACCTTTTTTGGGCTCTACTGGCGGACCCTCTCACCTTATAGACCAACTTTTATTTTTTGCGCCCTCGACTTTTTGAGTGATTTTTTTTAAAGACAGGACTCAATTAATCAAAGGGCCAGACCCTAGTCGTCTTTCTGTAACCCCTCTTTGGCAGACTTTGCTAGGGACCTATCCTGTTTTCTTCTATGTTTAAGTGCTGCCCTAGCTCGGAGAAGAGAGTCTTGGGCAGAGATGACCAGTCCGTTTGACCAGACTCGCTTGGACGAGTAATATCTTCTCGTAGTAGAATCTCCCCCCCTCTTTTTTTCATGTTCTTCGAACTTTCTTGTTTTCTTTGACTTAAAACCGCTGTTCCCGTCCACTATAGTTTTAGCCCTTAGTCCCAGGTATTGGGAGTTTCTCCCTAAGATCCCCTTGCGTCGCGCAGACCCCAGATCTGTGTCCGATATTAACCATGCGTGCCTAGTCTCCGTCCTTTGTTCACTAGGCAAAGGCCCCCCGATAGCCCCATGACCTTTCTTCTTTCTTGCTTCAGACTACCGTCGACCCCTTTTTGGAGATGTTTTTTTAAGAGGCTCGACTTTCCCTGGATTTGAAGAGTTTCACGTTTCTCGGCTGTCCGAATATGGTGACGTGCCTTAGGCTTCCGCTGTTCTTTCTACCCTGAACGCATTTGATGATGCTGTCAGGTTGAACCGCGGTCCAAGTGTCCCTCCAAATTTTTTTTTCTCTATCTTAGGCCTTTTTTCCTACTTTTTGTGTAGCCGACTCGTTATACCTCCATGCATTTCCCCCTTTTCGGAGGCAGACGCCCCCCTCCCCTCTTGTCGGTTTGACTATGCTGGAAGGAAAACCACGTCGGCTGATCTGCGTGCGGTCTTTATCCCACCGAAAGATCGAACCGAGAAAAGCGCAAAGTCATTCTAGTCCTCGGTGCGAAGACGCCGTTGGCGGTTTTGGTCGCATATCGATTGCGTGTTTTTTTTTCTTGTGAGAAGCCGCCAGCACCCCCCGCCCGTAGCGATCACCGACACGCTTTTACTGTGCAATGAACCTCTGGTTGAAGCGTCCCTTTTAACTGCCGGGATTTTTTCTAAGATCGCAGAGGCTCCCCCCCATGAAGTTTTATCCTGCCCGTCAGATCTAGCTCTTAGATTCAAGACCTTTTCGCTATCTGTCTTTTCAAAGTCTCCAGACTTGTGATCTTCTTTAATGACTCAAACATCTTGTTCTTATCTGCTTGAATAGTTAATAACCGTGCAAAGAGGATGGTGATTTAGAGCTACTCGTCTCTTTTTTTTTATCGAGGGGCGGGGTGTTGGTGAATCACGCCGCAAGCAGAATCAATGATGTCTAGACCTTCTTCGGTTTTTTTTGGAAAGGGTTAAGACATGATTTCAGGCTTGCAAACAAATGCCCCCCCCGTTTTTCCCTGGGCAACCCCCATTAGCCACGCAAACAACTTCACCCACCGCACACCCCCCCGCTCCCACCCTTTTAAATTGTACTCGAATTTTAGTCTCCCACCGTATGATTGCCTTAACCCAACACCCCCTTTTCCCTTTGATGACGTCGCCGAGGATCCTTTCAAACGTCCTTGTTGAGAGGTTTTTATGCCATGTCTCTAAAAGCGGACTGTCCACAGCTGACTCTAGCACTCAAGGTTCTGCGACTAACTCTTTCCCCTTAGATTCTCTACGTCCAATTGGACCGATTTACCCCCCGGGGCACCCTCGAAACGGTATCTGTTTTCCCCTTTCAGATACCCCTCGACTTTCCCCGGGGTCACAAAGACCCCCCGGAGCGCCTTCGAGGAAGTCCTTTTTTTTAGATGTTTTTCTCTCTTTTGACCCAAGGTCTGCTCCTTTTTCAAGAGTCACTCCCGATACACGGTCATATAGGAGCGCTTTCTAAGGTAAGATGACAGTTTGAGGCCACCTATTGCTTCTTTCCAGCAACGTTAAGTTCTTAGAGGTATCTTTCCCGACCCGAATTTGTGAATCTTACCCCTTATCAGATCCCTGCGTCCCTCTGCTTTTTAGAAATATGAATTTCGTTTGGAATTATATAGGCCCGTCCCCTCTGGGCTGAGCCACCTGGACGTGGCATCGTAAGGACGTTCTCAAGGGGCTCTGCTTCCTGTTTTCACCAGTCCTTTTTCCACTTGCACCACCCCCACCCTTTTATGTGCCCCCTCAATGGAGTATGGCCTCAGCGGCAAGATACACGTTTCGCGTTGCGCAGCCCTGGACGAGTGTTTCTCCGACTCCCACTCGGAAAAGCTGTCAAGAGTTTCCCTTTTTGACCTCGAGCCCCCCCTCTCTACAGCGTTTTCCCTCGGCGTGTTTTTTTTGCCGCCGATCCTCAAATCCCCCACCACAAGTCCCCTTCCCTCCCCGAGAGTATGTCCTTCGGTCCAGCGACCGCTTAGGAGTGCCGTTCTTCTTTCTTGTCTTTAAATTCTGGCAAAGGTTACTCCCCCTTTTTTTCGTTTCCGTTTGGCATATCCGCTGGGAACCTCTCGTCTTTCTCTCAGGCCACCTCCCTTTTTATTTATCTTTTACTTGCGTTCCGAACCCCCCTTAACGTTCCTCCCAGACATCCACCAAGCTGTGGGGCCTACCTTTCATTGAGACATGCATTGACAAGAGGGCGCCCCGACACGGCGCCCGGTACCCGCCATTTTGGAGTCGCATACATACTTTCTTCAAATAACCGAGCTGATGTCGTCACGTTTAGTTATGGAGTGCCGTCCACTATATCTTCCCCTCTTTATGAGCCTTTGCGATACGCTCACGAAGCAGGATTCTCATGAGTTCTGGAAAACTGTCCAACCCTTTTTTTTTAAACCCTCCCCTTCTATCCCTACTATGCTTCGCTGAATTTTTCACGAGCCCCCTCGCGAATTGGGCCCCTCTTCCCGTAGAATTTGTTTTTTCCCCCACGCAAGTCCCTTCTCCCCCTCCCTTTTTGGGATTCCTTTCTTTTTTGGGCACCCCCCCCCTCTCGCCCAGACTTCTGAGTCCCGCTTTTCGCGCCAGAGAGCCCTTCGCGCTTTATCGTTTGTACCAGCTTTTTTACTCGCCGCTTTCCTTTCCAACAATTTTTCGTGCTTTCCCATTGACATTGCTTCGGTTCGACTTTTGGTGCGCTGTCGGCGAGACCCGACTTTCCTTTTGTTCGTTCTTCCCAGGATTCTCTCCTTCAACTAAAACGTTTCTTTTTTGGTTTTCGAAAGTAGAACTTTGGATTCCTTTCCCCACTGCGATTCCATGCACTGCCCCCCTCCCCATCAGAAACTCCCCTTCTTCCGCCACCTTTTCAGCGCCTTGATGTATCTTTTTTTCTTCGCGCATTTCAACGAGAGGGTTGCTTTAACCCTTTCTAAGTTAGATATTCTGCCTCCTGTTTCAGTTGCTTCCCCCGACCCCCTGAAAATCCATCCCTCTGTCTTTCCTCGATGGCATTTCATTCCAAGCTGTTAGTCATCTTCTGCTCCCCTCTTCCCAACGTCACCCTCCTTGCCGTCAAACAGAGTCCCGTGAACTCCGGCCCGCCCTCCAACTAAGAAGAACCCCCTCCTCCCCCTTCATAGGAAAGACCAGCTTACCCCGGAACACTTCCGCCCGTCCTTCCCACTCCAACGCCCGCACCCCCCCCCAGGAAGTGCCCTCCACGGAAGCTGACCAAAGAACACCCTGACAGATCCCTCCTTAGAAATAGCCTCGTCCCCCTCTAAGAACCAACTTTTACCGCCTCCGCCGGGCACTTCTACCTCTCCCCGCACAAAAGTTAGTGAGTTTCCAAGGGCTTCCCCCCCGCCTCCGCGTTCCTATCCCCATGGGGTCCTCTTTTTTCAACTATTCCCGATTTCTGAATTTGAACCCTGCGGTCTCCTCGAAGAGTTTCCCCCTTCTACAGCCAGACTCTCAGTTTTTCCTTTCTCCTCCTCTCTCGACCATTAACAAGGCCTTCTTTCCCTAAGCCCTCCGGTTTACATGTCGACCCTCCCCGTCGCTATCTCTACCTTTCCTTTTTTTTTTTTTTATCGATTAGAATGAGGGGTCTCTGGTCCCCAGGATGAGTGGATGCAGACTTGTTACTTTGTCTTCTCTTTCCTTGAGAGAATATGCAGTCTTTTAGCGGCTGTTTTTGATCTTGTTCGATGACGCTTTTTTGGTTGCTCTTGATCTTTCCAGATCTCTTTTTTGTCATCCTTCGACGCATTTTGGTATAGTTGGAGCCCTCGCTTTGGTTACGATTCCTTTTGGGCTTGATTTCTGGCGACGTTCATTCTTTCGTTAATTTAGTTCCACTGGTAGTTTTTTACGCTCGTGGAAGAGGACTTCACCGTGCGGCGGGTTAATTCTGCAGCTGGAGGTGGTGCTTCTAAACTTGATCTTTCCCTGGCTATGATTTTTTCAAGGTTTGCGTGTTTTTTCCTTTTCCGCTTGCAGGTCTGTCTGGTGCGACGGCTTTTTCTATTGCAGATTATCTGGAGGGGCGGGATTGAATTCGTGCTTTTACGGAGGCACGGGAGGAGGATCTCCAGGGGGTTTGAAAAGGCCTCGATGTCACCCGTGGTTGCCCCCTCTCCTCCCGTTGGCTCTTTCCGTCTCGTTCAGATTCACCACATTTAGCTAAAATACTCTCTCCCGAGCCGTAGACTGCCGGTGACCTTTGAGATTCTGTTCCTTCACCGCCTCAAGATAGCTTCATCCGGGAGTTTTCCCGCAAACTAACCTTATCTTTGATCACCTCCGCCAAGAAATAAAATCCCCTCCTTAGCGCTGAACATTCTTTTCATATCGGTTCATACCGCAAGTTTTCATGATAATTCGCCTGTGCTCAACCCGACTGTGCTTGGAGCATAGCCCTTCTCACATCCAGTGATGTTTTGAGAGCTTGAGTCTACTTTCGATGAGCGAATCCTTCATGCACCGGGTGGCTAGGTCTTTAATCCTCTACTCCAGGTCTCCTCTAAGGTTTTGTATATCTCGATCCTGCAATTTCTGGGCACTAGAGAAGCTTACCCTTCTGAACTCCCTGAATCATCGTGCGATCTCCTCCCGAGCCTCTTAATGTCGATGTTCTGCTTCGATGGTTTTCCTTAAGTCGATCTTTTCTTTTGTCTGGTCTAGTACCCACCTTCACCCCTACCTTGGGTTATTATGAGTTGTAGCCCCGTCGGCTCCAGTTTCGTGTGCGAGAGAGATCTTATATGCAGAACATTGGCGCAATGCTAGGCGTAGCTTGGGTTGTCGGATTTCCTGCTCGGTTTGCCCTCTTAAATTCTTAGAATTTCCTCCCTTCACTTTCCTCTTCCTGCTCGCTGAATCCCCCCCAACCCATTGTTTGACCCTATCTAGGTTCCCCCGAAGACCAGCTCCCTAGTTTAGAGAAGCCGGGGAGATGTCTCCTCTCAACCCGCTCCGCCCCCCCCCGTGCCCCTGAACGGCAAGCCATTCCCTTTTTTCGACCAGGGCTAGATTCTTTACCTTCTTGGTCGAGTTCTTACTAGGCGTTGAGCGGTGAAGCGTGGTGGGGGCTAACACCTTTGGTGGCCCCCCCCCCCTAGAAAAGCGCCCTCTTCTGTATAACGCCTGGAAATTCCCGTACGCGTTACCCCCCCTTCGATCCTTTCACAACACGTCGACTGATAGGGTTAAGGTTGATCCCGATCCAGGAATTGTGAAGCGTACTCACCCGGCACTTCCTTTTTCTTACTTGGAACCGTGATTCACCACTCTGAGCTTTGCGGGGGGGTTAAAAACCCAGGTGTTTTGTAATTGTCTTCCTGTTCACGTCCGCATGTCCGGAGGCCGAACACGCAGATTCCCCGAGGCACCTGGCGAGCTTGAGTGCCCGTCTTTTGTCGAGACACTTTTGAGGGAACCCAACCAGACTTCCAGGTCTTGGCTTTCGATGAAAAGAGGTCCTAGCCTTCCACTCGTTTTATATTCCGTCAGTTGGTTCACTAGAGAGTTCCGGGTGTGTCCCATCGTCCCTCGGCTTTTCGTAGTTTCTCCCGAAACAGTTGCCTTGAGCACTCCTCCTTTCCTGCATCTTTCGCAATCTTGGTCCTGAGCCCCTTTTTTTTTGCGGCCTCTCTTCTCCGGCCCTGCTTCCCCCCCTTTCCGTCTGCTTCTCGTAGAGAAGTAGTCCTTAAGGTTTATTGTAGTGAAATCCCCTTCTCCTCCCGCCGTATTGCAGCCGGAGACCCTCACTAGTGGGCTAATATCCGCAGCGTAACGTAGCACTCCAGGTTACTGTTCCCCGACGGTGAAATCCCCCTGGCTTCTCCGCAGCCAACGGGTTGATGTGAAGTCGAATTAAAATTTTATTTGCCACTCTGATTTGCGAATTCGTTAGGGAGGCGACCCACTTGGGGCCGCTTCGTCGACGCCTTTACCCGTTGCGTTTTCTCCTGTGAAAGGTTCTTTCTTTTTTCTTCATTAGACTGGGGCGAGATTTTCCGCACTAACCAATTATTCCTCTCCCTCCCGTTGATTCTCTTCCCCCGCTATGAAATCTTTGTAGTGATACAAAAGATAGAATTAGAAATATGCGTTTCGCCTTGCGGCAGCGGGTCTGTCCCTTCGGTCCCAGGTCTAGCAATAGTGAGTTTCCTCGAGCAGGCCTCGCTTCCAGGAGATGATCGGATTAAATAACGGGTTTACGCAGCTCCCGAAGGTCTCTCATCATTTGATAGGAGACGGAACACTCGCTCTATTTGAACCGCAATCGAGAGATCCCAAGATAGTTCTTCCCCTTAGTCAGGAGAGGCCAACTGTTCACACTCACGTTGTGATTGAGAGTTCCCACGGACACCATACCTTCCCTTTTTTACCCTCAGTATCTCTTATTTCAATCCCCATCCTACGAAGGAGATCCCGACGTGTTGGCCGTGTTGACGTGAGTCGTCGCCGTCTCCCCCGGCGACCATCCTTTTCGCCAGCGGAGCAGAGGTGTCGTCGAGAGATCCTCGGTCCTTTTTCAGTCTCGGCTTTTGAACCCCCCCTCACCACAATAAATGCGGCGCTCATTCCGCAGCATGCGAACAGAGCAACGTGTGTACGTCTACTTGACTTTCAGCTGAGATCCCCCCCCCCCCCCCCCCCCCCCCATACCTCAACCGGCGAGGAACGGAGGGTTTTCCTGCCAGCATTAGCGATTTCTAGCGCTTTGGACGGCTTAGAGTCCCCGTGATGTTCTCGAGAATTATTTTTTTCCGTCGCTCTTTGTCCAGACCGCAGACCCTTCCCGAGCGAGTTGATGTTTATTTCCACTCCAGGTGCCCCGTGAGCGGAGTTAGCATGAGCCGCAAGTGGCCCACTTTGACCCCCTTTCTCTCACATATCCTGTGACAACCCCCCTTCCCATGACGCCCCCTCAAGAACTTCTTCTCCCCTCTTACCCGAATGCTCGATAGTTCTTTCCCCCACTATTCCGCATCAACGGGCACGCCCCTTGCGGGCGAGATCCCTCCGAGAGACTTTTTGTCCGAGGGCTTGTTTGACCTCTTTCTTAGCGGGCGCTCTAGAGTCTGAGTAATGAATGAGCACTGGTCTCCCGGTCGCGCTGATTTAGTCCTTCGTTGTAGTTCTCATGCCTTCTCCCCCTGAGGCTCTCGTCCAGTCTCCTCGTTATTTGACAAAAGAGCCCGAGTGAAAAGTGACCACGCTCCTTCATCAGACCTGGAGACCCGTCATCCTATCTTCCTTCCTGAGGAGCTTAGCACCTAGGATTAGATCTGTCTTGGCCAATGCTGCTCAATGGTCGTCATAATATACACGACCAACTACCTGAGGTTTCCCGCGCCACTGTTCCATCTCAGAATCTGTCCGACCGTTTTTCGATTCTACACTTGTATTCTAAGTTTTTACAACCCTGCCTCGTAGATTTCTTCCTACTCTCCAACCCGGCGCCTGTAGTGGTCACCCGGAAATGACCTCTCTGCAGCGCCCCCTGAACGTCTGAAGTTAATCCGCAGTCTAGCAGGGCTCGTCATCCCGAGATCGTTCTCGGAGTTTAATCTCAATTTCCTTAGTCTAACCTGACTCTGCCCCCCTTTTGAGCCTTTCTTTTTCTTTTTTGATAGACACTAATCTGAGGAAGGCTCGATCACGAGTAGAGGCCGGCGGCACTCCTGGTTCAGCTTGCACGCAAGTATGACAGATCCCTGTCAAGGCAGAGGGGTTAGTCTGTCCTGCTGACAAGAAATTTTCGCTGGATTTTTTTCCCCCCGAGCGGTTTCTTAGATCTTTTTCATCCCCCGCTCAGCTCAACAGCCCCCTTTGGCCAGAACATAACTGGGGTTACTTCCTTTCCGGTCAACCAGCCTCGCGACGACCTCAGGTGGCCGCGGCGCTCTGCTGGACCCCTCGTCGCCGCTTCCTATTCTGCGGCGCCTGACGTGCTCCCGGGAGCCGTGTCAATCCTTTCAATCCAAATCCTTTTCAAATCGCCTACTCCACTTTTTTTCACCAGGCTGGCGGGATTGATGCCTGCTGATGGCGTGTGTCGATGTTTGCGGGTTTCTTTTTTTTTGACACCAATTCCCCTCGTCCCCCGAACGTAAGGATCCAGCTGATTCTGTAAGGACGACCTCGCTGCCTGCAAGAACGTCTCCCCGAACCTCAAAAAGATCCTTGTCCCCGGCCATTTGCCATGAATTGTTGGTTGCGTCTAGTTCATAAAAACATATCTTCTTACCTTTGGACGCATAATGCTGATTTCCCTGTGTAATGAGTTCCCTCTCCTATGAGTGACTTTCCTTTTCCAAAATAGAGCAACCTCATCGGACAGGCGACCCACCACTCCTCTGTCTTCCTCCCCTAATGTTTCTTGATGTCCTTTTCATTTTCCGTCATGACAGCAAGTCCCCCTGTCCTTGCTAGTAAACTCTCATAGCTTCCCGTCCTTTCTTTCCTTTCGTTTTATCCCCCCCAAGCGTTAGTTCCGGCCTGTTCGATCCCCCCCTCCACTGAAGTCGCAAGTTCCCCATCCATCTTCGGACATCTCCTGAGGGTTAATATCCTGTTTTGCTAGTCAGAGTCTGATTTGTCGATGAGAATGCCTTTTTTTCTTTGTTTTCTTGGTCCTTTTTGACCCAACCTAGTATCACAACGGGCTGGTAAGACTCTTTGTTCGAGACCCGAAATTTCTGAAATTGGAAACGGGATACTTGCCATTCGGTCGATAGTGTGTTCTTAAGTTCTTATCGTTCCTCTCCGACACGTAATTTCTCACCGAATTCTCTTTGGGTGCTCCGCTTTTCTGTATACCTTTGCCATTGTCAGATAGCGATAGTTTGCTGTTTTGGTCGGACATAGCAATGATTCTCCCCCCATATTCCTGGTAAACAAACTTTGAGGTCCTAGGCCCCCGGCTCTCCAGGCTTTAACCCCTCCTTAACTGTTTCCTCTTTTTGGTGATGCTGTACGGTCGTCCATTCCCTCCTTTTCCAGACCCCCCGTCGTGAAGCCACTATAGGATTTGCGGTTCCCAGCCCAGAGGTCTGGCTCCCCTTTTCAGCGGCTTTCTGTGCTTTTTCCCTAGTTTTTCGTCCTCCCCCCCGTTCTCACTGTTCGAACCACCAGTGAGAACACTCGCAATGACCGAGCAAGAGGCAGACCCTCGTCAATCGCGTTTGTTTAGTTCATCGTGAGAAAGGTAGTGGTGGAGTGTCTACGTGGTGACACGTCTCTTTGCCTGAGGACCTTCCTGACGGCCCGACCTCCATAGGCGCGACTCTTCTTCGAAGCGTTTCATATGCAACCTACGGGCTGGCTCGGTAGTACGATGAAGACGCTTAGGGTTCCCTTCAACTCGATGGACAGTTTTTTCGAGAGGGGGCCGCTTTTTCTCCCCTGTCGTACGCCTCAAATTCATCCCCAAACATACTAGAATCCTTTTTTGAATTCAATTTTTTGAACGAAATCTCATTGCGGTATCCCCCTAATAAGTAGCCTTTAATTGCTCTTCCCTATATGTCCGCTGGACCGGACGGTGAGCGTCAAATCGTCGCAGAATTGGACGAGTCTCTTGTAGCGAGACGGTAATTTTACTCAGGTTTAACGCGGACCCGCACATGAGATGCGCCGGCATTTGTTAGTAACCAGAGAACAAAGGTTTAGCGGAAGCAGGACCCTATCTCTCGAAGCCACTGGATTCACCTTAGACCGGCGGTTTCGGACGATTTTCCTGTAGAGGATCTTGAAGATTCGGCATTTCAAGTTGTGGACCACTCTCTCGCGATTTTCACTTGACGCTGAGCTGGCCCGTTCTCTCGTGTTGTGTCCACCAGGGTGCGTCCCGCTTATTCCTACCCTGTTTCTTGCCCGCTCGCACTCCAGACTCTCTTTTTCCAGACTTGCGCGATCGCCCCGCAGATGTGTGGTCGTAAGCGGTACTCCCGATTGCCAGCGATGTGGGTGCCTCCATGTGTTTCCTTTGGGAAGCATGTCTCCATAATGGCCGATACTTGGACGTTCGCCCTTGCTGCACTTCGCGCATGCCTCGTTGTCACCTGTGTATTTCCCATTCCATCTGATACTAAGGCTGACTCGAGGCCTTTCGTGTATTTTTCCTCCCACACTGATCGGATGGAAGACGCGACCTTCGCTGTTGGGTTAGGCCCTTCATGACCGTCGCGGTTACTCCGTGCCCCCTACAGAAGCCACAGCTCCGCCCCCTCAGATCGCGCACGCGTGCGGTTTCCCAAAGACAAAGTGGCTTTAGTTTTCTTGTAGACTCGGCGAGGCTGTTTTTTTTACTCGATTACTATGGACGGCCTTGAGCTCCTGCTGTAAGATTTGCAACCTTTTTAGTACGGATAGTTTCCGTGAGCGCTGAGCATGCCGGCATGTTACCGGGTAGAAAGCCAGCCGTTCCTGTCATGTAGCCACCGTTTCCCGGGCGCGACTGCGTGCATAGGGCCTCGACCCCCTAATTTCGACTCCGTCAGTGTCACGATTTCAGGCGATCCTCTCCACTCACAGACAAGATTCTGCCTCGCTTGCTGACCTGCCCACAGAAGGTGCTGGAGCTAGCCCCTGGTGCCGAGCTTAGAACCACCTCTGGTAACAGGAGCACGCTGCATACCTCTTTTAGGCATTCAGAATTTTGAGTGTTAGTTGGTACGTGTTTCGCCGAGGCGAGATGGCTCCGCGGGGTGTTTTGTGTGGTCGTGCCCCACCCCCCCTGTAGCTATAGCATCAACACACGCGATAGAATGTCAGCCGCACGGTCGTGTTTTCGATGACCCCACCATCTGGACCGGACGCTCGCAGTTCCTAATGATCACACCGGGGCTAATCATTGAGGGTGAATAGCAGACCGCCGCGCTGAGGCAGTACCAGGGGTCTTTGTGGGTGTTTTGAAAATTCGCCAGCTCGGGCTTTTTTTTTTTTTTTTTTTATTGTACGAGAACCCGAACGACCATGGCTGGCAGACCTGCATTTGCTTTCGCAATGACCTTTTTGGCGCGCACTTGCAGTTTTTTCTGTCCTCCTTTCAAGCACCTGCTGAGCCCCGCGCCGGTCATAGCGGATAGAGGGACACGGGTATCAAGAACGTGTTTGACAAAGCTCTATCGTCACTCTGCATAATCAGCCCATCGGCGCTACGCTTAAGGGCGCTGGTCCACAAGAGGAAGTGAGCGAGCTCGCCCGCGGACCCAAGGCCACCCGAGTCTTGGTACACGACCACTGGTTGTGATCACTATTTTTGCCCGCTGAAGAGCCGTCCTCGTGGTCATAACAATTTAGTTTTAATAGTTGAACAGGCTCTTTCGAACCTGTTCCCCCGGCAGAACGGCTGTCCCTTGCTCGACGGCCTGCGGGTCGCTGCAAGAGCCTGCGTTTCATCTTTGTTTCTGTCGACTTTCCTTGGTCGACTCGAGGAAAAAAAGCGAAGGGGTCGCTACTGAGTGAACGACGCTTAAACTTACATGTAGCTCGGGCTCCTTGCCCTCGCTGATATTTTGGCCCCCCCTATTGCGCGTCTACATCGACAGCGTGTGATCTCATATGAACCCCCCATTTTGTGTGTGGCGTACTGTCTAACGGTTGCGATTGCCCCTCCGATTTACCAGCGACGTCGACGATTCTTTACCCACTCCGAAACGAGGTCAACTCCAGACCCCCCCGGGCTCGGCACCCGGCTCGGCGGCCTCTGATACATATCCTTCCAAATACTCGGTGGATGGAGCCCACGACGGTTCGCTGAGGCCACACGGCCCCTCCCTCGCTTCCCCGCTGGCCGGTATCTCGCCTGCAATGGCAGGACGCTTCTTTTTTTTTCAGCACTTCCGCCGACGACTCTAGAGGACGGATGTTCTTCACGAATTTTACCACACCGCACACACGTTAAAGTAAAGAATCCTCTTAGCGTTTAGTCCCCTCTAAGTTCTTCTTCCTTTCGCTCAAAGGAACGTTTGCAGGGCCTCAACCTGAAGATTCGTCGCCCCGTTTTGACAAGTGATAGAGGTGAACATGCCGGGTCCTAGGGTCTGCCACCTGATTTTTTTTTTCGTCGTTTTATTGCTGCCGCAACATGGACAAAATTATGCGGTGCCCCAAGTGTTTTTCAGTCGAGTTTCCTGTACTCTCCCCCCATATGCAGAGTCGACAGTAGATGCAGCTATGATCTCCTAAACTAGGAGATCCGACCACCTATCTTAGAGAAGAGAGTGTCTGGGATTTTTTTTTTTCCCTCTCTATATAGGGCCTGGTACTATATGTGAGCCTTCCAGAGAGCCTCTCCAGGAGCGCTCTCTTCTTTCCCACCACATGCCCAGGCCAGCCTCCACTTCTAATACAGCCCTCTTCAAAGAAACTCCTCTCCTCTTCCCTCGTAATGTATCCTCTAGTTTTTCCTCCGTCCCGAAGATAGCAAGACGCTTTGGCCAAGGCCTGTTTGAGAACCAAATAGTTCCCCTCTTTCTCAATTCGAAGTAATCCTCTAGCTCTTACCCGAACCCTCAGTGTTCCTCTGATTCGAAGCCGTTCCCTGTCAAGAACCGTATGAGGCCCCCCCTCTCTTCTAACCATTGCGCCTAGGTCTCCCACCCCTTTGCGCCTGGGAGTGGAGGCTCCAGCGCGCTGACGAAGTTTCCTCCCCGTCTCTCGGACTAGATCTGCTTCTCGCAAATCTCGAGCCTGGTGACGAGGAGATTGCGAGAGCTCCCCTGTTGTTTAAGAATTCCCCACGCTCTTCTCTTCCAAAAGAATGCCCCCTTGACTCTCACTTCCTTTTGAATTACTACGCGACGGTAGGAGTAGGCTTTGATTAACGATCCCTTGCATGTGATATTGTTTGTTCCCCTTTTCTCAAGGCCACCATGACTTTGTTAAGTCTTTGACTTTAACCCTCGTCCCAACATGGCCCCTCCCATCCTTCTGATAATCAGATGCTCGGGCTTTCGCCCATGCTGTCGAACCAGATAGCTACCCCGCCCGCCGGAATGACCCCCCTCTCCCTTTCCTCGGAATCTTCACTCTCCTCGACAGCCCTCCGAAAGCCGCTTTCCCTTCCTCCTTTCGAACAGGCAGTCCGTCCCACTCCCCGCCCGGCCGTTGCCCCTCCAACCCCTGTGTCCAACAGCCCGAATCTGCACAGCCAACAGCCCCCTCAGTAATTCCCCCCCTCCGCCATCCCGCGAGCTTTCCCCCTGCCAACCTTTGGCATGACCAAGCGACCTAAAACGGCAAGCCCCCGGAACCGATCGTGACGCCTCCCCTCCTCCTAAACAGGAGTTTTTCTTTCTCCTTCCTCTCACGGGAGAGAAAGATTTATGAAGGACCCAAGAGTTCCCCCCCCCGGAGCAAGACGACCACTCCTTCCCTCCTTCATAGTTAGAGCACCTCTTTGCATCGCCACAAGCCTTTACCGGCACTCATCCTTCTCTGAAGAAGTAGCTTAG
>Ga0179593_1670972_pt1 | contig 15241 bp, 19 predicted proteins | sample CZODoug2_1_08_16_FD_185931 | JGI IMG/M metagenome (GOLD analysis project Ga0179593, IMG submission 185931) | Vadose zone soil fungal communities from Angelo Coast Range Reserve, California, USA - CZODoug2_1_08_16fungal (PacBio error correction) | ecosystem: Environmental > Terrestrial > Soil >... | reverse complement strand
TCTGTAGTGTTCCCCACAACCTAATACACATGTAAATTCCCTGTCCCCCTTCTCTCATTTTTACAGGAAACACGAGCGCCCAGTCTCCTCCCACACCTTTTTTCCTCCCCTTTAGTACCACCATTGTACTTTTTTTCCCCTGGCCCTTCCTAGCCCTGACCTCAGTCTTCATCCCTAATCAACGCGTAAGCGTGTTTTTTTGACCCTGTTAATCCCCCTGCCCCCCCCCGAGAGCTACCGCGTCCCTTTCTAACAATCGAACTTATGACTGGCCTAAATCCGCCCTAGACCGCCCCCCCTCCGTTCGGGGTCCGACAGACCTCTCACCGAGTCTGGTAAGAGGCTGTGGTTGCGAGACCCTGACCTTCCCCCCAAGAGAGCTGTTTCTTGCTATTCCAGCAGCCCTCTTTCCTCTTGCTGCACGACTCCTGTAGAGTGGCCTGGTGACCCCCGCGCGCGTTTCACTGCAAGAACTGCTTCGTCCCCCCTCTTTGATCTTTGTGAGGTGTATATTTTTCGATTTAACATTCTTCAACCTCACTCCTAGTGTCTTAGGGACATGGTCAGTGACATTTTTTTCGCCGGCTATCACCATGCTCCCAGTTTATCTCCGACTTTCCCCTGCCGCCCCCCCCAACCACCCCCCATTTTTCAAGTGACGCCCTTTTCTTCCCGTCTGATTCCTCCCCCCCCATCACCATTGCTCTCTTTGTCCAGCCTGTTTCCTTTTCCCCCCCTTCTTTTTCCCCCCTTCCACACTCTATTTTCCCCTTCCGACTTTTCCTCCTCTGATGTGGTGACCGCGCGCTTAGTTATGATCCCTTTTTCTTGTCTCTCCCTGATGTCAGGCAATTGGTACCCTACTTCTATCCCCACGTCGATAATCAGAGGCCTGACCACCCCCCAGCCCTTCGACTTCCAATTTATGTCTAGGCGGAGATTTCTCGTCAACCCTTGGAGCAATCTTGTTTCCCTCGTCTTCCTTGAAAGTTCTTTTCTTTCCGGGGGAGAACCAACCGATTCCTTCCCCCCGACCACCTTTCCTTTATCATCCCACCTTGTAACCGGGTTAATTCTTCTTTTTTCTCGATCAGCCCCCTACCTACCACGTTTTCCCTCCTCATCTCAGGCGAACAAACCCCGGAGCACTCACAGACTCAATTGATGTACCCTTGGCCCCCCCATCTGTTCCCCCCAGGGGCATTCCGATCAGTTTCGACCCCCCCCCCTTCCCTTATCCCTCCACTCCCCCCCCAGCCGAACTACCAAAATGATCCACTCGGGCGCCCCTGACACCTCACCCGTTTGCCTTTTCCCCCACCTGGGGACTGTAGCCCGGGTCTTGTCTCCGTAAGTGATCCACGCTTCTCCGTCGCATCTATCCGTTACCCTTAAGGCAAACAAAGAACAGGACTTCAAAACGGGGGGGAGGGAAGGAAAGGGTCTTTTCATATTTTCACTAACAATCTTAAACCCGAACAGCCGAGCACGATGATGCTCCTGACCTCACTGGGTCAGATTTTGCACGACTTTTCTGGCCGTGCACTGATTACTGCGTCCCCCGTCCCCCCCTTACATGGGATCACAGTAAAGTGTCAGTCATGAGCGCAGAGGAATTTGCATTCGTTGAATGTCAGACTCCTTTCTCCTTAGTGAGCGTCCCCTTAAGGTAGTATAGGCCTCGGTATTTGGTTCGCAAAGAGGGGGAAATGAAGCAGTGCTTGCCCCCTTCTCCCCCAAGATTCATCACAGTCCATCGACCCGCAACAATCAACAGCTATCCAGGACCAGAAATACCTCAGCTTAGGACCCTCCAACATCTACCGCTTTTTTTAGTCTCCCCAGACTCCGTGTTTGGATTCTGCTCTTCCAACTGCATAGTGTGTTCCTTCCGCATCTCCTTCCCCTAGTATTTTTTTCGCTCGCATTGTGCAGGTTCTGTGCCAGTCACACTTGACAAATTGCCTGGCTCGACTCTGTTAAACGTGGACCCCTTCCATCCTCCCCCATATCGCTAAATCACGGGCGCGCTCCATGGTTTGATCTGTCGTTCCTCGCCATCTGTTGGTTTGCGGTCTAATTGAACACTCCAATAATGTTTCACTTAGCGAATACTGTTCCCCCCCCCCCCCCCCCCCCCCCCCTTTCGATTTTTTGAAGACCCCGTCGACATTGGTCCTGCTGCTTGAGAGAGCTCTTCATCCATTCCCCTTTCTTGCCTTTCATTTGTTCCCTCCTTTCTTTTTTCTTTTTTTTTTTTTTTTTCTTTTTTTTTTTTTTTTTTTTTTTTCTCTTCTTTTTTCTTTCTTTTTTTTTTTCTTTTTTTTTTTTTGTTCTTAGCCTCCACGATCCCTAATTCTTCTTTCCTGCCGCAAGCCTTGGCCGAGTACGTCACTCCTTTCAGCCCCTTTGGTGGACCTCTGATGCCGACGATAACCGTCCCTTTTCATGATCCGCTGCTTTTAGACCTATTATTTCTAGCCTTCATTAACCGGTTCTTTTCATGACCTAAGTCTCGCGTTTCCCTGTTCTGATTTTTTTTGAATCGTCTTTCCAACGTTTCGCTATGAGAGAAAGTAACCCTCTTTATCCCATCACGATCTACTCCTTCATCAACGAGATGGCCTAGGTCAGAATTGGCTCCTCTTGCCCCTTCCCTCTCCGTGTCTTTCAGCCGCTTTTTCCTTTTAGTATCTATGGGAGTATGACCTTTCACCCTCTTCCCATGGACTCGGGGACCCTATGCAGGCTCCTTCGAATCCCCCAAAAAAAGGTCGGGATCAGGATAAAGGCGTCTGCATCCGACTAAAGGGAACTGAGTTTTCCCTTTGTGAAAGACGGGAACAAACATAACTATTCAAGTCTGCATATTTTTTTTTCTGAGGGATTTTCAAATGTCCCACTTACCCCGCAATTCTCCCCCGATGTTCTCCCGTTGCCTCCCCCTTCTCACTTACTGCTTGTCCGAGGAATTACTTCCCGCGACGGTGTTCCTGTCTTCACCCGTGTCTATAGTCTCACCTGATGTGCTGAAGCCAGTTTGAAGTGGAGTTCGCTTTGGTACTTAACACTTTTTTCTTGTCCATACCACTGGGCCATTGTTCTCTTCCGTTGATTTTACCCCCACTCTCCTAATTCTAAAGCCCGCACGTGGTCCTTATCCTTTTCTCTTTTCCAGTTCCGTGTCCACTCAGTGAGTTTTCTTCATTTGACACCGCATTTGGCCAGGGCGTGTAGTCCTTATTCTGTTCCCCGGGACTTCCAGCGTCCGGAACTACAATCCGTGCAAGTCTACAGCCTAGTCCCCACAAACGTTTCACTCCAGCTTTTCTACGAGTCCCTTCCCGGTCTAGTCTTCCTCACGGTTATCAGACCCTTGTCCGTCCCCCCCCCCCCCCCCATGTCAGTTTGGTGTAGCAGATTCTTTTCTTTTCACTCTTGCCAGACTGTGGTATTTATTTCGCATATAGGGTTTTCAGTTCACCCCCTTTTCGACCCCCATGTTCCCCGTCTTCCTCTGAGGATTCCTGAGTTGTCGTTTTTGCCCACAGCTTGGGAGACTGCCCCGCTACCATGTTAAAGCTGTTTTGCCCCACCTTCTGTCCCAGTCTAACCCCTCCTATATCGATTTTTTGCCCGTACCGGCAAAGATGCAAGTGCCCCTCGTTTCCCTCCTATACCTTTGTCTGAGCCAACTGTGCGCTCTCGATTCTTTTTTGAAGTCCCTTCCCTCTTTCCCCGCACAGTCCGAAGCCTTTTTCCACCAGAAGCTTTACGACCGGCTTCGCGAGGCCTTTTTTCCTGACGCTTGATGAGTCGATGGGCTGTCCTACAACATTACTAGATCTTCCCCCCCAACTTTAGACCTCTAGCTCCGAGGGTTTATTTTATTGAAGATATCTTTCATCGTCCCATGGCTGGTTTTGTGCCTCCCCTTGCGATTTTTTGCTTTTTCACCCAGTATCCCCCTCCCATAGGTGTGATGCGCTCGGGGACTCTTCTAATTTATTAATGTGATTTCCTTGACTTTCTTCCAGAGCCGGCTCTCGCATACGATCTAATCGCCTTTCCACTACCCCCCACTTTTTCTTGTTTAAATAGTACATGACAGCCGGGTACGAATAAACTAGGATTGTCAAGTGCCAGTTTTTTTTATGTATGGGTCCCGCTCTTTTTTTTGGTGCCCTTACGGACTTTTCCATCTGCCCTTTTTTTATGTCGAGATCTCTTTACCTACTCCAGCCCTTTAGAGATTCCATGTGCCCCAAGATACATATCACCACCCGGGGTCTTGTTTTCTACTTTCACCCGCCCCCCCCCACACATCCCCCCAGTCCCCCCCCCCACCCCCGCCCCGCCCGCGTCCCAGAGATTCAGTTTGATTCCAAAGACTTGACACGGTCACCTTAGTTTCAATCACAGATGATTCAAGATACTCGTCCAGGGGCCGGTGAATGCAACATGAGTGACTTTGAAAAGTTAAAGCAGCATGTAAATTTTAAATACCCCCACGCGACCACCCCGACGTCACTTCTATGTTTTTTTTTTTTCTTTTGGTAGATTCGATTGGAGGCGTAACGATTCTCCCCCGATTCCTTCCCTTTCTCGCCACTGTTGTGTCAGGCTGAACCTGTGCGGCTTGCCAAGCCGGTACCTTACTTGCTGCTTCTGCGTCTCCCCCAGCTAGGCCTTCTACCGTAGTTTTTTTTTAAGTTCCTCTTTTTTTTTTTTATTTTTGGAAGAGTAAGGGTCTTGGGTAACCTTCTTTCTTGTCCCTGACCCTGTATCCTTTGCGGTAGTGTTTTTGCCGCGCTTTTTTTTCCCCACAAAAAGATTAGAGCCATCCTCCCGTATGCGTTTTCCGGCACTTTACCATCATCCTTGACGCTGCCGGACTAGGACCTTTGACTTTTTTTTTTTTTTTTTTGTGCGGCCAATTAACCCCTGGCGGTTCTCTAGCTGTTAGGACCCCCCCTTCTCCCCATTTCAGGTATGGCCCCCCGTTGGGAGCACACGTCAAACGCGTTTTCCAAACCGCCCCATCGCCTTGCCTCCAATGAAACATGGATGGTCACAACCCTCTTGTCTTCCCCAAGGCGCCCTGAGATGTCTCAATGTTCCTTGAACGTGGGATGCCCGAAGACGAAGGTCCTGGAATCTTTTTTGTGTCCCTCTAGATTGCGTTGAGCACCCTTTGTGTTGGCCTTCCTCACCCCGCCCTTTGGGCCCCCCCCCCCCCCTGACCTCGAGGACCCAGATTTGAAACCTTCTAATGCACTTCTCCAATGCCAAAGTTGATCCCACCCGTGTAGATATAGTTTCCCGACTTCTTGGCCGCCCCTCCACCCCCCCCCCCCCCCCCCCCAGCACACATAATTCCCTGCTTGCTCTCTCACTGTTGCAGTTGGGTCCTTTCCTTTTTTGTCTACTTTTGCCTTCCTTCATCGCTCGCTCCCCGCCTGTAGTAATCTCCGGTTATTATACCATTGTCAAGGCTCCTAATTAAGCAAGATTCCCAACTTACCCACCTCCTAACCTTCCCACCACCGCTCTCTACGGCATTACTTATCCACTTTCGGGGTTTTCTTATCCAGCTGGTTGCAGTTAGAGAGTTTGCTCTACTTCTTTCTTTCCTCAATCCCCCATCTCTGCTGCCCTGTCTAAGTCTGGTTGCTTGCTTTTAGTTATCTTTTCCACCTTTCCCCCCCTGCCCCGTAATTTTTAAAAATGACAGGCGATCGGTTGTTTTTACCCCCCCCCCCTACCGCCCCTCACTTTTTGGTGAGGAATACGCTTTTCGGTACCTCCTCAGCTCCTCCGCTGCCCCCCCCCCCCCACCCCCCCCCCCCCCCCCCCCCCCCCCTCACAGGTCTCAGTTCGTATATTAACGTATGCCTCTTTTCTTTTCTATTCTTTCTTTACGATGTTCCCCCCTTCCCCCCTCTCGGATGTTGTTCCCCCCGTTGTTAGTTTTTTTTTTTTTTTTTTGTGTCCTTCGTACGCTGTCCTTTAGAGTTGACACTCAGTTATAGCGCCACGACACCATACCGCCCAGGACCCATTTTTCGATCGACAAAAGATGAGTTTCATAGTTTACAGAAATAATGAACAATATTTCTTCCTTCCCGCTAGTGGCATGCCTTTTGCCACTTGTATTGCCTCCCCCCCTCTTTTCTGGTCCATTCTCACGTGCCCGGGCTTTCTCCAATACCCTCCCCGCGAAGCAAAACGTCCCTCTCCAAAAACACCATGCTTCGGCCCCCAGCTTCCCGATTTACACATTGAATGGGCGAGTTGTCTCCCTATATTATCTACTCGTGCGAAACCAGACATGATGGATCGGAGAGGTGGTAAAGACCCGTGATCCCTCTTTCCCCCCTTCCGTCTTGGCAACCGAAAACAAAGAATATGGACCCACTCTACCATCGTACCCTTTTGCAGTCACTCCTTCTTCATTGCTCTACCGGTGAAGAGTTTTGCTGCGCTCTCATCCTAGGCACCGCCTGCATGCTCACTGACCACTCACCCCTTTTTCGAACAGAAATAATGTTTTTTGAAGAGCCCCGACTGCTTTCACCCAATTATGGCCACTGTGCTTACGCGTCGAATCCCTTTTTCGACCCCTGCGAGTGGAAAGACCCGGATCCTCCTCTCCTTCATTTTACCTGTCTTGAAGATTTCCAAAGGATTTCCCCCCCGATTCTTTGGGTCTTCCTTAGCGGATGGTTACTTCCTGAATTTCTTTCCGCCCGCACACACCCAAAAAAGCTAGGTCTGCCATAGCGTCGCCCGGCAACAGGTTTCCCCTTGCCTTCTTCCCCCGCCTCCCCCCTTTTAATCTCTGGCAGTGGGTTGTGCTTTTCCCCTTTATTTTCCCCCCAACGCTGCATAGCCTATTTTTGGTCATTGTAGGCCATACGTTCTGGTGCCAACTCTTCTTTTTTTGATCTTTTTTCTTTCTCCCCCTGGAAACTGACGGCAGTTTAAGACTCCGATGAAACTTCGACCTGTCTACTTCGTGAAAATACATGCCCTGGTCAATGGGTTTCGCCGAGCTTCCTTTCTTGTGTAACGCAGAAGGACAAAAAATACGTCCCCCCATGTCCCCCCGTTCCGCCCGGCCCCCGCCCGTCAACCAGAGTCTAAGCTAACCCCTGATCCGTCCCCCTTTTGACGCTTTAATCCGCCGTTTACCCACAACCTTCGAAACCAGTTTGATAGCCCGTCCTACTCCCCCATGTTTCTTTTTGTCAGTTGCCTATAACTGAACCTTTCTCTGACCGTGTAGATACCCCCCCCGTTCAGCGCAGCAGCGATCCTAATCCCCACTCCTCCCGTAATCACTTCCCCTCTTCATATTTTGCCTCTCCGAGGTTCACTCGTTGACTGGTTTATACGGCTCGAGGGATCCCACCCAGTCCCCCCCCCCCCCCCAACACACTCACCTCCTCCTCGAGCGACCTACTGATTTTTTTTGTTTTTTTTTTTTTTTTCTTTTTTTTTTTTTTTTCTTTTTTTTGTTTTTTTTTTTTTGTTTGTTTTTTTTTTTTCCCCCTGTCCGCCCATCTCTCTTTCTTTTCTCCCCCTTCCGTAGTGGTCATACCCTTTTTCATGCGCATCCTTGAAGTTCATAATGAAAAGATCTCTTGTACAAAAGACAAGGGACAAAGCTTCGGTAAGGTCCCCCCTCCATCCCAAAATATCTTTTTGAACTCCATTTTGACCAAATCTTTTTCAGTGACGCTCTTGTCATGACTTTTTTCAGTTTCCTCCCACTGCTTTTGGCGGCACCCGTAATTTGAACCCTACAATGCATGGCCCCTGTGTTCCATATCTTTTGATACTCATAGTCGGTTCTTCTCTCTTCCCTCGTTCACAGTGTCTCTTTCCGGAATTTCTAATTTACTTCCTCCCTGCCTGCCATCTTTCATGGCGAGGACGTACAAACCCGCAGTCGCCGGCACATTTTCCCGCTCTCTGTTATTTTTCTTTGGGCCGGTCGGAACAGCAATTTTCCTTGTCTGCTTCAGCAATACGTTATTCCTCGGAAGATCATGTCAAGCAGCGGACCCCCACGTCCGCCTCCCCTTCCTGCTCTCTGTTTTTATCATATTCTATGCGATGGCCCGATTCTTGTTTTTTTTTTTTTTTTCGCCTGGTGGATTTGCCCCTTACTGCTCCCGGACAAAAGCCCCTTCGTTGACCCCTCTTTCTTCCACCAGAATCTTGACGATGCGGTTTTCTTCTTGATCCAGATGCCCCAGAGCCCTTAGTTCTTTTTCGCCCAATGCCAATATGCTCATGCAAAAAATGCATCCGCACCCGCGCCCCCTCTTGGTTCCTTGTCCTGAAAGTCCTGTCTTTCTGTTTCTTTGATGCCCCCCCGTTTTTCGAAATACCATTTTCCCGCCCTTTTTAATTTTGTCCTCTATTCAACCCCTGGTTTGTTGACTCCTGATAGGACCGTAAGGTATTACCTCTGACTTCATCTGCACACGACCTATTCCTTTCCTGCAAACGCTTATTCCCCCTGGCAGGGAATTGACCCCTTTCAGGACTTCCTTTACCGCTTACCCCCTCCCCTTCCAAGGTTTTCCCCCCTAGTTCATTGCTAAGTAATGGGGATAACCAACCGATAAAGCCCCATCGTAGTCCTACTCTATAGCATTCCCTCTTGACCCCTCCTTTTTAACGTTAGGAAGGATAACTAAAGGGCGGTCCCGTTCAAGACCCGATCTGTTGCCTTTCATAATTCTCTGTGAGCGAGGCCTTTTTCCAGTCAGCCTTTCTCTTCGAGTTTTTCCTGTTGGCGGGGCGAACTCTCTTTCCGAGGAACCCAATGTTCTAAGACCGGTCGAGCGCCTCTCACACAGTACGCTCTCCTTTTCGCTTTCAAGCCAACAGGATGAGAACTAGTATTGCCCTGGGCTATTCTCGTCACACTCCGCCGCTCCCCCCCCCCCCCCACCACCTCGGCCTCTTTGACGCCTTCCCCTTTCTGAATGAGTACTTTCCTGGTTTGTGTTCTGCGCTCCTGAGGACCGTTGCATCTCTATCTGCCCATTTTGACCATTTCCAGAATGAGATCATATGCATGCGCAATGTACCCACCTTTTAACACGCGGCTTTACATCTCTTAGGTATGTTGGTAGCTGTGTTGCCAGCTCCGTGTGCAACTTTCTTCCTTGTTCCGGATGTTGCTGGCCGAAGCAATCATTTCTTTCCCTTTAGTTCCTCTTAATATCTTACTCTAGAAAAACCACACACGGCCACCCCCTGTTGCCCCCCCCCTCCCAAGAAATTGCTTGCGAGAAGGTTTTTTTTGTGCTATCTTTGTTTCATTTCAAGTTCGAGTTCAAAAGGCATTCTCATTTTTTTTAAGCCAGGTAACCAACCCGATTGAGAGTCCTGATCTTTCCTTTCCGAGTGTGCGTACTGTGCCACCCACAGTGTTTATGCGTTTTCTTCTACCACCTATTGGCACTGAATATTCTTGTGAAGCGTGATATTGCGCCCACTCCTTTCTTTCAATCTCCCCCTTTTGGATAGGAGCATAGTCCCATTCAGTCAATAAAGATCTAGAACTACACGGTGTGTACTCGACCCCCTTCTTCGAGCATCCCGAACCGTTGCAACCGACTATGCCGAGGTCTCCGAAGCACGGGGAAAACGCACTTGTTACTGGTTGACTTTTTCCTTTTCCCCCCCCCTCTTTTTTGTTCATCAGACCTTCGTGACCCCGTTAGCCCCAACTAAACTTAAAAGAAAAAAACATTTCTGCGGTGCAACAAGGAGAAAATTCCAGTTCCTTCCTGACCAAACGGAGTGCTTTCCGAGGTTTCAATTCTCTTCTTCGTATCTTAATGCTGCGAAAACGATGCTTTGCTCCCTTCTAATGGGCCCCCCTACCACTTATAGCCTGTCTCACGCTCCAATAAGTTCCCCTTCCCCTCTTCCAGTCCCCGAAAATTTCTTCTTCTTTCTCCTGATATGTCAAGTTCCCCGGTTTTGGCGCTATCCCTAGCATCTTCGCGCGTCACACCCACGCTGTCTCTCCCTACTCACCCCAATGAGACAAGAGGACCTGTTCTCTCAGCAGACCCAGCATTCAACTCTTTCCCCTTTTTTCGCGTAGTTAACCCTTGTTCAGCCTTCACGAATCTCACTAACCACTTCGCTTCTTTTCCATGTTTTTACGATCAAGAGAAAATAACCCCCCCTTTGCTCGATTCTGTATCAGAAGCCCCTTCTTCTCCACTTTCCTGACTTCGGACACAACTGAAACCTGCGGTCTCTTTCTCTCCCCCAACCTTCCTCTCCTTCTCCCCCGACTGCCTTCACTCACGCCAACTTTACTCTATTGTGACCGTTTAGTATGGACTTTCCCCCCCCTCTTTCTAGTGGACTCTCCTCCTCTTTCATGGGCTTATTATAGGGCCATTAACGATGGGCCATTGATTATTTTTTTAACCTTTTCGGAATTCGCTTTAAGAAGGTCTCATTCTTCTCTTCCCTTTTCACGGAATTTTCCCTTTTTACCCTATTCTTTGCCCGGCCTGGGGATTTCGCACTTTCTCAGAGACAAGAGAAGCGAAACAACAAGACCTTCTGAAGTCATTCCCGCCTTTCTCCCACCATAGCTATGTGCAGTTATTTCGAGTCATGTTTTCCTTTCTACTTACATCAACCATCAGGTCTAAAGAAGACTTTTTCCCTTCGGCCCCACTACCTCTGCGCACTTGGCTTACTTTTTCAGTTACCTATAAGTAGCTCATCTGCGGGTTTTCCGTTTCCTCCCAAGGATAGTGGTGATACCCCTGAGTCGAATCAAAACACGCATCAGAATCAAGACGTGCATTTCTGGTTCCCCCCTCTTCACACTTCCCGTCCCTGCATAAGGTTGGTTTTCCAATTCTTTTTTCCATCAGTTTCAAAAGTGACCCCCATCAATGCACCTCTGTAGGATACCTCTTTCGCCTCTTTTTTTCGTCTCCCGTTGTGCTTCTTGGTCATCGGTATGCGGTCCAAGCATCAGACCCAATGCCGCTGTCTTTGAGGACTGAGAACTAGAACCTTTTTTTTTCCAATTCGCTAGCGCCGCCACATCATTAACTATTGCCCCGGTTGCGAGGAATTTACCCCTTCTGACATGATTTCCCCTTAGTCAATGCTTTTTTTTCTTTTTTTTTGCCAAGGTGGAAAACCTCTACTTCACTGCCAGTGATAATAATCTATCTAAAGTTGTGTGACGCTGCTTCCTACTAGCCCAGGTGCTTTCCTATTCATTTTTCAGCTAGGGCATTTGCACCTGGCGGAGTGCAGCCTAATCCTGCAGCAGACCCCCCCGATGCACCAAATCTTTCTTTCATAGCTTCTTTTTTATTTGTTCCTTGTCCGTAGGAACCAATTTTTCCCTTTTTAGCCCAATGCTCATCAGCTTCCCTTTTCATTAGGCATGAAAAGCCGATGACACCCCCCTTCGCCGTCCCCTCCGGAGCTTTTTATCCCTAGGTATTCTCTAGGCTCCTGGAACTTTTTAGTTTTGTCCCGACGTGGTGATGTCCCGGGTCCCTTTTGCCTTTTTCCCCTCAGGTGGCACAACATCTTTCACTAGTGAACTTCCCACCCCAATATCATTGTTTTCTTGCGGGTTTTCTTTTATCCCCCCTTCTTCTGGATTTCTGCTCCCTATCGTTTTTTTAGAGTAAATTTCCAAAGTGCCTTTTCTCATAACCCGGTTGATCTTCCATGAATTTCCCCCTGGGGCTTGAGCCGTTCTTGGGACGGTAATCCACACCTCTGAGTTCGCCCTTCTTCCCTCTCTTCCACCTTGGTGGTTACATAACCTGGTTCCGTTCTCTATGGTGAGTTGTAATAGAGAGCTGGCGGTTGTTATGCCCTGATCCCTCCCCGAGTTCCCTCCCCCGCCGGGCTAAGAAATTGCCCGGTGCAACCCGTTTCATCTAAAGCCTTTCCACGTCCAATGAACGGCTTACGACGAATCATCATCAGTTTCCCTTTGCTCCCCCTAAAACCCCCTTACCCCCCCTCTGAATTCATAGGTCTACAGGTAGATAGTCCCCCCCCTCAGATGACAATTTGAGACAAGAGAGATTCGGTCTAATCACTTTTTTCAGTCCCCAACTTCCCCCTCTGCTTTTCAGATCTCTGTGCGGGTGCAGGCCCCCCCTGCCGCGATTGTAGCAGATATGGAGATAGTTCTTCTTTTTAGGTTTTCTCACCCTTCCCCTACTGAAAAAAAGAGTAATCATTTGGGTGCCGCCCACGGCTTTTGTAGTGTCTCTTCCCTCCCCTCTAACACCTGAACTATCTAAGCGAGCGGTGTTTCTTTATTGTAGCGACTCTAAATCTTTGTCGATCGTTCAAGCCCCACTGGCCTCTTTTCTTCTTTCCCCCCCTAGTATTTTGCTACCTGGTCCTTCTTCCTTTTCTAATGGACTCCCTCATTTAGTTACTGCGCGCGGAATGTGGTTTTAGAGGACCCACCCCAAAATGTGGTTTTACACTCCCTCCTCCGATACTTCCCGCCGGCATGTTAACGCTTTATGCAGGGTGAAATGAGCTCGGGGATTTGTTTCAAGGCTACGTGGCCCTCCTCCCCCCTTGGCGTTGGTCGACCCATGCGGCAGCCTCCCCATCCCCTAGCATCATCATCTGCAACACCTCCCCGCCCCCACCATTCCCCTTTTTTTTTCTCTTTGTGTCTCCAATCGTTCCAAATGCCGTTAAAGTTTTGGATTGAAGGGCGCGGCCTCCTGAGTTTCTCCTCCCCTCTCTTTCTACCAGACTCCGCCCAACCACAGAACACTCACACACTAGTGCGATGCATTCTCTTCGTCTCGCGTTTTCCCCTCCTTTGCAGTTTCCAACAGTTGCTGTCTTCGATTTTGTTCAGCAATCCATCAATTATGGTTGCATGCTCTGGGAACCCTTTAGTCCTTTCCTTTTTACTTCATATCTTTTTCCCCTTCCCTAAGTGGCGTAGAGATATACCTTCTCGATGAGCTTTCCCCCCCTTCCCTATTAAGTGGACACCCTTTTTCCGCTGTCCACCCCGCTTAGCCTAGAACCTCACCCAGCCCAACCTGACCGCGTAGGAGCCCCTCGGAATGTCATAGCAAGGTTTTTAGTTGATTTCTCCTTTTGTTATTGTACTTCCCGGATTACCCCTTGTCTTTCCCAAGCTAGCGTAGAAACCTCCCAGAGAGCCCCACGCACCCCCATGTAGGCGGCAGTGGAAACGTTTCAAGGGAATTTAGGTCTCTGATTGGTTACATATCCCCAGCCTCCTCCTAGAACAAGAAAATGGTAGCCAGGTGCCTCATGTTCCCGCCAGGTTATCTTCTCCCCGTGTCTTTCCAAAGAACTCCCTCAATACCCACTAATCTTCCTTATAACGAAATGGCTTCTATTGTCCAGCGTTTGTGGCCTCTACTAAAAAATTTCCTTCTGACTCCTCCTCCGTGAACAATTAGAACCCCTCTAGGAACATCCCGAAGAGGAAGAGCCCGCTCTTTCGACTCCTTCCACTCTTGGCTTTTTTCTTTTTCCATCCACTTTTCCTATTTTTCCTCTAATCCCGAATTCTCCCAGCACCAAGATAGCGTCTTTATATTTCTTTATATCTTTCCTCCTTTTTCCAGCTTATTGGATGAGTTTTTTTTCGCATCTTTCTTCCCCCTGATTCTTTTTCATCTCGGTCCGTTTCGCAAACCCCCTTACTCTGACTTGAGTAGCCTATTGAATTTCCCGTTTCTCTCCCCTGATCAATTCCCCCCCCGCCCGCAACCACCAGCTTCTTTGGAACCCCTGGTCCCAACTCCCATTCGTTAGACTTTCACGTTTCTTCCATAGCCCCCATCTCTCATGCCGGTTTTTCTTTGGGGGGGGCGAATTGGCCAACTTCTTCTTTTTCTCATGTTGGGATTCTTTTCCCCCCCTTCCCCTTTTTTTGATATTATTTCCACTTTCTCCCGTCTTGTACCTTTTAAGGGAATTTCCTTCTTCCTTAAATATGCCCATGCACTTGGGTTTCCTCCGCCTTTTTTCTAGAAGTCTCGACCATCCTTTCTTCAGAATTAACCACGGAAGCCGTCCTCATTAAATGATCAAAGCTGTAATGTCCTACCCCCTGTCGCACGGGATGGATATCTGAACGTCTTAAAATTACCCCTTCTCTCATCGTCGTCATTCTTTCCTCCAGCCCCGTGGGATAAGTTGCCCGACCCAGCCCCATGTGCTTTCTCTCAAAACGCATTTCTCTGATTCCATTTTTCCCCTCCCTAGGATCCTCCTCAACCCAGCATACGAACGTGTTTGATGGTGTAAGTAAAAGACGTACCGCATCGTTTGTGTCCAGGTTAAGGTTCTGTAGGGCCTCCGTCCCCTTTTCAAAACCCCCACCACCCCCTTCTCCTCCTTTGCTATGGTACCCCCCCCTCGCTGTGGTAATATTTATTCTTAACCCCTTCCCCGTTCCTTCCCTCCATTGCCCCCTCGAATATGATTTTCGCTGGGAGTCCGCCTTTCCCCCCAAGGGACCCTTCTTCCGACTGGCCTCCTCCCCCCAAAATCCACACTCCTTTTTGCGTATGTGAACCAGGTCTTCCCTGGGAAGGGTTTCCTTCCTTCGCAGCTGTTCTTTTCCCCCAAAACATCAGATATCTTGGAACCTTCTCCTCCTCGGGCCACTGGAACTCACTAATCTATTTGTTTTTGCTCCTTAGTCCTACCATGTGCTTATGTGCCCTGAGCTTTGTCCTCGTCCCCCCTCTTTATTGCCTCCCTCCCTTTTCTCTCCCCCCCTTCAGCAGATTGACGACTCCCCCCTACGATGAAATTCATTGAGGTTCTTGGGGATTTTCCGTTGTGAACCCACTTTCACTTTCCCTTCTTTTTCCCTAATCTCAGTTTTTCTTTTTATCTTCTTAACTTCTCAGAAGTCCTGATGACTGACTCAATTCTTTACTCTTTTTCCTCTAGTAGCTGTTCTTCTTTTTGGCTAGCTTGGTCAGTGATCGCCCGGGTTACCGTCTCTGGGCCCCCACTATCCGGCCCGTGTCGGTGTTTAATGCAAGTCTTGGTAGGTGTTTTTTATGGCTGGCTGGCTCCCCCCCTTTCCCTCCTTCCGAACTCCACTCCCCCTGTCTGACTTATAGGCAACTCACGGAGCGCTTTTGAACTCCCAACTTCGGTGTTGTGATTGCCGTTTTTTTTTTTC
>Ga0179593_1356251_pt1 | contig 15241 bp, 24 predicted proteins | sample CZODoug2_1_08_16_FD_185931 | JGI IMG/M metagenome (GOLD analysis project Ga0179593, IMG submission 185931) | Vadose zone soil fungal communities from Angelo Coast Range Reserve, California, USA - CZODoug2_1_08_16fungal (PacBio error correction) | ecosystem: Environmental > Terrestrial > Soil >... | reverse complement strand
TGGCGTTTTTTTGCTGAAATTTCCTTCTCTCTCCAATCTGTCTCGGTGGCTATCGTTTCTGCGTGGCCCCCCTCGGTGAGACCATTCTGAAGGTTTTGTTAAGGTTTTTTTTTTTTTTTCCGATCGTCTTCTGTTTCCTTAAAATACATTCCCCTACCCCTCCCAGTTCTTTACGCCTTTGGCTTGTTTGAGAAGATGGCATATTTCCCCTGGTGGAAGATCTCTCTTGTTCTCTTATTTCCACTGTCTCAAGCCTCGCTAAAACTTATTTGTATCCCCCTATGCCCCCCACATTTTTTGAGTCTTGATTTTCTCGTCACACCATTTCCCTCCGCTTTTATTGTTAAAATATAACCTGGAAACCGGTCCTATGGAGAAGACTTCCCCTGCTTCTGGTCACCCCCCCTTCCTGTGGGACGTGTCCAGACGCGACGACCCCCTCATTATCTCCTGTCTGCCCTCAACCCCTTTATCTTTTTCTACCGGTCCTTTCCCCAGTCTCCGAGTATAATGTGTGGGGTGTGTGGTGGGTGCCACGCCACAAAAATCATGCCCCCCCCACATTCTCTCCTCCCATAACCTCCTCCTACATATTTCCCTCTCTCCCCACTCCCCTTTTCCTTCGTCCCCCCCTTCTCCATCTCCCTCTTATCCTCCATCGAATTTTCTTAGCTTTCCACTTCCACATCCCCCCTCCCCATCCCACCTCTGTCTTCTTTGTACCCTCTTAAGCCATCCAGCTCTATTACAATAGCACTTCTATGCCCCCCCCCCCTTTATCTAGTTTTCATCTTCTCCCTCCCCCCCGCCTTCGGTTCCCCCTTTTTATGCCCCCCACCCCCACACCCCCCCTCTCCTCTTACGCTCCTTCGTCTCCCTCCATATCTCCCCTTCTCATAACTCTCCACTCCTCTCCCTCCCCGACCTTCTCGGTCACCTCTCACCTCCTTAACCCCTCAGCTCCAGTCAACTCTCACCCCCCTCTTCTTTCCCCCCTCCCCTTCTAAGAATTCTTCCCCCCTACCACCTCCCTCCTTCCCGTGCCTTCTTCATCCATCCGAACCCCCCCCTTCATCTCGATCTGGTCCCACCTGGCCCCCACCCTCCCTACTATCCTTACTCCCTCTCTCGCTTTCCTCCCTGCGTTCTATTCGCTCCCACTCCCTCCTCCGCCTCCCTTCCACCCTCTCTTCCTAGCATCCCACTTTATCTCACTCCACTTCTTTCACCTCCCATACTCCCCCCCTCACTCATCAGTTCCCAAGTCTCTCCTCTTCCCCTACTCCCTAGCCTCCCCCACTCCCAGGTTTCCCACACCCCCCATCTCCCTTCTCTTCTCCCACTAAAATTTCCCGCCCCACTTTCTTCTGACCCGCTCCACCCCCATACCTATGCATTGGTCCTCCTCTCTCTGGGTTTTTTGTTTTGGTGTTTGTTTGGGTTATTCGGCTCCTTGTGGTTGTGTGTCCCTCCCTGCCTTTTTCTGCTCTACTTCTCCCTAACTTCCTTAATCCCCACTCTCCCCGTCCCGATCCCCCTCCCCTCTCTCTACCCTTCGCCTGCCCACACCCCCCCTCAGCTCACCCCCTCTCGTCCTACAGGCCGCCTATTCACCTCTTCGGCCCTCACACTCGCGGCCGAACCTCACCCCAAGTTTTGTGTGTGCTGTTTTTTTTTTTTTTCTCACTCGACCTTTAGAGATATATCTCTCACTTTTACCTTTCTAGACCCAAGTAATCACTTCTTTTTTCTCTTTCCCCCCCTTTCGTTTTCTAACGGAACTCCCCCCTTTCATCCTTGTGGACACCGCTTTGTCACGTTCGTCTCTTTTCCTTCTCTCCAACTTCGTTCGAGTCCTCCTCGCCAGTTTTTTGACGATCTTAACTTACCTTCATTTTTCTCCTTTTTTCCTCCACGCTTTACAGACCATTTCTCCCCCTCGTGCTGCCCCCCCCCCCTTCCGAGAGTAAGGCTTTTTTTTCGTTTTTTCCCCCCCCCCCCTTCTCAAACTTTTCCATCCCTCCACTCGTACCCCCCCTCCTGGACAGACCCTTCACCTTTACCGCTTAAAGATTCTTTCAATAATCTTCCCGGGCCTTCTCTCCCCGTGATAACTTTTAAAATTCGCAGCCCGCGCCCCCCCCTCTCCCACCCTTTTTCCTTCCCTCCCCCCTTCCCCCTCCCGCACGCTCAGATTCCTTCCCTTATTAATTACCCTTTTTTTCCTCCCTTCTCGGTGCCTTTCCTATTCTTCTTAAAAATTCCATTCTGTCTGGCCCACCACCCTCCACCATTTCTCAAACCTCCTCATGCTTTTTCTGAGGATTACCCCCGTGCTTCCGGAGCTAGCCCCCATTTGTGGGTCCTACCTTCCTTTTTTCTTGCGCCTTTTTGCTTCAGTGGAACCGCCTTGTTATTCTTAGTATATCCACCATGTTTTCTAAGCCAGCTCTTAGACAATTTCTCTGGTGAAATCTCCCCTTTTCTTTAGGAGAGGTTCCTCGGATTTCCCCACCATTAGCCTTATTATGTTAGGGCTGAGGTTGTCCCCCCCCCTTTTCTTGAGCCCCCTCAGGTCTTTTTACGGTTCTTTGCTTTTCCTCCCCCGCCTCATTCTCCACCCTAGGAATGCACCCAAATTCTGGTCAATTTTCCTCATGAACTTTCGCTCTTTTCTTCCCCTTCTTCCTTACTCTTCGATGAACCAAAGGACACCCCAGCCCGCGGTCTGGGAGATGAATCTCCCAATTTTTCCCAGTTTTCCCCCCTCTTTCTTATTCTGACTGCTAATCTTTGAACCCGTTAAATTTTTTTTCTTTTTCCTGAAATGACACTCGCAACAACCCAAATCCGGTCTGTCCCTCCTCCCTTCTCTTCCACCCTCCCTTACCCCCTGAGGGGGTTATATTCCTCCCAGAATAAGCCCGATAACATCAAGTGTCTCTCTATAAGATCCCTTTTCTTTTCAACGTCTTTCCATACATCTCACCTGTATGTAGCGTAGTGAGAGTAACCGGTCGAGTAACAGTAATCCCCCCCCCTCCAGATGTTCCCCTTCTTTCCCCCCCTCAAGCTCGCGCAAAAGCATTAACAACATTCTTTTTCCTTTTCCCCCTATTGAGTTCCGACGTCCCCGAGTGGACTTGCGGACTCCCATGACCCCTCCTTTTTCCCGTCCATTTTGCAGTCCCTTTGTGCATCTTCTTCACTTTATGATTTCCCCCCTCTTTTTTCCAAACTTTCTCCCGTAGATTCCCCTGACAACTTCCTACTATGATCCATTCTTTCTTCTAGATGGGTCCTTTGTTTCCCCCATTGAGCATTAAAATTACCACGTACCCACTCTTGCCCTTCTTTCTTACCCTTCTCCTCTTTTTCTGGTGTTTTGCTCTGAGCTTCCCCCCCCCTCTCGTGCCCCTTTTCGGTTTACCTTTCCGTGTCAGCTGCGAAATCCTACCGTTTTTCCTCCGTGGCATTTTGTGCAACCCCCTCCCTTTGCTATTTCTCTTTTTTCCCTTTCATGTCCTTCCCGTCTCAGCATTTCGTCTTAATGCATGAATCTGAAGCCTTTCCACTCTTTCCCCCCCAAGTTGGGTCGAACTTGTGTACACGTACTGGACTCCGAACAGTTAACAGTTTTCCTTTCTCACTCTGTAAACCCGACACTCAGTGTCGCACGCCGACGGGTCCTCCCATTGGTTCCCCCTCTATGAACTTTTTTTTAAGTGACGTTCACCTCCCTAGAGTTGCAGATTTAACTGAGCATTTTTCTGTTGGGGGTTAACCAGTCGCCAAGTCCCCTTCATCCCGCCTTTTCCCGTGGGTCCAACCAAATTGGAGTTCTTCTTTCCCCTCTCCGCCCCCCCCCCCCCACCATTCCCTTCCTCCTTTTCCTTCATGTCCGAGCTGCCTTCCTCTTTTCGCTTGAGCAGAAACCCCACAGGCTTGTCCCTCTTTTTTTTTCCCCCCTTCCTTTCTCGCAACTTGGCAAGGGGGGGAGGCGCAATGTTAAATCACAGCCGGGTGACTCCCCCCTTCTTAAGTCATCTTAGTAACAGGTTTACTTTCTCCAGCGCTATAAAGTGACCTATGTCCTACAATCAAGACATGATTCATTCCAGCGGTTTAGATTTGCAGTTTTGTCTTTGTTGCTTTTCCCCCCCTCTTCCCCTTGAGCTTCTCCTCTCCCCGACCTTTCCCTTCTTATGATTTCATGTGTTGTTGTTGAGACGCGGTCTTTCTCTCGGCGTGAACTCCTCCCTCACCGCAGTTTTTCCCCCCCCCCATTTCTTTCTCCCCCCTAATTCCCCCCCCCTCCTCTACCTGACATCACACAATTTGCATTTTCTTTCATTTGTTTACCTCCCAGTACGTCTCTTGTCCCCCCCCCCTCAATATTTTTTGTCCAGTTGGTGTCTTTCTTTGCTTCACACCGCCGCCCGGGGTCCTCTTCCCCCCCCCCCAGAAAAGGAACTTCTCTCATGATTGCCAACTTGACATTTTCCCTCCCCCGGATTCCCTCCCACCTCATCCATCCAAGCTGACCTTCTCAGGCGAACAGGATTTCCCCGTTTTCTGCTTTTTCTGGAACTTTTGTTTGAAAATAGAAAAGAAAGGGTAAAAGGCACCTGGAAGCGTCCCCTCCGGTAAGTTTTTCTTCCCACTTCGGGTCTGCTAGCCTTTCTTTATTTCGCAGCTGGAGGGGCAGGGGCCTGTAAAAGTTGTTAGGCTAAGCACGCGCAAATGGTTCCCGGGGCCAAATGCAGGAGAAGACGGGCCAGAGGAGATGAGGGAAGACAGACGCCCTGATACATACCCGTCTTTGGGGAAGAACCCATTTGCCAGGCCAGACGTTTTGTCTCGGGGAAGAGACGGACCCGTTTCTATCCTCAGCTTGCCAGTGATACCAGGCATCCCTGTATCCTCGGGTACGAAACGTAACCGTTTTTCTCGTCTGGCGGCTTCCCCCGATTCGCACATCCGCCCGGCGCCTTGGCTAGTGATCAGCGACCGCCAGGCTCTCCTCTGATTTTAGAACCCCACCTCGGTGCTCGAGATCTCGAAACACCGCGCAGAATATGGGGTGTAGTACCATAATCCCCATCCCTTGGAATGCAACTGGACCCTGGAATTTCAATGCCCTCTCTTGCCCTCAGAAGGGAGGCCAACGATTCAATCGTGTCCCTATGTCCTCCCAGCTTTCCCGCGGGGGGACTCTTTCTTTTCCCGTTTGTGTCCGTTGGCCCGTCACTACTCTGAGCTGATCCCCGCGTCATACTGTCTTTTTCTGGAGGTTGAAGAGGAACTTTCAACATTCTGATATCCTTTCCCCTTCAAGACAGTATCTTCTGACTTAGCCAAAATTCTTTTTTTTGCCGAATTTTCTTTCACTGCTATTCTTTCGTGCCTTAATCCTCTTCTGACTTGCTGGGAAGGTTAACCCAAACATCGGCTGGTGGCCTGACTTTTGTCCAGGACTGAGAGGGCGCCCCGTGAAAAACTTGCTATAGCTTGGAAAGGACTCCCTCCCTTTTACCTCGGCTGAGGAGATAGAACAGTTAAATAGTAATTACAGATGAATTTCCCCGGTTCCGTCTTCTTTATGATCCCCCCACTGTCCAAAACAGGATGCAAGCCCACCTCTGTTTTTCGGCCGGTCGAGTTGAGTCAATCTCACAACCTTTGTCAGATCACAAACGCTCCATTCATTGTCGAGAATGGCCTACTCGGAGCCCTTCCTACTCTCGTATGATCGGCACCGCTTACTTGGAAAAATACCTCCTTTTTTTAACCCTCCCTTCGGGTACAAGACTGGAAAATAAGCCCCAGCATCTTCTCTTTATGTTGAATAATATTTTGTTGAGTCTCTATTCTCTTGTTGGCCCTTTTTTTTCTTTCCTCTCGAAATTGTTTCCCTCCTGGGAATTTTTGTTCCCCGCCAGCGTCCTCGTAGCGGGGGATTCCAAACAGTGGGAGAACCCCCCTTCTCATCCTTACAAGGTCGTTTCTTTCTCATCAATTATCTTTTATGTTCCGTTGCTAACCTCCCCAACCTCCAATTTTCTCCCCATTCCTGCCCACTCCCTCTTTCTCTTATAATTTGCTCTGGACCATCTCTCTGACCCTCTCTGCCTTTTCGCTTTGTCCTGCTTTTTTATCGATTGCATGTTTGCTTCAGAGCACCCGCCTTTCTTTCCTCACTTCCCCTCTTTCAAAGGTCGTGTTTGCTACGGCCCCCCCATTGTTTGGCGTGGCTTTCGCCCGATCGCCCCTTAAGAGACCCATCATCTCTTCCTCTCCTTGCTTGTTATTCCGTACCGCCAACTAAGCACTCCCCGAATAGCGTACTCGGTACTAGTTCTTCCCCCCTACTTATGGACAACCCCTGTGGTCCTTACCCTCCCATCCTCTAATGCACTTCTTCCCTCTTTTCATATAGTATAGAGCGTCAACCCCGTATTTCCCTCACCGCTTTCCTAACCCGTCCTGCACCAAGATCTAGGTATAGTGCCTTCCCCCTTTCTCCCCCATCGTTTGTTCCTTCATTCCACACCTTCCCTTCCCACTCGCGATCTCCCTATTGCGACCCTTTTCCCTGCTCTTCCTCTTCTAGCATTTGATTTCTGCGCTCCGCCAGTCTTTACCCTTCCCTACTGTTACCGCCCCTTTACCTCCTTTTCCCGTTCTTCCCAGACCTTGCCCCGCCAATCTGGTTTTTTTTCAAGAATGTCATCTCTTTGAGCAAGTACTCTCATCTACATCTCACTTTTCTCAGATTTTTTCGATATCTCTCATTTTTCCGACTCTCCCTTCTCGGGGGGGGTCCTTAAAATTGCCCCGCTTCACAACATCTTTTTGTATCGATTTCTGGCATTTCAGTACCCAAACCTTCTTTTTGTATTTTTTTTCATTTCCTTACCCGATTCCTTTTGCCCCTCCCCTTAATATGGCGGAGGGTTTTTGAGAGCGTGTTTCCTTTTAACTCCCTGTAGCGTTTCCCCCTTTCCTTCTCTCATCCCCACTATTCTGTCCTGCCCCCTAACCTTTCCTCCCAAATCTCGATCAACTTCTTACAGCATTCTTCACATAAGAAGAAGTTTCTGCCCCTTTACCACCCTTATTACATCCCCCTCCTCCTTTCCCTTAATGGGTTCTTCAGGGACGATCCACTTTTTTCCGGGTTACACAACCTATTCTTTCATGAGGTTTTTCGAGTGAAAAAGGAACCTCTTCTCTTTTGTACTCATTTAACACTCTCCGATTCTTTCAGGCCGCCCCCCCGTTCAGCGTACCTTCCTCTTCGATCGATATATTTTTATCTGTACCGGAACTTTTTTTTTTGATCAGGATTAGTGGCGATTTTGTCATCTCTTGGTTTGTTGATTCCCCAGAAGGGCTTTTTCCTTTCCTTCCAACAGTTTCACCGCTTTTGAGTCCAGGATCTTAGTAGCCTCGAGACAGGCCCAGATACACACTGTCCATCTCCCTGCCAACAATTATTTTTCCGTCCAACCGAGGTCATAACGTTGGAAATACTATTCTCCCTAACTGTATGGAATCTCTTTAGGGGTTACTGTGTGGACGTGACTGGCCAATTTCTTAGGATTAATTTCATCCCACATCTCTATCCTACTTTTATCTTTATTTCTCAATTTGGTCATTTCAGACCTCCTCTTACAGCTGACCTCCCCTTATACTCACGGTCCGTCGTTCCTATGTCCATCTACGGCGTCACAGACACGCACGAGGTATCGTCGTTTCACGAGTCGAAGTACTGTGTGTGGGGATCTCTAGGTATTTTAATGAAAAAACATTGAGTAGACTCGCTCTTTACCCCTATGTTCGTCGCCAGATAGCTCAGAGAGGCACCGGAGAGTTGTCTGTGTCCCGATTAGAATCTATAACGCCATCGGTTTCTCTTCGTTCGTCCTGTCGTGAGTGGCCCACTTTCTTTATTAACAGTTTTAACAATGCGATGTTTCGCGCGGCGACCGTGTGTTCCCATATGATCAACCTCAAGGCCGTTCTTTACATTCCAATCAGAGTCTGCCGTCAATTTAAGTGCAAACTAGGCACGTGCGAACCTCTCCACCAGTTCTTCCACTGGTTGAGGAGGATTTCAGCGTTGTGGTTCATAAATTACATAGCACCAAGATTGGACTCAATGCGATAGTCAGACACGAGACTCCAGTGGTCATACTTTTAGAACCATCTTCGCATGCTTTGGAGTTATGCTTATCGTCTTTACACTCTCAGTCACGATCAGCCGACAGGACACTTTGGTGGATGCCTAGAGACCGTCCTCCTTTCAAGTAGATTTTCAAAAGACCGGTTATACTAACTCCAACTTCTTAATTCTTCCCCCCCCTTCCCCCTTCCCTTTTTCCCCCTTCCCCTCTTCCCTCCCTTTTTTTTTTTCTCCTTTCTTTTCTCCCCTTTTTTTTTTCCTCCCTCCTTCATCTCCCCCTTTTTCTCTCCCCTTTCTTTTTTTTCCCCCCACCTCCCGGGGTAAAACAGTTCTTTGTTGTAACATCGCCTTTTTTGAGCCTTCGCCAGCCCAAAATTAGTTTTCGTCCCCTTCCCCTACTTTTTTCTTGTTTTTTTGCCATGCGTGTCTTTGTTAGTTTTTGTGTTTCTCACTTCCTTTAAGTGGCGGGGATGGATCCTGGTTTGTCTTTGTCCCTTTCTATATTCGTCATTTAATTGCTATCCCACACCCCCCTTTCGGAGCTGAGAATTTTCTCACTTCTTTACGGTCATGTTCTTTGGTTCTGTTCAGATGCGGCAACCCCTGTCTGCCGCCTTCAATCTCAATCCCTTCCCCCCGTGCTCACCCCTCCTTTGATTTTATTTCTCTTCCTTGCATCTAGCTCCTTCTTTTGAATTTTCCTTCCACCGAGTGCTGCCCCTTAGGATCCCTTGCTCCGCAACTCGCCCGTCCAGTCCAATGGCGTTCGGTCCGTGCATGCCTCTTTCCTAACCAATCTGGGCGAGAAACGTTTTTTTGGCAACACTCTAAAAATCGTTCCTCCCCGGGTTTTGTTATTCCGGAGAACCTTCACGTCCTACCCCTTTCGCCCCCTCCTCTTTTTCGTTTTTTTCCCCTTTTTAGCCTCCTTTTATCCCTTCCCCCTCTTTTTTTTGTCCACACCCCCGGCAGTCGTTCTTTTTTTAGCCCTGACTTTCTCTCCCTGTTTTTTACTTCCTCCACTTAATCCCGTGGCGTTTCTTCTCTACCTAGCAACTTGAAACACGGTTATTTGCAGTTCATTTTTGCCCTCCGTGCGCTTGGCTTCTCCCTTTCATTTCGAAAATGTCCCCCCCCAATGGACCGGGCCGGTTGCTTACTTTTTTGCAACTCCTTCCAGCTCATTTGAGATCCTCGGCCCCCCACCCCCTTCGCCCCTTCCTCTCTCTTTCCTCTTATTTTCTTTCTGAAAGATTCTTTCTTTCTTTTTCCGCCCTCGATTGGACTCCATGACACGTTTCCCCTGTTCAATTCCCCTCATTCGGAAGCTGCCTATTGGTTTTCTCCTTATTGCTTGCTCTCAGCTTTGTACGTTTGACTGCCCGTAACCGTTTATTGTCCCCCCCTTTTCTCCCCATTCAATTCTCTGTTTTTCCCAGAGGTCTTTTCATTGAAACGTGACTCCCTTTTGTCTTCCGCAGTCCTTTCAATTACCATAGCCTATTCGCCTTCCAGTTCCTTCCCTCTATTTGGGGGTCTTCTTCTTTTTCTTTCTAATATCATATGTGCTCTCATTACACCTTCATGCGTCCTTCCGCCGATGTGTAGAGTATCTTTTGATTCCCCGTGGTCACTTTAAGTAATTCGCATTATGACCCCTTATTCAACCCCCCCGACGTCGGGATTTTATCGCCCCGAACCAATCTTCTTTTTTGGGGCCTCCTCTGTGTGTTAATTTAATAGGCTGGTTAGAAGTGTGGAGCTGCCGCGAGGAGTCTAAGTGGACAGAGTGTCGGTGATACAATAAGACGCATGTCTTGATGGGATATTAATTGGAAGAAGAGTACGCGATCCTCCCTTTACGTCTTTCACCCCCCTCATATACTATCCCCCTTCTCTTATCCTCCTTTTCCTCCCCCCTCTCATCTCATTACACCCCCCCCTCTTCCTTCCCTCTCTTCTTCCCCCTGCTTCTCTCTTTTTGCCCTTACACCCCTTTACTCTCCTCCCCCTTTTCTCAGGGGTATTCGGCAGTATTAGGCCAGATTTAACCGCCCCCCCTCTTGTTTCCCTCGACCCCCAGGGGTCTTCTCTTCCCTTTCGTTCATCCCCTGTAAAGCTTTTTTTTTTCTTTTCCCCACTTCTTTTTTTCCGGATCGACTCCCATTTCACCGTAAAACTCCATTCTTTACCCTTCCTTTCTCTCCGACCATTCGCATTTTCGTGACCCCATTTTTACCCCGCCACCCATCTTCTTTTTCTTCCTTTTTTTTTGCCCCCCCCTTTTCACGCTCTTTGAGGCCTCTTGCCTTTTTTTAGAGGTATCCTTCTTTCATTCTTCACCTTCTTCCCCCATCCCTTTTCTCCTTTCTGGCCCATGTCTCTTTTCATAGTTTCTTTTTTTTTTCACCCTCCTCCCCCCCTTTTTTTTTTCCCCCTTTTTTCCCCCTTCCCTTTCGGTTATTTTTCTCCCCCTTTATCTCTTCCCTCCTTTCCCCTCTCGCCCCATACTTCTTTTGACCGTCCTTCCCCCTTGTTTTCCATCACCCCTTCCCTGTTTGTCCCCTTTAGACCCTTTTTTTCCTTATTTTTCTTTTTTCTCGAACACCTCTCTCATTTTGTTGGTTTTGGTCAGCATCCTTTTTTTTCTTCCCCCCAACGTTCCTTTTTTTTCCACCTTTTGGCCTTTTATCTCCCCCTTTTTTTTCCCCCCCCTTCCCCTCCCCCCCCCTTCCTCTTCCCTTCGATTTTGCTTCGTCATGGAGGCACGCTTTCCTCCACCCTTCGACCCCCGTTTTCCCCGTTTTCTTTTTTCGGTTCCTCGTATCTGCTCCCTTTTCTTCCCTCCCCTTTTCTTTTTTTTTTTTCCCCCCATATGATTTGGTTCCTTCCCTTTCCTGCCTTCCTTTTTTCTTGTGCCTCTTCCTACCGGTTCGGTTAAGCGCCCCTGTTTTTCTCCTTTTATTTTCTTTCAAACTTAAACTTGCAGCTGGGTGCGTAATATAACTATCTCTCAATACCTTAACAGATTGACCACGTCATCCGTGAAATGTTCCTTTTTCTCACACACTCCTCCCCTCAGGTTCATATCTAATAACTTCCCATTTACTCTCTTTATTCTTTTCCCCCTCTTCTCTCCCGCTTCCTCCTTTCTTCGCTTTCCTCTTTTCCTTCCGTCCTCCCGTGCCAGTCTGTTCTGACCCACCCCTCTCCCCTACCCCATTTTTTTTTTTTCCCTGCCCTGGCTTGCCGCATTTCCCCTTAGTCCCCCGCAACCCCTTTTTTTTTTTATTTCCCTTTTTTCCCCTGCAGCCAAAATTTAATTTCTTAAGGGTTGAGAGTCGCTTAGGTACTTACTTTCCTTTTCCTTTTTCATCCCTCTTTGAAACCCGGCACGTCTTTCCCACTTATGTACCTCTTTCTTGCTTTCTTCATTATTCCTTTGTCCCCCCTATTTTTTCTCCTCCACTTATTCCTTTCTAGTCTTGGCCCAGAAAAACCGTCATTTTCCCCCTCGGTCCACTTTCTTTTTCCCTATTCTCTTCCCTCTTTTCCCCCCCCTTCTTTTCCCTCTAGACTTTAACCCTTATTTTTTCTTTTTCTCTTTCCCCATTTTCCACAGACTTTTTGTCTCCACCCCGAACATTTTTTTCTTCCTTCTCCCCCTAACCATACCCCTCTGGCCTTTGACAGCCCCTGGTCACTTTTTTTTCCTTTTTTCTTCCTGCTGTTTTCGCCACCCTCCCGCGTGATTCTCGGTTATCATGCAGTCTCTTTTCTCCCCTTATAAGTTTTGATCAGTACACCCGTATTTGCCTTTTTCCCATTTGTTTCCATTGGATTTTCCTTTTGGCCCCATCCATCTCCACTGATCCTACTTTTTCCGGTACCTTTTCTTTTTCCTTTTTCTTCTCTACCGCACGCCGTTCTGGCGACGCGCCCTCCTATCGGTTCCTGTTTTCCCATCTTCCTTCCTTCCTTGCCTCACCCCCCATTAGTGCTTTGAATCCCATCTTTTTCTGACTGCACACCTTTTACTTCTGAACAATGCTCTCTCCACTCCTTTTTTCTGTACATGTTACCAGCGCCCTTTTCCCTCCCCACCCTTCCGATCTTCCCTCTTCTGAGACGTCTTCCTTCTCCCCCGCCCTTCCCTTTTTCCCTATTTCCCTTCCCCTTCCCCTTTTCCCCTCCCCTTTTTTTCCTTACCCTTTTTCCTTTTCTCTTCCCTTCCCTCTTTTTCTCAGGCATTATTGTCCACCGCCCAGCCGTTAACCCGATTCTTTTTTGCTTGGCGCCCTTTCCCACCCCTAGTTCACGCGAAGCCTCCCAGGCTGAGCATTATTATCCGTGTGTCCGCTCCGCTTCTTGGTTTGCCAATTCCCTTTATTTTCGTTGCTTTCCCTCTTCTTTTTGTTTTTCTTTTTTTGCCCCCTGATCGCGCGCCCGCCACCTATCCGGACTCCCCCCCTACTTTTTCATTGCCATTCTCGTTTTCTTTTTTTAGATCCCCTTTTCTCCCTTTTTCTTTTCTACTACACGCCAATTTTTTTTGGCCGTTTGTCACACTCACCTCCATACTCACATTCTTTCCCCCCTCTTTCAATATCTTTTTCTCGTTGAAACCCTTTCCCTTCGGCATTCACCTCCTCTCTTCCCATTTGCTCTTTTACGTTATATACCACCCCCCATCTTTCTTTTCAATCTACCCGAAATTATTCCTCTTCTCCTTCTGATTAGTTACCACCTTTCATTTGTTATTTTCTCCGTTAACTTCGCTGAGGATTTTTCCCCCACCATAAAATGTCCCCCCTCAGATTCTTTCTGGTCCCATTTCTGTTATCCCCTTCCTCCTATTTGCAAAGGCCCATTGTTGACTCCTTTTGGATTCTTTTTTCTAAATAGTCGAATACCCCGTTTTATGTAAGCCTAAGGCACTGATGTACTACGTTTGAGGATACTTTTCACTTGTTCAGTCTTTTCGTCTTCTCGACCAGTATTTATTCAAGACTTTCTAAGTCCCAGTTAACCCAAGCATATATAAAATGCCTAGTAATACGTCTTCAACCTCTTTTCATCATTTAACGTTTTATCTCCTTATCTACATCCAATTCCCTGCTCGCTATCATTTATACATTCCTAATTATTCCATTTTCTCCATCACTTTCCCTTTTTCCCCCAAGGATCTTTCTTTCCTTCCTCCTTTTATACAAGTCTGCGTCTTCCCTTAATTTTTCCGAGGGCCCCGTTGATCCTTGCCTTAGCCCCCTTTACCCTTCCTTCCTTTTCGGTGTAAATGATAATTTGTATCTTACTCTCCACTTTGTGAGTGGCCTTTTTTGACCCTTTCTCTATATACCTTCTGGGCCTCACTTTTTACCCCCCCCTTTTTTTTTTTTTCTTCGTTTCTTGCCACCTCCTGTCTGTGGCCTCAGCCCGGACGACCCTTTTACGCCTTCGACCCTCTTTGTCTCATTCTTTTCTCCTCTCCCTTCCCTTTCTTTCCTGCAAAAAGTTCCTCCTTCCTTTCCCCCCAAAGTTTTCCGCCATTTACTATTCCCTTCATCAGGGGAACCAGCCTGTCTACACCACATTTCTTTTTTTTTTCTTTCTTCCCGGAGAATCCCTTTTTTTTTCCCTTCTACCAACAGATGCTGGACGTCCTTTTCTTTTCGTCTTCTTTTCCACCGTGTACCCCCTTCGTACGTCGAAACGTTTTTTTCTTCTTCCCCAGGTTCCCCCCCTCTTTTCACATTATTTCTCGTCTCGACCTGAGGAACCTAGCCGTTTTTGGTACCTTCTTTTCCCCTATCCGAACACTGACGCGCTTCCCTTTTTTCTGCTCTCTACTGGCCCCTTTTTTTTCCTTTCGAGTTCAGTCATTTGGGGACGGAGTCTTACTGGCCAACGGGCTGATTTTTTTCGTGACTTTCCTCTCTTCCATTCTATTGGTAAATAACTTTTTGTTTTTTTCCCGCCCTTTTTATTTTGCTAGTATTTTTTTTTCCAGACGACTTATCTGTATCGACTCGGGTCCCCCCCTTTTCTCCGACCGTTCACCCCTTTTTTTCACTCCCCCCCCAGACATCTCATTTTTGGAGACCCCCTTTTAGGTCTCCGACTTACCACAATAGCTTCAGGCTTGTCCTTTGGACCCCAGAGGTTTCCCCCCCCATCTTTCCCTGAACACCCTTTCTCGTTTTGAATTCATCCTTTATCTCCTCCTGTTGGTTAATTTCTCTGTGAACTCTAACATCCTGAGTCTTTCGTCTCCCATAGTAAGAGCGTGGCTGGAACCTCCTTTTCGACGTTCTGAGTTATTTTTTTTTCCCCCTCCTTCCCCTTTTCCCCCTCTTCCCCTTTCTTTTTCCCTTCCCCCTTCCCCCATGCAGTTCCAGAAGCCCCATTGAGTGCTTCTTTGATTAAGAACCCACCCCCCCTTTTTTTGCCATCCTTCTTTCAAAAAGTCCCAAGTTGGTCCCTCTGGGCGATCTTTTCGTGGCTGCTTCCCCTGAGGTACGCGGGCTGAGCGTTTTTTAAGTGACTGAAAAAACAGCGGATGTTTTCCGAGTTCCCCGAGAACTGGTTTTTTGGCGTGTAACATTTTACTTCGTTGATACTAAAACCGGGCCCGTGAGGTCATTTGCGATTTTTTTCCTTTCCATTCCGGCTTTATCCAACCGACACTTTTTAAATGAGTCATCCATATTATCTTAAACTCATATATCACAAAGGACAAGATTCTGCTTCGAGGTGTTCTAAATACGTCGGTTACCATCTAGTGCGCGAGTGTGTTTCATACACTCAATAGTTCCTTGTGTACCAAGTTCTAGGAACTCAAGTTGTAGACAAAACGATGAGAATTATAAGACGGGGCCTCCTACCAATGTAGTCGATGCAAAGCGCCACGTGAGAAGTCTCAAAGACAAGACAAAGCCTTAAGAGGACGAAGTAATCGCTGGGCCCTTTTCCCCTTTCCTCTTTCTTTTCTTTTTTTTCATTCCCCCTTTTTTCTCCCCTTATCATCTTCCCTTCTTCTTTGCCTTGTTCTTT
>Ga0179593_1303694_pt1 | contig 15241 bp, 12 predicted proteins | sample CZODoug2_1_08_16_FD_185931 | JGI IMG/M metagenome (GOLD analysis project Ga0179593, IMG submission 185931) | Vadose zone soil fungal communities from Angelo Coast Range Reserve, California, USA - CZODoug2_1_08_16fungal (PacBio error correction) | ecosystem: Environmental > Terrestrial > Soil >... | reverse complement strand
TTTTTCTTGCTCGGCGAAACCCCCTCCACCGAAATCCTATCCGGAGGTGACCGAAGAATCCCCTTTTCCCTCCTCATAGACAACCCCTTTTGCCTGCAGAAGTCTCCCCCCTCTAAGAAAAAACTTCCTGCCGAACTCGGTCTGAGCCCTTAGTAGAATACCTACGAATAATACCAATCCCTGATACGTCCGTTAGCTTCCTGAAGACCCTTTTCTTCCCCCACATCTTTTCTGCGTCCTTCCCTCAAAACCCTCGCTCTTTATCGCCGCATCAGAAAAGATATTAATCTTCGCGCCTTCTTATAGTCTAGACGTACCATAACCAACTTCCCCCCAATCTTTCCCTTAAACTTTTTCACTGCCCGGCGGACCGTGGCTCTCACGATAGTAACTCCAGCCCCGACCAAACTCTCTTTCAGTATTCGTAAGAACTTGTACAACCTGGCCCCCATCCCTCCCTCCTCGGTATTGCTCCTGGTCGACTAATGTTCGGCTGAACCCTGGGTAGATTGATGACTCCCTTAAATTTCTCTATGTCCCGTTCCGCCTACCGATCACTTTCGCTTATATCTTGCCTTCCCCCCGACCCTAAACCTCCCGGTATTGAAAGTATCTGTGGAAGCGGAGGCGACCCTAGAACTCATTTTCGAGTACGATTTCCCCCCTGCTGCCCCCCCACCGCTTTTCCGTCATTTTTAAGGCCAGGCCCGAACATGTCTTTTCCGAGTTTGTCTCGACTCCCCATACCGCCCTCGAAGCCCTCTCTGGCGTCCAAGACCCCGCTTCTTGATCTCATTTAACCCGACCTCTCATAGCTTTTTCTTAGCCAGTTCCGAATCTCGTTTTCGTTTACGAGGGCGACCGCTGCGCCCTGTCTGACGCCTTTTACACAGGATTAATGTGATAGCGCTTTTCCCCACCCCTCTTCCATCCCCGGTCGTCCCGTCTCACCCCCCCTTTGAAGCTAGTTTTGTACGTTTCCGCTTCTATCTGCACAAGAACCAATTCTCTCGCTCCCTACGGGGGGATCTTACGCCCCCGGCCCTTTCTTTTGGTAAGCGAAAAGCAACGACGTATTCCCTTCGGGATTCCCTCAAGAGCTCCCTCTTAAAATACTGCTGCGGCCCTTTCTCTGTTTTTAGACTCCATGACAAGAATGATAGCTCACTCCAACTCAGTGACCCATGATGATTCCTTTTTTCTCTTTTACCCTGACATCCCTCTATAGCACCGCTTCTAGCGGTTGCTAAAGATCATCGTTTTTTTTTCCCCCCTCTCTACGCATAAACTATTTTGCTTTTCCGTCAACATGTACTCGTGTTCCTCTCTCACGTGATGTTCTCTGTTAGCATATCCCTGTCCATCAAACGGACGGGAGTACTTCTTATTTTGCAGCGATGACCCCCTCCCCACTAGCGAGCTTCACTTGTTATGATTCTTGCGCGCGCTTCAACCCCTGTCCGGTCCCCGCTCTGTCACTGTACGCGACCCGCTCGGTCTTTCTACTGTTTTGCGTTGCTCTAGTGTTGTTTTTACTCATGACTACAACCCGGTCGCATCGGAGCTCACTCCCTAGAATGCCCCGCCATTCCGCCCGGGCCCGCCTGACGAACCAGCGTATCCACCTTTCCAAGCTCTCTCAGTTCCTAATCGTGTCCTTGAACCCGACTAAACAGGTTTCCCGACAGCACAATGTTTGGGGGTGGGGGTTTTGTCCCCACATGCCTTCCCCCTGATAACGAAGCCCGGATCCGTTTAGCTTTTTCTATATAGATTCTTCTCTTCCCTTCCGGGCGCGATGTCTTCTTTTTAGATACGAGGGCCTCCTTCGCTTCAAGAGATACCCGCTGACCTCTCTTGTCTCTTACCGGGCGGAAGCGCCCTTTCCTAAGCTAAAATTCCCCTCTATGACTGTTCGGTTTAGTGTCTCCCGTCCCATCCGAGTTTGGTTGAGTGGACTTACGCTTTGGTAGGAGTTAATGCCTTTCTGTCCCCCCTCTCCTTTTGGCAGCTTCCTCTCAGTAGTGATGCCTCCCAAAAGGCTTTCTTTTAGTGTCCCCCTCGATTCCTCTTTGTTACCCTCCCCCCCCCCCCTTTGTGTTTTTGAGAGATCATGAAACGCCTCGCGTCTTGAGAATAGTGAAACTTTTTTTTGATGGGCCACCCCGCCCTTTTTTCGAACGTGCTTCCCCAAGGGAATGGCTTTTTAAGCGACACCGGCAGCGGCTCGCCCGGAACCACAATCTTTTAACAGTCGTCTAGCATCTCGGGTCCCGGCGGACGACATCCAAGATGTGCTCCTTTCTCTTTCAGCCCTTTTTCTTGCCGCTCCGAGACGCCCTTAGGGTAGCTTTTACTCCGTGAAGCGTTCCCCCCTGTAAGTAATCTTAAGCTATGGAGCCCATAATCCCTCTTCCGATAGGTTTTCTCAATAGATCTTGCGGCACTCCCAACCTAGGCGTTCTCCTTTCGCTCTCGTAAGGCGGTTCCCTTTTTCTTGCCCCTTTTGTATCTTCGCCTTCGGAGGGAACTCCTGATGTATTGTGACTTTCATTTCCTCCTGTCTCCGGTGGGTCCCGTATTTATCCACGTGATTTCCCAGCTACGCCTATATTTTAGTTTTCAATTGGAGCCTCCCCCGGACCGACTTCCCCCTTCCTCGACGTCTTTACTTTCCTTTCACTTTTTTCTTCTTTACCTCAAGCACCTAGCTTTCGTTCCTGTCGTGATTTTTTCCGTCGTTTTTCCATCCGGTGGAGCTCCGCTCCCGGGCATCGCAGATGCCCGTAAAGGGATTCCCTACCCCCTGGTCGTAGAAGTGTCTTCCTCATCTCTCCAGCCCGATACCTCCTGGTTTTCTTTTGGGTCGACATCTCTCTAAGTTGCGAAGGTTTCCTTTTTTCTTAATCCCCCTGCGTGAAGACAACCTCTGATTTGATCCCTCTTCTTATGAGTGAGACTATCCGATTGAGGTATCTAATTGCAATCAGAGATAGTGGATTTTTTCTTGGTCAGATCTGCAAACTCACGCGCTTCCTTTTCTCTTCGAAGATCTTTGGGATATACCCGTCTGTTTTATTTGTCGATACATTATTTCTCTTTATCCCATGCGTGCCCCCCTTATTTCCTTCTTATTTATGTAGTGTCTCGCTCTCTCTTATTTCTCTTGCCGTACCCTTCCCAATGGTGTTGGTCTCGTACATAATTTATCTTTCTGACGGTTGGACTCTTTAGACTTCCTTATTCACCCGTCGTAGATGCTCTTTTCTAGTCCCCTCCCTTTCAGATACTGTCACGTGTTCGCACGGCTAAGTTGAATACTTTTTTTCCAGTATTATATCAGGCAGTAAGGGCTGTTCTCCCCAGTAGAGACCGTCTGAGTCTCAGAGTAGTATTCGTGACCCCGTCTAGAAATCATAGTAGATTTTTTCTTTCTCCATGTCTCTGATTGTCGAAGTCTTTTGAGAAAGCTACATTCCGCCTCGACGGAGTTGCGCTTTGTTGATTTTCTCGCTTATTCTTGGCCCCCCCCTGTCCTTGAGTTTGTTTCGCAGGCATGCCCGGCGATCTTATAGAGTCTCGTTTCTATATCTCTCCCGTGATCTAAGTGTAAGCGCTGTCTTCCACCACTCCCGGTTAACTCCCCCTTAAGTTCTGGGGGGTGACGATTTTACATCTTAGACGCTGTTGAAGAGGAATGATGTTGCTAGTTGCTTTTTTCTTGGGAGACCTCTTCCCTCGCAATACTTCAGTATTTAGTCTTTTATTCCTCTGATCCCCGTCGGGTATGACAGGGTGTAGGTGCCTAAGCCAAGTCTTAACACGACGATGTCCTGACACCGAGGAGAATTTAGTTTTTGCGCGTCGGTCAAATTTGGTGGGGCATGTTTTGAGTTCTTGGTACGATTCCTGGTTTTCTTGATTCCTTCTCGATGTTAGATGTCCTTCTTAAGCTGCCTATTTTCGTGTCCCTCCGACCAAGTACTTTCGGGTTCACTTTGGGAACCTGCAGTATGGCGAGGATTTTTTTGTTTTCGTCTGTGAGGCCTCCTCTTTTTTCTGGAGCCTCATAGATAGTCCGCCCTACTTTCTCATCGTTTTTTTTATTGGAGCAAGCTACTCTCTTTTTACTAAGTTGTTTTTTTCTTTAGAGACCGTTTCTCGGCGCACGGCCCCACCCCAACCCGGGACCCTTCTTTCCGATGCTGCGTCGATACGAGCCGTCTCCCTGAAGCCGGCGCTGCTTGCCCAACCTCGATCAGATTTTAACGGTTCCAACCCTCCAGAACCCGTTCCTCTTTACTTCCGTTCTTACCCTACTTTAACTGTTTCCTCCCTGGTCCTACTTTAAGTAACAGGCCACCTTTTCACGAGAAGGCCTCCTTATCAAACAGGAGATCGCTGAGAATCACCGAGCTGTCGCATTTTTTTTTGACCCGCTTCTCGTTCGGTGGCGCCCCTTTCTACTTTTGTCCGTGAAACATAAACTACCCAACTCCTCTGCGCCAGACCTACGTCCATATCGCCGAGACGCTCGCCAGTCCAATCGTCCCCTACACCGCCCCTCTCTTCAGCGGACAAATTCCTTTTTTTCTCTCGAACACGTTTCTTAAGAATACTCGGTGATCCTTGTTACGTAGATGGTCTCCGATTCCCATTTGTGACATGACCTCCCTCAAGGTTCGCTTCTAGGCCTCCCCATCGAGAGATTTGTCGGGCCATTAACGTCCCTTTTTTGTGACCTTTCGGTGGCACCCTCGACTTCGAGCTCCACCACGAACCGCTTAGTCTCTTAGGTAATTATGACTCTTACGGCCAGCGCAATCCTTATAGGTCTCTCGCTCGAGGTAGGGTTCTCCGGCATCGACCCCTTACTCTCTTAATTACGGCCAGGTTTTTTTGACGTCCTGCATGATTACTCCCCAACACTTTTAACTTTTCGTTTTTTCCATCGTTACGATTTTCACCTGAACGTTCCCAGCTCCTCTGTCATGTACTGATTTGACAGATAAGTTTGACGTCTTTTCTTCCTAAGTTATTCCTTTTTTCGAGCTCGTTTACAACCCAGTCCTAGTACCTTCAGGAGTTTCCCCCTCTTCTTTCCCCCACCCTCGTCGTGTTCGTTCCCCTACTCAGTTCCCGTGTAGGATGCACCCCATGATCGTCGATCTAGAATGTTCGCCCGCGGTTTCCCAGTTACGTTGACCCTGTCAATGTGTCGGTTCTCGGTAGAGCAAAAGATTTTTTTGACATGCATTTAACTAGTACTGTCCGCTCTTCCTCTCGGTACACCCCCGCGCGTTACTTTTTGTTTGACGACTCTGACAAACTTCTTTGCTGCTCTCCAGTGACATTCCTTACTTTCCCTCTTCACGTAGGTTCGACAGCGACATGACAACTTCTTTAGGCATGAGCCGACCCCTTATCCCGGTTTTAGATCGCCATCGTTGATTACAGCCTGTTATAGAACCCCCCTGATGATTTTTTAGACACCCTCCACGCTCCCCCTTGGTTGGGTTGCCCTTCACGTACTCATAAAGGGAGTCTCCTTCCTGGCGCTCATAGAGTGTCCAGACTAGACGGTAGAACCAACTGCGTAAGGGTTTTGTCTACAACGCCCGACTAACGGAAAAGGTCGTCTCGGCTGTTTACCCTCTAGGTCGCAATTCGCGACATCTCGCGCGGTCCCATCCAGTGTTGTCCAAAACTCCCAGGAGGGACTCGTCACTCACCTTCTCGTAGGGATACCGACACGGAGTTCAATTCTCTTGTGTTGACCACTCCCACGATTTTCCGCTGACCAAAGGGCCGCGCCCGAGAGCACTGCCGTGAGACTTGGTCTTCCCCGAGTAGACTCTTCCCCTCAGAGAGGTCGATTGTCCTCCTGACGATGGTTTCGGTGAGAAGCTGGTCCCCGGCCTGCTTTTTCTTCCATCCCCTTGATAGCATTCCGGACTCTACTGTCCTTTTTTTTCTAAATAGATCGACGTATCGGGATTTTCTTTTTCGCATTTCCAAATTTTTTTTTGGTTCCCGCCTTTAGGTTTATAGCCTCTTTAATGTGTGTTCCCACGGAAGATGAGCTTCAACACCCGAACCTTTTCCCTTTATACTTCGTCGGTGATTATGCTCACCCCTTTCCTGGGTTTTACGTGCGAGCCACTTACGAGCGTTCCAGATCTGTAATAGTGAATTTGTTGTGTTAGGTAGCTTAACCTCGTGCCCCCTCTCCCAGGAGACCGCTTTGCACGTTACACCCCCGATCCCTGGTCACCCCTAGACCACGCCCCCTTAAGGACCACACGCTCCCAACAGCTTCCCTTTCTGGGATACCCCCCTATGCCGGCATCAAACCGGACCCCACGGCTCCACTTTCTTCTTTTTCTTACACCCAACCTGTGTTCAGGCCAGAGGAGGCGCCGTGACGAGCTTATTGGCGGCACAATTCCGCCTTCCTGAGTGACTTTTTTTTTACCTTCCCCCTCTAGACGTTCAATTTCTTTAACCCCGCTCCTTCCCCGCTCGTGATATGAGAAAACTTTCTTGGCCTATTAGACGGAAGGGTTCCTGTCTTTTTGCCTAGCGTTTGTATTTTTAGTGTGCGACCATAAATTACCGACTCATTCTTTCGAGCGGGCCTTCTACAAAGGTCGTTGTTAGTGATTTTTCGACCGCAGGATTTTTTTTATTCATTTTTTAGTCGCCTCCGGCGAGAACGCTTTCCGACATAGTTACCCCACGTGACTTAGACTTCATCCGTGCAACGGTACTACACTCAGGCCGACCCAGTAGGAGTCACCTCTCCGAAAAATTATTGCGCTCAATAGCCCGTACGATAGTAGCACTCTCCTAATTACCTTTCTTCTCGATCTGAAACACCACTTAAGCCACACACCCCATGCCGGGGGTCCCCCAGACGGATACCGGCCTCGAAAACCATTTCGCCCTCACACCCCTCTTCCCCCTCGTAACCCCCCGCCCAGCCCCTCTGTCCCCCGCGGCCAGGCCCTGCGCCTCCCCGGTCGCAACTTTACCGACGTACTCCGCCCTGTAGTGCGGAAGCGAGGTCCATCCTCGCCCCACAGCTGGACTATTACGTGATTGCAGGGATATGGTTCAACACTGGGTCCATCCCTTACCCCTCCCCCCCAACCCAACCCGGCGGACGATCCCCTGCTTTAGCTTTTCCGGCCAATCGGCCTTTGGGTGCGCATTCGCCTTGTGCGCAATCGTATGTCGGACACATACTGTTTATGAAATTGGCCTTTGCTACCCAATGGTAACGATAATTCGTGTTCTTCGAAGCTTTTTGGGACATCAGTTAACCAGCAGTTCCTGCCCCATATCCAGTGCAGTCGTTCCAGTGTCTTTTCCTTCCTACAATGTTCCTGAGGCCTTCCCTTCCCTGGTCTTATTCAGAAATGAGCGCCCTTTGAGCCATCACCATTAACATTCTATTGCTAGCTGATCAGACCGTGAAGCCCTTGTGAACGCGTTGCCCACATGTATCCCCGTGTAGCTAATTGCGCCTCCCGCCATGTTAAGACCCTCCCCGGTGTTCACTTCTTTTGGATTTCGGCCCCCTCAGTTCGCTGTGCCCGTTCCGAGTCTCTTACAATGATGCAGGTCATGTTGAGCTCGACGACTTTCTCCCTTCCTTACTCCAGAGGGGCCCCCGCCCTATTTCTATGCCTGGTTTTGTACATTCCGTTTTGTAGTGACCGTAGCGACCGTGTTCCCACTGCTTCCGCCCCTACCGAAGTATTCCGTGAGCCTTGTCTGTTCGTCTATTTCAGTTCGACGCCCCCTGTTACCGCAGCACATGAGTTGTTGGGTTTTTTGTCCCCTCGGATGCTTCGTGCCGCTGTGAGGATCAGTTCATTCCGGTTTCGTCGATTTTTTTTCTTCTAGCCCCCTCCAGTAAGGTTTCCTTCATACTTCCTGTATCTCCGATTTGGTCTCGATCTTTCTTTGGTTTGATTCCTCGCTCTTTTCAATTTTGCCCCCCCTGCCCTCGCAACCGGGGTTTGTGATTCGAGCTGACCACGCCTGGTTCACCTGATTGCGGACGTTTATCATCCGCGCTCTGGCAGCGTTTTCCACTCCGTTCACAAGCATCCGTGAGAGCCTGTGCCTTTTCCCTGCCGCAGTCATTTTTACGGTATGTTTGGAGCTAGCGATTTCCCCAGACGAAGTCAATTGGGGATCGTTCAATTCTATCAGAGTATTATGGATTTGTCGCGAATGGCCTGAGGACACTCTCTATTTTTCTCGGATGCCTAGTTGGCCTAACTGACACCTCGCCTCAGAAATCCATGTCGACTTCTTGGCGCGGGAAAGAGTGTGGAATAGGTATATCCTAGAGCTCTTTCCTGTGACGAGGTTTCTCCGTCGAGCCGTTATATGGCCCCCAGTCTTTCCATCTTGCCACACATGATTAGAGTGAAGTCCTTCGATGACGTTCTTATTGATCGAGTTGTCGACTACTCAAAGCCCCTCCCCCCCTGGAGCGGATCTGAAGTTGGCATGCATAGCGCCGCTCGCCGAATCCGTTTTACCTTTTTTCCCACACAGTATCCTTTGGGGCCCGGCCCTCCCTCAAGCTGCCATTGCTCTTCCGGCGAAGCTGCCGAGCAAGACGGTGTCGTTCTCCTTTCGGGTTGTTACTATCCTTGAGTTAGGAAGTGCACGTCCCGTTTGAGCCTGTAGGACTGCCCCCCCTTATAAGCGTTAGGAAGTTTTTGGTAAGTTGTCCGGTTTCGAGTGCATTGACTTTTATTCCACACCGAAAACACGGACTCTTTCCCGCTTCGGCTAACCAGCGATGCCCGTGGGCGAGGATCTCCATGGTGTTGATCGAGTAATTTTCAGAGGCTTTGCTCCGTAGGGCTGGCCCCCCTTTGTCTTATTAGCGGTTACCTCAACGTCCGAAATACCCGTGTTTGTTTTTTTCTGATTTTTTTTTGGTGGGTGCGGTGCGTCTGGCGCTTTCTTTGCACGGCGGAGTGATTCTTATTTGGCGTCTTGAATTTACCGATTTGAGCCCTGTCCTCCGTCGTTCCTCAGCCTCTTTTATAGTTTGCCGGTGCAGTTTTGATACCACCTCCTGAATATACTCTCTTCTTCTGATAGTTATCGGCTTGCGGGGGTTTTTTGTGGATTTTTGTGTTTGGGCGCGGATTTTCTATTCACCCCAAACGCACACTCTTTCTTTAATGTCCTTCTTCGATTCGAGCGGCTCCCGAATCCAGAGTTATTCTCGCCCACCCAACTTCTTCCCGGCGTGCAACGCTTTGCCACTTCGATTTGTCTCTCCTTGAATCTCTTCCCACCTGCCCTAGGATCTTAGTCCAACTTCCCCTCACATCGAGAATTTTACTCTGCTATCAACTCATGGCTATTCGAGTCAGTGAGGAAACGTCCGCCCGTCTTTCTGCTAGAGTTCCAACTGCGGTCGTCTCCCCCGGTTTAGTCCTCTTGTTCGTCCCTGGCTTCGCTTAACGAAAAAGTCACAAATTCCCTCCTTTGCTCCGGCGCTCATGTACCATCCTCCTAGTGCCTGTTTTTTTTTGGTACTACATCCCCCCAGCCCCGCCCCACGCCAACGAGTATCGTCGCTTCCCCTTCCGCGTACGCTGCCGACTTTTTGGCTAGGTTCCTACCGGCTCCGTTATCAGGTATTCCTTTTTACGGATTTCGATTCTTTATGTTATTGCCGGCACCTTCGACTTTCAGATCAAGCGGCTTTATGAAAGTAGCTTATAGGGAATCATCACTAACACTTCCAAGCTGTACAAGTATATCTTCTTTTGGAACGTCCGATCACTACTGGGCTCCATTTTCCTTTTAAGTCTCTGAGGGTCCCCACTGGAACTCTTCCACACGTTCTCAGCTTCACGCAGTACACTACTTGTCGTTTTGCCTGCTTTACTTGCGTGCTGTTTCCTTATCATAATTCCTCGCCCCATTGCGAGCGCTTTGAGTCCACAGTACTTTCATAATCTGAATCCTTCCCACGGACTAGCAAGTTTTCCCACCCTCACAGTGCCTGCGCATTCTCTGGCCCGGACCGTATCGGTCTGATCCTTCGCGCACAGAGACCCTCAATTGCTCTTCCGTTTTCCGATGTTTGCCGAGCTTGTTGTCCAACCCTTTGTGCCGATTACCTTCCCTTGGCAGTTCTCGCACCGAACGCTTCTTATGTTATTGGTGGTGCCCACTAAAGCTGAATCCAACCCGAACACTTGCGAGGTCTATGCTAGTTGACGCGTCCCGCGGTTCCAGAAGCTTGCATTTGCGTCGCCTTCCCCCAGCTTACGAGGAACTGACCCTAGTAGTTTTTTTTTTTTTCGAGACAAACTATCTCGCTTTGTGTTTTCTCTGCCCGCCCTCTGATCGAGCCCTAAAGGACAACTGTTCCTTTCTTGCTTCTATTCTACATTTTAGTATTACGAAAGTCGATTCCAGATCCTTTTTCCCTTTTTTCGGGTGTCGTCACGTGCTTCGGCTTCCCCATCTCCTGGTCTTGTCTGACAAGAGCGTGGTTCTCTCTTGTGGCTCCGACTCTACCCTTTAGGCTCTTGATTTTCCCTTTCCTGCTGCTTCTCATACGATCCCGCTGAGGGCTTTATCCCCCCCCCTGAGGTGTGCTGTTTGCCTCCGACTTGTAACTTTCGGCTATCTGCCACCGTCTCTCTTGCCGACCGACCCGTTTGCTGACCATTTACACCCGTTTTTTTTTTAGCACGTGTGTATCCAAATTTTCTGCCCGTTTACGTTTCCGAAATCCTTCTTTTCCCCTTCTGTACCTCCTCCAAGGTCCTCCCAAAGGTCCGCTCCTACCACCCCCCCTCGGTAGAGTCTTAAGGTGAGAATATATTCGATTTTTGACCTTAGACTGCTGCGGTAATCCGTGTCTCGCGATTAGAATTACGCTGGCTCGTCCTGCGATAGGATCCGCTTCTAGAGAGCCTTGTAAGCAGCGCTCTTCTAGTCCTTACCGAAGGACTGTTCTGTTCTCCGGAATGACACGCTGAGGCGCTTGCCGACGCGCTGATTTTTTTTTTCTTCGTTATGACGTGTTTTATCACAGACCCTCTTTTGCCTCATAGTTTTTCCAAGCATTTTTTCTATTATCCAGGTTCCCACACCTTCTTTACGGTGTCGTGTCCTGTGAAGGAGACCTTCTCTTTTACAAAATCTTTGTTTTATTTTTTTCTTCGATGTAGGAAAGACGATCGTTTCGTTGTCCTTTTCACGACACCCTTTACCCCTCACCATGGGTTTGCTACTTTACTACTTCGATACCTTGTCTCGTGTACTCAGCCTTTTGCCGATCGACCTTCCGGAACCCCTCCACATGTCGTAGCCGCTCCCTCCGTTCATGTGGGTCGGGTTCGACACCCGATCCGTCCTTTCGGAAGCATGGGGCAACCGTCCGGTCACGACGGAGCGCGCGGCTCTTTTCGCTACATAGCCCGCTCCTCCGCCTTTAATAGCCGCTCCTAGTCCCCAGCTTACCCTATATACAGAGGATAACATATAGGTCGAAATCCCTGATACACGTCTTTTGAAAGTTCCGAGTTGAGTCTGGATCTCCTGGTCGGGAATGGCTTAGGTATCAGGGCATCCTGTGTATTGTTTCTATTGAAATTTGACATCTTGGTGGTGACACTGCCCTGTCTTACTATTTCCCCCCTTATTCGCGATTCGGTACGGCTCCGAAGCCTACTCCCAGGCTCCCACTCAACTGCCCGGGACTCACAGTAACCTTCCCCATCAACCTTGCAGCCTTAGGGTCCTCGTTAGCGACACCGTTTAAGCTCTTGCATGTTCTCGCCCTCCGAATCAATCCTTTATTGAGTAACTACCACACAGTCCCTCTGAACTCGGTCCGTTCGTTTCCACCCTTAAGCGGTTTTACGATACTAAAATCTCCCCTGCACAGAAGTCGGAGACTTATTCTCTCTGAATCCTCCCCTCTCTCGGAGATATCAACCCGCATGATGGTTCCCGGTAGAGAACAGTTGAACAAGTATACTCCTCGCGTTGTCTTGAGTACGTCCGTCATATTATTCATCGCGTATAACAATAAAGCGAAGTAGTATTAGACGACAGACGCGAGTGCATAGCAACTTAGACCCGTTGATGCGTTTCTTCCCTTCACGATCACCTTTCCGGGGTGCAGTCCCACGTCGGATGTTGTACTCCTCTGACCTAGACTGCTGACTTTGATTCTCTGTGGCCACCGGTAGAGTTAGTCCTTATTCCCACGCCCAGAGCTGCTTTTGTTTCTGATAGGACACTTATGAAGTTACGCCTTTTTATTAGGACAACGGCAATAATTTGCAATCTCTTCGACGCCCCGGCATTTTTAGGCACTTTTACTCCTCCTCGCCCTTCCCGTTCTGTGCTATTCTCATGGATTCAGTAGACGAAAAGCCCTTTTTTGGGAACCCTCAGTCCAAGTTATTGAGTGGCGCCCTTGAATCCTCGTCGAGGGATCCCTACTTACTTTTCTCTGATTGCACCCCGAGCCGCCTAGCCGCTCTCTTCTCCATTAGTACTGCTTGCTATGGCGTCCTGGTTTTTAGAGTTTTAAAACCGGCTCGTTCTATATGGGCTTGTTTGATCGCTACCGTGACAACACTATAGTTCCCAAATTCAGCAGACCCATGCCCCAGACTCGGGGGTAGAGTTTTATGCCAGAGGCTTTACGTAGACCTTCTCGAATAAGTCCCGACGCTCGCGTTTTAAGTCTCAGCCGCCTCCCTCGTTCGCCGCCAAGGCCTTTCCTTGTACCCCCTCTCTAGCCTGTGAGCAAGAGTGTCTCCTCCTACGAGCAGTGACTCCTTCCCTCTTATCTTTTTGTTCGTCACTTTTTTACTGTCCTGAGTAGTTTTCTTCGTTTCGAGTTCCCCTTCGTATTCTCCAATTTTTTTTATTCCTCGTCGCCGGTTTGTCTGATTGTTATTTGAGGACCGCCTAGTTGGAATCGCAGAAAGATTTTTATAGTCTTGCGGATGAAAAGCGTGAGGTGGCTTCCGTAGCCGATTCCCCCTATGTCTCCTTTTTTGCTTCGCGTCCTTCGATTAGCCTTTGCTTTTTTTTTCTGCCGGATTGGGAGGTATAAGTTCCGACCCTCCTTTTCTGGGGAAAGTCGTGTTCACCCTGAACAGCCTGCTCCTGCGATCTTTTCTGTTGTGGCTCTGATCAGCGCCGGCCTTTGAGAATCTCTTCGATCGTTTGCCATCGTTGGCCGTTTAAGAAAATCGATCGTCCTCCTATTTTTTGTTGTGAGAGCGCTCGTTGTCGGCTCCCCCTTCCACCCCCATTTGCAGATGGCGGTCTTTTAATAGAGTTAGTTTTTTGATACACAAGAACTTGCGACTGTTTACACCCTCTTTACGAACCTACTTACCCTTCGACCCGAGGCTTCTACTTCTTCTCCTACTAGTACGCACAGCCGAGGCCTCCTGGTACCCTTCCCCCCCTGAATCTAACTCGTCTGTAGGCCTAACTACGGCTGCGCCGATCATTTCTTTTTCTGCCCTCCGCCCTTCCACGTCTGATTTCTTTCTCCTCGTTGTCTGATTATACGGCTGTAAAGACCATACTAGAGTCCGGGGTAGTCAGTTGACTATTTATGACGTTCACCGCTCTGCCTAACTCCCCCCAAACACCCGCACGATCTTATGGGCCGCGTCACCTTAATTTTTTCGGAGTGATCCCGAACCTCGTCTCACGTTAGGGCGGCACCTGTACGATGTCTGCAGTATTTTTTTTTCTTATCGACCTCTCCCTGGGAGATTTCCTAGCTTTTAAGACCCCCCCGAGCCCGTCGCGGATTTCTGGCCGGGACGAACAAGTTTGAGTTCCCCCAAGACCGTCAGTGAATCCTTCAGACATACTGCTCAACCATCTCCCTGACGTCCGATTCAGGGTAGACGTAGTGAACTTCTCTCCATCGGCACGCAGTATACATGGAAAGTATAGGTTTCTCCACGGCTCCTTTTTCCCTCACTTCTCTGGATCCTCGTCCGCCCAGATTCTCGTTCCCGTACTGACACTCCCCACTGAACGTTCTTCCTGACTTTCGTCGCAGTACCTTTTGTTCCCTCAGGATGGCGGAATTTTTTTATTTCGTGAGATCCTCTTTTGCCAGTACGATCTCGTGATTAAGTTGCCCCAGTGGGACCCCCGTCCTCCCTATGCCAGTCTTCCCCTCCTATCCCCCATAAGATAGTGCGTGTTCCCGCGGGAGACAATCTCCCCCCGAGAACTCCCTAGGATCCCTCCCTCCTTGCCAGTACTTTGGTTCTCGTCGCCCCTTCCCCCTTTATCGTGCAGCGAATTGTTTAACCCTCAACGACGTGAATAGTCTCCCCTGCAGCGATCACTCGATCTTTGCTGGTGACGTTCCTTTGACCACTTAACTGCTTTCCTTGACACCCCGGACCAGGCCACAGCGTCCCTGTCCCCTCCCTGCATGATGACCTTTCTCTCGTCTGTAGCCAGATCATCTGTGATCTGTCTCGGTGAGACTCCTTAGTTTAGCAACTGCTCTGTTGGCTTTTAACTCCAGAGGTCCGATGTTGTGGCGGCCTACCGCCGCCCAGACCCCCTATTTGGATATGAGGCGAGTCCCCTCGATTGATCCAGAATATTCCGCGCTAGAGCACCCCCCCACCCGGCAGTTGATGATTAACTCAAACGGGAATTCCTTTCCCTATTAGCACCCTATGCGTTCCACTGTCGAAAGCATGACTCCCTCAAGGTTGAATTTACCTGGAGACGGTATCACCGGTTTCAGTTTCCTTCTTCCCCTTCATCCCTCCCGCAGGAGTTAATGATCGTTCCGCCCCACTCCAGGTCCTACCAGTGCCTCAGCCGCGCAGCTCCCAGCGTAGACCTTTCTCCGAGTGAAGATCCTCTCTATGAGTTCAGATGTTGAAGAGGCAGCGGAGCTGTCGTTTCCTCGTACTCGGGATTGGCCTGCGCGAGTGTACAGAGAACTTTGCTTGATCTCGGACGACGCGTCTAATCCCGCCGGCTGCTTCCTTATCCCCCTTTCAGTTTCCGGGGTTTTATTTAGACGAACAATCCCGGATATTCCCAATTGTTTTGGGTAGTTTCCCCGATGTCCGTCGTTTCACGCTCTATCCTTTTGCTTAATAGTTCCCTTTCTTTCTCCTCCAGCACACCCATCAGGATCCGTCTTGGCCTCAGAGAGTCTTTTCAT
>Ga0179593_1472710_pt1 | contig 15242 bp, 21 predicted proteins | sample CZODoug2_1_08_16_FD_185931 | JGI IMG/M metagenome (GOLD analysis project Ga0179593, IMG submission 185931) | Vadose zone soil fungal communities from Angelo Coast Range Reserve, California, USA - CZODoug2_1_08_16fungal (PacBio error correction) | ecosystem: Environmental > Terrestrial > Soil >... | reverse complement strand
GCTTTTCCTCCCGCCGGCCTGACCTCGTTAACTAAAGCTCTGACCAGGTGAAGCTCTCCTGGCCTTAGATTTGGAAGTCCCTCCTAGATTCCCCCTTTTTTTTTCATTCTGCCTGCGGCGGTACACACCGATAGAGTCCTTCCGCCTCCTTTCGTTTTTGCGTCATTGACCACAATCGGCCTATATGGATGTTTCCTTTCAAAAGATCGACGCAACCTTTCCTACCCCTCTGGTTTTTTGATCCATCCTGTTAATGTCTGTTTCTTCAGATTTCCCCCTTATTCTTCTTTTTTATTCTTCAAAGAGCGAGGACCCCTCATCCTATTATGTCCCTTCCTCGCTGGCCCTTCCGATTTACAGGTATTTAGCTAAAGATGCCCCCTCCCAGAAGTATAAAGCACATACTTTACCTCCCCCTCCTACAGATTAGCTGACATTGCCCCCTCCAGCTCGCAGTATTTTTCCTTCTATCCGGACGCGGCGTTCTCCCTTTGATTTCTACACACGAACACCGTTCTGAGTTATACGGAAAGTCTTGTTAAAGGGCGTGAAAAACGGTTTTTTCCTCTCTTAAGAGTCAGCATGAAGAATTTCCTCCCCTTCCACGGCCCCCCTTCCCGTCTGAAAAGAGCGTTCCTTTTTTTTTGAGGCTGTGGTTTTGTGCGACAAAATGGAGTCCCCCTCCCCCCCCTTTTTAGCCAAAAGTTTTGACAAACCCCCCTTCGCCGGAAGGGATTGTAGGCGTCCCTTTCCGGAAGCTGGCGTTCCCAAAGGGAAAAGAGCGTTTCCCATTGACTCCGTTCCTGCTCTTCCCCACGGCCCCTCTTCCTGCTTCTGCTGAGAAGGCAAAACGCCTTCTGAAAAGGATATTTTTTCTCCCCCTCCCTTTGGACAAGAAGACTTTCCAACGGTATAGTTAAACCTTGTTTAGCGACTTTTTGTCATTATCAGTTTTTTTTCCCTTTGGAAGGTTCTCGTCTGTTTCGAGCTTGGAGTTGGTTGGTGCGTCAAAGATATCGGCTTCCGCTTTTGGCCGGTTTTCTTCATTCTCGAGAGAGGACGTTTAGAGGTCCATTTAATTCCTTGGTTTTCCCGCTTTGTGTCGCCCCCTTCCTTTTTAACCGACAATGTTCGCGCTACTTTCAGTCGAATAGTCCCGAGAAGTCTGAAGAAGACTACCCGGGCCTCTTCCGTAGAGAGAATCTTCCTTTGCAGACGTTGATCTCGCCCGATCCTTTTCTGTCGTAAGGTCTACTTCTCGGCTTCTATTTTAACGATGTCATAGTTTTAATAGAACGTAGCAATCCCAGATTGACCTTCAATTGCCCCGTCCCTGCTACCCCCCTTTCTCCCCTTCTGAAGATCTTCTTCCCTAATTGTTGGTGTTTTGTTTCCCTTCTCCTCCGAAGTCCCCTTTTTTCTTCAGTGACGTCCGGGTCCTCTTTTTTTTTGGAGTTTCTTTCTATTCCTTGCCAGAAAGTGGACAGATCGAACGTTTTCCTCTTATCTTTCCTTTTTCCAAACCTTATCCCTTCTGATGAGAGTCGGTCCCCCTTCTTTTTGCAAGTGGTTTGAGACTTTCTTCCACAAGCTCTCTTTGCTTAGAGATGGTCTGTAATGGTTTTTTTTTCTTTGCGCTTCCCCAGCTGTTCCAAGAACAACCTCATCGGCGCCGCTTACCCCGTGAGTTGAGAAAAGCACCTCGCCTCCCCCTCCCTGGTTCGAATAACCAATCTTTTTTTAGAGGAAAAATATGAAAAAGCCCATCGCCCACCTATCATTTAGCAGACCCATGAGGTACCGTTTTTTTTCTTTGGAGTTCTCTCCTGATTTTCTTCCCAAATAAGGTTCCCTTCCCTCTTTCGAAGGATCAGCTTTTTTTCTTCTCCTCCCTTTAGAGGAAGAGTAGAGAGAACATCTTTGTTTGTCCCCTCTCTTGCGTTGTAGAACTAATCTCTTTTGACTGCAAAGTATTTGCATCTTCGCCTCCATCTGATTTTTGTTTAGAGGTCCCCTTTTTATTTCGAACACTTGGTGGTTTTGGTGAGTACCTCACCCATCTGCCCCTCACCGTTCTGTAACATTTCTCTTTTAAGCACGGCAGGGCTCCAGGTTCTCTTCCCCCCTTCAGTTGATTCGTAAGGACCGATCACAAAGGTGTCCGGCCCCCGTCTCCCCTCCCGAGTGAGTTCCCTACTTTCTAGGTTACTTTCTCTGTGTAGACTCACCATTCTTTTTTCCCCTAGATTAGAATCGGCAGATAACCTTTCAGACCCTCCCTGCCTTTAGCCTTGTGGGAGTTATGTAGTCCCATTAATGGATAGACATCATTGTTCCTTGGCGACCGCCGGACTTCCTGAAAGAAATTTAAGTTTTTCTCTCCCCCTCAGGCTCCCTGCCCTTCCCCTCAGCGTTTTCTATCTTCCAACAGAAGACCTCTTCTTGAGCAACGACAAAACGGCTCACTTAATATTGATACAGTGAGGCTTGTGATCGCCCTTGTCCCAACTATAACCTCTGTTCGTAAATTCGAGGTGGAGAAGAATAAGATAGTTTCTCCCCCCCCTTCTGCCTTTTTCCTGTGGACCCCCTGAAGGAAGGAACAGGACTACCCCTTTCCCCCTCTTTGCGCTTCAGTCCTCTAGGCGCACATATAGATCTTTTTCCCAAAGAGCTATAAGGACCCCCCCCTTCCAGGATTTAGACACTCCCCACGTTTTTTAGAGAGAGACGATAGAAGAATGGGGTCCTTCCCCATGCCGCCCGTTTGACCCACAGCATCCTAACCTTTCTCTTTTCCGGCAGAACTTCTTCACAGGCGCCTTCGGCCCCTTCCGTCCCTTTTTTTTTTAAACAAGGCCTTGCCGAAAAGGCGTCCTCTGGTTTCCTTCTCCTTTCTCAGCCTCTTATTGACACACTTTCCGGGATGGACGTCCCCCCCCCCTAGCGCAACCTTCATCCCCCCCTGGAGAGAAAAGATTCCACCCCTGATCATGTTTTGAGTTACTTGATTTTTCTGGCTGCTGCTGACCCCCCCACCCGCTCCCTACTTCGCGATTATGGATCATGCCGAATTTTTTTTCCTTCGTCATTTCCTTTGTTTCCAATGACAGCAAGCCAGTATTTCTTACACCCCCCCAATCCTTCTGACCAGAAAGACCCAGCGCTCCTCCTTTAAAATTGCCGGGCTTTAGATAGAAAGGCGTGCTCCTTCCTATCCTCTTCCATCTTGAGTTCCCCCTTCCCCCCTGGCCTTTTGAATTTTAACCTTTCTCAAGTTGTGAGACCGTACCCGCTGTTTTCCTGGATTTTGAAAACGGTGGATCTTCTTGAACAGCCGTCTTTCTTCATTAATGGCACCCGTTCCCGAAACGGAAGGCAGGTAGACCCTCTTTTTTTAAGCCTGGCCTCTTTTTTGTTCCTTGTAGATGTTTTGGAGCAAAACCCATTCCGGCTACCCCCTGCTAGCCTTCCTTTTCTTCCCCACCAAAACATCACCGATGACCCTGAGGGCTGCGATCCTGGACTTCCTGGAAAGGAGTCTTACAAATCCCCTAAGAGCTTTTTTTTTCCCGATTTTGTTCGCGTTTTAGTTCCCCAATTGGATTTCGGAATCGGGAAGATGCCGTTCCCCCCTCTATCTTGTCCTGAACTCTTTTGACATCTACCCCTTACAGATAAAGAGCCCCCTTGCAGCCCCTCCTCCGGTATAGAACAGGGGGTATTCGTCTCTTTTTTATCAGGGTCCCAGGGTCAGGTTCTTTTTTTTCATATAGATTGGATCCGTTGGGATCCCCCCAGTCTACCCTCTCTCTGGTCCTGTATCCTCCTCTCGTACGAGCTCCTTGTCTTCCCTTTCCCCTATTGGCGGTTCTTTTTGGTTTCCTTCCCCTTCCTTTGTCGCGCATCTCCCCAAAACCGATTCACATACCCTCTCGCCCCCCTTCTTATTCTAGGGTTTCGACAGCTCTGAACCTCTCCTTCCAGACAACGTGCCCTTCTTCGGGTTCCCTCCGGCTTCCTCTGCGCACGTGGACGCTTCTTCTCTCCTCCTTTGGTAGCTCGGTCCAATGGTTTGCCTCTGGCATGTGAGATTCAGTACATCGCCCGCACCCCCCTTTCGCCCTCCCCCGTACCACTTCGAAAACCCCCTTTCTTCGGGGCATATAGGGTAATAACTCTTTGTTGTGTTGAGATTCATATGCCTCTCCCTGTTTTCTTTTTATTAAGTTCGGCGCCAGCTTTTTTGCAGATATTTGCATCCCCAGATGACCCTCGTGACGACCCATTTTGACAGAGTAAAGGACAGCCCCTCTACCTAGATGCGTCAACTTCTTCCCTCCCGTGCGGCTGCCGCGAGCTTCCCTTTGGTTTTCTGACGGTGTAGGAATTCTTCCAGTAGGTATATACCGACGATTTCTAGAGGTTTCTTCCTCCTATGGTATTTTATTTTTCCGGTTTTCTGGCGCTGGTGGTTCCACGAACCCCCACTTTCCTCCCCTCTTAAGCCGCTCGGATCTTTTTTTTAGGAGCTCCACACGCTCATGCTATTATGGGAGTACCCCCCCTCGCCCCCTTCTGAGGACCCCAAATCCTGCCGCACAGAAAAGTGCCACCCTTCCCTGGGCAAGGGGCGACGACCCCTTTCTTCCCGCTAGGAGGCTTGTAGCTGCTGGTTCTTTTTCCAAAGCCTAGGTTCGTTAATGAAGATAGGTTTGACGTCTCTCCTTCTCCCGGCCCTTTCCTCCCTGTAGAGCTGCCTCTTCTACAAATATCTCTGTGCCCCCGCTTCTTGCTGCTGTGTAGGACGAACCAATTCTTCTCCTTTTAGACAGCACCGCCAAGTTCCTTTTTATTGTATGTTGAACGAATGTGTTTCCTTCCCCCCCTGTTTCGAATCCACCTCTGAGAAGCCCTTATTTCCGGATTATTTTCTCCCCTCCCTGCGTTAGCATCCCGGTTCAACTCCGTTGTCTTGCTCTTCCAATCTTTCCACTTCCAGTAAACCCCTTCCGCCGCCTTTTTCCGGATCCTCCCTACCCCCCCCTTTTTTGAGGCGTCTTTTCAGCACTTAAAGGGCCCCTGACGCCCGGGCTCCCTCCTTCCCCGCTCGTGAGATCCCTTTCCCCCTGCCACCCTTCCTTGACGTTTTCCGTCGCAAGTGAAATGTGATACGGAACCCCCCCTTCTGGCTCATGGTAGCCATGCTTAATGAGACGACAATAGACCCCCTGAGAGGTCTGCAACCCCCGACTCCCCTCCTTCCTGTCGAGTTTTTTCTCCCGCAATAAAAGACTTCAGGCTTTTTTGAACACTACCCCCCAAAACGGAGAATTTTCACGATATCTTTTTTCTTTTTTTCCATTTGCTTAGAGTGGATTTCAATCCTATACCATCTTTCTCCACACTTCGAGACCCTCCCTCCTCGAGTACGGTTCTTTCTATCTTTTGGAAAGAAAGCAGGCCTTCCCTTTCCGAAATGAAGAATCGCCCCTTTTCTGTAGTCCTATTATTCTTTTTTTCCACGATTGAAGTTCAACAGGCACCCCTTCCCTGGATCCGCCTCATCCCTCTTGACTCACCCCGTTGTTTTATCTTCTTCCGTCGAAGCCGGCATGGAGTTTTGATCCCTCCTCAAAGGACCGTTCTTTCCTGGGACCCATCTCGGGGTCAATGGACTCCTCTGGTGAAAACATTTTCCGGAATGCCTTCCTGCTTCGGGATTACCAACCAGGTCCTCATCCCCGGGATCGAGGTCTTACTCTCCCCCTTTGAAACCTCGGACGCGTAGGATTTACGGCCGATACAGCCCCTCCCCCCCTTTTCCGTAAACTCTTTCCTGGAGCAATCTTCCAAAAAGTTTTTTCCCCTCGGCAATCGATTCTCTTTTCAGAAACCCCTCTTCCTTTTCTTAGATTGTGATATGAATCCTTCAGTCCTGTCCCTCCCTTTTTTCAGATGTGTACCTGATGAGACAGAAGTCTCCCCCTCCCCCTTAATTTCGACGACCATTTTACTCCTCTTTTCCCTTCCTTTCCCTTTTCTAGCGAGATCGATCCCTCCTGGAGGAGATTCCCCCGCAAGGAAGCGTCTTTAATTATACACAAGCGCTCAACCCCTCCCGAGTCATAACCCGTTTTCTCTTGGTAAGTTCTGGGGGACGCTTGACCTCCGCCTAGGGAATTTAACCTGCCCTGGCGAAACAGTCCGTTTCCCTTTCTCAAATCCTTAAAGAACAAGCGTTCCTGTCTTGATTTTTGGATGCCGTCCCACAATCCCTCGACGAACCCCCCTGATTTCAGAAACTAAACCTTAAAGTGTCCCCGTTCCCCTCTTTCGTCCTCCCTAGGGAAGGAGCCGGCTTTCTTCTGACCAAAGAAGCAGCGCGTTTTCCAACTGTACGTGCCCTTCTTTTCCCCCGATTCTCTAGAAAGGGTCCTGTCAACTCTAAGGCAACCCTATATCCTTCCTTTTAGCATTTTATTTTTTGACTCTTCCATGATAAAGAAGACGTCCCGCTCTCCCCGGGTAAGAAAAGGTTCTGCTTTTCTCTAAGGTCTCCTTTTTCAAAGCGATGTTTCCTAGCTACTTTCGATTTACGACCCCCTAACCCCGTCTCTGCCCCTCCCATTTGGCTGCGGTCCCTCTTTCCTGGATTGCTCAATTGGTGGAATATTCTTGGTTTCTGCGTTAATTTGTCGCTGCAGGCAAGTCCCCCGCTCCCCTTTTTACCATTCGCGCAGCTTGTTTTCTTCCCTTCTATATAGTTAGAGTCGCAGCCTTCCCAAAATGGACCTGACCATTCGCCCTTCCCTCGCATTAAAGCTTCTTTAAGTCCATCACGTACCTTTCAGAAGATCAGGACTGTCCCCCTTCTTTAGTTCTCGAGTTTCTACACTTCGGTTTTGTTCATTAGGCTCTTCAAAGAAAGGAGACCGCCCCGCTGGTCTGAAGAATTGAAGTCACTGAGACCCCCCCGGAGTAGAAAACTTCATCTCTTTTCCTTTTTGTTGCGAAGATTGCCGAATCCTGTGGGTTCTCCATGACGTCAAGTTGCTCCCTCTTTTTTCTTAGTTTTCCCTTAGATTATCACTTTTCCATAGAAGAAAACGTTGGCCCGCCTTCCAGGCCTGACCACCTACCCGGTCGATCCCAAAGTGCTTCCGTCCTCCGAAGCCCCTTCACTTTCTTCCCCCGTTGTTTTTCGTCCCTATTGAATTCTGTCCCTTTTCCGACGCGGCCTAGGAATTTGTTGACCCGGTGTCTGTCCCCCGCTTCCTCCCGACACCTCCTCCACACGAAAACAAGTCCTTATTCCATCGAAAGACTCCCCCTCCTGCATCTTCTTTTTGAACGACCCCTCTCTCTATTTTCTTAGCACCAACCTCGCCCCCCCCCCTAGAAAATTTGAACTACACCCCAATGACAACCTGCCCTGCGGACTTCCTTTTTCCCCAAACTTTTGGTCTAGACCGGTCTCGCCCCCCTTTACCGTTTCTATGATGGTTTCTTCCCCAACCATCAAGGCTGATATGTTGAACTACATTGTGCCTGCCAGTTAAAGCGACCTCTGTGCGATCCCTCTGGGATTGAAGGAGAGAGACCCAACTCCCCGAGGAAAAGAGATTCGGATGTTTTTTTTTCTTCCTTTTAACTAATTCTCCCTCCTTCCTCAATATGCCCCCTCCAGTCGGTTGAGGTTTGTCTTTGTTCTAACTTTCATTGCTGTAGGTTACGTCCTTGGTTTGACTACAAAAGCTAGAGCAGCCCTTTCCCCTTCTTTCCGCGGTTACCTACCCGGAAGGGTCCCTCCATCCGGCATTAAACGACGATATGGACCCTCAATGCGGGCTCACCCAAGTTAAATTACCCCCGGTCAGAGACAAGACGCTTGCAGCCGCGCTATATATAAAGTCTCTGGATGAAGGCTCTCTTTCTTCACCGTGTAGTAACTACTCGGCACAGGCACTACATACGGAAGTGCGTATATCTATAAGACCTTTGGGATCCCTCTACAGGCTTTTTAGTAACTCTCTATGGGTTTCCCGTCCTGCAATTGATGGATAGTAACTCTATCTTGTGCCCTTTTTCTCCTCCTAGAGTGATGACACATGACCTCTAACTTAGCCCCCTCACACTTACCCTTAATTTGCGCTCAGCGTCAATCCCCCCCGACTCCGGACCGTCATCCGTGCGGTTCGATTCAAAATCCCCCATGAATACTTATCTCCCGAAAAAATCACTGAGAATTTTAATTTTTCCCTCCCAATAGTGTTGCGGAAAGGGGCTTCCTGCCTTGGAGTAAACTTTCTCAATAGTCCTATTGGTTACATTTTCTACCTGAGTCCCGACGATCCGAAGTCCCCGCTTCTTCTTCCATTCAGAGGACGTATGGAAGCAATGCATTACCCTTATCCCAGTAAACTCCGAGGGGCCTAACTCTCCTTACTGGTTCCATCTTTCTCTCAGGTCACAACTCCATGACTTTCCCTCCGTACAGATATCTCTCTCCCCCCCTACTTTTCTTTGTGACAGCTCATCAAAGGCTGAATGTTGACCCATCGTTTGATCCCCTGCATCTTCCCCGGGACCCAACTTTTACGAATGATCATCGCGGTTCTCTTTCAGACTTCTTTGAAACCTTCCTTTTTCCTGCTGTTAACCCTTATTTCTCAGTTCCACCCTTCCATAGATGTAGTCAGTATCTCGATTTTGGACACCCCCCCTCGGGCCCGTCTCGGCTGGGAGTCACAGATCTCCCCCCCCTTCAACCGTTATAGCAACTTCCCTCTTTTTAGACGTGTCGTTTCGGAAATTATGCTTCTTTTCTTTAAGTCCTACTCCCAACAGAATTACTTCCTCAACGCTTCGTTACGCGCATCAGGGCTGCTACGGAGTTTTTTTAGTCCGAATGTCGCGTCCCGATGTCCACTCCCTCTTCCCTCAATCAATTACCCCAATGAATTCCCCCTGCAAGCTTTTTTCTCTCCTGCCGTTCCTTTTTTATTCCATCCCGATAAGTAAGCTCCCGGCTTACGGGTGAAGTCCAAAACAGCTGACCCCGATTCACTCGATACTTCCAAAGTGCTTTGAAAGGCGTGGAAACCGGTTTATCCTTTTTCCTTTAAAGAGCCGTCTGCTAGGAGAACCCTTGCCCTTGGATTCATTCCCCCTTCCCTACTTAGAGGGCTGACCTTTCTCGGTTTTATGACGAACAAAAGTTCCTGGACCTACACGTGCAGCGAAAAACATCCCCTCTTTATGACCTTCCCGGGAGGAGTTTTTTCTTTTCCTTTTTCTACACCTTCCCCAGCCCCTCTTTCCCCCCACATATTGTAGAAGCGGGAGTCAATTTGAGTCTTCCCCGGTGATCGCCATCCGGTCAAGCCTTTTAACGATTTTTTTTCCCCCAGCTCTGAGGGAACGAAACCGCAATGCCCTAAGAATCATGAGAAGCGTATGCCCCCCCCTATAGGAGAATATCCAGGCTCAGGTTGGAAAAGGGGCGCCGGAAGCAAGGATGGAGCCCCGAGAGACTTTCTTGCCGGGCGTTTCCCCGCCAAACATAGAGCATTTTTTACGAGCGTGTCCCCCCCACCCGTACGATCTTCTCCGTAGAGCCGGAGAGCGATTCGTAAGATAAGGGTGTGGAAACGCAGGTTTGTCTCTGAAAGGAACCCCCCAACAGATTAAAACACCCTTCCCCTAGAAGAGAACAGCGACTATATTATGCCCTCCAGTAGAATCCTTTCACACAAGGTCCCAAGACTGAAGTGCTAGGCCATAACTTCAGCAAAGACCCCCCTGGAATTAGCCATGGCAGTCCCCGTCGATTGGGTTACACTTTCCCTGGAACATATGATCAGGCTTTCGAGGCTAATTTCTGAAGGAGCCCCCCCATAACCCTTTATCCCCTGACTCCTTCTTTCTAGTTTTACCAAAGGAGGGTCTTCCGACTCCTCCTCTGTTGTGTTGTCGTGAGATATGGCCCATACTCTCCCGGTCTATTCAGGAAGTCGCAAGCGAAAGCCCGCCTCCCGACAGCGCTAAAGCCAGGGGTTCGTCGAAGAGGGCTTTTATCGGACTAATAGAAATATGAAAATGTGTCTGAAAAAGGTTTTACAGCAGAAAGTGACGGCTTAGGCTGTCTCTCCTTTTCAACTTGATGACAGCAGAATTGGGAGCTACCCCCCCGGAAAGTGAGGTGAAACGTCCCGTGGGGGAAATCCCCATTAGAACTTCGATTACCTACCACCTACTCCCCCCATCTCTTGCCTGATAAGGTATTGCCGATGTTTATGAGTTCCTACTTTCCGAAACCCCCCACTACAATCACCCCAGTTTAATATTTCCCCTTCCTTACCCTTCAGCTAGGACCCGATATGAGACCGACATAAGAGACTTTGGACGACGACGCATTGTTATGCGAGACCCCCACACTGACCTTACCCCACACAACGATAGCGAGGCAAAACATCATCCTCCCCAGGGGGACCACTGCACATGATTTAGCTTTCTGAAGTCCCTCTGAGATTCTCGTTCATCTGCGTTTCCAGGCCTTTGCTGGAGTTGCTAAAGATCCCGGTTCTGCTTTGAGAGTTTCCGGTCAAGGAATGTTCTGTCCCCGTCGGCCTTGAATCCGCGCTCATATTTCTTGGTCCCCCCTCAGATTTACCCGCCAACGCCGCTTATTATTCTTCAGCTAGACTTCCCCTCTCCGGTCCTCTTTCTTTCTTTTTTCGACTAGTGCTTTTTTTTTCTTGCCCGCCCGCTGCGCATCCCCAGCTAGATCCTCCCTTTTAGAAGGCTGGTTAGAAATGTCCTTCATCTAAGTTTAGATTCTTGACAGTTCCGCTCTTCCACCTTCTTCACACTGTGAGACCCCCCAGCAGCTTGCCCGTTATAGGACACCTGCTCGATTTTGTGTCTCATTCGAAAGACCTCGCTTTCCGTCTGTCCCCACTGGCCGGAGCTTCTTCTTCCAAGGCCGCAAGAAGATGGATTGATGGCTTTCAGCCGAAGATGGATCGAACCTTATGGGTCATCGGTTAGCTTAAGGAAGACCCTCCTCCCCGAAAATAGTACTTGGCACATGAATAGTCTTCGTAAGTTTCGAGTTTGCTAGGATTAGCCCCCCACATATAAGTCTTGACGCCACCGACCCCAAATTGTAGAAGTTTTTCTCATAGTTTGAGTGAAACCATTGATCGATCTTTGTCCGTAACATTCCCCCCCCCTAAGAGAGAAGAGAAACTCTCCTTCCCTTTCTCAGAGGGGTGGAAAGACACTTCATGCCTTCCATTCCCCCAGCGGTTTTCCAGTGAGGGTTCAATCTTCGAGTTCCTGGCCATCTGCTTGACCCCTTGCATGCAGGCAGAAGCCATCCCCCTTCTACCCTAATAAGGTTGTTGTTGATTATTGCTTACGTAAATCCTTCATTGGTACGCTCCAAGCGATGTCAGAAACAGCTCCCCCTTCCTCGACCCTCTTTACCCTTGCCCCCCCCCTCCCCGCGCTTCAAATGGGGCCTTTCCTTTAAGTGGAGTAAAAAAGGCTACGGCAGCCCACCTCCTCGGTCCTTTTCCGTTTCATTCAACCCCTTCCCTCTTTTTGGAGGAAAAAGACTACCATTCGCAAACGAGTCTATCAAATCTTAAGTTGGTTCTGGGAGGCCACTATATTTCTGATGGTATTCACTTAGGCAAAACGCGTAAGGACTCTTGCTCCTCCTTTTATCGATTAAGCAGTTTTTTTGTAGTCCGTCAGTTCCGACTCACAATGAACCCTCCCCCCAGAGTGAGACTCCCATAAAATGGCAGAAATGAAATCACAATATAAATTTCTCCAAAAGTTAAGGGAGGCGCACCTCCAGTCGTTCCCGCTGCGCAGGCCGCTAGGTTTTTTACCGTCGCCCTGACTTATACACCCAAGATCATTTGGACTTTTACGAGACTTTGCCTGATGCTTCTACCGATGTAATGTTTTACGTTTACGAAAGCATTTTTCGCTTTTCTCCAAGAAACCCGGACGGGCGTAACTCCCTCCGAGTCGCGTCGGTCGGTTGCGGATTAGAAAACTTCTTCCCTTCTAGTTGACCCCCCAATGTGACAACCACATCAAGATGCCCAGGGAGTTCTCGCTAGTGATAAAGGCATTCTTGTCAACGCCAGCCGGGGGTACGATATTTGACTATATATTCCCCGAACCGTAGGACAAGAAATAGGCCGAACCCTCTAGTTGTAAGCCCAAAGAATTTATAGGCAGAAAGATATCCCACCGACTGAGCAGAGAGGGTCTAGTGAAATTTTTGTCCTGCTGTCAGTTGGTCGCTGGAAGGGTTCGCGGATCTTTTCAATTTGCGAGTGTTTTTGAGATCCAGAAGGTCCCCCTTATGTAGTTCCTTTAAGGGGTCTATCCGATATGGTCGTGGTCCCCCGAGGGGTGCCCTGAGGAGACCAACCCCGCTTACATACCCCACTTCTTTCTGAGTCAGCACTTAGTCGTAGTATATCCGTTTTTCCAGCCCCAGTCGAAAGCCTCACCATTAACGTCTTAAGTTTCGCGCCTGCAGCCGAACCCCCGTTGACGCATCCTATTTATGTCGTCAGGGAGCCTATCGGTCAAACTTTTTCAACATTCGGTGAGATGAAATCTCCACGTGCCCACCCAGATGGACGGAATTGCCGTCAATGTCTCCCAACATCGGAAGATCTATAATTAATTGTTTTGTTGAGAGAGATCTGCCAGACTTTTTTCTTCAGTTACGTCACCTTGACGGATAGCTCTGGGGAAATTCTTAGAATAAACTTATTACTATTTCCTACCTGGCCACGAGATGAAAGGACGGACCACCATTTGATCGTCCCCCTCCGTTAAAGTGATGATGAGGCCAGGATGCAGCTGATCCCTTCACTTCAGGTTTTAGGCCTTAGCACCCTTCGGTTCCTATCCGCGAGCGGTGTTCTTCTCTTCACTTTGGTGACGCGGTTTCTGGATGCTGAGTACACCGGTTCAAAAAAAAGGAGTTTCCATCGACATAACCTCTCTCTCCGGGAATCTGATCAGACCCACGACTGCCATTAAGGGCGAACAAAATAGCCACTAGGCCCTTTCCTGTCCCCATCCAATGCAAAACACCCAATAGGCTTTTGGCAGCCCCCAACATAACGTCGCCTGTTCTCTGCATGCTTTTTTTCGCTGTCCAAACTATCCTGGTTCTGTCCACCAAGAGTTCGGTATCCGGGCGACCCTTCAGGCCTTTTTTTTCGAGCGACACTACTTGGACCCGAGGCTTTGTAGCCAAAGCATCATGCACGTCGCTCTCTCGAATACTTCGTGATGTTTGTCTGAGTACATGTTTTTTTCTTGATTGTTGAGCATCAAAAAGATAGAGAGCCCTTCCTTCCCTTTAGATGTCCCGGCCCCCTTTTCTAAATGAAGAACGACATGGTCTTGCGGTCCTACGCGCCCACCTGTTTCACTCCTGTTCCGAACAGAGCTTTCCATTTCTTCCAGATCGATTGTGAGTAAAAAGACGGGACCTCCCCTCTGTGCTCTATAGACACTAGACCCTGGATCTCTAGTAAATGTAGTTCCTTTGGATTGGGCTTTTCGACCTTGACTAAGACATCTTTTTTCTGTAAGTTTCGAGAATGCCGGTCAGAAGACGCATCCATCATCCTCGGAGCCCCCGATCCAGTGTAAGTCGTTTGTTAGAGCTCAGCCAGAGACCCGGATTGCCACCTCCCGGATATTTCATATGATCCGTTTGCTGAAAATTTCGCCGATCGGTGGGACCCCAGTAAAATCGAGAGGCAGATTCTTAATACGCGCGACGACCTAACTACTACTTTCTTCTCTAGGTTCCCCGACCCGCGTTCCCCTCAGGCCCGGCTTCGGCGGCCCGCGAGGGCCCTCTGACTCTTGTCCATCTGATTGAGAACCCCGTCCATGCCGTTCTTCATTTCTCTCTCTGGTGTTACTTCGTGTTTCTCTTTGCCTCCGAAGCCGGTAGGTAAGCATGTATCCTCCAGTACATCGTGAGTCCCTCGAGGGATCTTTCCTCCCGAGCGACACCTTTTGGATATCCCCCCCATGCGTCCCGTTTCCAACACGGCTCGAGAAGGCTCTCTCCGGTAGGTCCGTCTTTCATTGACACAAATGTATCGGATTGGACGGCCCTTTTCTTCCCCCCGCAAACACGAGGAGAATGTCCCTGCCTCCGTTTGTTGTCCTCCCTCATGATGCTTCAGCCCGGGAAAACGCGCCCCCGATTGCCGGGCTTGGCTCCACTGGGAGGTGTGTCTTATACTGGCATTTTTCGGGCCAGATGCAGCCCTCCTGATATCCAGTCCCCTTTTCGACGACCTCTCCCGCCAATAGTCTTAGAAACTTTAAGTTCGAGAGCAAGTTCTGGCGGCGCTCCGCCCGATCTCCTAGTAAGTCTAACAACTCTCCACAAGCGTTCTAGTGAAATTCAATCTGCTGCCCACCTTCCTTTTTTTGACCACCGGCCTTTTCCCTCGCTTTGACGGAAAGAAGATCCCCTTCATTGGTTCCTTTCTGCGCCCCCCCTCGCGTTCCTCGGACAGCTCGGGACCGTCGATTCTCCACCCCACCCCACTCGTGCCCACCTCAATCCCCTATCCTTCTTAGTGCGCCGTTCCTTGAGGAGATTTTGTTCGTTCTACAAAGACAAATCTTCTGCGATTCCTGCAAGGCCGAATTGTTTATCGACCCGGCCGTTTTGTCTTAGGCGGTCTCCAGTTTTTAATTTTTCTTTTGACGAGACAATCCCCTCTCCCGCACGCGCTCTGGACCAGTGGTAGGATTGCAGGATTCCTGGTGGAATTTGCAGTTCTTTCTTGTTGTCCTCTGAGATTGGCAGGTGTTTTTTTCTCCCAGGATTCGCCTTTTTTTTTCGGTCGCCTCTCCCCGAAGTTTCCTTTTTTTATCGTTGGAAATATTTTTTACGCGGTTTTTCTTTTTTTCCTGCCCAGCAGGAATTCACCTCCCCCGCGAAGGAAACCCTCGTGGGTCCCCGAAGTCCCGTCGGACTACTCCCCACAACGAACAGCATTGCAGAGATCCCCCCCCCTTTTAGCCGGCACCGAAGCACGTCCGCCAGACGTCCGGATCCGACGGCCGGTCTTCTTCCGGTTCGGCCAGATGGTGATATGCGAAAGCAAAGGGAACCCTTCCCTTTTCGAAAGTTCCTTCCCCTTTTTAACCAGGAGCTCGTC
>Ga0179593_1415292_pt1 | contig 15242 bp, 14 predicted proteins | sample CZODoug2_1_08_16_FD_185931 | JGI IMG/M metagenome (GOLD analysis project Ga0179593, IMG submission 185931) | Vadose zone soil fungal communities from Angelo Coast Range Reserve, California, USA - CZODoug2_1_08_16fungal (PacBio error correction) | ecosystem: Environmental > Terrestrial > Soil >... | reverse complement strand
TTTTGTATCGTTGCCCCCGGGATCTTCAATTTTGACCGGAGCTGGTCCACGGGGAGGTTTTTGATCCGGTTGATCGCCAAGGCCTGGTCCTTGGCATCTGGGATGGGTTTGTGCCAGTGCCGACACCCTGCTTCTGACCCGCCCCTTGTTCCCTGACTTACATTTCAGAGGTTCCCGTTCACTTTTCTTCCTTTGTCCCGTTGCGGGGAACCTGATTGGCTTGGTTCTTTTTTATAAGTAGTGACTGCGGGTCCTCCCCCCCCGTCGAACGTCCACGGTGAGTCGCTATCTGGTTCACACTTTCTCTTCTGCCCTTCTGCATCCTTTCTTTTTTTCCCTTTCTCTTCCGGGCATGCATTTGTTCTCAACGCTTGGCGTGCGACCGAATAGAAGTTGTCAGATGGCGCATAGGTTTCTCCCCTTTTCAAGTGGCTTTGCGTTTTCTCCCATGGAAGGCCGATTTGCTTCATTGTTTTTTCTTTCTGTCGTCCCAGGCTTGTTTTTTTAACACGACGGGCCTTTCATGTCGTTTAGGAGATGGCTAGAGCATTATGTTAAGGAGGAGGGCCCCCGGTCCCGTAGCTTCATGCCTTGATATTTCCTCCACCCAACCCATTTTTGATGAATGTCAGAGGTGCCATGTGCTTGACGTTGAAGTCAGTGGTTCAGATCAGACCTTCCGGGATTCGTTCTCCGAGCTTTTTTCGAGCCTTTTCCTCTTCAGATTATGGACTGTTTTTCCTGACCTTTGCCCTGCGCGACCAGGTATACGTTTGATCATTGAGTTAAGAAGACCCCGGCGTTTGGCGGATCTCCATCGCCGCCCTCGCACTTTTTTTTTTTTCTTTTCCTTCCAGCGTGTCCCTCTTTAGATCTGCTGCAAGCCCGTGGATTTTCTGCATGTGTGTCTGTAAGAGTTAAAGATATGGGTTTGAAGGCGGGCGAGCCGGACTGGAAGTGTTTACCAGGGCTTGGGGCATTTTTTTCTGTCAGTAAGCCTTTCCTGTGTTTGATCCGCTACCCTTATGATACGCGCGAAAATGCAGTTTTTCCCCTCTGTTTTTTTGTGACAATCCGTCTAACACAAGGTTTTGAACCTCAAGAGTTCGCCTCGTTCTCTCTACTTTTTGGATCCCCTTTTTTTCCTTCCTTTGTGCCCCTCGTACTATCTTCATGAGCTTTTGCTAGTCGCGTCGCTCTGGACATGGGGACGCCGGTCCCCCCCCCCCCCCCCCCCCCCCCCCCCCTTGCGTCTGTTTTTGGACTTTCACCTTGTTTATTTTTGTGAGCTTTTTTCTCTTTTCCTTCTCTTTTCCGTTTTCTTTCGGTCTTTTGCAAACTTGACCCCCGTTTGGTTGCGCGGGCACTTTACCGACTTTCAAGCCGAACTGTAGAGTTGAGACCCGTTTTTTTGTACCTCGTGAATGCGCCTCTTCCTTCCTTCTTCTCGTCTTCACCCTCCTTTTCGCTTGACTGACTTACCCCCTTGCGGTGGAAACCTGCAGGGGGAGGATCGTGTTTTCTCCTTCTCCCCGGGCCCGTGACTGGCCGTCTCCAGTTTCACGCATTCCTTTTCTCGTCCCCCCTGGCGGCCCCCCTCTTTTTTCTGAGTTCTACGGGGCTCAAGCTTGCCACTGATGATCCACCGTAATGTTTGTTATATTACAAAGAGACCAGAACGTTCTGTCGTCGACCTCGCCGTGATTTCTCGGGAGGCGGGTGTTTGGGCCCCCAAGTCTTCCAATTCGTTCGCTCGTTCCAAACAGTTCGTTCGTTTCGCTCGCGTTTTTTTTCCCTTCTCTATTCCCTCTCATCCGTGTGTTTGTTTTCTACCTCGAAGCTCAGGTTTTCGCCTGCCACAATTTTATTTCTTGCGATTACGATTGTGGAAACTCCCTCCGACGAGCCTTCTTTCTCGGGCCCCCCCCCCCGGGTGGGCGCTTTAGTCGGATAGCACTCGCAGTGGGAAAACTTCTGCCTCCGCATGGTTTTCTCCGGTTCTTTTTTTCGACCCCCCCTCACTTCCGAGCGGCGCCCAGCTTGCCTTCATTTGAGGTTTTTTTTAGCGCATTTACCCCGCGTTCGGTCTGCCCGTTTCTCTCTAAGTTACAACCTTTCCCCCTGCCCCTGTTTTGCCCGATCTTGTTATTTCTGGGATGACCCCCTGAGCCTTGCGAGCTGGCGGGTAATCAGGCCCCTTGTATCTTCATTTTCCCCACTGATTCCGGAGCACCGGCTTCCGGAACCTGAGCGGGCGCGTGCTCGTGTCAACCGCTGAAGATGAGTGTCCCCGGCTCAGAATAGACCGCTCCCCACTCTTTTTTAGAGGCATGGTAATTGTTCCCCTTCGTTTTTCGATCCTAACTGACCTTCTTTCTTTTCTTCCATGTCAGTTCTGAGACGAGCTCGTTTGCAGCAACGGCGTCAGGGTCTTCCGTGAGCAGCTTTGTTTCCGATCCCACCGTTGGTTTTCTTCTCCGCTGCTCCTAATGGACCCCCTGGTTGCAGGGACTTGGATTCAAAGACGACAGATTCAGTCCTGAATACTCGTTCGCGGTATAAGACATTTTCTCGAACGCCACCTTCCTCCTTTCTTCAGCCTTCAGTTCTCACCCCAGAAGTACCCCCCGGCCCTTTCACCACGGCAGTCAAATTCTTTCATTTTTCACACTTTCCAAGATGACGCCCCCATGTCCATGCACTGACTTCACCTATTTCCTCTTCTCTCTCTTTAACCGTTTCACTTCAGATCCCTCCTTTCGGAGATCTTTTGACCTGCAAGTGTTTGGACCCCAGCCCACGATTTTCCGTGGCCCGTGACCCTTCTTGTTCAAATCCTATTCCCTTTCTGTTTTCTCTATGGGCGGGTTCAATGGAGGCCCCCCTTTCATGCGGGCCGGTTTTTCCCCCTGTTCGTTAATTTGGGACGCCGCTCGCACCGGGTTCACGAGTAGGTCCTCCTTCTCTTTTTCTAACTTTTGTGCTAACGGTCCGCTTCCCGTCCCCATTTTCTCTGTCTTTTTCGACGTGCCTTGCCAGGACGCTTTACGGTAAAACTAAGGGGGCGTCCAGAAACGATAAGCGCTTTTTGAAACTCCTAACTCCCCATTAGCCTCTTTTCCCTTCCTGGTTTCATTCACGCCCCCCTCATTTCTCGTCGCACCCCCCTCTTCACTCGCCTGGACAAATTATGCTCATCTTCCTTCCGCCAACGCTTCAATCGGGGGCCCCCCTCATCCGCAGCATAAGGGCGTGACAGTTCCTTTCTAGATATGCCAAAGCTTTGTTTCGTTAGGTTGCCCCCCCGTATGATATCGCCGATGTCCGTTGACCTGGTCTTTTCCGTATCCCCTCCAGCACCCGGATCAACGGCATTTCCCTTTTGCCGGGGATTTTTGGCACGATCCCACGGCTTCGGTCAGCTTCGCCGGGTTTTTTTTTGGTCACCCTCCCCCCCTCTTTGGCCCAAGGTCCCTTCTATTGTTTCTGCAGTCGCTGTTCCCCAGTGCCTCATCCCAAGTTCTTGTCCTCTCTCTTTTTGACTCCTAGACCTGACTTGTCAGACTGTACACTCACAACTCGCGGTGGATTGAGTTTCCTTCGCAGAGGCAGTGCTGTCCCCCCGTTCTTGTTCCTCCTTCCTCCCTTTGTTTGTGTAAGATAGAGCAGGTGCCTCTGTTTTTTTTTTCTCCGTCTACCTCTGTCCTGTCGTGCGTTGCTGCTCTGCTGTGTCGCGGCATACTATTCTCACGGGTTCTTGTCTCCCCCTCGGCTTCTTCATCTCTTTGTTCCCCTTTTGCCCGTCCTTTTCGCACTTTTTTTCTTTTTGTGGACAGTCCCCTGTACCCGTGCTCCCAGTTCGGGGGCCTTTGTGCCTACGTGTTTTGTGGATGTTGGTCCCCGCTCCTTTGGCCACTCTTACAGAATAATTGACTTTGACTTCGCTCTGTTTCGATTTTTGGCCTTCTGAGTCCAGGTGAGGTTTCCGGACTGTACTCGTTTGTGTCGGTGTTTTTGGACTCAGTATTTTTTTTCGGAACCTTCCTCCCCTCTGGACATCGTGCTCGATTCTATTTCCCCCTTCCCTTCCTCTGTGTTGCCCTCTAGTTTTTCGCCTCCCCATTTGCTAGGCCCGGCCTTAGGTTGTGACAAGGACTCTTCGCTTGTGCGGAATCTCCCCGCCTGTAGCCTTTTTCTTTTTTTGGTTGCTTACCCTTTGTCACCGTTGGCTGGGTGGCTTGCTGCCACCTGGTCCGGCGCCTTTGGTTGCTTTTTGGCTTGGTTCCCACTCCTTTTTGAGTGTTCTGACTCGTCCCTTTTCTTTGTGGAGTGAGGTGGTTGCTCCCTTCCACCAGCAGCTGGCGTTGCAGAGAGAAATGTTCGGCGTCCTTTTTTTTTTTCCCTGTGTTTTCAGGTCTTTTCTCGAAGTTCGAGAGTCCCCTGGTCTCGGGTTTATGCGAGTTCTACCACGGCGTTACACGAGACTCTGTTTGTTCACGTCAAGCCCTATGCCGTCCTGCGGTCTCAGGATCGGCTTGAGCGCTGTCTTTCTCTTTCTCACTTTGTTCCCGACCCCTTGTGGGCCACCCCCTTCGCCTGCTCCTCCCGTTGCTGACTGACATTTTTTCCATTGCGCCTCGGCTTTTTTTCCCTCTGTCGCCCCCGTCAACGATGAGCTCCTCTCCACTACGTGTTTGCTTTCCTTGACTCTATCCCTCGCCGCTAAAGGGTGTCCTTTCATTGCATTGTCCGGCTGGCCTTAAGCATGGTCTAACCTCCCTATTATTGTTTTTTTGGGAATGGCAGTTTCCCTGGCCGAGTGTTTCAACGGGTTTTTCCTTAGGTCTCGGCCGCTGCAGTCTTACGGAGTCCTTAGTTCTTTTGATACGGTGATCGCTCTTTGTTTTCACTCTCGCTGAGCGGGACTTTACCACCGGTGTAGTTTAGAAGGTCGACATTCCGCCCAACTGTTTTCAATTCAGAGTATTTCCTCCTCGTTTTTTTCGGCTCCTTCAACCCCCACTTTTTCCCCACCCGCGTGCCGTTGCGTTTCCTCCTTTTCATCTCCACTTCCCCCCTTGGGATAGCGGCACCCTCTTAGAAAGGGGACCTTTTTGAGACTTTGGATGTTTGATGACCCTGCTCTACTTTTATTCCTTTTTTTCCCCCGTTTGCTTCTTTCGGTTCTTGCTTGTCCTGTTGTTCCTTCTGTTTTCTGTACCTTTTACGCCCTGCAAGGTGTAAGCTTCCTTTTCTCCGGGAACTCTTTTTTTTTTCATTCCTCTGGGTTATTCCCGGCCTTCGCGGCCCATTCTCGCGTAGGACTTTTTGCTTTCCGAGCCCAGGCATCGTTTTTTCCAACACGCAGGGATCTCCTTTTGCTTTTCTCTTCTGTCCGTTCGTTTCGTTTTGGGTCCTGCTCCAGGACCGCCGCAGATCCCGCGTGAGTGGGAGGACCCCCCTGCCGTCATTCTTTTGCTCCGGGTCAATCGGTTTGCACCCCAGCGTCACTTTCCACGTGTTCCTTCCGCTTCGGATCTTACTGACGACCCTAGTGATGTAGGCGACCCGGAGAGATCTGAGGTATGCTTTGGGGTTTCCAACCCCCCTGGCTTCTTATCTATCCGTCCGTTCCCAAACCAACGGTGTGCGTTTTCTAATCTTCTCAGATTTATCGCATTAATTTGTTTGTTGTTGAGATCGCTACATCGCCATGGCAGCTTCGTCAACCGTGCACGAACTTTTGTTTCTTCGATCGGAGCGATCGCATTGTTTGCCACCTCTTACCTCCGTCTTCTGGTGTCGCTACATCAACGGTTTTGCTGAAGCGGACTCCTACACTCTCCGTCGGCACGTGTGTCCTTTCTTTCGTGGTGAATCCGGCTGAGAAATTCTAAACAAGACCTTCCTAGGGCCCGGCCCATTCCCCTGCCTGATTGCTTTTTCTTTTTCCCTGATGCCCGCTTTTGAGCGGAAACCGTAGCCGATCAGCAAACTGTCCTCGATTTCCTTCCTTTTTTGATGTCCACCTGGGATGCTGGTACCTTTTCCCGTCTCCTCGTTGTTCCCTGTGCACCGCTTTCCACCGAGGCTCCCCTGTTTCAGACCCGCCGTTGGCCCCGCGTTAGGGAGTTGCTTTCCACGCCATGACTGATGCTTTGCCTCCCTTTACCTACCTACCGGCCTCTCCGCCCTATTTTTTTCCGCTAGCTCAAGGACTTCTAAGTTTTTTGATTCATAAACGCATCAAGGTTTACCGGCGTCCAATGTGTCGGGCTTCCTCCAGAAGATGCCGCCCCCGCGTCAGGTCGCTTTTCGAGCCTTTTTTCCCCACGGCGTCGTTTGGAAATGATCACCCCTTTTTTCTAGCTACGTGCTACCCTTGTGTCTCCAACCTGGTTGCCGGAAGGATCCCACCTCACAGATTTTCACTTAAAGCTCGTCTTTTTCTAGTCTCTTTTCGGTGTTCCCTCCTCCGATACTTTTCGCTGCAGCTCCCGACTTGTACCCCAGTACATGGAAACATCTTTTAAGTAGACAGCACCACCGCAATTGAAGAGACATGAACTGATACCATGTAGCTGGCTCGGAATTTCGGGTCTTCCCCTTCTCTCCAGTCCTTCGATCTTTCGGGCCCGGGATCCCTCCCGTGGATTTCGCCCGTTTTCAATCCTTCGCACACTCTTTTTGCCTTATCGTCGCGTGTACTGTGGTCCACGTTTCGTGTAACCCTTCACGCTGCCCTCGTTCCCCCCGTTTTAGAATCCCAAGCCCCCCTCATCGTGGATGACTTCAGGGGTCTTTGATCCAAGAGTTGGGCTACTTTGCGGCCTCTTCCACCTTTAGACCAGTTTACTCGACATCCTTTCATTCCCCCTGAGTACGGGCGCCCGCACTACCCCCCCCCCATTCTCTCCTGTCGCTTCGACCTTTGCTTGCATTCTTCCGCAGAGTACTGTTAAGACTCCTTTGCGAATTATGGTCCCTCTGCTCCTCATTTTTGCCCCGCGTTGCTTCAGGTTGACGCCCAGCCCACGGGCAAGATGTCAACCTTTCCTTTCCTTCCCTTGCATTTTTTTTTCTTTTCCGCGAGACTCTGCGCAAGCGTTCCTGGCGACACCTATGCATGCGTGACTATAAGGCTGTAATTATAGTTGCGCCTAGAGTAGGCACCGAAGACAGGACGTAGGTGCAACGCTAGCTGCCCTCGATGCCGTTCGCTTTGTTCTTCTTTTGAATCCTCTTCCTGAACCCCCTATTGCCTGCGGTCCCGTCAGTGAATAATCCTCTGCTTGTGCCTGTTGTTCCAGCAGTAAAGGGTGGTTTTTTTTTGCTTTGTTTGGCGTGGCAAACTCCACCCCCTCCTACTTCCAAGTCTGCCCCCTGCCTGTTTGCCGACGTGAGCTTTCCATTTTTTCCCAGCCTGTCGTCTGGGCTTTTTGTGATCGCCGTGCCTCGAGCCCCTGATCTATCTCCGGTCTTGGCGCGCCTCGCTCGGGCTTAAGTAGGAGCGATGGCGGCTGAGAAGCCCGGACAACCTTCCGTTGTTGTTGTTTGAGAGATTTATTACTTGTTTCCGCTTCCGCAGGCGCTCCTCTCTCCCTTCTTTTCTCCCTTCTTTCGCTCTCACCGGTCTCGTTCACCCTAGATTCAAAGCTCTGTTTTCTTTGGGAGTCTGGTCCACTTTTGTTCTCCCATGCCCGATCGCCACTTTTTGGCCTGGCCCGGCGGGGTGCCCTTCCAACCCTTCGCCGCTGACCCGCTTCTTTCTTCCTGAATCAGTCCAGCGGGCCAGGCTCTTCATTTTGGTCCGTTTTTCTGGGTTCACGATCCGGGGTGTCTGGGTTTGGGTTTATCTCTTTTGGACCGTCTTTACTCCTCTCCTTTCTAACCGGACATCGTAGTCCCGCATTGGTGTTTTTTTCTTGTACTCTAGCAGCGTCTAAGATCTTATCCTTCCCCCCCCTAATACACCCTTATTCTTTTTCTCTCCTTTTTGCCGGGTCTCGGTGTTTTTTTCCTTTCGTTCGTGATCCAGAAGTTACTTTTTCCTTGCTTTCTTTAATATTTTGAATATTGCATTTTTGGGAGTGTTTTGCCTGTCATTCTTTGCATGCATGGTGTTGAGTCGACCCATTCTGGAGGGTTCTGTCCCTGACGGGCTGGCTTTGCTTTTTTTGGTCCCTGCTATGCGTCGATCTTTTCTTGCTCCCCTTTTGGACGTCTGATGGTGGATAATTTCATTGTCGCTTAGGACTCTGGATTGGGGCGTGTTGAGTGCCGCACGTTACCCTCCTCCTGGTTCCCCGCCTTCAAGCCTTGACCGGAGGCTTGTACTCCATTATGGCTTGAGCGTCCCCGGCTCTTTTTTTCTTCTTTTTTTTCCCTCCGGGGCCTTTTTCTTTGAACCCCAGAGTCTCGTGTTTTTTCTCCGGATCCTACAGACGCGCATCGGGCTTATGATCCCGGACCCCGTGACAGCTTCACGTAAGCGTGCCATCCTCAATTTCCGCCCCGCTACAGGTTGCATTCACCACCGCATCGCGCGGCTGCCCTTTATTTTTTTTTTTTTTTTTTTTTTTTTTTTTGCGTACAGCGTAACTCTGTTGGTTGTGATGCGGCTCTTACTGGCCCGGTTTCCCCCGGTTTCTTTGGGGGTTTTTCTTTGGACTCGTTCGTTCAGCTTTTCCTTTGTCTATTGGCGTTCCGCTCCCTGTATATCACGCTCTAATATTGCCGCCGTGCACTTGCAATCCTGGTTCGGCGTTCCCTCCCTGCCCACCATGTGTTCCTTCATTCTCCCTCCCTTTTCAGTCTTCACCCTTTTGATATTTCCATTTTTTCGCCCTATCGCTCTCACGATTTTTGTTTCTAGTTGCGTCCGCCCGCGATTACCTGACGCCAAGGACCTGCTTCTTTTTCTTGTAGTTATTGACCCTCTTCATCCTTTGAGCATGTCGTTCCCACGATGGGTAGCGGGGTAGATGGTCTCTTTCTTTTTGGCCTCATGTAATGGCGGTGTTACTTCGTTCAAGCCTTCTCTCCACGGTCTCCCTTTTTTTTTCCTCCGGGAAAATCGTGGCTTTCGCTGGTTTATCAAATTCGTGTCAGCGTTCACCCGTGCCTCTGACGGTCCTTTCTCGACTCCTCTTTTTGTCCCCGACGTTTTGGATTCCTCGCCGTTCTTCTTACGGTTCTTCGCTTTCGCCGACAGCACGTTTGCAGATCCGTCTTTGATAGGAAAACTGGCTTCCCTCCTCTTGTTTCTTCACCGTTTACTCCCACCGTGAGCCCACCCACTTCAGTCAACGTTTCCCCTTTCGATTTATTCTGACTTAAGAGACCCGACCGTTTTTCGTTGACTCCCCTTATCCTTCTCTGCATTTTTCGGGTTGCTGCCCACACGGTTTTTTTTGCATCAGCTAGACCGAACCTGGCGTTTTCTCTTCAGTTCCGCCTGCTTGATGTCTCTCTCTTTACTCATCTCCGTTGTTTGTTTTTTTGATTCTTATCTTACATCGACCTGCTTCAGTATCTGAAAACGATTACGTATTCGATCGGAGCTTTCCTTGATGTGGCCGTGTTGCCCAAACTCCCCGCCCAGGGTATTCTTGTCGCTACAAAGGTATTCCGAGTGACGGTTCTGAATTACAACTTAAAGTGGTCCCGTTTGACTAGTTGGTTGGATCATTCTTGAGTTCCGGTTAGACCAAGCTCCGAGGCTGCCAGTTACTCATCACTGGATTCTTTTCGTCCTTTGGAGCGCCTTTGCCTTCACCGAGGCGCGAACGGGCGCGATTCCTCCCTGGTGTTCCACGCTTTCTGGATTCTTTCGGATCCTTTTCTTCCTGCCGAGCTTTGTATTGTGAAATGCGGCGGGCTACCTTGAGCCATACACAAATATTCCCCCTGGTCAGCCTTTTCTTCTTTTCTGCGGTTTCGTCCGCGTTCCCTCCCCATGCAGTAGGATTTGGCCTTACAGTAAGATCTACCGGACGCTACCATCTGGACGAGGGATTATCAATCCAGTAGCCGTCTCCCTTTCATATCCCCCGAAATAAAGCCTTCCCCTTTTTTTTCCCAATTGTCTCTTTTTGTTTCTGCGGCTACGTTGTCGGTCCTTAGTCCGGGTCCTGATGTCTGCGCACTTTTTTTACGACCCCGTGGTTTTTTGGCGTCTGTTTTGTCGACTCTGTCCCTTTTTAAACCCAAACATGTTGCAGGGACGGTTCTAGCCCGCTCAAAAGGATTTTCCATCTCCGTCTCGTATTCGTCTTCGTATCCTCCCTTTCCGCTCCGCACAGTCTCCTATATTAACCCTCCTTCAGACCTCAAAACTTTGAAAAAAGTCAGTACCCCCGTTCCAGGTCCGCCATTCTTACCCTTTCCCCTACTTGCCAGCCTTTCTGGGAACCCTTTAGTTCTGCATCTAGAGGGTGCACCCAGCATTTCAAGAGTATTCGATTCTTGACCGCATCTAGGACCCGGACTTTTCTTTATCATTCCTTGAGCACGACCCTTTAGTTTTTTTGCTTTTTGCCCGTCGGTCAAGTCCTCTTCCCACCGGACGGTAGACTTTCCATAGGTTCGGGGAACGGCATCACGGTCAGGTGAGCTTGCCCCATATTGTTTTGTAACGCCCCTTTGGTCGCTCGAAAAATTTCCTGGTCCCTTTTCCTTTCGCCTCGTTCCTCACAGGCCTGAGATACCGGTGCCTCCCGCTGCCTCACATTTCCCTGCGCCTGAATGTTGCCCAGGACGATTCACGGCCCTTTTTTTTTTTGGAAACCCTCCTTTATTTGGACGCCCCTCCAATCCTCATCCTTCTTTCTCCCCGGGGTGCATTTCCTTTCCCAGCAGTGAAAGGCTTCCCCTCTTGAAAGTTTTCAACCGAGGACGCTTCCGCAATTTTGCGCATGCTTTGGTTTTGTGCAAACTTCAAGGTTTCATGCCCTGGCCTTTCGGTGTCCTTTTTTCCTTCTGGCCTGAGTAGGTGCCACCATGAATCCTTTGTTGTATTTTTTGCACCGATATCGTACTCTCGTTTGTGAGGCCGTTGCAGGCCTACTTCTTACCCACCCCGTATCGTTCCCCGTTACTGCAATCTGGACAATACATCGGGAATGGTGCCTGACTTCCTTCTTCCTCCCCATTCTGCTCCCGGCTCAGGTTGGTCGTGCTGTTCCCCCCCCCTAGTTGGCCCTTTTTTTCCCTGGTGGTCACTGTAAAGCTCGTGGCACTCCAGCCGACTTGGTGACGACGCGTGGGCATCCTTCCCGGACCTATCGCCCGGTCCTCCTGCGCTTTCAAACCTTTGTTTTCATCTTCTCTATGCTTGCCTCTTCCTTTTTAGCGTTTAATATTTTTCCCTCTTCCGTTGTTTTTGTTGATGATATTTCCTTCTGGTTTTTTGCTCCTCCTCCTCGCGCGTCTGCGCCTACATGCTATAGATAAGTCTCTTTCTTGCGAACCAAGTCTGCCCTGATTCCTTTGACGGTGGACGCTCTTTCTTTCCGCCAGTTCGGTTTGCGTTGTTCTTCCAGTTTTTTTTCTCCGACACCACCCCTGCGACGATGTTTCCCCTCCCTGTTATTATCGCTCACGCGTGCCAGTCCAGCGTCTTGCTCCGGTCCGTTTCGTCTTTTTCACCGAACCGTTGTTCGTTTCGCGTTCTTCCAGTTTTTCCTTTTGCTGCGTTTTTCCTGTTTCCTGCTCTTCCCATTTGATTCTGACCCCCTATGATGTGTGACCCTACGTCTCGCTTCTATTTTTGCCTTTAGTTGCCCAGGCTTAAGTTTGCAATTGCCGGCGGTGCCCTGACTTTTTGATCTCTGAAGCTCCGGTGCTCAGTTTTTCCCTCTTTCTTGCCCTTTCTCTTTTTTTCTTTGCGGGCTGTGGCCGTTTTGTATTCCATTTGTCCGTGCCGTTTTTTTTATTGTTTTTTTTAGTCCCACCAACCTGCAGTTGACTGATTTGTTAGTGACCCGTCTGACGGGGCTGCCGTTTTGCCGGTTCCGGGCCATTTCGACGTTTGCATGGTCTCGAATTGAGAATGTTTGACCGGCTTTGTTCGAGGCGGCGGACCGTAGTTCCTTGTCTTGAGTCCTCGGGCGATTTGACCCTGGATCTTCTTGTGACCCCGTTGTCTCCAGATGTCCCAAGTTCTTCCCCGCAATCGTCGCTCACGCCCCCTTGAGCTGTGCTGTTTTTTGCGCTCCCGTTTCCCGTGAGGTTTGTCCGCGTGTCTCCCCCTTGCCCCGCTTTTTCTATGACTGTCCCTTCTGTTTAGACCCCGCGAGCATTCAGCGACTCCAGGTCTCGGGGTTTGTCCAGGAGGTTTCCCGTCTTCAGCCCGGGCGCCATCGAGGGCCCCTTAACCCCGTTTTCTTCACATCGCCTATTTGGATTGCCTCCTAGCATCTTTAAAGATGGAAAGGTTTTCAGTTCATGCAGGGGCCTTTGTACAGTAAGAGTAAACCCTATGGCATTTGTTCCGCGGTTTCTGGCGTGGTTGTTTCTTTGTCCGTTCCATGTCTTTTTATTTTCTCTGTTTGGTTTTATCGGAGAAGCTGCAGAGCTTGATTTTGTTTTATGTCGATGGCTTTGATAGCTGCGCATTGGCATTGATGTTCTTTTTTCCTTGGACCGCCCCCTTGGTTTCGTGCCGGTTTTCCCATTTTCTTCACAGTTTTTCTTCCTTTTTTTCGACTCCCACGTTCGTCCAAACGGTATCTCCGCCGAGCCGTGTGTTTTTAACTTAACGGTCACTCGCCTTGATCCTTTCGTCCTTCTTTCCGCCCCTCCCCCCCCTATACTTTTTACAGGGCCCTGGATGAGGTCGTCGTTGAAATGAGAGGTCTAATTCACTGGTGCCTCTTCCCCTTTGGCGTTCTTTTTTGCTTCTTTTTTTTTGGCCCCACTCTTTTTTTTTGTCCCACGCCCTTTGCTCAATTTTACTTGAAAGGTTTTTTTTGCGCCGGAAATCTGTTTTTTTCGGATAGGGTTATCCCTTCCTTCGTGCCCCGCTTTCCCCACCATGTCCCCGCCTTAGGCTGCTTACATCCCCGAGCGGTGGACCACGCAGTTTGATGATCCTTTTTATCACCAGAAGGTAGATCGCTGAGTTGAAAGCTTCATCGTTTTTTTGAAAACTGGAGGAATCGTCCTTTGGTTCCCCGGGGCTCCCTCGGAGCCACCCCCTCGGACCTCCCCCCCTTTGACCACATGGAGTGCGGATCTCCGCCTTTCCTCTGCCGCCTTGTGTATGCGCCAAGGAGCGTGAGTTCGGCTTGTTTATGTGGGAAACCAGGGCGTCGCCCATTCCTCTTTTTTGAAGAAACTTTTCGGGCGTTTGCGTCTCATGACTTCTATTCTTCTCTTTTAATTTGTTTTTTTTAGAGATAACATAGAAATGTTTCAGGATGAGGAACCGCCGCAACGGGTTTTCTTTTCGCTCGGCTTGAAGTCTTCTTGTTGGCCATTCCCCCTAAGACAGAGCTTTTCTTGTCGGTATATACACGGTTCGCGTTGACTTTCTCTATCCTCGCTCCCTGGGTCCCAAGTGGACTTCCGTCAGTGGTGTCTCTTTTTCTTCCGGTGAGGACCTTTTTTGTCCTCTGATTCATTTCAAAGCGGATCAGGTTGTCCTGGAGTCTCGGACATGCAATGATGCGCTTTAGTTCTGATCTAGGAGAAAACCCAGGTGCGCGCTCATCCCCTCTTTGCTCGGGTTCATGAGGATCAACTCTTTTCTTTTATTTTTTCACTCGTGTTTCCCTAAGCCGGGATTCACCTTCTTCCCCCCCAACGATTTCTGGCCCGCCGATCGTGAACCTTGTTTTTTTTTTGGTGCGCCCGGTCCCCGCCATGCAGATTGATTCCCCCCCCCCCGGGACCTGGCCATCATCTCCCGCGCTTCGTTTACGCGATTTACCATTTTTTTACAGGGTTCGCGCGAACTTTTAGATAATACCCCCGACCAGCAGGTAAGTCGTCAATTTCAGTCTCGTTGGACGAAGCGATTCCAGCGGAGTAGGGGGTGAGTAAATGATTGCTTTTTTTTTGGAAAGATCTTTTTTAGCATAAGCGGAAACTTAGGTAGTTTTTTTTTTCCAACCCCCCCGTTGATGACGGGATTGCACTCCGACCCTTCTTTTCCTTTCCTGCCCCCTCCGCTCGTTCTCCTTTTGCTGTCCGGTGACTTGTCTAATTTTGGCAGATTTTCCGTTGAAGCACAAAAGGAAAATGGGAAAAACGGCCGTCACCCCCTCGACCCTTTCTTTTTTTCCCCACATCTCCCACGCTACCGGCCAGCCTATGCCAAGGCAACTTGATTTTTAGCTTTTCACGTTTTTACTTAGGGAAGTCCCTTATTCGATCTTTCTTCCATGATCGATTCCTTCCGGATTCCTCCCGGTGGGGTCTTGTGGAACATCCGTAGCAATTCCGGTAGCTTCGCGGGACGGGGTTTTTGTGGCAAAAAATCTAGCGCCCTCGTTCCTTTTCGCTCCCATCTGCTTGATCAACCCGTCGTTTGAGCGCACCACCAGAGTCTTCGGTATTTAGTCGTTCAAGGTGCACCCGAGACCAGGTCATGTAAATCGACAGTCCTGAGCTTCCCTTGCAGCCTGCCCAGACGCTCACATTTCTCCTGCGCTTCCGCCCCTCGCTTTTTGCCCGGTCCCTTTTCCCCCCGGCAGGCTCATTTAAGACCCCTACGCGTCTTTCGGACGACATCCCCATGACTAGGCGTCATTAAAGGGTCAGCCATCCATTGGGCAATTAGCCCCTCGCCAAGGAGCCATCCTGTTTTTCCTCTGCCTGGTCTTGTTTCTTTTTCTCTCCCAGCCTGGTCGGGCAAACCTCATGATGCCGCTTTTTATGAATAAGGGATCTGCTCGAGATGGCCCGAAGCGATTCCGGGAGGTGTTTCTCCTCCTCCTCTGTCAGTTCTGCCGGGTGTAGTTCCTTCTCCCGCCCCAGCTGTTCCTACAAAGTATTTTCCAATACATCGGGACTGGCCGTGGCGCTTTCAAGTCTTGTATTTCGTTGTCCTTTTTGGTCGGGGGCCCCCATCACATCTGGCCCCAAGGCCCCCTTCCTTTTTTCCTCTCCTTCCATGTAGCCCCCCCTTAAATCTCCCCCCCCTGGCAGGCTCTTTTTTTTTTCCTTCAGCTAACTAGTAAGTAATGCAGTCCAACGCGCGCGAGTTAGAGCTAAGTGAAGTTGACCCGGCATTCGGA
>Ga0179593_1394573_pt1 | contig 15243 bp, 15 predicted proteins | sample CZODoug2_1_08_16_FD_185931 | JGI IMG/M metagenome (GOLD analysis project Ga0179593, IMG submission 185931) | Vadose zone soil fungal communities from Angelo Coast Range Reserve, California, USA - CZODoug2_1_08_16fungal (PacBio error correction) | ecosystem: Environmental > Terrestrial > Soil >... | reverse complement strand
ACGCGTAGTCGGCTTTTACCCTTTTGGAGAGCGGAAGAGTCTTAGCGTCCCTCCTTCTCTCGAGTGACGCTTCGTTTGACCTTTGTTCCGCTACCTTCATTCCCCTTTCTCGATGCATCTAAACCCCCTCCTCTATTCACTCTATTAGCCAACCCCGGTCGGCACTAAATGTAGGCTCTGAGCCCTTTTTCCCTCATGACTACGATGTTCAATTAGACCCTTTTTCCCGTTAAGGCTACACCGTGATACCATACTATCCCATCCTCGCGGATTCTTTTTTTTTTTTTTTTTTACACCTTTTTTCTCCGCCTTGCCGGTGCTCTTTTCGCAGTTTAGACCCCTGCCGGACCCTTTCCGTGCGCCTCTTCCCTCTCCTTTTCCGGATTATGGATCACCGTGTCGTTTAGAAAAATCTTCTCCCTTACACTATCCCTTCACTGGCGCCCCCCTTTCCTCGTCGAGCCGCCGCTACGCCCTTTCCCTCTTTCGTTTTTTTCTGGCGACCATGGACATTGCAAAGATGGTCTCCCACCGGCTTTTTTAATTCTCTCCTTCTCAGAGAGGGCCTGCAGATAACTCCCCCCCCCCCAGATCTTGCGTAATTCTCCCCGATGCGATGTCTGAACACCTCTACGACCCTTTACATATGCCCCCCCCTCGCTCTGATCCTTACCCGGACGCAGGCGAGAATTCACTACCCATGTGGCTTTTCCCCAATTCTTTTTAACCCTTTTCCGAGAAAGAGTGATAGCATTGTCTTTCCCCCCTTTTTCCTCCCCTTGCTAAAAAACAAAGGGTTTTGCACACCAAAATCGCGGCCAAACTTCGTTTCGGCGGACCCCTCCCAACTTCTCTGGTCGTTTTTTTCCCTACTTTCCAGGGCTTTTCAGCGTACTCGTCGGTGCAGCCTCCCTTTCTCCGCCCTTGCACTTTGTATGATTTACTTACGCCTCCTGTTGATGGCGACTTTTTCTTTCTTCTCCAGGGCACTATCCGTTGCGATAGCAAGTTCCTTTTATGGTGATGCCGTCTTTTCAGTCTCTTAGCGCGGGCCACGAAACCATCCCTCCCCCCTTCCTTCTTCCCTATCGCACGCTCGTTTTTTGAAATCTTCAGCTTATTCGAATGTGCCCCCCCTCTCAATTATAGCAAGCCCGTTGGATCTCTTCCCCGAAAAAATCCCCCTACCCCGTTTTTTTTTTGGTGGCCCTCCCTCTCTTTTTCCCTTACTGAATCCGACGGTTGCCTTCGTTCAAGGTCGTATCGCGAAAATTCCCCCTCTGAAATTTTTGAGCCATTGGACTGAACTCCTGGGTTCGGTTCCCCTTCTTTTGCACTCCAATGTTGCCGCGCTTTCCTTTCTACAGATCCGGCAGCGTGGAGACTCCGGACCGCAGCCGAGCCTACCTCCCTGCTTTACCCAACAAGCAAAGGTTACCCACAGATCCTTCCCCTTTACTTATGATGACTAGGCCGCGTGTCCGCATTTTTCTTCCTGCTCTATGGATCGAACTTCCCTTCCTATCAAACATGCGCCCCAACAATTTCTTCCCCCTGTCTTCCCTTTCGTCCTTATGATCTAGCGCGCCGCCGTGGAATCCTGAGTTCATTCCTCCAAAACACTCCCCTCGGTTCTCCTTCCTTTCTTTCTTATAAGGTTTCCTTTTGATTCGAGTTTTGAGCGCGTTCGGAAAGGGCCCTCCGGAGCATATCATCATTTCTCCAGCCCACTAGAGCCCCGAGACGCCCCCCTCAGTTTTTCGTCTGGAATGGCCTTTTCCTATGGATTTTTCTCTTGGGGGGGATAGCGATTTTGCCTCTTTCTTTCCCTTTCATGGTTCCACTATTCGCCTGATACCTCGGCTGGACGTCGATCCTCTGTCCAGTCCCCCTCACAACAAAGCTAGCCGTCATTGGAACAGCTTCCTTCGGCTCTTTTTGCGTCGGAAACGTGCTGGCTCTCCTGAACCCGCCCTTACGATCTCATTCTTCACCCGCCTCTTTGTCCCTGACAACCCCATCCGATGGTCACCGGTACTCTCTCCCAAGAATAAGTACCTCAGGACATCCCTCCATCCCCCCAACAGAACTTATCAACTGCCGCCGCAAGTCTTGACACCTCCACCCCAACAAACGCGCATCTCAGACACAACTCCTCTCAACAACCATACTCCCCACAACTTTGAATTCCCGCCGTCATCCCCGTTCAAATCCTCCAAGATGGTTCGCTCCCGCCCGCGAACGACCGGACCTCCCCCCCAATGAATAGGCAAGAAGTTTTTCAGCGTCAGACCGAACCCCCCCCCGCCGTTAGTTTTGCCCTTTTTCCAGGAGATGTTTGCTTCCTCCTCCCCGCTGGCAAATCGGCCCTGGCGGTGAAAGACAATTCGCGAGTCGTGAAGGCGCCGTCCCCCTCCTGAGCTAGGGGTAATCTACCCTCAGTTTTTTTTTTGAGTCTCTGAGTTTCTTTGCTTTCCAAGCTGACGAGCGGATGTTCCCCTCCTCCTTTTTTACTGAACGGAATCGGGCGCCTTTAGGGGCGCATCGGCCTGGGCCGTGCCGGGGTCACTGGCTTGACGGATGTTTTTCTAGCTGACGTTGGCCCCTTCCTCCCCCTTCCCCCGTCGTGGGGTTTCCGGTCTTGCAAAGAGGCTTTTTTTTTTTTGCCCTGAAGCGGGGGGTGATTCCTTTTCCTGCCTGGGATTGATATTTCAACAGTTTTTGTGGGAAGTTGGTGGTTTCTCTTTGCTTTTTTTTTATATGGCCCGTTTGGGTTTTTTCTTTGGCTCGTGCACTTCGCGGGCAGCTCCTGTTCGGTTATTTGGTTTTCCTTTCTTTTTTCCGTTTTTTTTCGATTTTGATGTAGTCGACGCCATCGAGATTGCTTTTACCGAACAGACTATACGGCTTGAGAACCCTTGTTGTAGGGGTCCCTCAAGCTTTTACCTTTGATCTGCCACTTCGCGGCTTTCCTCCCCCGTCCTGGATGATCGGACGATTTTGAGTTCTTTAACAGCTCTGCCTTGATTCCCCCTTTGTTCTTTTTAGGTGATAGAAGCTTATTGACCAGCTTTTCTCCCTTGCTGCGAATATTTTTCCCTAGGATGCAAAGATTGTCCCCTTTTTCGTCCTTATTTCCTTTTGATCCGAACTCCTCCCCCTGTTTAAGGTCGCCCATCTGCTGACCCTTCTTTGGCGTAACCCCGTGTCTTTCCCTCCCCTTTAATGTTGGTGGCCATCCGGCCCGTCTCTCGTACATCCAACCACGGCCCTCTCCTAATACCGTTACTTGCGCTCATTTTTTTTTCGCAACATCGGCTTTCCAGGCGTCCTCTCTCGTTTCCCGCTCTACCGCGGAGTTTCTTTTTTGGGGCTCACTTTGGTTTGAGCAATTTGTTTCTTCTGCCTTGACTTGAGATTTTTGTTGCTTGATCTTTCCATCCCTAATGCGGACCACGCGGGTCTCCTTTTTCTGAATATGAATTATTTTTCGTTTTTTTTGGCTTTTGGTTTGTGGCGCGCCGCTGTGGGTCATAATGCTCGGTATTCATAGTCCCCTTCCTTTCAGTCGCGCCCCCGAAGCCTTTCGCGCGCTTGGAAAACCACATTTCGTTGATCACCGAAGTGACACCGACTCTGTTTAGGGTCCAGACTGCTTGGTCCTTTCTCAAGATGATTATTATTCGCAGGTCTGACCTCCCTTTTTACTTTTTTCGACCATCGGTCGGCCTGAGTAAGGGCGATCGCCCGGGGGCCGCCCTCTCCCGGTTTCTTTATTTCTTTTCCTCCTTGAAAAAGCGACGGCCTTTTTTCTCTCTGCGATGAGTTGGTGCCCCTACGAATGAGCTAAGGGGCCGGCTTCTTTTTTCGACCCTGACACCCGGATTGTCTTTCAGGGGATTGGCAACCGGACCTCCTCCTCCCTGTAGTTTCTCTCGGCCCCGTCCCCCTCCCCATTACGAGTTCTATCAAGTATTTTCGCGATCGCCGGTCGATGAGGACTTCCCAAACGGTGACCATAGCTCCCTCGGATCTCCTCTCGCTCCCCCCCCCCAATAAACAAGGCAACTGGCTCTTTTCAGTTTTTGCGGCTTTGTCAGAGCTTGTCTCCCCGGTTTGAAGCCAGTGCGGAGGTTTCATATGTGTCCTCCCTATCCTTTGTTCTGTAATTACCGAAGGTTTGGCCTCCTCGGTGTTGTCTATTCCCCCTTTTGTTTGGAGGGCGCATTTCTGGAGGACCCTTTTTTCATCACCCCTTTTTTATTGACCTTGGCCGCCTTTTAAGGGAGCCCTGTTTATTCTCTCGGTTCTTCCTTCGAGTGAACGTCATAAGTTCATATATTACCCTTTCTCTTTGAGGAATGCCACTACTCTTGGCCTTTAACGTCATCTTTCTTCTCGGCCAAATGCCGGCTTTGGATTGAATTTCGGCCGGAGGCCCCCCCTTTTTTAATTCGATTTGACGAACACTACCCCCCCACCCCCCACTCGGCAAGTTTTTTTTCCTTCCTCTCACTGAAGGTGGCAGTACCCTCCTTTTCCGTTCCCATGCGACCTTTTTGGTGAAACCCCCCAATACGTGCCGGCGATGGTTGCCATCGTTCTCCTCTTCTTTTCTTTCATTCGACCGGTGCATGCTTATCCTCCAAGGTCCCCTTCTCCTGCGACGCCGTCTTCTTCTTCCATTTTGAAGTGGAGACTTTTTCTCTTGTTAGACTCCCGTCCATTCGCAAATTTTCCACGATCATGATTCGCCTTGCTATTCCTCTCCCTTATGTTGCCTCCCGGTGCTGAGTTTCTTCTTTCTTAGTATTGAGTTTATTCTTTTCCTTCATTCTCCTCTCGACGGTAGTGGGAAAATGGTTTCGACCCCTATCTCAAGCGCCTCCTCTCGCGGAGCACCCCCCATTTGGTTTAGCCCACTTTTCTTACTGCCGAACCCTGCCGTCGTACCTTCCTAGTTCAAATCCCCCCCGTGTTGTTTGTGGAAGTCTCTACTCTCCGTTCCCTTCCCCACTTTCCTTTTTCTCCTGCTAGTCGTAGCCGCGATATTCGATTTAGAGCTCTACCCTTCTTTTCCGTCTACCGTCTCCCTTTAGAATGCCAGATACTTATCTCTCTCCTTTCCCTCCCCCCAATAGAGTAAGAGACGGTCGGCCCCCTGTAGGATCCTCTCTCCTCTGAAACATTCGATTAAACTTGCGCCCCTCACCGTTCCTTCACCGGTCTCCACTTAAACTTCCTCCTCCTTCTTCTTCCTGGTTCGCCTTGAGGATGCTTTAAGAGCGCCGCCCGGTCTAATTGACTACCCTTTCTTTTCCTCCTATGGACAACATCAGCCTTCTTAAGGTTCCCCACGTGCAGGTCCCCCTAGGTCCTCCCTTTTTTCCACCGATTCTTACTTGACACCCCTGGTCTAGTTGTCGCTCTTCTTGCGTCGCCTTGCCGCTCACTGTTTTCTTGGGCGTCTCCCCCCCCTCTCCTGTTGACCCCAAAGATTTGTCGCATTACCTCCCGATTCTCTTCTTTAGCCGATATTTCCTCTTTCCTTTCCTCTCCCGCTTCGATGGTTGCTCCACTCCCCGCGGAAATTGCCGATGCACGTCCTCGACGATGCTCCTCCTCCCCTTCCCATCAGTGACGCGATAAAGGCCGTCCGGCGAAATTTCCAAAAATGACGACTGACCCAGTTTGCTCTCCTCTTTTTACCCTCTTGTAACTCACTTGTTGCCGCCCCCCTTTCTCCCCCCCTTTTCGACCACCCTTGCCCAAATTCGTGTCGCGGACGAAACCCTTCTCTGTCGCACCCCATTTGTGAACGCCCTTTTTTTCCATGGGTCCCTTCCCCTCTGAAGGCTCTTCCTGCCCCGCCCTCCCGGTATCGGTTGCAGCGTTTCTCTTCTTCTTGCAGCACTTTCCCCTTTAGCTTCTCCAGTGTTGAGCTATCGCCCGTTTCTCTCTCGTCCCCTCAGTCTTGAGATAGAATTGCTCTGTCTTCCCTATTCCCCTTCTACCGGTCTCTTCCTTCCTCCCCTTGGCCGAACACCTTCCCCACTTCCCTCGTTGAAGAGGTCTCTCGCATCAGGCAGTTTCCGCTTCCTCTCCTCTTCCTTGCACAAACTCATCGCCTATACACCCCTGACTTAGTCCTCTTTTCTCCCTTTCCTCCACCTCTCCGAGGTTCTCTTTCCCCCGCAGTATCGCCCTCCTCCATCCTCCACGTGGTAGTTTGCAGGATTCACTGTTTCTCTAAAGAAAAGAAAGACGATCATCTTTCCCCCAAAAGGCTTCATGGCGCCATCCCTCCTGTCCCTGTGACCACTTTTTTTTTCACGAAAATTTCGTGTCCGTCCCGTCTCTCTCTGCTGTTTAGAACGACATTGTCCCCTTTAGGTGCCCCCCTCTTTCCTCTCCCCCCTCCTCCCTCCCTCTTCGCGCACCCCCCTTTAACCCATGGACCCACAGAGAGTGGCCATCCCCTTCCTTCCAGAAACTGGCCGTTTTTCCTCGGAGCCTCTTCTCTGATTTCCCCCCGATCTCCCGGCAACCCAACCATTCCCCCACCCTTTTTTGTTCCAACCCATCGAACCCTCCCCTTTCCTCTTCATACCATGCGACCGCCGTGTTTCCCAATGCGGCGGGAGGCAGCCCCCCCCCCGACGGCGAGTTCCCTTTCATCTTTCCTTTCAGGTTACAGTGGTTTGACTCGTTCTCTGGGGCCGGAAGTGAACACGGCAGGCATATTCCTTCTTGTCCCGGCCAATCCCCCCCATTTTCGAAACCCTCTCCGAAGAGGTCGGGCATCTTTCCGTCATTTTTTCCTTCTGGCGGCTGGCGATCTGTTTGGATTCTTCCTTTTGTCTTTCCCGCATCCCAAATCTTCGCATGCCGGATCACCCATTCATATCGAGAGACCCTCCGGCCAGGCAACCAAAAACGCTATAGTCATCTTCTCCGTTACGCGTCAGCGGCGTACCCTCTTCCGCCTTTTCGAGTCCGTGCCGTTTAGCCCCGACGCGATCAGTTGACAACCCGTTTTCTTTTTGAACTCAATCTCCCCTCTCGCATTTCGATCAGCATGCTCCCCTCCCTCGTGCCAGAACAAGCCCACCAGAACATAACGCCGCAACTCCGCCTCAAGTCCCCTCCACGGCACACACCCAACCCTGGAGTCATCTCCCTCCCCCAACCCTCCGCCGCAAACCCCAAACAACCCCACCCCCAACCCATGGTGCAGATCCGTCCTCCGAGCCGGAATCCCTTCCCCACCCCCCCCCCTAGGCTCGCAACGTCCCTCCCCCGCCCCTCACACCCGACGCCGGCGAGGATTGGAACGCCCGTCAATCCTTCGACCCATCCTCCCTGTTTTAAAAAGTACGGCCCGGCCGCCGGCCCCGCCCCTTCCTTCCCTTTTACTCGGCCCGAGAGGTAACCCAAATTTCTCGATGGACCGTCCTCCCCTAATTTTCCTTCTTCCCTTTTAATCCTAAATCCGTTTGTTTTCTCTTGCTTCGTTTTCGGCGTCCGTCACGTGAATCTTGGATGGAGCCCTCGGGCCGATTCCTCTCTTTTCTCGAGTTACCTAACGCAAGGGCCGTTCCTTTTTTGAAGGATGGCGGTTATGTTTTTTTGGGGTCGCGCTTTTTGTTTTAATAAGTCGACGGCGTCGGGGCTTTCAGCGTCCTTTCACGCTTTTCTTGGAGAGCAAGAGGGGGTTTGATTTTCCCCGGGTTTCTTTGCGTATTTCCACCCTTTCTTTTGTTTTGGGGAATGTATTGGGGATGATGAGTTATTTTTGCGGGGTATGATTTTTTGCTTGGGTCAGGTCGGTTTTTTTCTTCGTCCAGTGAGGCGTTTCTTTTTTTTTTCGCTGATGTTTTCTTCATTAGACCTCTGGTTCCCCGATCCGTGTGACCCCATCGAGCTGGCTCCCGTTCTCCATTTCTATACGTTTGACTGAAATGATGCTATATTAGGTCCCCGAGTCCGTTCCTGCCCCCTCGGAAAGCGCGACCCTCCTCCCCTTCCTCGTTTTCGGAAGAGGCGAGGATTCGAATAATGTGTTATTATTTTGTGGTTGTCTTCTTAGTTACCCCCGCCAGAGGTCTTCCGCTGTGATTCATGTCGTTCTGATGTGGCCATGACGGCTTTTCCGCGCGCACCATTTCAGGCTCTCCAAAAGATCCTCACAGTGACGCCCTATATCTCATCCAGCTACTTTTGGCTCCTTTCTTGCGCAAAGTGTTCTTACTAATTAGGATATGCTCGGTGAGTTCCCCACAGGAAAGTCTGCTATCCCTCCTTTTTCCCCCCCCCCCCCCCCCACAGGACCCTTATACTACCCCCCCCTCGCCTTGTTTTTCGATCCCCTTTGTGTTTGGCTCCGCATTCATCGGTTCCACCCCCGTCTTCCTCTCCTGACATATTTGAGCAGAGTTTTTACGGGATTTCTATTTTTGGCCTCCCTTTGGGTGGGCGAATGGTCGTAGGCCTTCCCCTCTATCTTTTCGAATCCTCTGCGGCATGTTGCTGGTCCATCCTCATGCGGACACTCTCGAATTTTTTTTTCCCTTCATCAGATTGGCCTATCGCGTGATGGTTTTGATGTCTCGAATCTACTTCTTACTCTCTGATTCGGTAGTCATAGGTGAAAATCTCCGTGCCGTCGCGAAGACTCGTAAGCCTGGCCGGACCACCTCATTTTCGTTACCCTCCCGAACGTACGTTTCCCTCACAGACCTGGCGAAGGACCTTTCTGTCTCGATGATCTTTGGTTTTTCTTGATAACCTTGTCTGTCCTTAAAAGTACTTTTCGTATCGCTCCTTCTATAGTTTGTTTCCTCCACTCGTTTTTTCCTTCCCTGGGACCAATGGCTTTTAGGTGCGTGTTCAGTCCTCTTATTTGGTCCTCCACATCATTTTGGAAGACTTTCCCCCCCCCTGCGAGTTGACCCACTCCGTCCCCCCCTTTCCAAGGCTGATTTGATGGGCCTTTGCTTTTTGACCCATTTCTCCGGGATCCTGTTCTTCTTTTCCCATCACAATCACCCCATTTAACTATTACCCCAGAAGATCGCCCCCTCTCTCCCTTTCCGATGAGCCTCACACTGTATAGCCCCCCCTCTTAGGCCCGAATTTCGCGACCTTTTTAAATACCAGGGCGCACTTTTAGAATTCTTTTCTAGTCCTCTCCCTGCTCGGTGAGGCCTGTTTGGTTTTAGGTCTTCCCTCTGGTTTCGACCTTTCTCTTTTCTGCTCCAGAACATAAGTTGGGCCTTGTGGTTTTTCCTCCTGATGTGGTCTTTTCTTCCCCTGGGCGTTGTGGAGGACTTCAACTAGCCGCACTTGCCCTGGCCGTGGGAACTTTCGTCTGGCCTGGGCCTTTCGCGCGGTTCTGCGTCCCCTTTCCTTTCCTGGCGAGGACATTGAATGGGAGTGCATCTCCCTTCCCTCGTAGAGGTGAATGGCCCTCCCCTCGAGCGGGAGCTAAGTCCCCCCATTTGTCTATATCGTTTCAGTTTGCGCCGGTCTCTCCTTTTCTTCGCCTTCCGAAATATTCCCCTGATTGCCTCTCAAATCCCCAGAAGTTGCCCCCCTTTTCTTCATCGGCTCGATCGTCCAAGGGTGTTTTCCGTCAAGCCTTGGTGACGTTTTCTTTGAGAAAGTGAGGTGATAACCATTACGTCGGATTGTTTGGGTATTCCCCCCCTTTTCCTGGAAAGTCCTTTTCTCCCTTGAGCCCCTGGTAGCAGCTTGAGCGCTCCCCTTGCAGTTTACCAGTTCGAATCACTGCGGCGGAGTTAATTTTCCGTTCGAATTTTTTGAGCAGGTTAGCCATTAACTTTACAATTTTTCCTCAAATGGGTTTATAAGGTTTCAGCAGTTTCCATTCCCTTAACGGGGACACGTCTCTTCTCACGATTGCGAGGGATATATTTCCATCGTCTTCTCACCCTCTTCCCTCTCCTCTTCCCATCTTCACGGCCTGGTGACCCCCCCCTTTTTCCGCCGTTGCGATGATACGCCCCTCCCACGGACTAGGCTCCGGCCAGTAGACCGCCAATACCCGCCTCCCCTCCTGGGTAGCTGCACACAAATGTGGTCGAAGCTCGAAAGGCCTCGCTCCTGGATGGCTAGACAGGAGTCGAACCTGGCGCCACAGTTGTGGGCTTTTGATGGACTTCCCTTTGGCGTATTCTCTTTTTCTTTTCCCTCATCCCCCTTTTTTTGTTGTATCTATATAATGTCCTTCTGGCCCAGTCTCGGTGGTCCTCCCCCTTCGAGTATACGGATTTATCTTTCTTCTCTTTTCGCGCTTTCCCCTGTTTTCCCAGCGAGCGTTAGAGAATGCTCCGATCCGGCACATCGCTCACGCCAACTCGGCACGAAAAACTCAGGTTCACCTTACCTGTATGGAGCAAGGCCTTTTGCGTCCCTCCCGTCATAACTTCGACCAAATTTTTCCCCCTTCCTTTCTCCCTTATCCCCTACTATCCACTAATCAGAGCTTCATTCCTTTAAGAGGAGGTTTGGCTCCCTGGCGCGCCGCGTCTACCCTTGACGACCTGCCGGTATGAGGATGGAAATTTACCTCAATTCTTTTCGTTCAACCTTCCCCCTTCTTCCCCAAGGAGCCACGATCGCTTTTCACATGACAGTTCTCCTATTCCTCAGGACCTTGCCGTAGGTGTTTTGTTGGCTATCACCATAGCAGAACACTCTGGCCTCCCTTTCCGACCATATTCTGAGTTAACGTCTCCCCCCCCCCTCTCCTGTCAGTGACTTTAGCTACTGCAAGATGGTGTGACTTTCTCCCCCCTTGATGAGTTTTTTTTCTTACTCCTCGAGCAATTTCCTCTTCTTCCCCCTTTTACGCGTTTTTTTCGAAATTCAATAATCTTCCTTCCAGAGTGTCCCCTTGCCCCCCTTCTCCTTCCCAGTTTGCGTTGAAAGAGTATTTGACCGCTGTTTCCCCCTTGACCTGCTTGCAGAACACACACTGCTAGTACAACCAATCTCGGCACCAACCGTTCGTCTTCCTGTCACCATTTTTTTCAAAAGTTTTCCGAAACCGCCAGTTCCTCCCCTCTCCTTCTTTTCCCAAAGCCGCACGAGCTTCCCCCCAGTTGCTCCTTTGTATTGATGAAGAGAATCGTCCTCATAGGTCGATGGCTCCTTTTTTCTGCTTCCATCGCACGGGCGATTTGTTTTTTCCGGCCTAAACGAGGATTTGTCTGATTCAATTTCTTTCCGTCCCTTTTTTCTCCGATTCCGTGTGCCCCAGCAAAGTTAAATCCCGCCGTTTTCCCGAGCCGAATCGTTACGCTCGTAGTTGCCCCATTTTCCAGATTCCCGCACTTCTCCCACCTCATAGCCTTTAGCACAGTTGAGTGACCTCTTGATCTCTGGTCCGAAATCCCCCTCATCTTTCTCCGCAGCGACTCCTTGACGCATCCGACCTATTTTCGTGCGACGGCTCAGGCTATTTTTATTACCCAACCTCTCTCTCATGGCGCCCGCCCAATTGACCGTTTTTGCCTGCATGTCCCTTGCCCCCCCTTCGTTGTCTGCACAACTTCTGTTCGCCGTTAGAGATTTTCGTTCGGCTGCGTCTTCGCTGGGTTCGACCAGACGCCCTCCTTATCCCGCACGCTTCTTCAACAAACCTCCTTGTTAACACAGCGGCGTTAGAGCCTCATGCAGAACTTCGCTCGCGTTGCTCTTGCTTCCTCGTTGGAGCACTCTTTTTCTAAGGCCCCGTCCTATCCAAACCGCCCAAAAAAAGTTTTCCCAAACCCTTTCCAATCTTCCGTTTTTCCTTCTTCTCCCTCTCTCCCTCCTCTTGGACCCGGCTTAGATTTCCACCCCCTCTGGGCGCGCCCAGGCGTCCGGTATTATGAGTTTTTCCGTTGGGATTCGCTAGCGCCTGGTCCTTCACTTGCACCTGCCGATCTCTTTCCTTCATGTCGGAAGAACAGAGCCCCCTTGACGTCGAAGGTTCTCTGACCTTATGCAGGCTCTGCGGGTCTTTCGCTCTGGTTGTAATGCGACATTTCCTTCTTAGTGACTTCCCCGAATTTCTGATACCCCAGTCGCCTCCCTTTTTCTCCACCTTTCAGACGCAAAACCACCCTTCTCCCCTTCTTCGGTACCTTAGACTCTTCCGAGCGTGCCTCTTCTTAACCAGCGGAGCTTCACGGATTTTTTGGACCCCTCTTCTCTATCGGATTCAGTTTTAGCCACCTTTCATTTTCGCGGGGGGGTCTAGTACTCTATCGATGGTCGTCCCCCGTCATACCCTTTCTCTCCCCTCCCGCCTCTCCACTCCTCCCTCCCCCCCACCGCAAATCCCTTCCATGCCGCCGCACCTTGACCGTACCCCCCCGAAAAAACCCACACTTTTTCTCAGAGACCTAACCAACGCCCGACAGAGAAACCCTCCACCCCACCTTGTGAAGTTTTATCCCCTCCCTCCAGCCCTCCCCCTGACCCCCCCGCAGCTGCCGCCGACTTGCCGACGGTGTCCCCAGAAAATACAGAAGGAGAAGAGGCCGACGTAATCTCGGACCCCTCTCCAAGAAGTGACCCCCCTCTTCCCTGGTATGACGATCAGTACGAGCCTATTTCTTCCAATCCTTCCCGCTGGCGGTCCAATATATTCTTGTTAAGTCGCCCTTACCACGCATATCTCCTTCCCCCTCCTCCCTAAGGGTGGTGTGTTTCTTCGAATTTGATGTAAATCTCCTCACTGCTCGCGGAGATTGGATGGAGAAGAACGATTTTCTCTTTTAAGGCATTTTCTCGTCCGCGGTTGCAGTCTCTGCCCGGGATTCTCCTGTTTTGTGCCTAGCTTGAACCTAGTACCCACCGTATTTTCAGTTTTTTTTCGTCTCAGGGTTTTCTTTCCAGAGGGGAGGCTTTTCGACCGCGGTTTTATTCTTCCGGTTTCTGCTTCAGGATGACTTCAGAAAAATTCGTTTGTTTTTCCTTTCTTGGCGTGGTTTTTTTTTTTTTTGGGCTTTCCATTTTTTGTGTTTTTGGTTTTTCTTTTTTTCAGTGAGCTTCATTTCTGCGGGATTTGCGTGGTTTTTTCTCCTTTCATCTGATTACTACTTTCCTCTTGATAGCATAATTTCCAGACTCCTCTCTTTGTTCTCACGCTGTATTGTTCGACTGTCATCCGTATACGATTGGACCTTTGACCAGCTCTTCAATCCTCCCCCTCTTTTCCCCTCCTCGTTCCGTGCCTTGAATTTAGGCGCGTCCACGCCATGACGTTCTAGCTTGGTGTTTGTGTTGGCGGTTTAGTGTGATCGTACCGCCAGTATGAAGTCCTTCAGTCCTCCGACTCTATGGCCATGCGGCGTCTACGTCGCGCCCCATGTAGCTCGTCCCCCCCCATATCCCAGCGCCTATAGCCTTTCCCAAGCTGCGCCCTACCGCTTCGTAACCATTAAGTGACCTCTTGCCGTGAGTATCGGCGTCGCGCTAGTCGATCCAAGGCCCCTTATCATGAATCCCGTTTTAATTTTTTCTCTGACCCTTGCTGTTTTGTCCCCTCTCTTTTTCTTTTTTTCCCGTGCGTGCCGGATTCAATCGGATCCGCGTAGTATTTCTCTTTTTTGTACACTTTTTTTGGGTCGCAATGTTATCGGGATGCATTTTTCTTACGAAGCTGGAGTGTCCATTTCCTCAGGCGGACAACGCTTAGTACTTTTCAAGTCGCTTTCCTCCTTCTTGAGAATGTTTGGGGTTTCCTTGTTGAGTACTTTGGTTACTTCTTCTTTCGGTCCTCTTCCATTTGCAGGCGCCGTTCCTCGAAAGCCGTCCGTCCTGGCCGTTTCCAGCCCACTATTTCTTTTCTCCCTGCCGTTTGACTCCATGCTTGGGTTGCTGGAGGCCCTCTGCATTTGGGGAGGGACACGATGATTGATGTGGTGGTCGTTTTCGTAGTACGCCCCCCTTCTGTAGCGACACCCTTTCTGCGTCAGGCGACGATTGGCTGGGTTCCTCCATTCTCCGGTTTGGATTTCGGCGCGGTGATTAAATCGGATCCTAAGTATTGTGATAGCAGTCTCCTTTATTGTTCTCCCCTTCGCGAGGCGAGGAAGGCGTTCCTTCTCACCCTCACGAAGCTTTTTGAGCTCGGCCTCTTCCCCTCCCTTGATTTCTGGCCTTGCGGCGTCGTCAACTGCCTCGATCTGGAGCGGATGGGCATCACACTTAACCTTTTCCCCGAGTTCAGACGCGTCCTCTCTTTCCGGTTCCGATTGAGCCATTTCCCCCGATTCGAGTGACGATTCTGACTGCAGTTGCGCTGAAATCACCCCCAAGGCGTCCCCCCCCTTTGCGCCCTCGGGCGGCTTTTTCAGGCTCTTTTTGCCCTCCCTGGCGGAGGGCTTCCTTCAATCCTCTGGTTGGGCCCGCCTTAAGGTGTTCTTTTAATCAAGGACATCTTTTAATTGTTTTTGTCTTCCCCCTTTTTGTGGTTGAGGTCTCTGTGTTTCTCCCCTGTTCCGTTCGTGCCCCGGTTCCTTGGAAGGGGGTAAGTTCTCCCTGGTCGGGCTCGCTTCATGGTTGCGTTTTTGAATTCTTCTCTTCACGTTATACTGCCATTTTTCTTTCTTTTCCTCCGTAACCATCGCAGAGGGAGTCTCCCCAATCTTCTTATACTTCAATGCCCCTGGATAGGAGGCTTGATTCTTGAATTTCGGAAGCACGCGCCTTTTTGCCTTTATTTGTTTCCAAGAACCCCCCCTACACTCGGCCCTGCTCCAACCTCCCCGGCTTATCGGTCCTTTTTTTTTTTGCTCCCAGTCTCAAGATCGGTGACGGGTCCATATTTGGCACGGCACCTGTTTCACCAAAGTCTTCTTGATTATTTCACCAGGGATTCCCGGAAGTTCGTCACGTAATTCCAGGGTTCTCTCTTTGAGCGCCCTCAAGGCGGCGACCGGTCAGCAAGTTCGGCGGAGTCCGTGGAATTCAGTGTCGTTTTTCCCTTACGGTCAAAATTTGTCGCCTTGACTATCCTTCTTTTTCCTTTCGGTTGGGTTTTCTTTCCTCCTCACAGTTAGGTGATGACTTGCTCTTCGCTGAGGTGATTGGGGCTTTTCCGTTAGGCCTTTTCCTTCTTCTGCCCCTTCGCTCCTTTTATTGTAAAAACTGGTCGTTTAGTTCCTGCTCGAATAGTCTCAGCTCCGACTCTGCCTTCGTCGCCCCCCTTGGAGGACGGTTCGAAGT
>Ga0179593_1479265_pt1 | contig 15244 bp, 15 predicted proteins | sample CZODoug2_1_08_16_FD_185931 | JGI IMG/M metagenome (GOLD analysis project Ga0179593, IMG submission 185931) | Vadose zone soil fungal communities from Angelo Coast Range Reserve, California, USA - CZODoug2_1_08_16fungal (PacBio error correction) | ecosystem: Environmental > Terrestrial > Soil >... | reverse complement strand
CCTTTTTTTGACTGCCACAATGACTTTAAGGCCCTGAATGACCATTTCCCGATTAAAATGCTCTTTGATCCACTTTTTTCCGCCCTGTTGATAATAGGTCATTATCCCCTTTACCTCCCCCCCCGAAGGGAGTTCAGGCTAGCCTTGTTAAACTATCCCAACCTCACTTCCCTGATTCTTTGGCAAATTCTGCTTTAGCATGTCACCCTACACTATGTTCGTTCTCTTTTTTTTCCCACCTAGATTACTCTTCTGTTGTTCAGATACATAGGACGTTACGAAACAGATGACTGCCCCCTTTTCCCCAGCCCGACCTCTTGACACCTTCGTTCTGATTTCCTTCTTTAATGAGCGTACGCTTTTCTTTATCTTCTTACGAGTAGAGCTACAGATTCACCTCTTCTCTCTTTTGCAACACTTTCGTTTGCTTCTGAGAGCACAGTTCTATTACGGTTTCCCTGATTTCACTTCCCTCCTGGACCCACAAGCCCCACACAAGACCCGATCCAGTTGCCCCACTCCCACCTGGCCCCGCCTCTTCCTCTTTAAGTAGCGTCCTCCTAGTCAACGTTCCTCTCAAGACATTATAGCCTCTTTCTCCCTTCCACGTCTCTTATAACCTCCTTTGGTTTTCTTTTAACGCGTGTTTTTCTTCATACGTCCCTCCTGTTTACTGTTCTGAAACCCCCCCTTTCGGTTTCATGGTGTTCATATGTTCCTACTCTTACTGGACACCTGAGCAACCTCTTTTTCCCCACCCTATCAAAAATCCCTCCTTCTAGGTTTTTCGTCTCCCCCGCACCCCTTACATTTCCGCACTCCTCCCATTGATCGAAGGGTTTATTCTTCTCGCATCCGCTCTCGCACCACCATCTTACGGCGGTCATTACGGCCGTTCAATCCTTGTCTCCATCCGCTTTGACTTTTCCCCCTATAGTACTCCCTTTTAGCAATTCTAGCGAAACTACGTTCTACTTTCCTCTGTACACCCTTATTCCCTCTGCTACCAATACCCCTCGACAGTGTCACCTTTTTCCTGCCCCTTTCTTCTGTTCTCGATCCCCCCTCTTCCCATCCCTCCAAAGGGTATATAACACTCAGATGTCCCTAAGTACAGACCCCCCCTTGCCCCCCCCTCCCATTTTCCCAGATTATTCTTTCTCTCACCCCTGTATAACGGAGAGGATTTATTCTCTTACTGGAGACGCCCATTCTTACAGTGCTCCCGATCCATCTTGTTTTCCTGCACACACGTTCATTCCTTATTGCTTTACTGATCAGCACTGTTCCCTAGTCAGCGGTTGCAATAAATTAGTATTTATCTGGTCACCCGGAACCCTGAAGTTGAAAAACTCTTCAACTAGTGATCCGCGCTTGTGATGGACCCTATTAAGACTTACATAATTACCTGACAGGTTCACCTCAGTAAACCGTACCGAGTGTCTTAACAATTCCTTTCCTCCCGGGAGCTCGGAGACGATTCCCAAGCCGAACACCGTCTCTCTTTCATCCAATGGCAAACAGCATCTCCCTCCCGAGATGTGTACTTCTCTTGCCGCTTTTCCTGTACCCCCTGTTTTCCACCCCAAGTAGGACGCTTCCTCACAGCACGTCAGGATTCGTATATGACTCGAACATTATTTTTGACAACTGATCGACACCACAAGGGGAAAAAGATCAGTCCGAAAGGTCTATCCATCACCCCTGTTCGATTCATCACTTCATAACGTCTCTCACCCTCTCCCCGATTTGTTTTTATCAATGCTTCAGAGTTACCACCCATAAGTATCCCCGGTGTATCGGCGCCCGCCGCATTTCTCCCACGACACCCACCCCTTCGCTATTAAGTCGAAAGGGTCCGATTGGTCCCCCACCTGATGTATACAGTTCCAGACCGCCCTTACCGCATTCCACCATTCTCGCACTTGACTCGCCATTCTTTCAAAAAGTACCTTGTAGCGGATTTAATCGGGACCACATTCGGCCACTCTTTTGCAGCCACGAAAGGACTTTGTTCTCGGTTTTCCCAGTATACCTGCCCGACCCTCTCACAGTCGCATCCACTCCCCTCGCTTATTCCTCCACCCTTTAAAAAGGCCCCCCCACTCCCAGCGTGTCTCTCCCCTCCTCGTGGGGGTCCCCCCATCTATGGAAGTGAGGTGTCTTGCCGTGCCCCTATCTTCGTGAATACTTCCCAATTTGGTTCCACGATGCACCCCTTGCTAGTTTAGCCTTTTCAAACCAGGGCAGCGGAAAGACACTCCAATCCTGCCCCCTCGTGCCTCCTCCCCCTTGAATGATCTAATGCGCACAGTCGGCACACTGAAGTGGGGAGGGACTTTCCTCCCGCGCTCTTCCCCTTCAGCAGGGCAAAACGTCCATCCTTTCCCCCCGCTTATTTCGTATTGTTCTCAGTTTGATGCGCTCAGCTATTTTTTAGCGGGTCCAACCTCTCTTCTTCCCTTTTCGCTCCCTTGATATGCAAACCCGCTTTCTCTTCGCCGGTGGTCCCCCACTTCTCGCCCTCGAGCCTTTTGTCGTCCAAGCTCTATACATCCCACCCCGAATGACGACTCCTGACTTTCTTTGCACAAGAAAAGTTCTCTGGTCGATCGTTGCCATTATTTAACCACCGAGCTGGTCCTCACAGCTCGGAGCCTTGGTTCCCTCTCTTACTCCTTTCCAGGAGCCCCCTGGCTGATCTTTAACCACAAGATTTTACCGCCGCGGTGTCCGCCCCCCTTCCTCGTGAGAACATTCTCGCTTTCTCACTCGTTCCTCTTTGTGTAATAACCTCATTTTTTCTCTTACCCTACCGTGTTTTTCGTCTGATTCCTGATGTTGTAGTCCCCGCCCCCCTTTAGATTGTCGGCTGACGGCATCAAAAGTTGTTTCGAATGGTGACCTCTTGGATCCTTTCTGATTGTGAAGCTTTCGTGCTCCTAGAACAGCTCCAAGCTTCAGTGAAATCCTGCCTCTTCTTCCCAATTGCCGGGCTGACGATGTACGCATATCCCCGCCAAAAGGTTCTTTGCCGACCGTTGGCGTCCGATGGATGGGTTCTATTCCTGGTCGGCCGCATACCCCTCCCTTCGAGCCCAGTCGCGCCTTTTCCTCTGAAGCATGACGGTGTTTTCACTTCGAAACTTCCCCCATGTCATTAACGAGGGCCCCCTCACCCCATGATCTAAAATTTTCTCATCTTGTGATATGAAATTGCAGTGGACGGTTCTCCCGTAGTACTTTCCCTAACCCCTTCCCAAGTGAGTTCATTGCCTTATTCTTTCGTATGGTCCTTTCCCCTTATTGACGGAGTCTAGCCAGTATTTTGTTGCCAATCCGGTTCTGAGACCCCAGTTTTTATTTGTTGAGGATAATATCAGTTTGAAAGGTGATGTCGCAGTTGCAAAATGTCTGTGTCCTATAACCCCCAGTGCAGTATTTTTTCAGGACATACCTTTTCCCTTGTTCCCCCCCTCGGTAGCTTCACCCCAGTTCACAGGCTTGATCTTTTTCACCGCACGCAGAGGACTACTTTTACGGGTAGTGCCCTCTTCGATCGGTCCCTGTACCTTTTCCCCCCTTCCAAGTTCGAAACAATGTCATCGGCTGCACGACGGTTAGCTGGTCCGGCTTTTTCCCTCTTTCTCCTAGTTCCCGCCTTCTTGCCCGTCCCCATACATGATGCGCGTATCGGTCCGCTCTCGTTGGCGTGTGCGCTTTCTTCTCTTTTAGATCAGCATTCGTCCCAGGTCTCTCGTAGTCTTGCCTCTTAGCTGGGGTTGGGTTTTTGTCCCGTTTGCTCCGCAGATCCCGGGGCTAATAGGGTGGGTTAGTTCTGCCCTCCATTGAATTGACCCTCTGGTGAGCACGGCGTCGTTCATAAATTGTTCATGGAATAACTTTTTCTTTTCGCGCACGAGTCCGGCCACCTGATATTTCTTTTTGTCCATTTCATAGTTTTCTTGCCAACTTCCTTGCAGCTTATACACTTGTCCCGTCGCTTGACTGAGTGGGAGCCCTTCTACTTCCACCCACTTTTTCCCCCAGTGCCCAATCTTTGTTCAGTTTTTTCTTTCATGCTCCATTTATGTTCTCTGGTGGGTTGAATGGCAGGCGATTTCGGGTCACTTGGAATTGTTTTTCCCCCTCGCTCACCGGGTCCCTTTTAGAGGCCGGGGTCCCCCCATTACTCTTCAGCTGGTGGAACTCGGGAACTTCTTTTTACCCCCCCCCCTGTTCGTCGGAATAGTTCATTCAAACTAGGTAACTCAGTTTGGCCATACTCTTTATCCCCCCCCCCCCCCCTTGCCTTGTTCTGCATTTGATGTACGACACTATTCGTCCACCTCCGTGCCTCAGCATATTTCTTCTGTGATCGTTGACCCCTCCCCAGGCACTGATTGATGGCTTTTCAGAAACCCGTTCATTATTTTCCTCTATTGGAAGGTCAGGTCCCCTTCTCCGGTTTCCCCCCCCACGGATAAGTCATGCTCGACCGTCGAACCCTGGCGCCTCTTCAATCTTTCTTCCTTTGTGACCCTGGGTGATACTACTTTTTTTTTGAGACCCCGAGTTTGTCAATTTTGGTGCGCTCCCTTTGCTATTAGGACTAATCCGCGTTCTGAGACGACCCTTACAACATGCTAGTTAGGTTCTAAAATGCTTGGAATCGTATGAGGGCCCCCCCGCCCATCGGTTACGAGTTTCGCCGCTCGTTATCGGCTGCTGACAGTAAAGCTTGAGCCTTTCCCCCCCGATCTGCGATCGCCTTGGTGATTTCCAACACGAGATCCCCTACCCGTCTTCGCCACTCCGGCTCATTTCCATTTGGTTCTGCCACGCGCCAGTAGGCCGTTATGCTTTTGCTTTCCATGATTACTGATAACGTTGCTTTTTTTTTGCAATTATTCTTCACCTCCTCACCCCCATCACTGTTTTTACGACTCTCACTCCCCGGACTATGTGAGCCTCCTTAATCAAAATTTCACAACCCCCCTTCTCTTACCAGACGGTGAATGTTTTCAGCCCTCTTCTCCAGTCCCTGTTATATCCATTCTTATAGGGTCCTTCCCTTCGGGTTCCCCTTTTAGTTTTCCTTTTATTGTCCGTTTCGTTCGTCTAGCTTGGTGTTCCACATGCATTCGGAACTCCTCCGACCCCTTTGGCTAATCTACCATCTGTTCACTTGCTATCTGAGTGAGTCGATGTTACCCCTGTGCTACCCCACCTTTTTTTTCTTTATCCGCCGAACCAGTCTTGTACTCGTAGCGCCTTCCGGAATGACGGCTCTTGGATGTTGATTCTCTTGTTATCGCCCGGTGTATTCTCATTGACCGTTCTTCTTCCCAAGACGTCATATCGGTTTGGAATAGAAACCTTCCCCTTCTTTCAGGGCGTCGCCCCGGTCCATCTGATACCGTGCCCAACAAATTCGGGTACACTCTCGCCATTTGAAAGGAGGTGTCTGGTCCCATTTCCCTATTTTTAACTAGCGGACCTTCCGGGCTAAATTACCCATTGGCCGCCCCTCGACCCGCCATTCCAATTTGAGTCCCCCTTTTCCTCCCCCCCAATAGATATCTAATTTTTCTTCCCCCTACCTTGTTTAGAATGAGCAGCTGATTCTGCACGGTGTGGAAATTCGAAGAATACCTTCTATTTCCGATCGTCCTTTTAGTCCCATTCGTGAAGCACTGGCTGCCCACCTCTGTCATTTTTCGAAGAATCGCCATGCTGGCTCCAGTTGTTTTCTTCGCCCTTCCGTCACCTCTTTATATACGTACCGTTGTTAATATTCCCGCTGTCCTAAGAGGTCGCCCGTTGTTAAAGACATCTCGACTGCCAACGTCGATCTGCTCTTCTTACCACCCCCTTTATATGAACGTTCCGATTGCCTCTACCGACCCCTAAAGAGGGACGGCGAAGACTTACACTCTCCTCACGGCTAAGCACTGCCCCCTGCGACCCCCTCGCCTTCGGATGCTTCTGAATTCCCTTTCTGAAAATTCTTAGCCTCAGCATCGTGGTCTTCCCCTTCCCTTTCCGCCTTACCCAGCATGGTTAGTCTTTGCGCCCCCCCCTGTGTTACCTGGAGATAGTCCTTTTTTTCACTCCAGCTCCCTTGTATGGCCACCCTCTCTCCTTTCACAACCCCTCTAGCAAGACCAGCAGCGTGCACCTCCCCCACGGCGCCGAGGCCTAGTATCCTTTAATAGAAGGGTTTTCTTATCACCCCTTGAGCTACTCAGGCTTTGATTCCCACACCTTTCTCTGGACAAGATATGTGTTTTTCACACTGTCCCCGAAGTCTTCTCATCAGTCCGACTTCCTGAATATCGTTCCCCCCCCTATTTCCTGGCCAGCTGACTCGCAAGTGCGCCTGAATAACTCTTCCCACCCCCCCTCTTCAACACCCCATGCGATCTTCGTTTTTCTCTCCCATTCACCCCTCAGCCCACTGCACTCGCCGTCATGGTTCGATTTCCCCTTTCTTTATCCCGCATATTCCGGCACCAAGTAGGTCATTTCCTCCTCCTACTTTTCTCCAAATTCCAATTTCCTGCCGACGGTACTTTTTCGCCCCTTGCGACTGACTGCCTTCTAACCTAGAACGTCTGTAGGGAATCCCGACGCTTCCACATACTATCGCGGTTTTAACACTTTCTCTCTGGTACCCATTGCTCCGAACCTCTATCTACCTACCTAAACCCTACGCAGAACCACACCATCCCTTTTCTCCCAATCTCTACCGTTCACCCGTTTCAAATTCTCCCTTTCAAAAGGACCAGTATTTCTCATTTCTCCCTTTGCTCCGGGCGACCTGACGGATCGTCACCGGCTGACTTAACTTTCCCTTTACTGTTCCTCCCCTTGTGAAAGTTTCTTACACAATCACTTTCCCTGCTTTGATTTAGCTCCCTCTGCTTTTTTTTCCAAAATTTCAGCTTGGCACTGCCTTGAGTTCCGCCATGTTGACATACAATTGACCCTTGCTGTGTGAAACCTCACCCTTCTTCTATCGCCCATCTTTATATCCCGCGGTTGGCCCCTCTGCCCGATTACTTTCGTTGACATTATACCCTCAGAGGCCCCTATTCCCGGTTCCCCTACCGTCCGTTTGACCACCCTTTCATCCCTCTCGTAGCGAAGTATTCCCCCACGATTGCCTTTAACTTTTCGCATTACATGTTTTTTTCCCCCCTCCAGACATCGTCCCCAATCTTTTCGGGAATGTCCGCCCCCCGCCCCCTCCAACACCAACTCTCCCTCTTGTGTACACGTATTTTTACTTCCCTGTACCGTCGTTGTAGGTCTTTCAGATAACCCCCTGTTTTTAGGACGCAGGCGCACTCGCGTTCCCATGATTGCCCTTTAACCAGACTCATCTGACCCAGCTAACTGGGGCACCATCGCCAGGTGCAAACGGGTTTTCCCACCCCCCCTAACAACTTCTTTCCATTACTCCCTATTCTTACACGTATGGAAACGATCACACCCTATGTCGGCCTTCATTGCTTTGGTGAAGACGATCCCCCCCAAAAATAACCCTTCTTTTTCAAGCGCGTAACCTTGTTCTACCCTACAAAAAAAAATCCTTTCTTTTCCCTGAGTCGGTCGGAACTTTCTGTATTCCCCCCCTTCATTTCGAGTAAAGAAGTAGCCACTTTACCCATAGAGCACATAACGGCGCCGTTTGTTGCCCCCACCCCTCCGGCTGTTGAATTGTAGATGCTCCCCTCATTGAGCAGTCACATCACCCTTTCCCGTTTCCCTGCCCGACCCCAGGACCCATTGAATATTTTTCGACTTACGTTAAGCAATTCTGCTACGTGCCCCCTTTTTTTTTCCCGCCCACGTCCCCGTTTAGTCCCCTCCTGGTACAAACGTCTCTCGTCCCACATACCCGCCACTCTTGAGTCTGCCCTTACTTCTTTTTTGTACAGCTTTAGTGCCGGCAGGGTTAATGTGCTGTGAACCCCGGCCTGGCCGCCGTCTTTGGTCACCCCCTTCCCTCCCAACACATAGTCACGGAGTCCCTCCACCTTCCTCTCAGGAATAGACGACATACACTTGACTTTCCCAAACCCTAGTACGTCAGCCCCTGGGATCAACCTCCGTTTTTCCTCAAGCCCTACCAGACGCCCTTTTTTCCAGGCTTTTTTGACACTACTCTCGACCTTCAGATGAAAAAGTACCTCTCCCACCTTTTTGCTGAAAACTGTTGTCCTGCTTTTTCTCTTTATTAGCTAGTTTTTTCGAATTCTGTTCTCACCTTTTTTGAGATTATGTTTTTTTAGGTATCTCCCTGGAACCCTCATTCTCTAAGTTCCATCCCCTGCTCTTTCCTTTCTTCGCTTCTTTGTCTTTTGTTTACCCCAAGTCACGACCAATAGACCCACACATCTGTGTCTGGTTCGCTCACGCCGTGATTCTTGTCCCAAACTCACATTGAGATGGTAGCTTTTGACTGTCCATTTAAGAGCTGGCCGATAGAAGCCATTATCTAATGGTTTCATATTTTCGCTGATGTCTTTTCGGACCCCCAGTTTGATGATCACCCAAAGTAAGCTTACCTCTTCCTGATCTCCGTCCCCCAATATCGTGACAACCGCAGCGTCGCCCCTCCACACAGACTTTTTCCAAACTCCTTTCCCCTCTTCCTTCCTCCCCCTTTCTGTGGTTTGTTTTCTGGTTTTTACGTTTCTCGTGTACCAATTGGAGAAGGCTTATGTTGTCACATGAGATTGGTCCTTTGCGCGGTTGCTTCTGGAAGCTCTTTTTCTTCCCCGCCCTGTGGATACTCCTCTCCCCCCTCTTCAGTCCCACTGCTTTATTTGCCTATCTTCTTGCTTACGATGGCACCTCATCTCCAATCTGGCAAAAAAGTTGTTCCCGTTCTGTCTCCCTCTACAGTTGGACCATGACAGCCCGATGGCTGCGGGGTCTTATTGTTCGTTCGGCCACCCGCGATCTTGATCCAGTTGCTTCCCGGTTGCCTAGGCCTCAAAGGGTGCACGTGTTTCGACCAATTCTTGCACAAAATGTGCTGCCAGCTCTCTTCCCTCAACACTAAGTTCCGTCATCCCCCATTCTACATGAATTGATGTAGTATGTCTCTTGCACATTTAACGTGTTAGTAGGCTGTCCCATTCACCCCCCCGACCCGCCTACACCCCCTGTCCGAGTATGCCCATGGATCGTTTACTAGGGATAACCTTTCGTTTCAGAGGTGGAGGTCAGTCTATGTCTATTCCCTTCCTCCTCTTTAGTGCTGGGGTCCCTGCCCTTGATACATATGATGTAAGACTTTTGTACCCCCCCCCACCCCCCCCCCTCTACCGATTTAATAACACTTCCCTGCTCCACCGTCCTTTTTTCAGTTCCTAGGTCGTATGACGCAACAAGTGAAGGTTGTTTTGACTACTTGGACAGGTCCGTTCCCGTGTGGTGCTCCTTTTTGGTTAGGGAGGTGATTTTCTTATTAAGTGTCATCTGCCGTCAGTCTTTCCTAACCCCTCTGAAATGACTGTTTTTTCCCTCCCCCTTTGTAAGGGGTCTGCGCCCAGGGGACGAGTTAAAGGTAACCACCCCCCCCCCCACCCCCCCCACCCGCCCACACCCCCACCCCCCCAACCCCCCACCCCAAGAACCCAAACAACCACCACCAACCCCCCTCCCACCCCCCCCCAACCCACCCCCCCCCACCCCCAAACCACCCCCGAGGACAGCAACTCTTTCCTCTATTACAGTTTTCAGTTTTTGATGTTCCTTTGCAGGCTCTTGTGCCCCTTTATACATATGTGTGTTTACCCCACACCCTCTCCTAGTAGAGCAGCTATCCTGTGTGGTGGTAGTGAGAAAGGCTCTCTACACACTACTGAGAGGTTGGAAGATTCGCGCAATTTTGATCCTGCAAATTTTTTTGCCTGCAGTACGCCGAAGATTCCTCTGGTTGATTGTAGTAAAAATTTTAGGACACATGCTCGTGTCACCCCTTTTCTGACTTGACTAACTATTGGTCAATCCTGGTCGTAGATCCTTTTCATACCCTTTGACGTGATGATTCCTTACATCCAATACACACAGTCCCCTTCCCTGACCACCATGTAAGCTTTGTCCCCGTCGTTCAGCAATTTCTCGCACGGTTAGCCCCCTCCTGCTGTGTTCCATTTTGGGTAATTCAGTCGGTTTCCCCCTGTTTTTCCCTCGTTTGCGACCTTTTTCCCTGCAAAGGGGTATCTTCCCAGGGTGGTAGACCCGTGTCCGCTTCCTGTGAAATCCTTCCTTTTCGTATCAATGTCTTTTTCCCCCTTCAGTTAATCAATCCCACCTAGTGATCAACCGCACGTTCCGAACGATTTGTTACTCCTCCCCTTCATTATTTATCATTTCCTCATGTAAGTCCGACCCTCACTGTTCCCTTCCCCCGCTGCCTATTTCGCCTGCTGTTCTCCAGGACGCCCTGTCGCTTTTTTCATCACATCGTCCCCTGTAGTCCCACAGCTAGTTCATTTTCCTTAGTAGATGTGACGAATCCGTCCTTACTTCTCCTTTAGCATGCTGCTCTCATTTATCAACTCTGGCCTGGGGCCGTTTCTTTTTTCCTTGTTAGTATTTGTAGGTCGTTCTTTACCATCTTATTGTTTATATGGGTTTTTATCTCTTTTTGTGTCTTTTCTTTTTTTTTCTAGGCTTTCCGAGTTTGCGACCGTTGAACTGACGGTCTTCTTAGCTGCCCCTTCGTGTTATCGAACCCGTTCCTTGCGATCTTGTGCTTCTTCTAAGTCCCTGACTTGCCTCTCCGTACGGCCTCACCTTACGCCGGAATTTTTTCTATGAGACGCGTTCAAATATATCTACCCTTCCTCGTCTGGCTGAGGTAACATACGTTGTAGCGTAACCCGACGCTGTTCTTCAGTTTACTCCTTGTTGACAGTCACTTTCTTTTCCTAGTCACATATTCTCACTAGTACAAACATTTCGTCCAAAAGTTGTCTATCGTTCTGTTCCAGGGAATTCTTACAGTAACCCACTTCGTCCAATTCTAACACCAAAAGTCTCTTTTCTTAGCTTTTTTACAGTCCAGCAATTCTGCGCCTCTTTACTTCATCCCCCCTACCGTACTGATCTGGTTCAGGTTCTATTGGTACCCTTGTTTTTCGCTATCGGTTCCTTTACTCCGGCTGGTGGGAAATTGGTGGCTTGACCCACCTTATCATGAACGATCTAGTTCCGCAGATCTTGTGGCTTCAGCCCTCCATTGTTCCAAGGGCACGTCTTCGTTGCATTTACTCTTACTTAGATATCATGTTTCACTCAAGAGTCTTAACCCAGTCCCCTCCCATCCCTTCTCGTGGGTTTATTTTCTAGTATCTTCTTATCTTGCAATTCTTAGCCGGCCCTTTCCGTTGAGTTCACACTGAATAAAGTCTATCTTTGTTCCATTCTACCACTGCATAGTGGCACCAGGTCGGTAGCCCGGTACCGCTGTATCTGCCTGCGTCCCAACGTGGACGATTTCACCTCTATCCATTGTCGGAAAGAGTGTGTATTTTTCCTCCTCTTTGAATCCAGGGATTACCAATTCCCTTTCCCTAACGGGAAGCGATTTTCATCGACTTTATCGGTCCTGACAATTATTTTGTCGGTGCACAAATGATCTCCAGATTTATTTTCACCCTAATCCCTTTGTTGGGGTTTCTTCTCCTAGTAAGTATCCCCCCCCCCTTTTTTGGTTTCTGAAAACCAATTGGTCCTTCCGAAAATTCCCCGTGTAACGTGCGGATTACTTTATTCATCTGTGATGCACCCCCGGAAGTCCATAAAGCTTTGACCCTAGTCTCCTTTTCGCAGAAAGCCCCAATCCGTGCAGGGTTCACACTGTCGATCTCCTTAAAGGTCGCACTGAATAAGTGTCTCCATTTAGACCCCCGCCTTCGCCGGAATGTTTACCCAGGACCATTGGTAGGGAGTTTTTGTTATTGTTTCAGCACTCCCTGTCGACACCAAACCTTATCGAGTCGGAACCCCACCCCGCTATTATTGCCGGTTTGATCGGGTGCCGCCGCACCGCTGTATTAAAGCTGACTTGCCACGGAAACGCAGTCTCCACCCCTTCGCCTCTACTTTAGCGTACTGATTTTCTTGATTTTTGTTTACCCTTTCTTGATGTATGCTCTGTCACTTGAATTTCCAGATCCTAAGACTCCAATTGAACCTAATGTCGGCTGACCCCCACAGGGTCTATTTCTCTATTTCCCGCACCATAGAGGCTGCCCAGCTCTCCGGACATCCTTTCTCCTACCCCCCACTCCAAAAACCGCATGAGACGCCCCCCCAGTCTCTTAATTAGTCCTTTATTTTCTCCAGTGATTGTCTGCCTCCCCGGTGCTCTCAGGGATCGGTGGTTTTTGGAACTTCTTCCTCAAGTGGTGCTTATTTTTCCAAGTCCTGCATTGCCTTAGTCCTATTCCCCCCAGTACTCATTGTGGTAGAAGGTGCGACTTCCAGAAGTGATAGTTAACCGTGAGCATTTCATCCTGGCACAAATCCCCCCCTGCATGCGTTTGGCCTACGACCCCCCCCGGATGAACAGCCCCTTTTCCTAGGAAGGAGTCGTACTCTTCCTCTATTCATAGAGCCCCCCCACACCTTATCGGCGGTTTTATGCTTGCAATTGGCTTCCCTTTCCATGACCAACCATGCACCTTTGAAAGAGGCATCACCATCTCTTAGTATGAGTATGCTCCTCTTACTGTCCAAGACATTGGCCAACCTTTGTCACTGTTCCACCTTCGCGTCCCAGCGCGATTTTAGCTATCTACCGTCCTCCGAGTCTCTTTGGACCCCCACCGAATGACCATAGCGCTGATCACCTCCAACTGACCCCCCCCCCTAGCCCCCTTGCCGGGCCCTCTGATCTTAGCCCGCTGCGTCTACCCCGAGGACTTGGATGAATGCCTTTTCTTCGTCAATGGCTTACCTGTACCCGCCCCGTGCTCGAACATTGCCCCTCTCTGCTTTGCCCCACCCCGCATCACCTTTGCCTTGACCGCGCATCCTGCGACAATAGGTCGTCTTTATACCTTCTTTTTGTCCGACTTATTTGCTTGCCCTCCCCGCCCCCCAAGAAACCATCGTCGGCAATCTTTGACCCTCACCTCGGTTCCCCTTTTCTGAGAATTCCCGACGAACATTTTCTGTTAGAGGTTCCCGTCGGAATCTCAACGCCTGGGCCCCCCCCCACTTTCAGCCCTTGGCTAGGATCCCCCGAGGTTCCATATATCAACCAGAACCAAAAGGAATAACCCCAATGTCAAAACCATCCCCTCCCCAAGCTGACTGCGCTGCGACTAGCACGTGTCTTACCTTCCTTGAGTCCTGCACGTTTTTTTTCACTTTTATTTTCACTTTAGTTATGAATCCACCCCGTTCCTACCTGATTATTTTTTTGAAATTTATTGTTTTTTCCCCCTGATCATCCTGACACCGAAAACTTTCGATCAGTTGTCGAAACCGGGTCCTCCACATCAAACGGCTTTTTATCTAACTTCTTTTACCTTAATCTACCTCCCCCGATGTTTTTCTTATACGCGCACCGTGCAAGCCGCGCGAAAAACCCTAAGTTAATGTCCCTGCTTGTGATTCGGCTTCCGCCTTGTCTCCCTAAACCACAACTCTAGTTCCTAACTGAGAACTATATTTGTTGGGCCAACACTTCTTATAAGTCCTATGAAATGACTTGCCCCCCTCACCCATCTCCGACTTTTTTAATATCCCCCCCTCATCTGGAGGTGAAACTCCCTTTTTCCTTGTATCTGGTCCCCCGCAAGACCAACTTAAAAGAAGGTTATCGCAAGGACCGCACGTTTATTTTTTTTAGACCAGGTCTGACCGATTCCGATTAGAATCACGCCCCTCCCCCCCGTTCTCGTCCTTTCCAAGGCGTCAGCAACAGCAGCATGGGAGCAGCTAAACGCGTCTAGTTTGCCCCCCACTCTTGCCTTCCGTCCAGCCCTCCTTAGTTCTTCTTCGCCGTTTTTGCCACATCTCCATTTTTTCCTTCTGTCTCCCTTGCTCTACGTTGAATCTCCTAGGCAACTGACCTCCACTGCGACGCCCGTGGGAATTTCGCCTTACACTAACGCCATTTGCACTCCCTCCGAGGTGTTGTTCTTGATCTTTACACCACTTTCCCCGCCTCTGCTCCAGCACCTTTTTCCCCCACCCAGCCTCTCCCCCTAGTTCGTAAAATTTTTTCTCTTTCCTGTATTTTTGCCAGCTCTGTTAAAAGTCCATTTGCGCATATGTTAGAGCATTGAGTGCCCCCCGCAATCTTCCCCACAATTGACCCGGCGCTCATGTTGTCTTCGGCCACAACCTAGCAACCCATGACCAATAGCGAGGTGGTGTTCGCGCCCCCAACGGACTCCTTGCCAACCCAGACCCCTTTTTCCTATGGAGATCTGACCCCTACTCCCGCTCCAGCATCTGAGCCCTGTAGACATTGCAGTCCCGATGGCGGTTCTCCCGTGGATTGTCACCTCAACAAGACGATTCCCCGTTTTTCCGTATCTTTTGCCATTTTCTACCTAGTGCCATTCACGTCGCCCTCCCCTCGTAAGATTTGGTACCCATCCTATTCATCTACTTTGACTTCCATCTCCTTTTTTTTTCTTTGTTCTGTTGTAGCTCTTACTATTGAAGTTTGTCTTTGCACTCACAAATTTACCCCTACTTCCGTGCCCGTAAGGCCTATGTGTAACGGATTTTTCCCTGTTCGGCGAGCCCTGGCCTTCGATTTTGTTGACAAGTCCACGTTGCATCTTCCCAGCTTTTCCCCCCCCCCTCCCACTTCTCCTTTCCAATATCCAGCTCGGCTTGTATGGCCCCGACCTTCCATATCTGGCCAAAACGCGGTGCCTCCCCGTTGGCCTGCGTAGTCCCAGGAATCTGCGATGGTGTGTTCTTATTCGGGGCTTTTGTACTCAGGTACTTCCTCGCGTCCCCCGGTCCATGCAAGCCCTGACTTGTGCCCATTGAGAACCAGCCTCTTTCGCCAATTTGTCCCGGACTAGTCTTGCGAAACGTTCTTATTGACCCCCTCCCACCATTCCTATCACGACAGGTTTCTTGAAGTGTCACGGTTCTGTCCTTCCCGGCAATTTTTCCCCTTACCCTTCAAGTCCAACGTGGACCTGGATGCCATGTGCTTCTTTTGCATATACTTTTGCTAATTTTG
>Ga0179593_1357074_pt1 | contig 15244 bp, 20 predicted proteins | sample CZODoug2_1_08_16_FD_185931 | JGI IMG/M metagenome (GOLD analysis project Ga0179593, IMG submission 185931) | Vadose zone soil fungal communities from Angelo Coast Range Reserve, California, USA - CZODoug2_1_08_16fungal (PacBio error correction) | ecosystem: Environmental > Terrestrial > Soil >... | reverse complement strand
CCAAATCAGATGGTCTCGGCTCGAAGATAGGATTCGGTGCTGTAGTTCTGTCCAGCCCTAACTACAAGATAAATATGGGTGCCTTTCCCCTCCCGAACTAAACCCTCTGTTGTGCCCTTCCCACCATCTTTCATTAGACAAAACTCCCCTGTCCGTAGTCCCTCTGTAATAGAAGTATACATAATTATCTTCCCACCTCCCAGCAAAGAAGTTTGTCGGGTGCGCGTTTCTTGAGCTTTTCCCTTGGACCGATCTTTCTATCGACAACATTTCACGGATCTTTCAGGTCTGAGCAGGAGGTTTCCTTTTTCAAATGTTGAGGCCAACTACGAACAACCGGGTCCTCCATTTCGTCCAGACTGTTCACCCTTCACTTCGCAATAATTTGCAGTTCGAGATCAAGGATTGGAACCAGAGAAAATACCCTGTGATCCCGAGCAGTCTTCTTGAACCCCGCCCCCTGGTTGTATCTTTTCCTTTGAGTCCCATCCTATTGCTCGTTTCCCAGAGGCCCCTTTCCAAGCAGTGGGATCCGTACCTTGGAAATCTTCTTCGCTTATCCCTTGGGATGACGTACTTTTTGTTTTGTAACCCAACCGGCACCCCTTTCGCTATCCTGAGTGAACTTCACGGAGGTCCCATTTTCTCATCCCTTTCCCTATGCTTTTTCCTTGGACCCCCTTTTGTGACTAACTTCCCATTCTTTCTAACTCAATGGGATGTTACCCCACTCCAGTGGGTCTTTGGATTACTACGACATCCCCTTTCCCTCTCTTGAAGTTGATTCCTACATCAGCGTTGTTTACCGAGAATTCGTTCGGTCTTTCCCTTTCTGGGATAGTATTGAGAGATCTTCCCCCCGCAAGCTACTGCCATTCCGCCGTCTTCTTTATCCTTAGTGATCATTGAGGTATGACCATTCGAAGATACCCTTTCTTCCGAGGCGCCGCTATTTTTCGAATTTTTTCATAAGTACTCACGAGATTTGTTCGGCGGAAGGAGCGAAGGGTCGGGGTTTTTTCCTTGTCGGTCTCCCCCCAGTCTTTTTCCCCCAAAACCCTGTTTTTGTGGTGGTCTTTATCCCTGATGTCGCCTGGACTTCTCCCCCCTTAAAATTGGAATTGGTAATGTCCTTCCGCCTCCCCTTTCATAGTGTCTGGCTTTTTTTCTGTCCCGCGTTCTGCAACTTAACGTACGAAATTACCCGCCCCGCGCACGCACCTTTTTGGATATTGATCCCGAATTTATCTATCGGTTTTCACACCTTGTTGCCCCTCCTCCAGTTGCAGGTAGGTTGCGTCATCTGTCTTGTTTTTTAAATCCATCTTTTCCAGGTCCCACCCGATCCATGCGCGAGAAGACCCTTAAGACCACTATGGAGGTTCCCCCCGCCCCCTCCTTTTTATAGTCATGTACATCACCCCCCTTTTGAAGTCACGGATCCGGCCCCCACGCTCTGTTCTACGAACGACCCAGGCTCGGTATGTTCTAGCTTCGAGGTAAATAGTGGCTTGTTCTCTGAAGTTTTTCTTCTCTTCCGGTGACTTTGCGAATGCCATTATTCCCGTAGAATTTTTTTTAACCGTAACCGTAATTCCTTCTCTGATTAACAGATCGCTTGTTGTCTGCCGTATACCCCTTTAATTTTTGCGTTGCTTTGGAGCCCCTCCCCCACCCCCGGTCGAAAACAGTTCTCAATACTTCCCTGATTTGAAATATTTCTATCGACCCTTTTTTCTTAATGTATACCTCCCACTCCAGTCTTCCCAACAATATACGGCTCTCGCGTGAAGACGTTGTCAGTGTTCTGCCCCCCAACAGTCGACCCTATCCATCACGGTTGGCAGTCACCTTTTAGGTTCTTTTTTTTCCGTTCCGTTAAGTATCCGCTGGCGAAAGGCCACCGCCGTTTTGCCCCTGTACTCTATATTATTAACAGCGGGTTTTTCTCTTGATTTACGGGCAACAGGCCCTTTTTTTTTTCGGCTTTGTCTCCCCTCGTTACTTGATTAACCGTGATTTCCGGTTACTGGACCTCCCCCCCTTATGGCTGGCTTTAAGGCTCGGACACCTTTTTCCTCTCATCGATCTCCCTTGCCAGAAGCGTTTGGTGAGTATGAAAAGGTGCTTGTACTCAGGGTCTATACGGACCCTATTTTTCCTCATCCTTGACGGCTTTCGGCCTCCGAGAAGTTTGCGCCCGGGTTTCCCCCCGCGCACATAAACTCTGTTTATCTTCTCTGCTATTCTTTTTTGTCCCGTATGCGGAGGGCCGTCTTCCGGTGTTTTTCTCTCTCGCCCGTTACACGGCAACGGACACAAGGCCGAACGGCTGCATGCGAACCAGAGTTTTTACCCCTGGAAGTGAGTTCACCTCTTTTTCTGTTCTTCAGCCCCCCCAAAATGGAGCCCCGAGGTGGATCCGGCTGACCTTGCAGCGTGGAGTTCGGTATACGCCGGGCATTCTGTGGTGGGACGGCGATCCTCCATTCGGTCGAGGGACCTCTCATGGTCATCGTAGGCAGGTTCTTTCTTAAACTCCTTTTCTTACGATTGCATAACAGTCCATTGTTTCGACCCCCCCCTGCGTCGATTATGATTATCCAATCTCTCACCTCCGAAGGACACCTCTCACCCCTCCGCATAACGCCCACCCCAGTTTTTTCTTTATCCTCGACTTCTACGAGCTGGCCGCTCCCCCCCCCTATGATTTATAACTGTAGGCCCCACCCCGACCAGGCCACGAGAGAGTGGCGAGATTGGATGAATATACGTTCCTCCGCCCTCGCAGCATCCCCGATGCTCCCCCCCCTGGGCTCGATTTTTTTCTCCCATTTCTAGTCGAGGTAGTCTCCCGCCGCCAAATCGAGGACCCCCATCACCAAATACAAATGCCTGAACTTCTCACATTTTCCCCTCGCGGTACCTTTAGGGCCCCAAAGATCGTGCGCAGGCCTTTTCTCCCCCCCTCTGCGAGTTGCTTTTTTTTTCAGTTTTTTTTTGCTCTACCTTTCCTAACTGCACGGCTCCTGAAGGCTCCTGCACGGGTTTGTGCATATTTTTTTCTTTTCAAAGCCGCATGTTTTCTCCTCGGGACTACCCCAGTCCCCCCTTCAAGACGCCGGAAGCCCGACGCCTTTGTGGTGGAGCGCATCAATATAGCCTGGTAGGTCTAGTTTTCCCCCCAAATTTTTCTGTTCGCCCACATTTTCGGGAATATTGTCAATAACCACCAGGGGGCCACCCGCCTCGCTCCTACCCTGGGTTTTCACCTTGGCTTTGGCGGTAAGGGTTAAGTTCACGCAATACTACTCATTTGGTGACCCCCCCGTAAGTTTTTCCCTAGTTCCACGGTCTCCTCGCCTCCCCCATGTCCAAAAACCGGTCCCAGGCTCCCTTTCATGCATGCGTCTGATCTTGTTTTTTACTCGTTTGTTGTCTCACTTGGCATCCCATCCGTTTCCCTGCCGGACCTTCTTTGGACGGGTGCGCGCTTGGCCCTTAGGCTACACTGTTTCTTTTTGGCCACCCCATTCTTCCCATTTTCCTTGCTCAGTTGAGGGGGATAGTTTTTTGTTTTACAACAGCCCGACCCCCCCCTCCAATTCACGCACTTTCTATGACGGGGCTATCTTCTCCACGCCCAACTTCTGCGCCCCAAAAGATATCCCTGGCAGCTGACCGGGTGGCAAAATGAGCTGTCCTTCCTTTAATTCGTAGGATTCCTTTCTTCGCCCCCAGTGTCTCTTTTCACCGTAGTATTGTGGACAATTCTCTGAAATCCCGGTGTCGTGACGGCCCCCCCCTCTGGCTCGTTCTTTTCCTTCTCACAGGCACACTCCCCTCTTCCCTTTTCCCCGACTAATTTATCCATCTGAGAGGTCCATGCCAAATAACGTTTTTCTTTGAGGGATGATACTTTCCCCCCTAGCTGATCGGTTTAGGATATTTTCTTGTCTTCTCCTTTCCCACTCACTCGCAGATCTGATCCAGGTTTGGGGGGCTGGGAGGGCAATGGCAGGACTCACGACCCTTTTTTTTTCCCACCCCTTCCCCTATGCAACCCCTTGATGGTCTGGTACTCTCCTCCCTTATTCCCCCTCAAGTACCGGTCTCTTTCTATATCTTGCCCGGTTGCTTCCCTCTTGTTGTTGAGAACCCCCTGTTGTGATCCCTGGCCTACTTCTTACTAATGTCAATTTTTTTCGTTGAGATGCCTCGTATGGTCAGGATTACCTGTGTGCACCCTACAGAAAAACAGGGAACACTGCCTGCCCTCTTTGATACACTGAGACTCCTTACTTAGACTCCTTTGCCCCCTCGAGCCCTCAGTGATCTTCCTTCCCCGCCTTCAGTCGGACAAAACCTCCTGGTGATCATTTGTCTGAATCGAGTTTTCTTTTCACCCGGATAGTTCTCCGTGGTGATCCTGTGAGTTTTTGCACTGAGGAGATCTCACTGGATTTCTGACCATGTAACCCATTACTTTTGTCCCCCTCTGTCCTTATCCGTTTGCAACCTCACTGATCGCGACATCCCTTCTTAGGCTCCTGGAAAATGAAGTGGTTTTTCCTCAATGCACCCCGAAGGTTTTTTTTTATCCCCCCAGGGTTAGTGAGGTCTACGTACCTTACCATGTTACGTAGGGCCTGACTCCAACATTTTGACACTTCAGGGCAGAGAAAGTATCCTTAAGGTGGACTTCTTCCCGTTGGAGGATTCTCTACTCTTAGACTTTTTTTCCTGTGTCATTCCCCTCCTGTTGGACTACATTTATTTTCCTTATTTTTTTCCTACCCTGTTACCGCAAATGTCTTCGACTCTCCGCTTTTGTATGCCCTTTTACTCAATTTTTTGGATGATACAAGGCTCATGGACTTTGATTGACGGAGGCATTGCGGTTTCTTTTGGACTCCGGCTTCCTCCTTTACCTTTTGAAACCCTTGACGAGTGTATTTCCGCCAGTCAACCTGCATAGTGGATTTCCTTTCTCCTTACTTTTTGGCGTTTGCCTTTTTCACCTAGTCACTTCGCCGCTAATGCAACGCGAAATTTGGGTTCACTGATTAGACCCTCGGTATCGATCGGGAAGTCCCCGCGTTCGTAGGAATTTCATCTGTCAAGAAGTTTATTGAGTTTTTCTCTGTCTTTCGTATGACGAAAATCCTCGGTTCAGCGCCCACCAGATCCCCTGCCGATGACGCTCCTGATATGTCCCCTTCTCACCTACGATGGATGATTTTCCTCTGAATATGAATTCCCCTCCCTATTTTGCCAACAGACACTTTAAAGTTGATTCCCCACTCTCATACTCTTTATGTGGGTCGCGACTTATTGTTGTAGTTCTACCTTCATTCCGGTCCCTTCTTTTCTTTTCAATCTTGTCTCCCCTCTCGGGTCAGCGTTCCCTCACGGTTACGAGGTGTAAAGGCTAGTACCAACCTCATTTGAACAGGAAGTTTTCAATCCCCGGGTGCTTTTCTGCGCGATTTCCAACTTTTGTGTTTGCTTAAACCCGTCTCAAAGTCTGTTTTGGTCCCTCACATTTTTCCTCCCTTTGTCAGTATCGTCCCCCTTGCATCATGTCCTAAGTCCCCCTCCCCCAACAGCCCTTCTCAACCTGCATCCTGATCCTTCTCTGCGTGAACTTTGTAGTTACACCAGCACACTCCCCATCCTTGTTCTCCTAGTCATAGTTCTTACGCGGATTGAAAATTATATCAACCCTCCGCTGCGAGACCTTCAAGTCGTTATCTCTCCTCCCCTTCCCCGTTGTTGGTGTTGTCTCTATCGCTTAAGGAAAACGGATTGATCGGTTTCTCTATTTGGCTTCCCCTTTTGCTGGCACTCCCCCGGACCCCCAAGGATGGAGGTGTTTTTCCTCTTCGTGGAAGTCCTCTTCTCGAACCTAGTTTCCTCCCTTTCTAAGTGCAGAAGCGTTTGGCACCTAACGGTCCTTTCGCATTTTCGATTGAAGGAACCGTCGATTTTTCCAACTCTGGAACTTGATGACTTGCACGTCTGCTTTCCCCCTTTTTTTGTTTCGCACCCCCCCATGCAAGACCCCCCCACCCAACATGAAGGGAGGGTTTCTGATATCGAATTTTTCGCCCGTCTCGTCATATGGCATCTTTCGATTCCTTATTGGACGGTCCCTCTCTCACTCTAGAAATTCCAATTAGGAACCCCCTGTAGTATCGGAGGCCCCTTTCTTCCCAAGAATTCTCGGTAAAGGTTTTTAAACCCCACGTGGGGTCGTTTTAGTTTTTCCTAGTTGGGTCCTCTTTGATCCGGAGACAAGGACCAGGTGGATGTCATTCCGGTTCCACCTCCCTGCCTTTTCTTTTTTGAGGTGATCCATCCATGTTTCCACTGCAGGGGGTCCTTTTGCCTGGGATCGGCTGGGCGCTTCCCGCTTTAGATTTAAAGATTCAAGACGGCAAAGCTTCCCTTCAACCTTCGAGACGTGTTTTTTACTTCCCGAAGTTGTTGCTCTGATCGATACCACCATCATTGGACTTCCCTACCCGGAAAACCAGTTCGGAGTTGCGATGAGGAGACCGTCTCCCCTTTTTTTCCTCTTACGCTGCCATCGCAACGCCCGATGCCTGGCCATGGTAGTGCCAATGTTTTTTCTCCGCTATGAGTTCTCCTCTCCCCCATCGAGGCCCCAACGCTTACGTTTTCCCATGTCAGCAAAAATTCACACCCCCTTGCGCGGCCTTCTCAGGACCAAGCTCGTGAATGACGTAGCCCCTCCGTAACTAGTACGGATATTCCGAAGCCTTGCTTTTCACCCCTTAAGGACAGTTTAAATGGTTTCCGGCCTCCCCTAATTCCGGCGAATGTCTCCTTCGTCACTTTGGTTCACCCGTAACTCAAGTCTTAGGCCTACCCTCCCTCTTCCGGCTACTCTATTTTTTGCTGAGCTCTTTGAGACCCTTCCTAGTTCCCATTTTATTCTTTAGTCCTCCCCTCCCAACTGGTTTATTTTCACATAAATTCGGGATAGGCAACGTTTTATTTTCCCAGTGTGTCCCCCCCGCGCTTCCCCTGGGACAAGTCTTTTTTTTTTGCTTTTCAGGTAATTTTCGTCTTGCCGCCCTTTGGTGCCCCCTTTCACCTTTTTGACATAGTTCCAAGTTTATCTCCTCACCTGTTCCCCCCCATCCCAATGCTAGTCGACCCCCCATGATCTGGGACGGACTCGGCGTTTTTACACAGGATTCCTACCATTCCGAGGAAGGGGCGTGCTCAAAGAGGTGATTGGGAAAATAAGATGGATCCCACCCCCCCCAACTTTGAAGTAGGGCAGCTCATGGAGTCTTCTTCCGGTCGTTCGTCCCCAAGGGTATAATTCCCCAACAGAAATCACCCTTTCTTTTCATCTAATTACTTTGCCTTCTGGCCTATTAACGCCTTCTCCCAAAACATAGTGATGCGAAACACCCAACTCATAAGGCCCCCCAGTTCCCCCGGTTCTGGGCCCTAGGTCTAAACGATTTCCCCTTTGGCCTCCTTCTTTCCGTATCATCCCGTGTTTCTTCCCTGATTACATATCTTCTCCCCCCCCGGTGTAGTAATGCCATTGGCAGGCCACCTTGCACTCTACTTTATCGCGTGCGGGAAAGTTACCCTCATGCAACTAATTCTCCCTTCCTGTAGGGCATGATGCTTTTCCACCCGTGTGTGTTGAGGATCTGCCCCAGATGTGAATCTTCGCCGAGTCCAGGATGTTTTTCGTGCTGCGTTTTTTGACCCTTAGCCTTCTCTTTGTTCCCCAGCCCTTTGGCTTGTCCGAATCATCCTCCCCCCTCTTGAAGCCTCCCAATCTCCCCCCCCCCCCCCGGTTAAATAGACCCCAAATGTTTCGTAGTATAGAATCTCTTTTTACCTCTCCTTTAATCGTTTCCTTGCCCAGTCTTTGACAAATCCTTGCGGCTTCGGTTCTTCGTGTTGGTTCGCCAAGCAGATGGGCTCTGTATTGCCCACCTGGTATTCCCTCTCCTCGGTGTGCGTTTGTTTCTTCCACCCTTTGGGGCAACTCCGAAAAACCGGATAGCCTGTTCCATCATGCTCCGTACCACTTAATAATTTTCCGTTTTACGATTCCTAAACTTGATAACCGCCATTTTTGTGTGATCCTTGCCTTTCATTTTCCGTGCGGACCCCCCCACCGCCTTTGAATTTCGGCCCCTCAAGAGTTCCTCAACGAGTCAGACAGGGTCTCCGACATTTTAGGTTGATTCTCTGTTGTTGATCTTAATCTGCTCCCTTGTCGAATTCTTTGCAGTAACAGGCCTGTTACAGGCATCCCTCGGCCAGCCTTTAGCTTTCGGAGTAATCGCTTATTGTCCATAGAGTGAACTACTAAAGTAAATTTCAAGCCGGTTTCGTCGTCCTCCGTCAATTAACCATGTTCTTGATCGCTGAGGAAGCTCATCAACATCTGCCCAGCGAGAGATATCCTTTCTGTCGGTACTTTCATTTGATCGGTAGATTCTGTCGCTGTTTTTTTCAAAACTTTCCCGCCCCCCGACGGGATATCTGCCTTCCCTGGTTGCCTTCGCCTTTGTTGAAAGAATCACTGGGCGACGAGCTACGCCGTAGGTTTTCGCGGTGGGGGTTGCAGTCAGTTCCTTTTTGCCCTGGCCCCCCCCGAAAAGGTATGGGCGTGATGAAGTGTTTATTTGCGTTCCTCACTAGATGGCGGCGGTCTCTCCGTAATTGCATTTACTTTCCCTCCCCGGACCTAGTGGAGGCCTGTTTGTCCCGCAAGGCCTTAAAGCTCTTACCCTCGACCTCGAAAGCCTCAATGGGGGTCCGGCTTATTCCCCTTGCAAATGAGTGGATAGGTAGTAAAGGCGAGTTGACCTTACCCTGATCTTCCAGAAGAACGTTGCGTAATATTTCCGCTAGCACGAATAATCTGTCACCCCCCCCTCTAAACGAGACCGCCCCCCTAACTGAATACTGAAATAGAAATCCGATTCAGATGCTATTCCCCCCGTCACCTGCAAAAGGTATTCCGTCCCCCCCCCAAGTTGAAGGGTGAAGGCTCCCCACCCATAGAACTACACTCGAGTTCTTTTATACAATCCCCAGACTGCTTGTTCCTTTTTTTAGTAAAAGTCTTTCCAAGACCTTGCTCCCCCCTCTCACCCAGCGCCCAGGAGACTCTGGGCCAACCCACCCCCTCCCCCCTCACCCCTCCACCCCCCTCCACCCATCCCATACTAGCCGAATCCCTGCCCCCCCCCAGTTCTCCCTTTACCTTTCTCATCCCCTCCCCACCCCCAACCCCATCCTCCCCTCCATGTCACCCACCCCCGCCCCCCCCCCCCCGTTCGTCTCCAACTTCTCCCGGCGTTTTCCCCCCCTACCGCCCCCTTACCTCCCCGCGCCCTCCCCCTCCATCCCTTCTCTTTTTCCCTTCCCCCTCCGCCTGCTGTCCCTTCCCTCCTTTTCCTGCCCCCTTCCAGTGCATCCCCCCCCTCATCGCCCCTCCCCCCCCCCCCTTCCCCAACCTCCACTCTTCTCCCCTCCGCCCTTGCCCCTTCCTTAATCCCCTCAGCACCAATTCCCGCGCTCGTTTCCCCTCCTCTCCTGCAAATGCCCTCCCCCCTCCACCTTCCCTCCCCGCTCCTTATCCCCCCACCCCCCTCCCTGTCCTGCCCCGCTTCCCCCACTGCAAGCCTGTCATCCATCTTACACCACACTATTGTTCCCGCACGCTTCCCCCAACACCCACTCCCTTCAACGCGCTCTAACTTCTTCTACCCCCTCGTCTCTACCCCCCTTCCCGGTCACACGCCTTCCCCTCTCCTTCTCATATTGCTCCCTCCACCCTCCTCCCTCCCCCTCCTCCACACCCAGCCCCTGTTCCCCCTCCCCCCCACTTGCCCTTATCCCCTCCCACCCCTCACCCTCCCCTCTACCCTTCTTCGCCCCCTCCCCCTGTCCCCCCCCTCCCTTTCCTCTATCCACCACATTCACCGCCCCATATTCTTCCGCCTCACCCAACTCTCCCTTCCCTCTGTTCCCCCCTCCTCCTCCCCCCCGCCTCGTAAGCCTTTCCTACACCCCCCTTCCCCCTCCTATCCCGCCGCCTCCTCCCACCTCTTCCCTTCCCCTTCATCGTGACTTACCTCGGACCCCCCGTCGGCCTTCCCTCCCCCACACCCCCTCTCACACACCATCTCCCCTCTCCCCCCTACCTCTTCTCCCCCCCACATAAGGTCTACACCCACTTCCCCTCTTCGTCCTTCGCTCTCCAGTTACCCCCCCCCTTCCCCATCTTACCTCTTCCAACCCTCTTCCCCCCCCCCTCCCCCTGTCCTCTCCTACTTTCCCCCCCTCACCTTAATCACTTCCCCTTATTCCCCCTGACTCCCACTTTCACCTTCCCCCGTCCCCTCCCCTTTACCCCCCCTGCCCCCCCCATGCTACCCGCCACCTCAACCCCCACCCCCCCACTACACCGCACCCGCTCTGCCCCCCCCCCACTCCTCCGTCCGGTCAAATTCCCTTCTCGTCCACGCCCCCCCCCCCCCCCCCCGTCTGTCGTTGCTTGTTTTTTCCTCTCCAGAGTGTTTCTCCAGCTGAAGAATATGCGTATCAGTCTAAGTCCCCTCTTTTAACCTCGTCTCGACGTAGTAGGGATCCCACTTATGAGATCGATAAAAAATGGTCAGGAACCGTCTTCGTCTTAGTTCACCCTTTTTCTGTTTAAATCGCCTGCTTCTCTGACCTCACCCTGTTAATAAGACCGAACTATCACTTCATCTCACGAGCGAGAGTGAAGCAGAGTACTTTTAAAACAGCCCCCCCTATCCCTATGGTTGTCAGGCGTCCTGTTTTCCCTCTGAGCAAAGTTCCCAAGTCTAAGATGGTACCCGTCATTTCCCTTTTTATAATCAAGTTTTTTTTGTCTCCTTTCCCTGTCACTGCGTTGCCCGGTTTTCGCCCTCTGATACTTGATGACTGGGGCTCCCCCCAATGGTACCCCGGCCAATACCAAAGGATGTTATCCTTGGACTTCTCCCCCTGAACTTAGGGCACGCGCGCATCGCTCGCGCCTTACAGACTGCTGGCGTTGAGTAGTTCTACCATTTTCACGATGTGGGTGGGGACGACTGCCCTCGCTTTCACCTTTTTTCCGTTTCAGAGACCTCCAGAAGTTTGAGAAAGGTTTGAAGCCCACTCCTTTTTCAACAACTGCGTGTCGATCGCCTGCGCCTAGAGCACTGGAATATTTTGGAGGTTCTTTTCTTTACTGACTTGCTTTGCTAAGTCCTCCTGAGCCATTCGGCCCCCCCGATTACGATCTGGCGAAACTTCCTTATGAAAAATGGAAAATGATGCCCCGGAATCTTTTGACCCACCCAACACCCGAGTGGGAGTTTCTCTAAAAACATCTCTACTGTGATCCGCTACCGGAAAGTTCATCCCCCTTGATAACCTACGTGCCCAGTCTCTGTTGAAGGGATATTTCCATACACGAGTCGAGGACAGATTGCATTTCGCCCTAGTCGGATCGGATGAGCCCGATTCGTATTTAAGACTTAAGTCCTGCGACCCATTTTGTGGACTATCAGGCATTAACGAAGATGGACTCCCGCACACCCCCCCTCCCCACCAAACCCCCTCACATCCCTGCCCGCACACACTACACCCCCCCTTCCCACCCTCCACCGCCCTTCTTACCTACCCCCTATCCTCCCCTTATCTGTTTCTCCCTTTTCCCACTGCCCCCTTCCACACACACTTCCCTCCCCCCCCCCTTTCCCCACCTCCCCACTCTACTCTCCCACTGTGTATCGCCCCCCTCCCTCCTTCCCCCCCTCCCACTCCCCACCCTCTCAATTATCTCATGCTCTTACCGTCCTACTTCCCAGGATCCGCTCACCGCCACTGCGCTCCTCACCCATTTCGCCCTGCTACCCCCTCACTCCCCTCCCCCTGTTCCCCCGCCCGGCCCTCTTAGTTTTGTACACCTCTTTTCCCACCCCCCCTCCCCCACCTTTTCGTTTCCACCCTCCACCTCTCCTCGCAACACCCCTACCCCCCTCATCCGACCCCCCGTCTTTCCCAGCCCATCCAATTCACCTCTCCCCTCATGGGTCTTCCACCTCCCCACCTTCAGCCACCTCCTCCCACCTTGCGCTCCTCCCCCACCGTCATTGCTCCACCTCCCCTACCCCCCTTCACCACACCATCACCTGTCTCCGCCAATCCCCATGCTCTCCGTCTCTCCCACCTCCCAATCCCCCCCGCCCCCCCTCACTCGCCAGCGTTGTCATCCTTCCTTCCCCACTCCCCCTTCCTTCTCTTACTTATTCGCCCTTCCCCACTCACCCTCCCCTTTGTCCGCCACTTCCACTTCTCCCCCTTCTCTTTTCCCCTTCCTACGCACCCCCCTTCCCTTCCAATCATTCGCCCGCTATCCCCCCACCCATCTTCCTTGCTCCCCCGTTTTCGTTCCTCTCCTTCCCCCCCCTCCCCCGGTCCTTCCCCCCTCCCCCCCCCTCCCCCACCTATCCCACCACCCCCCCCACCCCCCCCCCCCCCCCCCGGCCCCCCCCCCCCCCCTCCCGACCCCGTGTGTGAGTGTCGCTCGCCCGGGGCCAACTCTCCCCCGAACCGCCCCCAGAGGTTAAGGATTAGGAAGATGACACCCGCGCCCATTTAAGATTCATGGGCTGGACCCCCACAATTAGAGGGCCACAAATAGCCACCAGACCTCCCGACCCTTCCAAAACCGCGCCAGGCCTTAGGGAATGTAGAAAGGCCCACGCTCCGTGGATGCTTTCTTTTTAAACTCGGTCTGGTTCGGAGCTCATTAAGTTCCCTGGGGCAACGTCACTCCCCCCGGGAGCATTTTTCCTACCAGGAGGTCTGGAAGTCCGTCAAAACAGCGCTAATATCTCAGCCCTCTTTTACCTACTTCAAGCCCAGACGCGAAGTATAATTTCCGACACTGATTTGTTTGGGCTACTCCTTCCCGTACGGTAGTTTTCGGACCTCCTCCCCCCCACCCTTTGCTTTTGCAACAATCCCTCTGGATATGAAGAATCTTTTCAAGGGTCTAAATGCTGCCCGTCCTCCCTTGGAACGGTCCTGCTGAGTGAGGTAATCACGCAGGCTCTACTTCTTCGCCAAGTATTTGTTACACTTATAACAAATTTAGTGTGAATTCCCCAGGGAAAAAAACTCCCATGCGCCCCCTTCTATAGTGAAACTCCCTATGTCTCTGTATTTTCCCCCAAATCGGTTTGAATACCACAAGGACTTCCAACCTTTTCGGTTGCTCACGCGACAGTTCCTGACAAAGGCGTTTTGTGCTCTCTTTGTTCCAGCTTTTCATCTTAAAATCGCAATATTGCCAGATTACCGGTGCCTTCTATTTCCCTTTTTATGTTTTCCCAATGCAGCCGAAAAAAAGCCTAATGATCAGACACCCCTACCTTTTTCTATTGAATTACTTCTATATTTCTTAAATAGCCACCTCGTGATGACCACACCAATCATCTCTCCCTTCTGCGCCCGAACAAAGCGGTCACTCCGGCCATCCCTATACCTTTCTGTGGACTTCCGGCGCGACTCCCTGGTTTTATGGCCGATTTTTTCCCATTCCTTCTCCCTCGGTCTGTTCCTTCAAAGTGCCCGGCCCACCTGAACTTCTTTCCATTGTCTCTGCTTGAGAAACCCTCCCCCGTCAGATGGAGCGAGAGCTTGCCAGGGTTGCAACTGACTTTCCAATGGCACCATTTTCACCTGATTAGGGAATTCCCCCCCCACCCCCCCCCCCCCCGCCCCCCCCCCCCCCCCCACTTTTTTTAAGAATTTTTTGGATCTTATCATGCCTCCGGCACGCTGGACTCTCTGAACAAGATGATCGTTTTCTTGTGTTCGTGTTCCCAGCCCAGAGCCGATCCGTCTTCCAGACGTGCCTTTCCACCTTTCAGACTCCCCCAAGATGGAGCTCTATTGTCACCCCCCCCTTTGACCTTAGAACCAATTTTATGCGTGAGCTATCTGTCTCTCCTCTCGCAATCATAGCCCCGGCCTCCTATAGCCCAGCCGTTTAGTTTGGGACTCTCTTCCTATAGTTGTTGGTGCTACCCTCCCGATGTTCTTTACCGTACTTTCCCATTTCCTCACCCTATGAGCATTTCCTTTGTAGTCCAGACCGGATTTACGGTTCCGGTCCCTTGTCGTTTTTAAATACAGAAAACACCCAACTAGAACTCACGCCCTTTCCCTTGTAATTTGCTGGTTTAGCCTGCGCCAGTCTGTTGTCACCCTTCCTTTTCCCGAAATCCCCTTCGCACCCCCCCTCCCCGTAAGGCCCTGAAATTAACAAAACCGAAATTTTTGATTTCCTTTTCCCAATACGAGTGTATACACGGTCGATAGTTCTACCTTTGGGGACTCCATGTGATTTACCCTTGGTCGATTTTTCTCCCTTGTAGATAGCCCCCCCCCACTTGCCCCCCACCTTGCTCTGCTTTTCGTTGCATCTGCACGCTTGCGCGTTTTCCCCATGGGAAATCCTTCGCCAATCACCGTTTAAGACTCCCTGATTTATCCCGTCCTGTATTGTTCTCAAATGCCCCCCAGGTTGGGAGGGGTTACACGAACTCAATGTTACTGGGCACCAGGAGTCCCACCACCCCTCACCTCGAAGGATAGTTACATTGTATTCCTTAAGTAGGGAGGTGCCTTTTGTTTTTCCTCATTCCTCAACCAGCTGTGCCTCCTACCCCCCGCCTTCCCCACCCTCCTTTTATCCAGCCTACGTGGCCCGCCTTATCAGTTTAACAGCTGTTGAGATCCTCAGTAGGTTTTGAGCCGTCTCCAGCGTCACGGAGCTTGTAGGTCGACCAGGTCCGGCAGGGGGGCGGTCTTGATGGCTTCCTGCATTGTTAGTCTGGGACTCTCTTTCTACTTATCATTCTCTGACAGGATTCCGTACTATTGTTTCATGCGGCGCGACTACTTCTTGGCAGTTTTTTCTGATTCTCTTTCGGGCGACAGCAGTTACCCCCAGACCTGCTTTCCTTCGACACGTGACCGGTGGTAGGATTCCAATAGAAACTATTTTACCTTCATCGTCGGTACACTGATATAGAATCCTCTGTCGCCTTCCCCCTCTTTATGTTGCCTTTATTAACGCAGAATAGTACTTTTCCTCCCAGTTCTCACCCTGCCCCCGAGAGAATCGACCGCCCTCTGTCCCTCT
>Ga0179593_1670784_pt1 | contig 15245 bp, 15 predicted proteins | sample CZODoug2_1_08_16_FD_185931 | JGI IMG/M metagenome (GOLD analysis project Ga0179593, IMG submission 185931) | Vadose zone soil fungal communities from Angelo Coast Range Reserve, California, USA - CZODoug2_1_08_16fungal (PacBio error correction) | ecosystem: Environmental > Terrestrial > Soil >... | reverse complement strand
AGTTCTCCTTTTATAGTGCAAGTAGCTTAATCACCGATTCTCGCCTGCACTGACTTTTTTGGAGCGCGCCCGTTCCCTCTCCCTGTGAGCTTAGCCCCTGACGGAGATTATAAGTGTTCTTTTCTCAGCGCCTCCACGATTCGATGTTTTCCCCCCCCCCCCCCTCCTTCTTCGACTTTTTGCATAGGAAGTCATTCCTTACCTCGACTAAAAACATAACGCTGAGTACTCACATCGTGGGCCCCAAGGGGGTTAACGCAGTAGCTTTCCTCAATCATTCTACATAGTCCCAAGTGACGCTACAGCCAGTTTTCCAATCACGGCACGGAAGCGCTGCCTCAGAATGATCACCCTTTGAGGTTCCTATTTTTCCTTTCCGAGAATGTGAAACTCGTCTGTCAGGAGGTCCCGCGGTTTCTATTGCCCCTAGGCAACCCTTTCCCTCTTTTCCCCTCCCTCCCCACCTCGACGTCTCTTTGTGCTGCAGAACCCAGATGGACCCCCTTCTGGAACTTCCAGTTTGCTTGAGTCCAACATATCTTTTCGATCTCTACGTCTCTCCGAATCCGAACCTGCAGTACCTACATTATGCTCCGAGTTGGGGATCCTAAGGTGTTGCTTTTGTCCCTACCTTCCGAGACCTGAGGGATAGACCGTTCTCTCTCAGAGGACCCCTCTTTCCCCCGTAAAGGCAGACTTTTTTAGCGGACCAGAAGACTTTTCCCCTCCTGACAGTGAAAGGCTTCTCTTCAAGTTTCCCAGGACTTCGCTCCGAAGAGTGTCTTTCAGATGATTAGCTTTGATAGCAGAGTACGTGATTTGAGTCTGGTGACCTGCTTGTATGAGCCATGTCCCTTTGATTGCCTTGTTTCTTTTTCGTTACGCCCACCTTGACTTATGACTCTCCTCCAAGTCCCCCCCCCTTCCGGAGATCTAAAAGGAGGTTGATCTGTGACAGTTTAACTTCTGGGGTTCCTAACCTCTCCTGAGATCAGGGGTCTTCCATTCCTCTTGGTATCGATCAATCATTCGTGCAACCCAATCTCAGTCTTTACCTGAACTGTTTCATTGTTAAAGCTTAACCGACGACTAATTTGGGTATCAGTAGGTTATTGTCAGGTGGCTCTTTCCGGGTATCCGGCCAACTCTGACTTGCCCTCCTGATTCCGAAGAGAACCGCGTTGTGGATGTTTTCGTAGGTCGAGACAAATGCCTATTAGCCCTCCAGTCTCCTTTCTTTGAGAAGGTAAATAATTTTCTTTTCCAAGATGCCCCCACCATAATAGTTTTTGGGGGGGGCCCAATCTCCTCCCTCCCCCATGTCTCCCAGGTATAAGAAACCGATTGGCCCCTTCCCCCCCCGGAGGGGATCCACCCTTGCCTACCTGTATCTTCCCTTTGAGCTCGGAATCCCCTTCTCTATGATTTTTTGGAGGGCCGCAGTTCCTCTTAGCTCCCCCCGCGTGCTCTTCCACGAAGATATGATTGGGTTGAGCGAGGCGACGGGATGTTTCCGAGTCTGACTTGCTCCGAGGATCTCTCTTGTCCCTTCCTTTTTTTGTTGTTTTTTCTTCGAGATCCCAGCAGCAGTCAATCGCTTCCCTCTTTCCCCGTAGCTCCCGTTTTGCCTTCTCACACATCGTCGGTAGCGCCCTTTTTAAGATCCTTGCCTGCGCCAGCCCTCCATCTTGGATCCCTCCCTCTCTCAGCACAGCCACGGTCGATACTATTTCTTCGTCTTAGCGGCAGTTCCGGGTGGTCCTGGAGGGCACAGCTCCCTTTAGTTTCGGATCCTGCTTTTCGCTCTGTTCCCCCGGACGACACAGTGTCAGTTCCAGCTGTGACCCCCCCTTCAAGAAGGTTCCTTGACCTGTTCATCGTCCTTCCTTTTGACTTGATTGGGCAGCGGCGCTTTAACCCCCCCTCCTGCCCCTACCGCCGGTTCTCGGAGGATCTGCGCCCGCTTTTTCATCTTTCTCCTCCTTCCCCCCCCCTAATTAAAGGGAGCCATCCCTATCTCCCCTCCTTAGTGCCTGGTTTGACTTTTCATACAATTTTCCGGGTAAGCCGCAACCAGTTGCGTCTTTTTCGGAAGAGGAGAGAAGATCCTTGTACCCTTCCTCTCGTCCCCGTCCCTCCCCTGAGGTCGTTTCCCCCCCCAGTCCCACCCGTTTAAGATATCTTAGGGTTCTCGCGACCATCCGTACCTTCTTTGCTTCAGCGAAACTCTCCTGCCCCTCCTTTTTTCCCTTCCTTGGCTCGATCACAGGGTTGATTCAGTCCCTTAGGTAAATAGATTTTTGAGCACTCGTCACCTCTCTAAGATAAACGCTGCTAGAAGCTCCTTTCCTTCCGCGGCCACAGCCCCTCCCGAATTGTGAGTTTTGACTCCTCCAAATTTTCCGTAGGACAAAGATAGGATTCCTGGATATTTCGTTACCAAGAGAATTGAATGAGCGCTACCTCGTAGATGAACACTGCCAGTTCAATTCCCTTCGTTCACCCGTATTCCTTCCCCTTTTCACTTGTGATGTTTCCTAACTTTCAGCCGAGTTAGTCGTCTATGTGCCCCCTTAGTTTCCCCCTCTGAAGAGGAGCCCCTCAAGTGGGTATGAGTCAATGTACATATCTTCTTCCTCTCGTGGCGGCCCCCCGAGATAAAGAGATTCCCGCTCCTTCTTTCACCTCCGCCCTTCTTTTCCCCCCTGGAGAGGAGGTACGTCCCAACCGCACCTTTGACTTCGTCGCAGACCATCGCGCCTCCCCCCCTGAGTTAGGCGCGTTTTTTTTTCAGATTCTGAGCTCAGAGCCAACCTTCCTCCTTTGAACACACTGCGATCCTGTGAAGCCATTCCCGATCGTGGGTTCTTGAACGATTTAGTACGAGTTTCCATAGGCTACTAGAATCCGGTGTGTTGAGGCCGACACTCTATCCGAACTGAGCCATAAGGAGCTGATCGTTTTAAGTAAAGCCCCCCCGTCGATCCTCCCTTACAGCCTTCAGGTAAACATGATTTGGTGTACATATTGATTACGAAAAGATCTGCCTTGTGTTACAAAACCCGCAGTTCGTGGTTTCTTCGATCCCATTTACCCTTCTTAAAGCCAAAGACTGATTCACATACCCACCGAGTGCCGGAGTGTATAGTCCCAGATGTTCCTTTCCTTCGTCAAGAGACCCCGTGTTCGGTATCTTCGGCTTCCCCTCATTAAGACATCGTTTCAGGACTTATCGCGAGTAGAGGAAACAGATTTCTTCTTGTGATCTCCTTTTATGCGTACAACCTCCATCCTTACTTCCCTCCCCCATTTCCCCCTTTGTTTGCCCTTGCAAAGGGACGCTGATCTCTTTAGCCGTCGGCGTCCCCCTATGCTCTTGGATCTCCTTCGTCTTTTTTCTGCAACTCCCTCTTGTTTTTTTCGAGATCTCCGATGCTGACTTTTTGAGCCCTTCCCCCCCCCGTAGATTAGTTTTATCTTCTTCTCCGGCCGGTTCCACTTTACCCTGGTTGCGGCACGCGTCTTTCGATGAGGTTGACGGCTTTCAGGCTTCTAGCGTCGGCAATAATTACAAAGATTTCCTGTGCTTTACCCTGGTATCGTCGCGATTCAGTGGATGGCGGAACGATGCCCTGATTTAGACTTTCTCCCGAGACTCATAGCACCCGGGGGTACCCACGGGACCTTTTTTGGCCCCCGTTCCCTTTAAAAGTTAGGCTTAGGTCCCCATCCCCCCTTTTGGGCGGTAGGCGTGCTGGGACGCGCGCCCCCTCTCCAGACATTGAGAACACATCTTTTTACCCTCCTTATCGGAAGAAGGTGTATTTCGGCCCCAGAGCCTTCTTAGGAGAGCTTCGGCTAACCTTTTTGCGGTCCCAATCTATTCCACACGCAGGTGACCCGTTTACCAGTTTCCCTCCTAGACTGGGGAGGGGGGTCCTCTAGCTTGGCTCGGAGCAATCTTTCTAGTTTCCCTTCTCCCTCAAAAAACGTGACCTCGGCAGTTTTCTGACTCCCGTCCGGGAGAGTCCTCCCCTAAGAAACCCCCAGATGAGTTTCTTTACCCTCTTTTTCTTTGGTTAAAGCGTTTCTCTGCTATCTCCTCTATAATCAAGAGAAACCTCGAAGAATAAGCCGCGTTGATCCCTCCCCTTCACCCCTCCTTCTTTCCTTTCTTTATGAGAGTCACAGCCGTCGTCCGCGACACTCTCCTTTTCAGAAATTTTGCCCCCTTTGAAATTTTTTCTTCGGTAAGGCCGCGGCTTTCTTTTCTAGCTGTTACTTTTCTCTTATAGTCAGGCCCCGACTCCGAGTTGGTGCTCCTTTGACCCTGGATGATGGCTACTCCTGCAGATACCCCACCTCCCCTGCGTCCGCGAGTCCACACGCTTTTTTTGGAAAGGCTTCTTCCCTCGGCACTTCGACAGGTGGAATGTCCCGACGGTGGGGCCTCTTTATAGGATGGGGCTTTACTCCCTCAGAGATAGAGGATTCCGCCCCCTTCGCGTGGTCTTCGGCTCACTAAGTAGATTCCTGTTCACGGCCCCCCCTCTTCCCAGAATTCCTTCTTTTTCTCGGCCCATCAGCACTATGGCCTATCTCCTACATCCTTCCAAAGGGAGCTGGCGACTCGCCTTCTCTTTTCCTCGTAGGTGCTCGACGGCTGCTACGGTGCCCTTTCTTGGTTTTCCGTTCCGAGTTGAGATTTCCCCCCCTCTCCCCCTTTTAGTCGAGGTGGAGATCGCTTTTTCCCTTGACCTTTTTTTTTCCCTTCGTCCTATGAGAAATTAGTGGATCCTGATCTTTTCACCTGCATGTATCGGTCTTCCGGGATTCTAGCGCCACGTTTACACGGCTCTGGTGTCGAGTACCCCTCCCCTCGCGTATCCACTCAGGACCCCCTTCTAAGTACTTGGTTGTCGGCTTCCCGGGTTTTCTTCTTGCACCCCTTTCTACGTGTCGACGTCGGGTGGTGGTATCAGGATCGCCCGTTTCCGGTAGGTGACGGGGCATCCCGTTCTTTCCTGATTTGATAAGAGCACCTACTTCGTAGGTTCCGATCTACGAATCACGTCACTTTATTTTCCGCTGCCGGTCCATGACACTTCCGTGTCAATTGTCTCGACCTCTACCATTTTTTCGCATGACCCCTCGTCCCCCTCCCGATCTTCCTGGGCCTTTTAATGAACATCGGCTATCACGCTCCCCCGCGGGAAGCAGTGGGCTCTGGGGTCTTCTACGTCCCCCCCCTTCCCTCGAGTGATCGCCCGGCAAGGTTCCCCCCCCTCCTTTATGATCCCTCCTTCTGTTTTGATCCTTTTCCCAATGATCTGTCTTTGTGGTTGTGTGCTTTTCCTTCACTTTTTCCTTTGCTCTGTCTGCGCGCTGATTGTCTGTCGCTACTTTCGCTACCTGTTTGTTATCGAGACTGAAGATCCCCTCGAGCGACACGCAGCCCGTCGCCCGTTCTTAGAACCCTCCCTTATCATTCGGAGAGAGAGCTGGGCTCTACTTATTCTTTCACAATCAGCTTTGATAACTTCCCCCAAGTAGCCAGACGGTCGATCGCACATTTTCTCTGTGAGATCTCCCATCCGTCGGGATGTTCTTGAGGTACAAAGGCAGTCGAACCCCGCCATTGGGTCGACCCCGCTGGTGGGCGTCGGTCTTGTTATCTATTTTTTTTTTTAATTCCCCTAGGTTAATGGACTGTCCTCCCGCATCAGGGAGTGGACTTGGATTTTGTATTTGTCGAGCGCACCTAATCTTCCCCCCTTAATCCCCCTTGATCGCGAGCTGTATCGGCCTGTGTTTCCATACCCGGTACTGCCTTCTCCCTCCCACCCTGCGACACACGTTTTCGTTTCGTTTTTCTTTTCAGTTCCTTCCCCCCTTTTTGGAATTGCCAACAACACCAGTCTAATGTATTTGTCCATTTTCGAGCCCTTCTTTGTCTCATGAGCTCCTACGACCGTTTTTTCCCCGCTTCCTCCTTTGCACGGAGGAGCAGGTAGTGCGCTCACAGGATCACCTTTCCGTTAGCTCTCTTCTTTTTTAGGACTTTACGCTTTAGCACAGCCCCTCTTAAGGTTTTTCCCCCCTTTGAAACCCTAACCCTGACAACTCCTGCCCCGAGCGATTATAAGTCCCACTTAGATGAGGCCCGTAACTAGACGGCAGCACCGTCTACTTCTTCAGTCCCTTCCCGTAGCACAGCAGACTTGGATACCCGTTGGCCTCTAGCCTGGTGTCCTTTCCCTCCTCAACTAAGAGAGGGGCGTTGAAATTTCTGTTTTCAAATGTGTGAGAGGAGTGGGGGATCCACACTTTTGTTTCCGAGCATTCTATTTCCCTAGAGAAAATCAACCCTGTTATTTCCTTCCCAATTTTCGGTAATTACCTTCCCGTAGCCCTTCCAGGGACCTGTCTCTTTTTCCCGGGTTCAGAGTACACCCCCCATTTGTACGCCAGACGTTTTCCCCCATCTCTTTTTTAGGCGACGCATGGGTTACATCACCCCCAGTCGGATTTTTCGGTCTTTCTTTTATAGTGCCCTGCCCACGCATCGGAACCCTCCCCCGCTCCCTCCTGCATGTTCACCTTTCCATAAAAGGCGGTAGTTTTAACCTCCTCCCTTTCCTGTTCTCGTCACCGAGCAGGCGCTGATGGACCTCCTTTTCGAAACCGACGGCCCAGTAAGGGTTTTTTGAGAGAGGAGATCTTCTCACTCGCCCCCCGAACTCAGAGGGAACCCCCGGTGCGGAAAGTGTTTCTGTAGAAGCCCCTTTTTTCCTGTTTTTGGAGAGCCACTATGGAGCCCAGTTCCGATTTGTTTCCATCACCCGACTTCCATCTCCCCGCGTATAACTGGGACTTTTTTCCAGCCACTTGCCCCCCCCCCTTAGATAGTTCCGTACGCGAAGCTCGTTTTTTCTTCTCAGGTCTTCCTCCCCCCCGGTCACGCGTGGTGAACGTCTTCGTCCGACGTACGACCATCCCCCGCAGTTCTTCACTTCTTGTTTCGAGACCATTTCCAGCCCGATGACCCTTATCAATTTGCCGTCCCAGATCCCCCGAACTGGGGGTTTTTTTTGCGGAGTGTAGCTTCCCTTTAATTTCTGTTCCCCCCCTTCCTTTAACAATCGTAAGGCCAAGACAAGCGTTGCGTGAGGTATTTCGATCCCCTGAAAAGTTTCCCCCCCCTAACTAGCCCGTAGCGGCCAGAAAATTCTTTTAATTCTTTTCCCTCCCCCTTTCCCCTCTCAACCCCCTATCATGCTCGAAGTCCAGCCCAATCCTTATCCCTTGCTTTCCCTATGCCGCTCCTGGTACCCTCGAGTCTTCGATAGTCTACCTACTTTTCTATCATTTTTCCCCCTCAGCCTTCTTCTCTAATCTACTCTCTTTCTCTTTTTGGTGGGGAGCGTTCCATGGTGGATACCCCCCTCACTTAATGCGTCCCGACCGTTCGCGGTTTTTTTTTTTTCTATCCGCGGCCCCTGCATCTCAAGGGGTTTCCCTCCTGGGGCGTCGCGATGTTTGTGGAGGAAGGCGCGCAGTCGTCTTTTTAAAACTTTGATGATATTGAAATAAGTCTTAGTTTTTAGGTCGCGGTGCCCCCAGGTCCGAGGTTTAGCTACTCCTACCCCCGACCCCTAAATCGTGGTAGGGGACTTTTACCGAGTGCATAAAGGCGGGAGCCATTTTTTCCACCCCCTGGCGAGCTTCAACGTACTTGCTTCTTCGAGTTACGTTTTCGATGAAGAATCATTTCACACCCTATTCCCTTTTTAACTACCGTCTGGATTTGAGTAGCGGCGTTCTTCACCAACCATTACCTTTTCCAATTCTGTTTCTCTCTCTGGAAGATAGAGAGCCTTATCCTTATTTCCCCCTCTCTCTGAGCTCCGCTCCCTTGACTCTTCTTTACCCTCGAATTCCCCAGATGGATCTTCCCCCGCGCACCACTACCTTTTCTTCTCTTACCAATACGGCCGGAACTTACCGCGTCCTTTTTCGCGTTCTCTTTTCCCCATACCTAGCCCGAAGCTACCACTTGGGGTTCCCTGAAACTTTAAGGACCCCTCTGCTAGTCTGTCCCCTCTATTTTTTCTGTTTCCCTCCCCTCCGGATAACGGTTCTAGAGAAGTTGAGAGACACTTGGTTCAGGAGGCGTTGCTTTTGCGTTTCCAGCGAGTTGAACTTCCTTTCTTTTTTTAGCTTTCCTACGCGGTCTTGATAAGGATTCACATATTAGAGTGCCCCCCCTCCCTGTTGTTTTGCTAGTAAACACATCTGAACCGCCTTCTCTCAATTCAGAGGAAAAGTGAAGAAGTCTGGTCAGAGCCCCGAGGTTAGAATTTCAGGGGGGGTTTTTTTGACCATAAAATGATAGAGTACGTGATTTTACTCCGCCTAAAGCGAATTTTCTTTCTTCCCCTTTTACGCCCCTAACGCGTCTTGATTTGGACGTCAGAATTGAGTGACTCTTCTGTGTGCCAGCATCTCTTTTTCCCCCCTTGCTCTGGCACGCCGGGAGCCTTCATTCTAGGTGTTTCTCTTGACAGAAAGTACCTTCAGGCTCTACGTCGTTTTCGGTATTTTTCTTGGACTTGTCCGGCGTGGGCCGTTTTCTCTCGCCATCCTCCAGTTTTTATTCAGCCCGCGCCGTTTCTCCCCTTCTTAGCCCTTGATATTCCCGGAGGGCTTGATTCGATGACCGTCTATGCTCCACCCTTCTTTTGCTTAGAGTCCCACGCGGGAACGGTCCCGTTGTACTCGCTGACCGTTCTCCTTTTACGGAACCGTCAGTAATGTTTACTTTATTACCGGACGGTCCTTCTCAACCCTGTTTTTGTACGACTGCCTTTCCTCCCGTCGGTGGGTAAGTTGAGCAAGGTTAGTTATTTGTCGGCGCCATTTTTCCCCATTGATCATCAAGCTCGCCGAAATGGGTCTTTTCCGTCCTGACCCCCCCCTCGATGCCCCCTAACCCCGCGTTTTTTCCTTTTTTTCGTTCGTAAATGTACAGGATTGGAAGCGCAGCTACTTCGACCACTACTCTGCGTTCCCTTCTTCCGCGCCCCATCTGTACGCATTCCCTCCCTTCTTTACGTTTTCTTACCATCCCTTTCCTTTTTCGGTGATCCGCTCCCTGACAGTCCATCTGCGTCCCCCCCCCCCCCCTTGGCCTTTCGGGATTTTATAGGAAATCCCCTTCCTCTTTCCTCCTATTGGAGCGGGTTCTCCTTTTCTGTATTTAGTCAAGCGGCTCGCTCTTCCATATGTTGTAGTTTCCCTTTTTTCACACCACCTTGGAGACTTCTCGGTGCGCGCGCTTTGCTGTTAGGGCGACTTAATTGTTGGTTGCTTTGAGACAAGCCGACACCCTTCCACTAAATGCCTCCTTTGCATACTCCACCCATCAGACAAGGGAGTCCGATGGAAGATCTCTCCGCTCTTCTGGCCTTTTAAGAGCCTAGGCCTTTGTGATTCCTCTCAGACGTGAACCCTTGTCGATCTCCCTTTTCTCTGAATTTTTCGAGGATAAAGAAGTCTGGAGGGTACATGAGGCCTTTTTTCTCTTATTTTAGACAGGAGTGTAGGTAAACCGGGTGGCGATTGGGTTTCGCATCGCGGACAAACGGCCAGCCGTGGGCCTTCAGCTTCCCGTTACGGCTGGAACTTTGGGTTTGACCTTGTTGTCGCAACCTACGGCCTTTTCGTTTGATAGGCAGCTGATGCGCCCTTCTTTTTCGCCCCTCGCCGCTCCGAAATTTTTTTTTCCCCCTTCGTACTAGAATCCGGAGAACACGCTGTCCTTCCTGTTCTTTTTGTCCGGTAAGTGGCCGTACAACGGGGTTACTGTGGTTTCCCCATGAGCTTTTTTATTTAAGATCAGAGCTTGCTGGAGTTCTCCCCATTTTCCTTTGCGCTGTGAAGACCAGGCTCCTCTGCCTCAACCAAAAAGTTTTTTCCTTTCTTAGGTTTTTCCTCGCCCCGCATCCTCACTTTGCGGAGTCAGTGTGAGTCATCCCCAACTCTTTCCCCTGACTCCTCTTTCGACCGAGCTATACAGAAAGGCCCCGGAGAGAAGAACGAGGCCTTCCCCCCTCGCCGGAGAGCAAGGATATGAATGCTCCCGACTTCTAAACTAATTGGCAGAACCCTTAATTGGAAAGAGACCGCCTTCCCTTTTCGCGAAATAGCCTCTTCGTATGGATCTCTTTCCCCGTGAGTCTCCCCGGCTTAGTAGATTTTCACGGAGAATCAACAGCCCATCCTTTTATTCCGAGAAGCATTTCCCCCCGTACTTCTGCTTTATTTTTAATTAGAAGTCACCGTATTATCCCCCCTTTCTTTTCTGATCTACGTTCCTGTAGCGGCGAACCTCCAATTTGGGTTTTTTTTTTCTACACATTGAGAAGCAGGAGAGACCAAGTTTTCCTCTGCACCGACCCTTACTGAGTGGCTTTCGATAGTCTAGTTGCCCAAAAAAGATTCGCGTCCTTTTCACTTCCCCCTCACTACCTTTTTGTTACGATAAAATTATAGGCACATGATTCCCCCGGCTTCCCCCATCTCTACCAGGTTTAGTTGATGCGCCCAGTGTTCCTTTGAGTCATCTCAAACGAGGTTCGGTTGTTGCAGAGTGGTTAGGAGTTCTCCTGGTTCTCAGCGCCTTTCCTTAGTATAACCCTTTGAGGTATTCCCGATGTAGAGGACTACAACCCTTTCTCTCGGCTGGGCGCGATAAGGTCACGTCGACGCCCTTTCTTAAGCAGATCCTGTGGTGGATCTTTTTTTTGTTTTTCTCTTCCTTCTCCTGACTTGATCGCTTATTAGTGGCTTTCCCTTTTAAGATAACACCCCCACGCCCCCCGTTCGTAAATCGGTAAAATTGCGTTTTAAAGCTAGTTTTTAGCCCCTTCACCCCGTGCATTTTTTATAGTCACCAAGTAGGCCTGCGCGCTTTCCTCTTCACCATTTTATCGCTAGAACAATTTCTTCTTGCTGCAAGTCAGCACCCCCATTTTGCCAACATTGTCCCCTTAGTCTATCCCCCTTTATTTGACCTCCCAAGTACGTAAGGAGACCCCCTTGCCCGTATTGTAGTCTTCTAGAATCGCAATTCCACCGGGAACACCTTCCGACCTCGGACGAAGCCCAGGTGGAAGGGGTGACTCACTGATCCTTCGCGCCCCCCCCCGTAAGAAAAAAAACTCTGTAGACCTTCTTCCCTTCAGTCTCTTTCCTTTTGAGCTAGGATAGTCTCCAGACTTCCCCTCATGCTGAGGTCTCTCCATTAACTTTCGTAATTTTTCTCTAGTTCCTCTAATAAGGTGGGTGAGAGAGATCGACTTTTCTTTTTTCCAAGCCTTTTTTTTTCTCCGTCGCGGAGAAGATGGCCTCGTTTTCGTGTCATATTTTTACCCCCACAATGGGGGAGGGACATGTCGTCCCTTCATTTTTGTTCCACTTGGTAGGATTCTATAGTCGCGGCGGAATCCCTGGTTTCCTTTTTGATACGTAGAGAGGGTGTTTTGCCCGTGTCCCTATGTTTCTAGCTCGCCATCCCCACGCTTACCAGAAATAAGGTTTGGACGAACTTGTGTCATTTAAAAATTGTGCGGCCGACCCCCCCTTCCGCCTCGGCGTCCCGAGAGGACGGACCTGGTTTCGCGCAGGTTCTCCCTTTTTTCCTACCCTAATTTTGCTAGCAGTCCCGGCCCTACGGTGTTCTTCCCACTTCTTTGCTCGAATCGGTTTCCGGTCTACAGAACACTCCGAAGCCTCACACCTCCCGTTCCTCCTATTCTTTTTTTTCCCCCCCGTTTTGAACTGGGGAGCTGTCACCGCGTCTGCTCTTGTCAGAGTTAATAAAGCGAATCCCACCCGGCTTTTTCCTTCTTCAGCTGTTATCGAGGATTCGCGAGCCGCCCACCCCCCCTCCCTCTGGATTTCTTATACAGCCCCCCGAGGTTTCCCCTCGAAGGAGGAGCTATGACCAAGGAGACTCCCCTTCCTCCTCACTCCGGGGAGATGATTGATAAGATTACCTCTCGTCCGACATGCGGTTGCACGCTTTTTCTACGGTCCTCCTACAGTAGTAGTCAAGGCTCATCCTCATTTTCCCTTTCCAGGATCCCCTATATGACGCAGCCGAAGAGGTCTCTTTTCCCCTCCCCCCATATGGCCGCTGCTCGAGGTGATTCCCTCCAGTGGCTACCCCAAACGACGCTCAATTTTTTCTCAAAGGCTTCAGCCGCGGAACTGGCTAAGTATTTTTTTCTACGACAACACCTCCTGCGGTTTCTACTAGGCCGTCGTGGGCGTGTTCGATCTTTTGGAATCGGAGCGGAGTAGATGATGGATCCTCCCCCCCCCCTTTACCCTAGAATAGAAGACTGTTCCCCCCCTTTTCTTGAGGGTCTTTTTTACGATGCCCCTCAGTTTTCTTTTAAGTATTACAAGGAAAGGTACCCCACTCCCTGGCAGTATTTTTCTGTTTTATGCTTACTTCTTCCTTGACGATTGGACTTTGAGGGACCCCGTTTTCCCGGTCTTTCCCCGATGAGAGGAGATGGCTAGGGGGCAGGTGAGCGGTTCCTTTCGAACTCCTTTCGCGCTCGTGCAGGATCGCAGATTACCCTTTGACCTCAAACGTTTCTGGCCGTAGGTCCCTAAGGTGCCGAGAGCACGCTGACCTTTTTCTTTCATACTCGCTTGAGCTCGGAGTATCCTCTCCCGTCAGCTCCCTCTGTTGATACTCTTTAACCATAACTGGGTAAGGAAATGCCCATGTCCCCCTTCTCTTGTCCTTTGATCAGGATAGCCCTTTTTTCCTTAGGTCACTTTTTGTTTCGCAACCTCGGCATCAGCTTCATCCCTTTTTTTCTGATTTTTCGACCAAACCGCCTTGCATTTCCTTTTCTTCCAGGGATCGTCCCCTTTTCCCATGAAAGTTTGGAATTCCCCCGTCAGCGAGATCTCTCCCCCTTTTCTTCAAGCCCTGTTAGAATACTGACTGTTCAAATTCCTTTATCCGAAATCTGTCACCATCCTCCTCTTTGTTATACCCTGATAACCGATGCAGGCTCCTCCAGACTTCACGATCCGACCCCCTATGGGAGATCGTGCGATTCCCCCATACTCCTGATGGAGCGGGGCCCATCGGCTCCCTTCTTTCCTTTGCGATGCTCGCTCCCCTTTACTGATCTGATGTGGTAGTGTTGCACAAGGTCCCTCCTTCTTTGAGCGTTTTCCTTTTGTAGATTGATGCTTATCTCTCTATTTTTACTACTACTTGTTGTTTTTCGATCTTCTGCAATTTGAGCGTCGCCTAAGTTGTTGGCCAATTGCTCCCCCCCGACCCAACCGTACAGCTCGTTCTTCTTTTACTTTTTTTTCACGATACAATCCTCGAGGAATGTTCCCCTATCTCCCGATTCTTTCAGCTTCCACTTTGGCAGTTCATAGGGAGCTCGCCAGTTTTCTTTCTTTCCCATAGCGACGGTCGGGAATAACTCGCGACAGTGGGATAGCGCCCCCCCAGCTTTCCCCCATGCTTCTTTGTTAGAGGAGCTTTCGTCGTTACAACCCCTCCCTCCCCCTTTCCTCCTTTAATATGTTATTTGGGCCATCTGGGGGGGTGGTGCCGAGTGTTTCCCCTCTCAAGCCCGCGTGTTTCTATTTATTTGACGCCCGTCACAGTTCGCTCCCCCCTACCACGGAACAGGGCTCGACTGATCCTCGTAAGGTCTTCCCCTTGTCTGGCGGTCTGACCGGGTCCGGGAATTCCACACAGTACTTTTTTCCGTCTTTCTCCCGGTCTTTAGCTCAGTAGCCTCGACAACGAGTTTTCCCGCTTTTTCCCTTCTCTGCTTGCCTCGTCGGTTTTTTTTCAGACCCCAGATCAATGGTTTGATTTTGCAGATCTATTAGGCCCTTTTTTCCCGTCCCCCCCCCAAGGTTTTTGCGTCCGGCGTGTTTTTCTTCAGCGACCGTTCAAGACTTTGAGCATCGCCCTCCTCCGGCTTCCCTTGAGAGGAACCTGCGATTCCATTCCCTCCTTCTCTCGTCGCTCCACTCCGGTCGATCTGCAGCCTTTTTTTTTTGAACCTTTTTGCCACAGTTCCGCTTTTCGCTTTTTAGATGCCCCCTCAGAGAGGCGGAGGAGCTCTTCCCTCGTGACTCGGCAGTAGCGTTGGACCGCCATTCAGATCTGAGAATTTTTTTAAACTGAAAAAGTTTCCCTTCTTTTTCCCCCCCACCCGGTCATTAGAATCCTTATTTTAGACCTCCTTTTCTGATTATGTAAGTTGTGGTTACAGCTCTCTTGGATCCCCTTTCTCAGGAGTCCTTTCCCCAGGGGGTATGAGGCCACTGATCCCCCCCCCGTCTCGTCGATAACGGTCTACTGCTATAATTTCCCTCCTCCGAGAGCAAGAGATTACCTTTGTCGAGTTCCCCTATAGACTTTTTTTTCTTCAGGTAAAACGCGATCCCGGTTTTCTCCCTCTCAAGGGCGCAGATGGGCCCCATTCTTAATATCAACAGACGGGTTCTCCTTTGTCCTAGGATCCCCTTGAGCTTAAGGCGAGCAATACTGCCTTTTTTTTAAAAAGTTAGGAGTCAGGAGCCCCTTTTCTCTCTGGAAGTTCGAGATAAGATGTATCCCTTCCCCTCCGTCGAACAAACATACCGCCGAAGTTTTTTTATGAGTTCATTACCTGAGATCCAGAATGCGGCTACGGCCTCAGCCAACGCTGTCCTGATCCCCAGGAGCAGAGAGAGAATTGTCCCACCTTAAAATTGCTTTGGGGAAGTCTTATAACCCCCAACCCCAAACACAACACAACCCCAAAACTTTTCCAATCTTTCATATCCTCGCAAAGAGAGATTATATCCAAGTTGAGATGATATGCCTCCCTTCATGATCAAGAGAACCCTTCTGTCTCTTAGTTGAATTTCATGAAACCCGCCCCTGCGTGTAGTCAGGTTATCACTAAGTCCCCCTCTTCCCCCCCGTCCCTTCCAGCTTTCTTCGAGGTTTTATTTGGATTTTCCATGCCCCGGTAAAACGGTCAATTTCTCCTTTTCAGAGTTTCAGCGTGGAAGGAGTTTCCGAACGCGATCAACCTCGCAGCTCCCCCCTTTCCCCTCCTTTGCCCCGGTCGATGAGATTTGGGTCACTCCTGCCTGCTATGACGGAGTTAAGTTTCTTTGATACTTCATATTCACAC
>Ga0179593_1382028_pt1 | contig 15246 bp, 22 predicted proteins | sample CZODoug2_1_08_16_FD_185931 | JGI IMG/M metagenome (GOLD analysis project Ga0179593, IMG submission 185931) | Vadose zone soil fungal communities from Angelo Coast Range Reserve, California, USA - CZODoug2_1_08_16fungal (PacBio error correction) | ecosystem: Environmental > Terrestrial > Soil >... | reverse complement strand
ATTGAAAACACAAGTAGTTCTCGATCTTGGATTTTTCCTTTCTATTAGTTTTTCTTCGGAATCCCATTTTTCCATTTCTTCCTGGTGGGTTGTCCCCCCTCCTCAATTGGCTGGTCTCCCCAAGAACCTCTTCCGGCTTTCCCCCAAACGGCGTCTGGAACCGTGGTATCGGGGGTCTAGTTACGCCCCCTTGCCGTGGTTCCCCCCTATGTCGTACCTCCGTTTGACCCTACACGACCCCCCTTCTAACCCCCGGATTAACCCTATCCTCTCCCACTGCATTTACCTGTCTCCCTCTTGACCCAGAAAACTTCTTTTTTTTTCCCTCTTCCCTCCTGATCACAATTCCGCATTTACCCTGGTCTGTCGTTTCATCGGTACTTCCTCCAAATCCTGATCTTTTTTACCTCCCAGTACTTCCGACCTCCGGATCTTGAAGAAACAGCAGAATTTTTCCTTTTTCCCCAAACTTCTGTTAACCACTCCGGCTTGATTTCAAGATGCTTCCCTCCCCTCTTCTTTTTCACTCCCATAAAGGACACTGCTTTTTCTTTTCTTTTTCCCTTACTTGTTTTTCACCCATATTCCTTTCTTCTCCCCAGGATTCGCGTTTTTCTCTCCAAAGTGAGTCTCTAATCCTTTCCCTTTTTCCTCTTACTCTTTTTCCCCCCCCAGCTTAGACCTCTTTTTCGCCCCCGTTCAACCTTCCTTCCGTGGCCCCTGACCAACACTCAATATCTAAATTATGTTCTTCTCTGTTTTTTCCTTCCTAGGCTTGTTGTCCCCCCGACCCTCTTTCCACTCCCCCTCCTTGTCCTAGTATCCTGTCTGTCAACCTCCGTGAACCTTTTAGAATGTATGGTCCCTATTGCGTTTTGAAGACAAATCCTTCCTTGGGCTGGTTACATTCAATCCAGGTCGCGAAATCTTCTTTTCCTCTCACCTTTGGGTACAATTCCCCACTCTCCTACTTTTTTGCTCTACCCCAAAAAGTAAGTCTTATCTTTGACCCTCAACCGGAGTCCCTTCCCCCTATACTCACGAAATGCCCTTTCCTCAACTCACTCGCCACGCCGCGTTCTGGATTCCCCCCCATGGTCTTTTCCTGGACTTTGTCTTCCCCCCCCCCCTTTTTTAATTTGCCGTTCTTTTCCCCCTGTCATAGGTTCTTTTCTTTCCCTTAAGATTCTAACCAGGGTTTTTCAAATTCCCTTTGTCCCCTACCTCCTTCAGTATGTACCCTCCCCCTACTGAATCAAGAATCCAATCCTTTGATCCTTTTTCTTTCCCACTAAGGTCTTTTTTCCTTCCCGGTGACGCCTTTTTCATTTCCAAGTTTCCTGTACTCCCCTCCTCCACCCCTTCATAACCCCCCCTTTTTCCTTTTTTGATATCTTCCCTACTGTTTTTCTATTCCAAGCGTCCCCTTTTCTTTCTCTTTTCGGATTTTTCTAGACCCCCCCCCTTCAGGAATTAATTCCCGTTTCCCGCTCTCCCTTAAGTAGGCCCCTCTTCCTTTTTGTAGCTTTACTTTTTCTTGCTAGTGAAGCGACCCCAATTACGTTTTTGTTCCAATGACTGTTTGCCTTATTGTTGATGTCTTCATTTTTCCGTCCCCCTTCCCCTTGCCTTTCTGTTTTTCTCCCCCTGTAAACCTCTGGAGACCCAGTCTCTTTCATCTTACGCTTTTCAGTCCTGGTCAAAATGACAAAAATGTGACCCTTTTTCCTTTTGATCCAGGTCTCCTGTCAAGTCTCCCTTTTTTTTTTTGCCCCCCCTTCCCCTCTTTCTTGGTAATCTTTCTAATTCAAATTTGTCTCTGTTTTAGTATCCTCACCTTTTTGGTCATGCTCTCCCCCTCTGCTTCCCTTCTTACTCGTCTCATTTTGTTTACTCCCTCTTTATTTTTTTTTTTTCAGCTTTTCCCCTCCCTGGATCAATTGTTGTTAGATTATGTTATCCCTTTTTTTCCCCCAAGACCCAGACCCCCCTTTTGGACCTTTCAACTTTTATTCATTTCGTTCCTCTCCTATCCTTTATTCTAAAGGATAGGGGTCCTCTTTTTGTAGGGACTTTCCTATTTATCCCTTTTACCTCCTCTTCCCTAGGGTCTGGTGACTTCATTAAGACCTTTGTTTCTGAGATGTTTCTGAGAGGTCTTTCCCAAATGTAACTGAAGGGACCTAAGTTTTTCCCTTTGCTTTTCATTTCCTGTTTTTCTGTCCCAAGTCCATTTTTTTTTGCCTCTACTTGGTTTCCATGTCACTTTTTCCCCGTGCAAACTTTCTTCTTCCTTCTTCTTTCTCCATGAATGGGAGAGACGTTGTTCCTTTCCACCTGAGCTTATTTAGGTTTCTCCCTTTGCCTAGTTATTCAGTTTCTTTGTCTTCTTTCAGTTCTCCCTCAAGTACTGGGATAGCTGGCTTTTTCCCGACAAACTATATTTTTTTTCACCTTTAGAACCTGACTCCTGTGGGTTTCCCTTTTTTTTAGTCCTTCCCTTGAAACCCTTCGTCAGCTTGGGAAGAATGGTCAAATTCGATTTTTCCTTTTCCACTCCCAGTCGGTTCCTCCTTTTCCTAGTACACATTTTTCCTTTACTTCTTTCTTTGAAGATCTCCCATCCCTCGTTGGTTAACAGAGGACATCCGTGTCCCCCTTCTTTTTCCCCTCCCCGGTTACGAATTTGCCATCCTTATGTCAATTTAATAGTTTTTTGTACGGTCACTCCTTTCTGTTAATTTGGTATTTCCCCCCTTATCTTTTCTTCCCCCTTCATTACTGAATGTTTCCTGTTGGAATGAAGGAAGAAAAATCTTCTGCTTCTTCCCATTTCGTTAGAGGGAGGTAATTCACCTAATTACAAACCAGTTCCCTCCTCTGCAGGTGTTATTTACCTCTGTTTGGGCTCTGTCTGGGACCCCCCACCCGCATTGGCCCCCCCTCTATTTTTTACCCTGATCATTGACCTGAAACCTTTTTCCTTCAAGTCTTCGTCCCTTTACACCCCTCTCCCATCCCCCTCTAAGGGGTTATACCCCTCCCACCTCCCTCCTCCCTCACTCCATCTCCCCCCTCTCACTTTTCTTTTCCTCTGTTACCCTGTCTTTCCCTTTCATGGTCCTCTTTTCCTCATTTCCCTTCCCTCTCCTGGTGGTTTGTTTTCGGATCTCTTCCCCTGTGTGAGCGCCAGTTTCCCTTCGACACCCTCCCTTTCTGTCATTGTGACTCTGTCTTTTCTGATGCTGGCAAGTTTCCGTTGTTGATCAAACCATTTCTCTTTCGTTCTCTTTGTCCATGAATGCCTTCTTCCACCCATTTTTCCAGTGTCCCCTTCTTACCTTTCCATGGCTTACTCCACCCCTTCCTCTTTCCTTCCCAGGATTTTGTACCTCGTGTTTTCCCTACCCTTTTCAAGACCTCCTCCTTAATACCGAACATTTTTTCCGGAATGACTTTCCTCTTCCCCCTTTTTTAATCCCTACGGTACGACCTCCCCCCGGTGAAATTTCCCCTTGCAACGAACCCTGAGTCCTCCCCTCCCCCTCCCCTTTCATAAATCTATTCTTCCAGTGGATGTCCTGGTGTTCTGTTCCATTTCAGTCTTTAAGATGGATTACCCCCCTCCTGGCCTCATCATTCCAATAAACCCCAGTTCCAGTTTCCATTTAACCTCTTGCAACTTCTTCCACCGATATTGTGTCCCCTGACCACTTCGTCCCCCCGTTTTCAGAGTAACCCTCGTCCCTCTCTTAAGTTACTCCGCGCCATCCATCCTCCCCAAACCTCCTCCCCTAGGCCTACCACCTTTTTCCTCATTTTTCGCCAGGAAAGAGTTTCCCCCCTTCCTATCCAATTCTTTACCTCCAACTCCTCCCCACTACTTCCCTGTCCTCTTACTGACCAACCTCCAATCCGATCCCACTTCTTCCCACGGAATCTGCCCTTACGTCCCCCTCCCCATGAACAAGGCTCCCCTCTTGCACGTCTGAAGAAACCCCCTTCCCTCCCCCCCCCCTTTTCTTTAATTCCATCTTCAATCACTAAACTTGACTCCTTTGTTACTGACCTGAAACCCTTTGCTTTTCCCCTTACCTCTCCTCCCCCCCCCCCCCTCCTTAGACCTCCCTCTGCTACCCCCCAATAATCTCCCTCCCTCGATGCTGCGGGTCATTTACTTCCCCCTGGTGCAATCATTCCCCTACCCCCCCCCTTCTTCCCCCACCCTTTTTATATTGGAGGGGAATTAGCTTCTTCTCTCCCTCCTTCTCCCATTTTCCCCTTCCCCGAACCTAAGTTTTAGTTTTAAGCTTTCCCCTAATAGCCCATGGCCTTCCCCCTTTCTGGTCCAATATTTCCCCCCCCCCCTCCCCCCCCCCCCCTTTTCTTCCCATTCCCCCTTGCGCTATTGCCGTCTTTTTAATCTCTTTTTAGCTGGTACACCCCCCCCCCTTTTCGTCAGACACTCTCCCCTTTTCCTTAAGAATCTGCCCCCTCTCGTTCTTTTCACAAAAAATTCCTCTGTTGACCGTTTCTCCCTTCTGAAAGACGGTGTCCCCCCTTTCCTTTCTTTCTTGAAACTTCAACTCGCCGTAGGCCGCCTCCCCTTTCCCTTCGGTTTCCTCGGTCATGACCCACCCCATGAAAGAAGGGACGCCTTCTGAAAGCATGACTCCTCCCCTAACCCAGTCTCATCTCCCCACACCTTAATGGTGTATTCCGGCCAATCTTCCCCCAAATTTCCCTTTCGTCCCCCCCCTGATCAGACTTGAGGTTTCCCCCCCTTTCCCTTTTTTCTCTTTTACGCTACCTCCCCCAGGTGCTCCCTCCTTACTATTTAAATTCGTCCCCCCATCCCCTTTGTCTATTTGACAATTCTGCCCAGCCTTTTTCTCTCCCCCTGGACCTTTTTTTTATTCAGTTTTTTGGCCTCTTTTTTCTAAGCTCCGCCTTGTTTCCTTCCCTCCTTTCAGGATCCCCCCCCCTCCCCTTCGGTTTCAATAAATAGAAATTTTATTACAGACTTTTCGTGACTTTTCTTCCTTTCTTTTTGCTTTGACCATATCATTCTTTTTCTTCATTTTCTGCTCTCACACCCTCCTGCTTGTAATATCTTTATCTCCCTTTACTCCCCACGATGACTCAGGAGTTCCCCCCCTACCTTCACCTTTTTGTAAGGTCTCCCCTCCCCTTCCACTCCCTTGTTTCCCCCCCCCCTTCCCCCCCGTACTCTTGGCTTCGGTCTTGTCTTTTTGTTCCTTTTTCTTTAAAGACGCTGCCTTTCCCCCTTTTTCTGTTCCAGCATCACTTCCTCCTTTTTTGTTCGTGCTCCACCCCCCTTCCCCTCAGCTTTTCCAGGTCCACCTTTTCCTCTTCCGCAAGGACCGTTAATCATTGTACTTTTTTTCCCCCCACTCCCACGCCCATTGCCTTTTTCTGCCTCCCTCCCCAATATTGTCGCCCCCCCTTCTTAATTTTTTGTTTCTACAGGGTCTCCTTTCTTTAGAGATTTTTTTCCCACCTCCTCGTAGCCCTCCGCTCCTTACACTCAAAATCGGACCTCACCTCTTATATCATTCCTTCCCCCCTTTTTTTTTTTTGCTTTTTTTTTTTTTCCCACGCCTTACCCCGTTTTTCGCTGACTCCCCGCTTGCTAGTTAGTGGTAACCCCCTCCTCCTGAGAATGCCCTTCTCCTCCCTGTTCCCCCCCCCCCGATGCAAGCTCCTCTTTTCTCTCTTTGTGTCAACCCAAATTCTGGCCCCCCCCCAGGACCCAAAGAAACAACCCCTTTCTGTACTTCTTTACTCAGATTGTCTGATCAATTCTTCCCCCTCCCTTGAGTGAGGATAAGCTTTTCCCCTTACGCCCCCCCTCTCCCCCCCGTGATGAAGATCCCGTTTGTCTGGTAGTCTTTATCTCCTAAACTGCCCTGTCATCCTCCCCCTCTATTTGATGGAAGTAAATTCAGTAGCTCAAGACACCTCCCAGGTCGTACCCGCTTCATTTCTTCCTCCAAGACTGGACTTCCTCGTGTAGTTTTCCGCTTTCGTAACCCTTTTCCTTTACTGCTGATATCTTTTTTTCCATTCCTGTTTCCCGGTTTCTTCTTTTCCCAACCCTTGAGAATGAATGGGCATACCATTCCTTTTTTCTCTCTTGAACAAAGAGACCCCCCCTTTTCCCCCCTCCTCCCTTTTTTGTCCTTTCCTTTTCCCTATGATTGATGTTTTTCTGCAAGTCCCCTTCTTCTTCTTCCCTTTGAAAACTTTTTCCTCCCTTTCTCCTAGTACTCTTCCCCTTCTCCCTCCCTCCTCCCTCCCTCCACGAAGTTTTCTTTCTTTTTCCCTTCTTTCACCTCTATATATTTTCCTCCCCCCTCTTTTTCCGTTTTTCTGTTTTTGTTTCTCAGAGATGGGTCCTTTCTTGACCCCCCCCTTTTTTCGTTCGATGAGGACGGATTCCTTTTTCCTCTTCCCCTCTTTCCTCATCAGCCACCCATTGTCCCACTTATTTTTAGTCGACATCGTTGCTTTCTACCCTAACCGCCTGCCAGCTGGACCATTCCCTTTCTTTTCCCCCTTTCTTTATCCTGTTTTTTCCCTAGAAAAAATCTACTTGACCCCCCCCCTTCATGCGAACTAGTTTTGACCCCTTTCCTCCCCTTTCGTAACCAATCCTTCCACACATCGCCGAGAAGTAACTGTCACATTTCCCCCCCCTCCTTCAACTCAAACAAGTTTTTCCTTTTCCAAGTCGTTCCCCCTCCCTTAAGAAGGTCCTCCTTGGTTTTCGTCGTCCGATGGACTTAACTCCCAATCGCGCTTTTACTAGACCCTTCTTCCCTCCGAGTTAGGGAGGACCTCCCCCTCTTCCCCTTCGTCCAGGAAAAACTTCTCTCCCTTTTTTCCCCTTCCCTTCCAGACTTTCTCTGTTTCCCCCCCTATCCTCACAGCGTGGTTTTTCTTGGCCTTGTTTTTTCCAGACTTTGGTTGTCAACCCTTCCTTCCTACCCCGTGTCTGCGTTTTTCCCCCTCTCCCCCCGTTCGTAATAATTTCCCATTCTCTTTCCCCCTCTTTGGCACACCATCCCCCCCCCGCCCTGCGTTTTCACCATCCCGTGAACCGGTTTTTTTTTTTTTCCATTCGGAAGCCCCACCCACCCTCCTCTTTTTCTAACATTATGTCTCCCCTATGTTTCTTAGTTCTTTCCTCCTCCGTTTCACCCCTCTACTCTTCCGTCTTCCAACCTCCTCCAACCTTCATCCTTTCTGACTCTTTTGGCGGTCCGCACCCCTGGGCAATGTCGTTTGCTGTAAACCCCCTCCCCCCCCGCTGGACATCCTTCTTCCTAGTTTTTTCTTCCACCACGGTGCACCCTGTTCCCCTCCCTTTTCTTCTTTTGTTGTCTCACTTTACCCCCCCATCCCCCTACTTTTTCTCTGTTCACCCTTGCCATGGCTGGCATTACATCCTTTTTTCTCCCCAGAAAGACCTTCCTCGACCCCCCCTCCTCAGCATCCCCTGTGGATTTCGGCCCCAGGTCGTGGACGGATTTTTCCCTTCTTTCCCAGGGGAAGATTCTGTTAACCGATGAAGCTTGTTTTCTGTTCCTGGGCAGTTCCCTCTTTTCTTCCCCACTTTTTTTCCTTCCCCCCCCCCTTGCCCCTCCACCCGTCCTCGACATCCCCGCCCCCCAAACTCAATTCCTCCCTCCGGAACTGACCCTCGTCCATCCTCTTTCCACCTCCTTTTCGTTTTGGTCCTCCTGAACGTTTCGTCCCTACCAGAGGATTTTTTCCTCCCCCTTTTTTTCGCCACCCAACCACCAGTATCCCCCTTTTCCCTTTATTACATCAAGGCTTTTCCTCTTTAAGACTTTCCTTGTTTCTTTTCCCTATTGCTTTTTCTTCGGTTTTCTTATAGTCATTAATTCCTTGCTCACTCTAGAAGTTCTTTTTCCCGACGTTTATTCCTTTTTTGCCTTTTATTACTTTTATTGCAGTATAAAACCCCTTCCTGTTTCTTTTTCTCTCTTTTTGGAAGTGTCTTGGTTAGGATTGGCCATTCTCCCAGGATTTATTGTTTTCTCTTCCTGAGGAGAATACCCTGTTCTTCTTCGGCTTTTAAGGGACATCCCCCTCCTCCCCTTTGGACCCTTTTTTCTTTCTTTCAGATTTCTTTCACCCCTTTTTGTTTCCCTCCCTGATATTTTTCTCTCAAGGTCCCCTTTTTTTTGGAGAGTGTCCTGTCGTTTTCCATTGTTGTAATGCTAGCCATCGCTCTCCTTCAGAGATACTGTATTTGCTTTCCTCTGTCTTGGTTTCACTGTTCCGCACCTTACCTCATGTAGACTTCCCTCTCCCCCCACTCTTTCCACTCGGCTTCCCCCTTCCCTTTTCCCCATTTTCTTCTTTAGTTTACTGAGAATTATCGGAATGAACTCGGATCCTTTTGTCATCGTTTTTTCTGTGAGTAATTTGTAGTCCATTCCAAGATCCCCTCTTTTTCTTATTTTCTGGGTCATTATTCCTGCCAGGGCTTCCCTCCCCCCCGCGTTGTTTTATTTAGGGTCCATCCATGTCCTAAGTTACATCCCTGGATTCCCTTTGCTGATTTCCTTTTCTTTCAGTCCACCTTTTAACCGTTTTCTCTCTTTGTGAGGACCCCCTCCCGTGTATCGTTCTTCCTGTTTGAAAGTCTTGAGTTATCAATTTGTTTCTCTTCCCGTTTCATACCCCCACATTTCTCTTATTGGTCCCCCTTTCCTACATTCTTGGAGCATGTTATTCTTTGTAGTTTATTTAAAGGGCATCGCCCTCCCCCTTATCTCTTTTTTCCCCTCTCCACCTTTTTCGAACGAGAACCATGGGTTTCTTTCATGGCAGAAGTCATTGACAGGTTCCTCGGTACTCTATTGACTGCTATTTTCCTGTGGCCCCTCTCTCGTTTTCAAGTCTTCCTTCCTCCACCCATCCCCTCTTCCACTTCGTTCCCTCTCGCCAATTCCCCGAGGGTTACCTTTTCCCCCTCAGGACCCTTGCCCTCCAAGGTGACGACCTTTGAGTCTCTCTCTGTAATTACTCTGTTCTTTTGTTTCAGATCCGTGTTTCCTTTTAAAGTTTCCTTGCACACCTTTCTCTTTAGTTACAATTAATTTTCCCTTATTTTTCTCTGATGAGCATTCCTCCCAACGGCGTTCTCTCTTCTTCTTTTTCTGTTCTCTGTTATTACTTCCACCGCAGTCCCCCCCCCCGCCATTTAAGTTACTTCTGGCCCACTTGGGTTGTTAGGAAGATTCTGAGTCATTGACCGACCCCTTGGTCCTAGTTTCTTCCTGTGACACCCTCCCTCCCCCTCCTCTAATTCGGTAGCACCACCCCCTCCTCCTCCTACCACCACCTTTAGAACGGGACTTTGGTAGCCCATTAACCCTTGCTTACTTCGGAATATTCTCTTTTTCCTCCTTCCCTTTTTTTCTCTCTCTAAGGACGACTTCCCTTTCCCTTACTCCCCAATAACATTCGCTTTTTTCTGCTTCTTCGGATTCTGAGTTTGAATTTTTTGTCCCTTCCCCCCCGGTCCTCTTGGAGTTTTTGCTCTTTTTTCCCGGAAGATTTCCCTTTATTCAAACTACCGTTTTTCTTGTCCTTCTTCCCCCTCGGAAGTACCCCTCAAAAATTAGTCTGTCAACTACGAGGTTTTCCTGCTTTGTGGATGGGTCCTATCTCCCTCAAGAACAGCCTAATTCCCCCCTTTTTCAGTACCAATCTCCTCGCTCACCTTCCGTAACATGAATGTCCTTCATCTCTGTTTTCCTTCCCCGTTTACCTCCCCTTTTTCCACCGACCCTCCCCTTCTACTTTCCTCTCTCTGCAAACTTGCGGCACTTTGTCCTGTCCTTTTCCTGAGTTTCTTGAACCAACTGGCATGGCTCTTCCCCCTACCCGTTCCATACAATTTTTTCCGATGAAAAGGATGGCACCTTCGAGCTGTGAACAGTCCCCTTTTTTCTGCAAGTTTTCCCTCTGAAACCCTGATCCCTTTCCTTTCCTTTCTTCAAGACCTGACCCCCCCCCTTTTTCTCGTGGCACCCCCTTTTAATAATTTTCCTCTTCCCTCCGCCTTCCGGCGCCTTTGTCCCTCCTCTCCCCCTGACCCGTCGGAAATATTTAATGCCCCTAGCCATCTCGTCAATTCTTCTCTGGCTCGCACCATTAAGTTACTCCCCCTCATTGCTTGTCCGCGGAAATTTTCTGCAGAACCCATCCTCTGCCCACGTTGTTTGTAAGGGGAATGTCCCTTTCACATCCAGTAATCAATGCATGGAACCAGACCCCTTCTTTCCCTGCATTACATTTATTTCTCCCCGCTCGTCCCACAGCTCCTCCTCCCCCCTTTCCTGCTCCATTACCCTCTCCCCAACCAGCCAACAATCCCCCGTATCGTTGGTCAGGTGATCACAGCAGTACCTTCCCCTACAAACCTTCTCCCCCCTGTATCTGGCGGATGCCTCTATTTCCGTTTCCCGTTCCTTAACTCCCATTGTCCCCTTTTTTCCGAACTCCGCCTTTTTCTCCGTGTGCCGAGTACTCCTATAACCCTTGTTTCCCCTTTCCCCCCTTCTCCCAAAAAAAAGCCCCCTCCGGTTCCTTCCCTACCTCTTGCCGAAGTGGAAAGCGCTTTTCGATAAGGACCCCCCCCCCCCCACTTTGATCGAATGAACTCTCCCACGGTCCCCCCTCTCTTCTGAACATCTTTTGCACAACAACCGTGCGTGGACTTCCCTTATCACTAAGGTTTCACATTTGCGTTCTTTTCATTGCACCCCTGCACCGCAGACTCTCTGCAGACTTCCGAGAAATTTCTTTCCCTCTCGGTGCCGATGTCCACACCAAGCACGTGGAATACGGTCCCCAATACCTTCCTCAACATCAGTTCACAAAAAGTAACTTCCCCCCCAAAAAGTAAATGTGGACATGGCACTAGGAACCCATGTAAATTTGCCCCCCCTCTAAGAACGTCTTGAAACAAGTAAGTCTCTGCCCTTCAGTCATGCTTCGCCTTCGAACCCCCTCACTCTTCAATATTGCCCAATACCAAAGTACCTATTTTTTGCCCTCTCCCAGCCTTTATGTCATATTCTCACCACTGCTTTGTATTCTTTTGTTCCTCTTTTCTCCTAGACCGACTTGTTTCATTTACTTCCGTTCTGATTCCCCCCGAACCAGGAGTTTTTCTTACTTGCAGTGTTCGTGAAGGCTGATCGTTGAGGTGGATGTACCTCCCGAAAGGCGTTTTCGTCATTTCTTCACCCCTTTTTACCTACAGATCTCTTCACATCCCCCACGTCTTTCCCTTTTTCACGAATCGGCCACTTGAATTCTCCCCCAAAAATCCGTCCCCAAGTAATTGGGGGCCTCAATCCACGTCGTGTTTCTTTTCTAGTTAGTGCATTTTTTTTCTGTCAGAAGAGTACCTTCTTCCCTTTCCGTTCCAGAATCACTCTTACCTTTTGGTATGCTCAAACCACCCAAGGCCGTACCGGTTATTGTCAACGTTGACGATGACGTCTCGCGTGTCTTGTCTTCCATCACCCCCTCCCTTGCGTTTTTTCTTGCACTACACGAAAAGATGTCAATACACTTATTGACGTTTGATGTTTTGACTACGATGATCCTCGTCTCGCTTCCTCTGCGCTCCGCCGACCTCACTGTCGACCACACATCCTTCCACTCACGATTGCAAGTGCGTCGTTTATTCCCTCCCATTAATCTTCTCCTGGATGTGAATCAACTCTGGGCGAGGTCGTTTTTGCCCTCCGAAGAGACTGCCCCTGATTATTACTCGTTCTCTGCCCAACGCCTTTCCTCCATGTCCTCCTCTTTGTTGACCCCCAGTCTTTACCCCCCTTCCAAAGCCCCCCTTCTGGATGCTTGTCCCCCTCGATGGCGTCCGATTCCCTCTGATTCCACACGCCCTGATTTGAGGTATTCATCTTTTTTGCTGACGACCCTGTTTCGGTTCTTTTCCCCGCTTCCTTCTTACTGGCGTGAAGAATCCCTTCGATGGGGAGGGACGCCCAGGCGTTATCGCCGACATACCAGTGTTACCTGCGGATCTTTTAAGGTGTTCCTAAGTCGTTGTTTTCTCTTATTTCATTTCCCTTCCGGTCTTCGTGTTACCTTTAACTTTTTTTGCGAGGTCGTTTAGGGCCACCCTTCATGGAGACATGACTTTTTGGGAAGCACTGCTCTTTTTGAGACTAGACCAAAGTCGCACCACCTTTTTCTACTAGTGTTCCTTGTTTTGAGATGCTGTTCTGCACTTTCCCCCACGCTGCTGCGAGCCCAATTGTCCATGTGCCTTCCGTAGAAATCCTTTGAATCGTGCACTATGAATCCGCCGTCTATTCCCTTTGGTTTCCAATGCCTTCTTTTCCTCCCTTTGTTTTTTTGTTTGCTGGACTCTGTCACACCCCGTCGTTTCGGCTATTCGTTTGCTTCATTGCCGATTAATTTTCGACGTCAGGCACCATAGTCAAGGTATACAAGCAGAGTTGTCGTCTCCCCCTGCATCTTCGAAGGCTGGCCCCCCCTTCTTGGCCCCCCTTTCTATTGGGTCATAGGCGCACCCCCCCCTCGTTCCCTTTTTCCCCAGTCCTTGCCGCCTGAGTGTCTTAAAAGACAATCGAAAACCTTACCTGTACACGAGCGCCGTCAGTCATGTGATCCCCTTTTCCACCACAACTTTCTTAGTCCCTCGGTCTTCAGCTCCCTCGACAGTTAAGAGTGTTGGCGGCGCTACTTTCCGTCCATCCACATCGAGTTTTCTTTTCAGTCGGCACGACCCTGCGCGCGGCCATCCCCGCCTCTGGGTTCACCTTCCCAAACTTAGATTCCATTTTTTTTATCAGCTTGTTCATGACGATAGAGTTTTCTCAGAAAGACCCTTTTTTTTTGCTTGGCCGTGGTTCCCGACTTTGGTTGTCTCAAGAGGAATCCGTCACCTCTCTGTTTTCAGCGAACCTGGTTCATAATCTCGTTCCCTTTTTGATGTGGCCAAAATTCTCGTCCCCGCGTTTGCTTGCCAAATAGTAACCTGTAATGAGGGCAGCACAACTCGAATCTGCTCAATCACGTTTTTCGAGTTTTCTCCGACGGCGTCGCATAGCGGTCCGCGCGACGAGTAGCTCGTAGTCAAACCCCCCTTCCCGCAATTCACCTGTCTTCCCTTTTGCGTTGGCTTACCCTTTGCAATTTCGTGGATGGCCCCCCCCTTCGGACACGGCGTCATCGTCTCCCTTGTGAAACTGATCCTACGGGCTTTTTGTGGAGCCCTACCACCAGTACGAAGTTGATCTGGACCTTCCCTGTCTTCCCTGACTCTTTTAACTACCCGAAATTGCCATATCTCACGCCGCGCCAAAGCAGCGGGTGGAGGAACCGGAGTGTCCCGGATTGGCGGTTTCAAATGGCCAGCTTTGCCCAGTTCAGCGGCTTGCAGCTTGAAGCTAAAGCTGATTTCCAACCCCTTGGTGTCACTCCAAGGCCGACAAAATTTTTTCTGATTTTCCCTCGGCTCAAGCCTTCACGCCTGTCTACTCAGATTTGGGACCAAATCCGGTCTGTTGGATTCCTGAACGTTAGTCAAGACCAAGGCGGTCTTCGACCCCTTCACCAGTGACCCCAGGTGGACTTTCGCTCTCCCCCCCAGGCTGGGATCTTCAAGGTCCCTTGGGATTGTTCCAGATTTTTCTGGTGAGGAGGTTATAGAGGAAGACCTTCCCTGCCGTAAAGATTTCGAAAGGGACTTTTGTTGCCCCGCACTTTTTCTCTTCGATTTCCTTCTTCCCCCCACCGGTTTTTTGGGAGCTGTTGGGGGCCTTGCTTTTTTGATTGCTTGGCCCTTAAGGATTCCACGGCTTTCTTTTTCCTCCCGCACCGACTGCGAATCATTCGCGTGATATCGGCTTTTGACTGCAGGCCACGCAAGCCTGTTGCCCTTCGTGCGGGGGGGATAAGGTTCCCCCTTCCCCCCTCGTTTTGGTGTTTGACAGCACGATAGTGTTAGATTCGTCCGGAAAGGGTTTCAGTGGCGTCGCTCAAGGGATTTTGTGTCCTGCCTTCCAGCGATCCCCTCCGCCCTCGATCATGTTTCCTGACGTTTCTTCTTTGGTTCCAGCTGATTCATTGACAGGGACGCCCGTTCTTTAGGTAACTCTTCACACCTCCCGCGGAGTTAGGACCGTTTCCAATGTATTCCTGAGTGCCGCGAATCTCGGCATTCCCCGCCTGGATCGGTGTTGGCATAATGTGTCTTTGAAGGTACTTCTGTATTCCACTTCCCCCTTACTCTGAGTGTCTTATTGATTGGGAAGGGGCCGAAATTGGGCTTCAACTTTGGGCTGAGCGTTTTTCTTCTAACTTTTCATGCAGGGGCAACCGAAGGGCTTACCTTTTTCTTGATTTCCGGTGTTCCTGCAGTAACACGTAGTGGTGCTCCGCTGTGCGCCTAAGTTTCCATAGTCGTCTGTCAATTCCTGTCCTTAACTTCCTTGGGGGCGGAGTTTTTTTTTATGACTCACAGTGTCGGAGGGGTCTTGTGCCGGACATGGCCGCGTTTCTCCTTAGCTTAGGTAAAGGGGATCGCCTTCATTGAGAGATGGCCGTCGAACCGATATTCACAGGTCAGCCCGCAAACCCGGGGGTGTTCGGCGTTGCGGGAACGACCTTTTCCGGACGATTTTTTGCGCTTGGTTTTTTTTCACTTCGATGGGAGTTGCACCCTTCGCGGTTCCGCCCCGTGCCGCCTGCCACCTTTACGTTAACGGTGTCGTTTATAGGCCATGCCGAGGGGTTCACTTCCTCCGTGAGCCCACGGTTCGCCCGTTTGCTTCCTTCCCAGTTAAGAGGGCGTTGTCGTGAGGGTGGCCTCCGTGGCGTGTCAGTGGATTGGCCTTTTTTCCCATCTGTCGTATTCTGAATTTGCGCTGCGGTGCGGGCATGAGGTGTTCTTTTGGGACTGGAGTCCTAGGAAAAACAGCAGTCCCCCAGCCGTGCAGACGCGGAAGTTGTCCTGTCGCTGGCCCCTGCGCATTTGACCTGACAATTTGTTCAATAACCTTTCTCTGGCCTGGTTTTACCAAAGCCGCCCACGCCAGATATGTGAGCACCAAGTACCACTCCGCGTCCGACTCTGCAGTTGCAAATGCGCCCCTGGGATTTGTCGCCTTCCCTGCTGCTCGG
>Ga0179593_1618643_pt1 | contig 15247 bp, 19 predicted proteins | sample CZODoug2_1_08_16_FD_185931 | JGI IMG/M metagenome (GOLD analysis project Ga0179593, IMG submission 185931) | Vadose zone soil fungal communities from Angelo Coast Range Reserve, California, USA - CZODoug2_1_08_16fungal (PacBio error correction) | ecosystem: Environmental > Terrestrial > Soil >... | reverse complement strand
TTTTTCTTTCCCCTGGACTCAATTGGGACATTTTTCCTCGAACTTCCTTTTTCCCAGGGTTCCGATGTATTTTCAACGATCACCCGAGCCTGGTAGTTATTTTTTCGCCGTTTTTCCTCTAGTTTCCCCCAACCCGCTTAGAAGATTGGTGCCCCCCTCCCTTCAGCCAAGATTCGCCACCCTTTTCTTTTTTCGGCTTGAGGTTTTGTGTAGGTTTTTTTTTTGGCGAGATGTCTGAGTTGGGCCCCTCCTTTAGGCTTCGTTGGCAAATGCGCCCTTTTTGGTGCTTTTTCTTTAGACAAAATCCCTTGATTTGGCTCTTTCGTTTTTTGGCTCTCTTGATGTGGCCCGGGCAGCACCCCGAATGCTTTTCTTGACTTTGGGTAACCGTCGTCTCTCTGGCGTCCCTCTTGCGGCCTTTGTTTCCCTTCGGAAGGCGTCAACCAGTCGTTCCCGATTCGTAGAGCAAGTGCCTTTGGTGCAAAACGGTTGTCCTTCCTTGCACCGGCATTTCCGTGTTCTCCCTCCCCCCTTGTCCGCCTTTATGAAAGCGAACCCACCTCCCATCCCTTGCTGAAGTCCCTTTTTTCCCAAGGGGTGTGCCCGCCGGTCCCCATTTCTCCAATTTTTTCCCCTTTTTAGCTGGCCTACCTCTTTTGTCTTTTTGAAGGGCTTAGGAGGACTCATCTTTTTTTGAAACGTTTTTCTGCTCGTTTCCTGCTTTCTTAAAAACTTTTTAGAAAACCGTCGCTCCAAAACTTTTGGTGACCGTGTTCGTTTTTTACTTCTCGACTTTCTTTTTTCCGGAAGGCTTTGCTCGCTGAATTTTCTCGTTTTTTTGCAAACGCGCTTTCACCAGCCAGCCCTCTCCTCCCTTCCTCCCCCTGAGAAGGGGTCAACATTTTCTCACGCTTTTTTTGGAAGCATTTTCGTTTCGACCGACTGAAGGACGTCCCCCTTGCCTTTCGGCCGGCGTTCGGTCGTTCGGACCGTCTTTTGTCTTGCCCTTCTTCCCCTACGTTTTTAGAACCCCCCCCTTCCCCCGCTGACGTTCCCTCTTTTTTTGAAAGTTTCCCCCTTCCGGAACCCCCCGTAGAGTCAGTTTTTTTTTCTGTTTCCATGCTCGCCGAAGGCGACGGGAGGGCGGGTTACCCTTCTTTTTTAAGAAGCACACCAGACGAAAGTCCTCTGAGCGACCTGCGCCCGGGACTTGTGTATTCTTTTTGGGCTTGTTTTATTTGGTTTTTTACTCTTCTTTTCCGCCAGAATCACCTCCCCAAGGACGAGTAGGGCATTTTCCCCACTCCCTCCCTCCCTCGAACTGTTTCAGTTCGGGCTTTTTCTTTCATCTTTCCCGTGGTCCTTGTTTTTTTTTTTTTTGATCGGTTCCTGTGGTGAACCTGGTGTTTTTTTTGTTTGTAGTCCGAAGGGCGGGTTCCCTCACTCCGGTACTCCATTTTTCCGCGGTAGCTGCTTGCCGTGTTTTTTTTCTTAATTTTTTTTCTAGATATTTTTATGCCGCTTCCCTCCCCCTGTACGATACGGTTGGCTCCCTTTTTCCCCCCGTTCACCCCCTTTGTTTGGGGGTTTCCCCGTCCCTGCCAAAGACTTTTTCTTTGACTTCTTCACACCCTACTAGGGCTGTTTCACAGCCAACGGTGTGGGGCTGCACATTTCGTTTTTTTTTTTCCCCAGCTCCTTCCGGACCCTGTTCCCCCACCTCTTTCCCGAGGAGTTGACTAGATTTCCCCCTGAGGACCTTTTTCTTGCCCCGTTCATCGGCCCCCCTCTTGGGCGGGACTTTGTTTCTTTTACGAGCGGACCCCCCCTTTCCGTTTTCAATTTTCGCGGCAAAGTGTTTTTCGTCATCCCCGCCCCGTTTTCCCCCTTTACGGGTGGTTTTTTTTCTTTCTCCCGACCTCCCCCCCTCGTTCATTCCCTTACGGTTTGAAGACCCCTCGGATTGTTTCTGGAGTTCCCAGTCCGACATCACCCAGACATTCCCCCTCCCCACACGGAAGGATTTTCTAAGCTTTTTTCCCAAGAAAGGTTGAGGGGGTTATAGCCTGTTTTTTCGCCGGTCGGCAGGGCCCCTGAGTGTTGATCCTGGTCCACAGGTTCCTTTAGAAGATGGCTTCCTGTTTTCCCCCCCCTTTATACTGGCAGGTTTTCTTTTTTTGTGGGCTCCCGGTCCCGTCCTTTCCTGGCGAGGATCCTGGTTTGCATACCTAAATCCGCCACCTGAGGGTTTCCCCCTTAGCCGCCGTAGCAGTTTTTAACTTTTCAGCGTCCCCTGCCTGCAAGCAGCGCGTCGATCGGCATGCCCTTTACTTGCTGGCCCCCCTGGCCCTCCCTGGCCTGTTTTTTCGGGGTGTTTGGTTTGGATTCTCCGGGATCCCTTTCGACGTTGCCAACGCGACTCTAACGGCCCCTCCTTCTTTCCACAAGTCTTTTCGGGCTTTTTCCCCCTCCCTGTTCACCGCCTTCCCCCCCTTTTCCGTTTGTGAACAAGCCACTTAACGCGTATTCTTGTTTTTTTTGCTCCATGAATACGGAAGTTTTTGGTTTGGTGCCCCGTTCTTCTCTTCGTTTTATTGTTCTCCGGTTTCCCTCAGTAGTTTTCTGGGTGGTTTTTTTTTTTTTACCCCCCCAACGTTTTGCGCAGTTTCTCTTTTCTTTCCCCAATTCCGCGTGCTGAGGACTCGGCCAATCAATCTTCTTTCTGACTTAGTTGACCTATCCCCTCCCCTTTTTTCTCTTTCAAGTTTTTGGTTTTGGGAGTTTTTTTTTTTTGAGATATGGGAATGATCCGCAAGAATGAGCGTGTCCTCTTTTTTTTTTTTTTCCATATTATTGCGCCTGCCCCTCATTGCGGCTTTGTTGCGCCCTTTTTGCCCCCCTGATCCGTCGCGGTGCTTCTTTACTCTTTTCGGCCAACGCCCCGGAGATTCCCCGAGACCCTGTTCCCTTTTTTTTTTTTTTGAGTCCCCCCCCCCCCTTCACGCCATCTGAAGCCGCCTTTTTGCCACTACCCAACCCCCCCACTCCGCTTTCCATGCGCCCATCTTCCGCTCGCCCTTTTGGGTTTTTGATGTGGCGCACGGTCTTCGGGCGTGTTCTGGGTGTGTTGACTGCCGAAAGTGTTTTCCCCCTGTTTTTTTTTTTTGGGGCCCTAGTCCGTTTCATTCTGCCCCTGGTTCGGGCTCACACATCTCCTTCCTACCACACCCACCCCGACACAACATTTTTTTTTGGCCTTTGGGTCCCCTCTTTTTTCCTCGACATCTTTCGCCGCGATGATTGCCAGTTCTTGTGGTACCCCTCTGTTTCTTTCCCATCATTTACGGCTTCTTTGACACCCCCCCTTTTTTTTTTTCCCTTGGCGATAGGTGGCCCCCGCGCCGTCCCCCTGCGTGTTTTCCCCCTCGCCCAACCCTTTTCCTGGAAAACCTTTGACCATGATCTTTCCTTTTCTTTCCCTCTTCTTTTTTTAGTTTCGTTTTGATTCCTCGCCCCTTTCCCGCCCCACCGGCCGTTTCTATAAAACCCCTAAAAATGTTTTTCCGATTTTTTCCTGTGCGCTTCAATTCTGTCGTGCTTGCCCGTTTTACCCCCTTTTACAGACACCTCCCTGATTTCCCTCGGCCACTTGTACCTGTGCCTTTTTCGTTCTTTTTGACCGCGACATACATGCGGTAGTCTTTCCCGTTGCAGATTGGCACTGTTACCTCTTTTTTTTTCCGTCTTACATTTCGGCCAAACTGGGTTCCCAGAGTTTCCCCTATAGGACAACGTTAGTGAACGATCTTCCCCTTTCAGTTTTGGGTTTCTCGCGACACTTTAGGCCAGGCGGCTAGCGTATTCGCCCCTCTTCTCCCCCCTGACCCCTCCCCGTCTCCCCCCTCTTACACCCTGTTACGCCCTTTATACGCTCTTCTCCCCCCGATCCCACATGCTACCCAAGGCCTTCCGTGTCACTGTGTTTTTTTTTTTTTTTTTTCCCTTCGGGTCTGCCGAACTTCAGACCCAGTGGCTTCGCCTTCTCTGTTCCTGGACGAATATTTCTGTTTGGGGCTCCTTTGAACCCTGGCCTGCACGGGCCTCCCCTCTTTTTTCCCTTTGTTTTGAGCCTTGAAGTGCATCATAGATCAGGACGTTTCGGGCCCCGGTTCATTTCTTTTTTTTTTTTTTTGCTTGTACGGATATGTTTCTGTTTTTTTTCCTCTCTCCACCCTTTTAAGTTCCCCCCCTCTCCCCCAACACAGGGGGAACCCCCACCTCCTGATGACAAAACCTGCAAACTTTCGACTGTCCCGTGGGGGGGGTTCGGCCTTTTTTCACCCTATTTTTTTTTTTCGTGTCTTTACCCTCGGTGGGCGGGTGACGGCTATTCGCATGACTTCCTATTGTCCCTTCATCAGCACCTTTTGCTCGATCGAAGTCCTCCCGTCCGCCGTTTCTCAATTTCATATTTGATTTCTCGCGCTGGCTATCTGGTGTTCTAGAAGTGGTCCCCCGTCCTTCCCTACCTTCCTTAGAAGACTGTTCTTAGGACGGTGCCGATGGAATGGGGGCAGGAGGTGCGTCTCCCCCGGTAGTCATTACCAGCGCCGGGAGCTTCTCACTGTCCCTTTTTGTTGCGGAGCGCTCTTAGGATCAGCGTGCTTCGAGTTTTTTCTTCCACGTAGACCCCCCTTCCGCTCCCAAGCGCCGTCCCCTTTGTCCAGGTTAGTGCTTTTTCGTTTTAAAACCGCTCACTACGTCCCTCCTGTCTTTCCTTCGCCTCGCCCTTAGCGGGCATTCTGGGACTCTCTTTGACCCACTTTTACGCGGGGGACGGCCTGTCGGGGTTCCGTGGCAGTCCAGGCGTGTGCATTCTTTGACTTTCTTTCAAAGATCCCCTTGGGAAGTTTGGCCCCCCACCCCCCAGCTCCTTTGCCAACAAAGGAGGGACGTGACATTACTACCTCACTACAGTCCTCTTTAACTTTGTTGAAGATCACTTTGTTTTCCTCCAAGCGCTCACATTTTGTTTCGAGCCGCCGCTCCAAGTAATTCCTGTTTTTTCTTAAGTCCCCTCCACTCACCAGTAGCAACGCCCCAGGTCTAATTCAAGAAGCTTTTCGCAGAGAAAACAAAGAGACATTCCCGAATCGAAACTCTCCTCTCAGTGCTAACCGACCCGACCCTAATTTTCACCACCCTCTTTTCAGAGTCGCCCTTTTTTTGTTTTGTTGTGGTTTGTGGTTTGTTTTTTTTTTTTTGTTTTGGTTGTTTTTTTTTTTTTTTTTTTTTTTTTTTTTTGGGTGTTTTTTTTTTTTTTTGTTTTTTTTTTTTTTTTTTTTTTTTTTGACATGTTGCGCAGTTCCGGTTAACCCCCTGTGTTTCCCCCCACCTTCTTTCTATTCGTGTGGTTGGCGACCGTCCCCCCCGGCCCCACTGACAAACAGTCGGTGCCGAAAGTTAACCTTTGACTCCGGCTGATTCGAGTGCCCCAAAAGATTTCGAAATGTTTCCATGTTGAAAACTCCTATGATTGGGGACCCTTTTGTCTTTTTCTAGGCGGACGATTGGCACCGATCCGCTTTTTTTGAGTGCCTGACAGGACGGGACTTTAAATTCCTTGGTGTACTTAATTTTCCCCGTCTCTCCAGTATTTAGTCTCCCCCCCCCCCCAGAGATTTGTTTTTCATCGTGTCTGACATACCCCCACCTGACATCAGGAAGACCTTGTCTTCCCGTTCAACCGACGGGCGCCGGTGGTTTTGGAGGGGGGAGGGGAGGGAGGGTCCCCCCCCCACCTTCTGCTGATTGGCGGCGTATCTTCCCACGGCGTCTTGCGGACCCCCCCTTTTCCTCTGAATTGACAACCAAAGAGTTTTTTTGTCCCCCCGGTTTCTGTTCTATCCTAGGTGATGTGCTGTTTAAAGGATTCCCTCCCACCTAAGCCTTGACTTTCCCTTCTTCGGCTAAGCTGTCGGACTTCTTTTCCTTCGTAACCTTTCCCGGAATGGGATTATTGATTTTCTTTAGCACGTCGACTTAACTGTATTGTTTTTCACCTTCCCGGGGATCAGTTCCTACACTTGACCGGGTTTGGGGGCCAAGACCCTCCCCCCTTTTTTTGCCGCGGTACCGTCTTCCCAGGGGCAGAGGTCCTAGGACCGATTGCCCCTTTGCAGTCCCATCCCCTGTTTCGGGATCTTTTTTGGATGACAGAGTTCTTTCAACTTTTCTTTCTCGTTCCCAGGATCACAGCGCCCCTCGACCTGGGGTCCTGGCCCGTTTTGCCTTGTCCCTGGAGCTTTACCCCCCCTCGGAATTTGGTAGCCTTTTTTTTTTTTTTTGGTGTTGTTTTTTTTTTTTTTCCTGGTTTCTTCGTCGAACCTCCGCGCCCTCAGCCACGCTTTCCCAACGACAAGTGAACTTTTTCCCTTTTCTTTCCTGAGAGCGGAGGGGATCCTCCCTTTTGAAGACAACTTTTTCGCGATCCTCCCGCTGCAGTGCCCTCAATGCCCCCCCTTGTCTTCGTTCGGGTTCTTTAAGATGTGTTCTGAGGAATTATACCTCCTACTCCCCCCCCCCCGATTAGTCGAGACTCAGGACCGTATAAGTTCCTTCCCTTCTTCGTTTTCCTTGAAGGTTTTCTAGATCGGCAAATTACCAGTCCTTAAACTGAGAAGTCCCCATGCAAGATTCAGCGATGTTTTTTTTTCTCCCCCCCCCCCCCTCGGTCGTTCTTTTAACCTAAAAGGAGCGATGGATTTTTCCCTCTCCCCACTTCATTCGGGGGACCCAGTTGTTGTAATCATTTTGACGTGGTGTTACCCCCCTTTTTTTGTTGATCGGTGTGATTTTGGTTTTCCCCCTCGAAGGTTTCCCCCCCACATATCAGTTCAGGTTACCCGGGGCTCTAGTCTCATGTGTCATGAAACTTTCATTTTTCCCCTCCGGAGGATGGTGCTGGCCCCCCTTTTTTTTTTATTCTGCGGCGCCCGGCGCAGTTGCACAGTCCTTTCCCACCTCCTAATCTGAGTCCCTTCCCTTTCGTTTTTCTGTGCAATGACAACGTTTGCATTCCCCCCCTCAGTCCTCTCTCCCCTGTCGTGCCCCCCAGTTTGCGCGTCCGAACGATCTCGATCTCCTCCTTTGATTCGTCCGTCAATCGGGCCTCTTTCTTCTCCGCGTTTTTGACTTATTCCGTCCAGTTACGCGGAACCCTTCTCTTTCCCCCCTCCCCCCCCGACCCGGGGACCGACTACCGGCCCTGGACTTTCGCGGCATTTCGGGGCTCGTCTTGACGTTCTCCCCTTTTCCCCTACCCCTGTGTCCCTACTTTTTTTTGTGAGGGCATTGGAGCTAGGGGGTTGAGGTGACCTTTCCGCAGAAAGGTTTTGGCCCTTCCCCAAATCCCTCCCTCACGCGATCGACATGCTTAACCCCATGGAGAACCGTTTTTTTCCCGGTTTTTTGGTTGCCCGGACGTTGTGAAGGCTTCCTGAGAGGCCCACTTCCTTCCCTTTTTTTTTTTTTGTTTTTTTTTTTCCCTACGACATATCTACGTTTTTCAGGGGTACCCCCTTCGATTCATTATTTTTTTTTTTCCTTTTGGTTTCTCGTCGAAAAAGAAGGGAGGGCGCTTCTTGGGACTCCTTTTTCCATTCCCGATCCCCAGTCATTTGCTTGACATTATTTTGTCGGAACTCCCCAAGTATCTTTTCTCAAGAACTAGTCTTTCTCCCCTCACTGCGCCGCTCGGAAAATTGGCGCCTCTTTTCAAGTCTCTTTGCGTAGTCAGTATGTTGAGTTTGGGTTTTTGGCTTCCTTTCATGGCTTTTTTTTTTTGGAGGCCCCGAACAGGGTGTCCGGCTGAACGAGACCCCTTTCCCGCCCCTCTTCGGTGGGAACAACCTTATGGCGTTTCATTACCTCCCGTCCAGTAAACCCTCAAAGGTGGTCCCCCCCCCCCCCCACCCGTCCCCCCCCCTCACAGAAAACGAAAGAGGACCTTTTATCCTTTTTTTTTTTACGCTTTATTACTTTTCTTTGCTTTTATTTTTCGTCCCCAGCCCCGTGGACATGTCTTCCCGGGCTTTACGCTTGTGCCGCAGGTTCGCCCATTATTTTTTCGGTGCGTTCTTTAACCTGCTCCTCGTTGAGTCTCTTCGCCCCACCCCTAAAGAGTGATTGCCTGGCTGGGAGAATTTTTTTCACCCTTTCTCTCCTGGCAGAGGACACTACTCTCTCTCTTTAACCCCTTTTTGTTGTTGTATCTAGACTATGGAAAGTCTGGCAGTGAGCAAACTGATTGAAGATTCGTTCCTTTTTATTTTTTTTTCCCCCTCAGCTTTTTTTTTCACCCCTTTCCCAAGCGATCCTCCCCCCATCTTGCTCTTTTTTTAGTCCCACTTCCCCCGTCTACTCACATCTGCTCGAATCCGGGCAGGTTGTCCTCAAAAATGTTCCCCCCTTTAACGAACACCTCCTTCTTTCTGCCCAAACCTCAACGGGTTGTCTTCCGTACTTCCCTGGCTGCTTTTCCCCCTTTTCGTTTTTTTTTCTTTGAGTGCCCCCAACGGTCTTGCTTTTTCCTTTTTCTGGCGGTGTTTTTTTTTTATGATCCGACCTCCATCGTGTTGTGTTTTACTGCGTCTTTTTCGTTTCCCCCCCTTTTTTATTTTCCCTTACAATGGTTAGGTCTCCCCCTTCCTAAGCATCAACACACTGTTTAACAACCCCAAAGGCTCGGAGTTTCAATTTCTCTTCCACTCCATTGGAAGGATTTCCCCCCCGCTTTTTCACAACAGTGATTCGTGCATCCTCGCAGGGAGTCGCCGTTCCCCTCTTTCTTTTTCGATCTTTTTTTTCACCATTGCGCAGGCGTAATCGATCCTCCAATGCTTTCCCTGTCCCAACCACTTTCCGAAAAAAATTCCTAGGTCACTTAGTCTTCTTTAGTCGTCTTTCCCCTTTTTTCGCAGGGAGAAAACCCCGCCAGGTCTCCCCCATCATTTTATACCCTCCCTTCATGTCGGCTTTCCAAGTCTTTTTGTTTTTAGGCTTTTTTTCCGTACTTCCCTGAGGACGGTACACCCCCACTTTCCACGGCTTTTTTAAGCACTGGTTCCAATGACACCAATTTGCTCCCCCCTCTCCTAGATGGCCCTCAGGTCAATCCAACTCTGGTTCCCCTGTCGTCTTCTGTGGGACGATTGGCCACTTTTCTTTCTTTTCCCCGAATCGCAAACTGGCTCTTTTTTCAATTTTCCGTCCAGGTTGCGATTGCCTTTTGTGACTTTCATCTTTTCAAGTTCTCTCGAGTCTCTTTTCGTCCCCCTTTTTTTTTTCCCCTCCCCGCCCCCTCACTAACTCTTTTCCCCCCCGCGCTCCCCCCCCCCTTCCACTCGGCCCCACCCCCACATCCCCCCCCTCCTAAACCCCCCCCCTCCAACTCCCCCCACCCTCCTTCCTCCTCAATTCTTTCACCCTCTTCCCCTTCATACCTCCACCCCCCCTCAACCACACATTAGTCTCCACTCCCCCCCCCCCTGCTCTTATCCCCCCGACTTCCCCCTCCTCCCTCTCACCCATCAGCAACCCCTCCTCTACTAGCACTTCTCTTCAATCCCGATTTCACACCCTCTCTCACAAGCCCTCCCCGCCACCCCCCCCCCCATCCCTCCACCTCCGCCTTATCCCGCCCCCCCCCCTCCCAGCCCCCCTCCTATCCGCCCCGATTACCTCCCCCCCTCTATTCCAAACTCCCCCCCCCACTCACCCCCGCCCCTGTCCCTCCTTCTCCTTCCCCCCTCTTCCCCCCCCCCGTTACTGCACGCCCCCCCACCTCTCCTCTCAACACCGCGACCTCCCCTCATCCGCCTCCCTTTTCTGGGACCCTCCTACAGATTTCACTTTCCGTGAGCATACTCCTATTCCTCCCCCCCCCCTTCTTTCCCCTCCACACGCCTCTCCCCCCCTACGCTCTCCCCGTCGCTTCTCGTCCACCCTCCCACTGCTCTCCCCCCCCCTCCCCCCATCCCCCCCCCCCCCCCCACACCCCCTTCCCCCTCCGTACCCGCCGTCATCCCACCATGCCCTCTAACCCCCCCCCCACCGCTCCCTCCCCCACTCCCACCTTCTTTTTCCCCCTCGTCCCGTCTCCCTCTTTTCTCTCTGCTTCTCCCCCCCCCAATGGGCCTCTTTCCCCCTGATTTTGGAACCGACTTTCGTCAGCCACTGGTTCTCACCTCGTCCCCTTCTAATAGTAGGTTCCCGTCCACCCATTCTTGGCCAGTTTCCTGTTGACCCCCCTTGTTGCGCTGTGGGCCGGCCGGCTTCCATTTCCTCCGAGCACCCGTTCCGCACACCCACCCCTTTCGATCATGTTTTTTCCCGGTTTGCAGGAGATTTTTTGTCTTCTGCGTACCCCTTTCTTGTCCCTCTGGTCGAATTACTGATTTTGACACAACGCCCCCAGCCCGATACCCACTTTTTTCCCCACACCCTTCCCATTGCGCCCACCCACCCCGAACAACTGTTCGGTTCGGCATTGGCTCAATCTTTCCCTTTTCGTGATTTTCTGTTCCCTCCGCTCACCTTTCGCGAATCTTGCTGATTGTCAGTTTCCCGTCTTCCCTGCCGATTTCAGTCCGTGATCCCTCCGGAAAAATTTTTCCTTATACCTTTTTTTTTTCCCCCCTTCCGCTTACCTCGTGGTGATAGGAGGAGTACCTGAACTTTTTCCCTTGGAGACCTCAATTTATCCTGAACGATCGTATTTTGAACGAGTTTTTTTCCTGTTCGGTCCCCCTGTCTAAGTGCTTCCGACTTCTTTCAAGTTCCGGAGACTTGCTGCTTTTTCCTTCTCTTTTTTGTGCGGATCTGTGACTCTCCCTTTTTGTAGCGCCTGCCGTTGCACAAAGGTCGTTTTTGCCCCCCGCTTGAATAACTCACCCTTTCTCCCTTTCGTTCCTTGGCGTGTTTTTTTCGTCTTTTTCCTCTCAAGATCTTGGCAGGGTCGCCTGGATGCTTCACCATTCGCCATCGCCTGTTGCATCTTTTTTTTTTTTTCTCACTAGACCGGAGACCTGCGAGGTTTTTACCCCCTCTGCCGTTGAAGGGTCGGGGACATTTGCGCGGTTGGATCTTCCTTCTTACGTGTGGGCTCCCCCCCTTTCGTTCCCCTTTTTCACGGGCTCACGTCATGTTTCCCTCGGTCATTTCCATGGTGGAATGCTCTCCCCACGGCCCCAATCTTGACTGGCCATCGTCCTCCTTAGTCACTTCGAGATTGCATGCGGGAGTTCCCGGCAGTCACCTCACCCTTTTTTTTTCCCGCCACGAAACACCTTTTTTACGGGTTCGCAGCTTTTCCGGCAGCGCCAACTTTCCCGGGGCCGCCTTCGGGACGCTGCCCAAGCAGCTGCGCCCCTGGACGCCATAAACCAAAGCTCCCCCGGTTTTTTTTTTTGCCCTTAGAGTGATTGCCCCCCCTGCTATTGTCACCAATTCTTTTCTTATTGCTCTTTCCCTGTCCCCTCCTTTAAAACCTTTTTTCTCTGGTATCGACCACCATGCCCACCTTGATACTGATACTGCTATTTCCCCCCCCCCCAGTGGCACCCTTTTTTATGACTTTTTCTCATCCTTCCTCCTCCGTTGGTTTGTTTTCGTTTTTTCTCTCGTAGCCCATGTGGAGAATTGGCCCTTTTGGTTCCCTCGAAATAGCTTCGGTTCATCTGTCGTTCGATCACACGAGGATTTGGGGTTTCTCCTTTTCGGGAATTTGTCGCCCAAAACGAATCCCCGGTTGTGACCATAATCTCCGGTTCCCGGTTAAAAGTACTGAAACTTGCTTTTCGCTCTTTTGATGGACGGACCCACTACAAAAATGTGGGTGCGTGGGGCCGATGGGAGGGGCTATCCTGCTTGCAAACCCGGTTCGAAACCGGGCATGGCGCTGGGTGGGAGATTTGGTCCGATTGCTTTTTCGTGTCGCCCGGGTTTTGCAGGCCTCAGCTTCCTCCGCATTTCCTTTTTTACATCCGGCGGGCAGCGCGCTTTTCGTGGTAGAGCCCCCCGTAAACATGCTCTTCCCGATTTACCCCTGTCGCGTTTAGCCCCTCGCCTTTGTAACACTTTTTTTTCTTGGCACTTCCCCACCCGGACGTTCCGGTGCCTTTTGTCAAGTGGCGTCTTGCCCGCCGACCCCCTGCCTGGTGTCGGTCCAGCCCGGCTGTCCACATAGTTGATCCCCCCCCGATTCTTCCCAGATTCCGGCACTGTCCTCTCTTGCACAAAAGGACTATTGATTGGTTGGCGGCTTTTTTTTGAGAAGAGTCAGAAAGCCTATGACGCTTTTTTCCCATCATGCGATCGACATAGGGCCTGTCCGAAAGGGTTGCCTTTTGGCCGGCCCGCTTCCCCTAGGCGACCCTGGTTCGAAGTGGCAACTTTCCGTTCTAGTTTTTTTTTTTTTTTTTTTTTTTTAATATTCCGAGATCCGGCCCAACTCCCCACCGGCATCCACGCCAGTCGACCCCCCTCGCGCAGGGCCCCTTGACTTGGGTAAGCACGTCCGTTCTTTTACCCTTTTCGGACCGTCCTCGGGCAAACGGTCTTTTTTGTTTCGGTCTTTTTCTTATCTAGATGGAGTTCCGGCGGTCTTGCAAGGTATACCTCTGCCCGATTTCCATTCCCAGGCGCGTCGCATCTTTTTTTTCGTTCTTCCCTGATAAGTCTCTCGGCGGGGGGGGCTGAAGGCTCTTCTCGAAACATGTTTTCCTCGAAGTACAAAGGGATCCAGTCCTTCGAAGGATCCCGATTGGCCGGGTGCTTTTTACCCGTAACTTCCTAAAGTACGATGTTTCTAGTACCCCCTCCCCCCTCCACCAGAAATCCATTTTATGAAGTCTGTTTTTTAATTTAAGTTGTGACAGCATCCTTGTTTTACCGTTGCCTGGATTTGGTTCCCTTTGCCTGGTTTTTCTTTTATCAGAAGGCGACCTATTTTTTTTTCAATCCCAGGCCGCGCTAGATGTTGGTCCTCCTCCCCTGATCAGAGGGATTTTTCTTCCCGCGGATCCGGAGTTGTACTTTTCCTCCTGCCGGCAGTGTACCCCCTCCCTTTTCCCAAGCTTCAATATGGCGTCCCCCTCCTTTCTGGCCCTTTTTCCCGTTGCTGACTTCTCCCTAACCGTTACGTGGAACCCGCCCCCCTCGTTGCCTTCCGTCTTTCCCCATCTAGTCTCCTTTTTACGTCGCTCGTCACGTTTTTTTTTTCCCCCCCTTCGTGTAGGACTTTCCTGCCTCGGCAGTGGCCTCCGCTTTTCTTCCTTTACATTCCCCCCCCCCCTCTAATCCAGGAGTTTTTGCTTTAAGGCCCTGTCAAGGCCGAATTGGCCGTGGTTTGGTTGTACCGTTACTCTCGTTTTCAGTCAGCTGTCCGGTACAACCTGGACTTTCTTTCCCCCGCCCCCCCCGGATTTGTCCCAGAGGTTGCCGACATTCACCCCGGTCCGACCAAGTGCCTCATTTTTTTCCTCAATTTGTTTTTTGGGAAGATGTCCTCAACCCTTGTGGTTTTTTCCGGTTTTTTGTAGCCCGGCGGGAGCCGGTTTCTTGACTGACTCCTTCTTCCATTTTCCGAAAGTCGATGTTTGAGTGATTCCTCAACTTCCTGATATTGGGTCCCTGGTTTTTTCTCTCTTACCCTTCCTTTCCCCTGGTTTGATTGGATCCCTGAGTCCCTCTCTTTTCACCAAACCCCCCAAAAATTTTTCCAGCCCCCTCGAGGATCCGCCATTTTTCCCCCGCCCGCAAAGCAATGAGCTGTCGTACGGCATAAATTTCTTGGATCCCCCCGGGCTTTTCAGAAGGTTTTTTTTTAGCCTTTGTTTTTTTTTTTTTCTTTGGTTGCGTTGATTTTGTTCCCGACACAGGCTTTTTCTTACACCAGGGCCTTGACGGCTTTGCCACCTCCGATTGGGAAAACCCCAACGCGTTTTTTTTTTTGATTTTCCCCCCCCCCCTGGCACCCAGACAGCACTCCCTTGCCCTTTTTTCACCACAAACCGTGCGTTGTAAGCCTTGGTTCTCATAACCGGTCGTTTTTTTGGCTGGCCCGGACTGAGTTTGATTTTGCCAGCGCTTCTCGATTTTTCCTTTTTTTCCCGTGAATTCGCCCCCCATTTTTTTTTTTCCGCGTAGGAGGCCACCCCCCCTCGTTCCTGCAAACACGCTTTTCCAGGAAGAAGAGATTTTTTGCGAGACCAATATCTATCCCTCCTTCCTCCGTTTTGTTCTCTGTCTACTTTATCGTTGCATTCTTCCTTAATTGCATTGTGCCGCAGCACCTGGATGTTGGCTCCTACCTCCTTTTTTTTTCTCGCTTTAGTACCATCACGCCACAGGCATGGATCGAGAAACCTTTCCCCCCTCCCCATCGGAGTTGACTTTCCAACCCCGTCCGTATTGTATGAGACCAATCTTCCCCTCTCTCTTCGTTTTTTTTTTGTTGTTTTGACGTTCGTTTTTCTGCGGTGGTTGGCTTACTCCTCCCTTTCTTTTTTTTTCACCTCGGAGGATTTCCTTTTTCCTTTTTGGCGCCTTTGGTAGGCTCCCCCAATTTTCATTTCCCTTTTTTATCACACCCCTTTTTCCCAAAGGACTTCGCGGCCTCGCTGCGCCATGGCCTGCCTCTTCTTGCCGGCCTTTCCGAGTTCGTTGATATTCAGGAGTCGAACCAAATACCCTTTTTTCTTTTCCTGCCGGGGTTTCTCGCCCAGACCTGATGTTCGACGGGTCCCCCCCCAACCCCTGGACCTTTCTTTCCCCGCTCATCTTTTTTTTTTTTTTCGTATCTTTTTTCCCCCCTGCGGTGCCGTGATAATAAAAACGAAAACTGGCTTCAATCTTTTTTTTTTTTGGTCCCTATACTGCTTGCTTTTCTTTATTCTTTCTCCCAGGTTGGTTTCCCCCTGTCCTCACCTCCCTGCCGTGCAAATTTGGGTACCTCCATTTTTTTTTTTTTTTTTTTCTAGCAGCCGCAGGTTGCTGCCCTTGTTTTACTTCGGTTCCCCTCGTTGAATCTGAACTGTTTTTCCGCGAAGCCTTTTCCCCAAGCTCCAGTCTCCTTTACGGACCTTTTTTTTCAGATTGACACTAGTTACTATCTCCCCTGATTCCCCCTCCTGTGGACTTGTGGACCCCTCTCTCCTATCCTTTTCCGCCACCCTCCCTCCACCGC
>Ga0179593_1468725_pt1 | contig 15247 bp, 10 predicted proteins | sample CZODoug2_1_08_16_FD_185931 | JGI IMG/M metagenome (GOLD analysis project Ga0179593, IMG submission 185931) | Vadose zone soil fungal communities from Angelo Coast Range Reserve, California, USA - CZODoug2_1_08_16fungal (PacBio error correction) | ecosystem: Environmental > Terrestrial > Soil >... | reverse complement strand
GGGTCATGAGTCCATAGTTTGCAGTCCCTTCACCGCCTGTCTTCCTTCGTAGGTTCCATCGCCTAACGCGAAAAAGGTTCCGGCCAGTGCATTTCCCCCCCCCAACTTTTCTCAATTACTTTATTGGCGATTCGAAGACGACGAAGACACTTTTTTTCCGTCGCTGACGCCCCCATTCCTGAGCTCGAGGACTTGTTTTACCCCCCCTCCGAGGAAGTCGTGAAGAGTCCATTCCATCGCCACCAAGATCTAAATTGAGGACAGCTCTTTCTGCTTTCTCCTTTTCCCGTGTTGGTTTTGACGCGGTCGCCCTTTTCCGGCACTGCTCGCCTGCTTAGAACCCTTGCGCATCTCACCTATCGCAACGCCAAAGTTCGCGGCAGAGCCCGCAGCGACCCGCTATCCCTCTCCTCATCTGGTAACCGCCGATCCCTACCGACTTTTGCGTTCCTTCTCAGCTCATAGCTTTATTTGCCCAGTGCGCCACTCGCAGATATTTCGAACTCCCATACCGCGCCTTCCCTGTTTCGTCTCCGCTTATCCCGGTGGTTTCATTCTGGCGAATCCGTTTTCTTTGGGCGGAAACAGCTACTCCCGTCCCGGCTGATGGAACGCCCGCAATACTTTTTTTTCTTGGAACGGAGCTTCCCAAATCAGAGAACCAGTCTTCCCCGCCTTTCCGGAACTCTAGTCTTCCCCCCCGGGCTCAGCATTTTCGAACCCCCAGTGTCTCTCCTCCGGTAGCATCTCGCAACGCTGGACTTGCCGCCCTTTACTCTGCTGGAGCCTATCAGGGTGTCCTCGAGTCCGTATCCCTTTCTGAAGCCGCCTTGTTGCAGATGTATCCATGGACCATCCGGGACAGATTCTTCATGTCCTCCCCGGTTTCCTCTCCCAACTCCGTTTCTGGACAGCCTGCCCAACCATCGTCAGCGCGTCCCTTTTTTTCCTCGAAGCACAACACTGCACTACCCCTCAGGCCCTCCTTCCAATTCGTACTTGTTTTTTCTCGATTAACGCAGCTTCATGAATTCCCCCTTTAGATTTCCTTCGTGTCGAAAGCGCCCCCTTCGTTTCTTGCATTTATGTCAAGTTTCCCATAAAGATTCAAGCAATTTCCATTATTCAGAGAGAATCCCCTTCTTTATGCTTTCACGTATAATACTTCTCCCACCGCATTGCTGTCGCAGTTTTTTTTTTTCTCCCTTTTCTCGTCGTAACTTTCTGACCGGAAGTTTTTTTCTGGGCGATTTTCAAGCGACTAGTTCCCCTTCTCAGATAGTGTGCCGGCGACTGGTTCAGAGATTGTCTTTAGAGTTTTTGGTTAGACCGCGTATGTTCCCTGGACTCCCAGGACGAGGTGGTTTCATTTCGACTGAGTCCGGAAATTCCTGCCCCTCCCGAAGCCGGCCGATTTGTAATCTCAACTTCAAACACTCTGCGGTCTCCCCTTGAACACTTGAAAACTTATTTCCTTTTTTCCTCCCCGATTGTGCGTCACCTCTTTTACCGGTATGGAGTGTCCCGTAGCTATCAAAGTGTAAACTGCTTCCCGATTCCTGGCGGACTAGAATCTTTGTTTTTTTTTTCGTGTTAGGGTAGATAAATTTCTTTAGACTCCTGAATTGTATTCGCCTCTGAGGTATTGGGCTTTCCCCCCAGCCACTGTTTTCGCACCCGCGCTGTTTCCCCTTCTGCCTGTGAGCCCGAATCTCCCTCACCAACTTCTGATTCTATGAGCATTTCGCTCAGCGCGCCTCCCTTTGCCGTGGTTATCACTACATTTTTACCCTCCCTCCCTTCGGCGGCTTCCCCAAGAGGTCCATGTGGAAGCGCTCTGATTCCTCCTGACGGCCCCTGTCTTAATCGTAAATACCCCTCGAGGGCCTTTCGTTCCCCCCAGAGCGCTTCTGGGGCCTGATCCTGGATGGCCCCTCATTCTAATTTTGGCTTGATCGCATGGTGGGGTGTTTGGGTGGGTTTGGCGGTTTAGCGATTGACCCTCTTCCCTCTTCCCGTCTTTCGCCAAAACTTTATCGAGCGATTCACAGTTTCGTTTGCACAAGACCCCTTGCCCAAGTTCAGCTTTCCCCCTATGAGCTCGTGTCCTGGCCCTTTCTTGTCAGTACTCCCTTTTAGCCACTTTGGCGTGAGGTGGCTGGTCTTGATACCCCGGCCCCCTTTTTTGCGCGCTTGCCCACTCCTCGTCCCCTGTGCATTGTTTTCGAGATTCCCTTTTCATACCCCCAGATCGGTGTGGCACAGCTTTTTTTGGGGATAGATATTGAGCCCTCTTTTTGGTATGACCCATTCTGCATTCCCCCTGGTCCGCCATTCTTGAGGCTGATTTAGATGCATCAACCCCGGGTCTCTGCGTTTACTCTTCGGATTTGAGCGCCCCCATACCCCCCAAGAGGGGCCTGAGGCGAAACTTCCCGTCATCGTTAGTCTTATAATGCCGCACTTTTTTGTTTCATTGTTTCCTATCGTAAGGATACCCTTCCCGCAGAAACTCATGATATTTTGCTTTCTCTTTGGGATCAACTTGTTCAGTTTTCCAACCCCAATAGACCTACTTTGGCCGAGTTCCAATTAGCCGAAGGGCACCTCCTTTTTTTTAACCTCCGTTTTTTCTCTGCCTAGGAAACAGCTCCCTGTTCCCCTGTCTGTCGAATGGCCTTTTTCCGGCCCCCCTTGGCACACGTTTTCTTCGACGGTGGTCGGGTTGTCCGTGAAAAGAACCCTTTTACCTTTTGTGCCCTACGACCCCCTGCCGACATTCTTTCCTTTTTTGTCCAACTAGCTATCCCCCCACCAACCCTCGTCCGACATCCGCTCGTGTCTTCCCCACTGCGGGCGCCCTTTGCCTCTGATGCCGTAACTCCCAGCTTGAATTCTCAGGATCGTTCGGTTAATATGAAACCTCCAAACTTTTTGCATTCATCCCTACCTTGCGCATCGGCTTATTTCTTCTGCGCCCCCTAGTTTCGATTAGGTTAGCGTCGCTGTATTATATATTTTCTTCTTGTGTGTGCGACTTCTAAGTACGAGAAGCTTGACCTCTCCGGACCGAAGCGCTATTTGCTCACGCGCCCCTATGCGCACCCGTTTTTTTTTCTCTGACCCTTTCTTTTTTCATTTGACGGTTAATGTAGCTGCCTCTTTCCCCCTTTTCTTGCGCGGTATGCTTCCTCCTTTCCCCTTATTCCCGTGTACCCTGGGTTACTGAGCCCGTGCTTGATCTGGACTGGTTAGTCCTTAACCCACTTTTTTGTCGTCGCGACAGTAGGTCCCTGTCGCATTCAGGGGCGGTGCCGCCACCTAAAAGTAGCCTCCCTTGCCGTCAGCTGTGTCAGTCCCAAACTTTCCCAACTCCTCCCTTTGAAACCGTACGTGCCGTGTTTTTTCCCTCGGATTTACCTGAACTGGCTGGTACCGGTTGGGGACATTCGTCTTTTACCTAGGCCAAACTCTTTTGGAACCTAACGTTTTCCCTTTCCCAGCGAGTAATGCAGGGTTACCCCCTTGGTATACCTTTCCCGCGTCCGCTCGTTCCCCGCTCGCAACATTTTCCCCCCGTGCTTGAATATCAGAACCGAGGGACGGAATTTGTATCCCCTTTTCTCGTAAAGGTGGTGCAGGTCCCTCCTAAGATACCAGACCCTGAGCCCCGGAGTTTCCTGTCCCTCAACTTGCACCGTTCCTACTCCCTTTGCAGTCTGACCCTTTGTCATGCCGCTTCCTGCAGACCACCCCGTATCAGTATAAAACTCCCAACTCCTCTGCCCGCACCCACTTGATCTCTTTTCTTGTCCCCCACCCCTTCTCCCCGCCGCTCCTTTCCGCGGCTAAGAATAATGTTTCCCCTGAACAACCCACTCGTCGTCCCGCCGCCCCCCAAAGACTTAGGCCCCCTCTGTTGACCATGAACCACTAGAACCAAGGACGCCCGATCTGTTGAAAGACTGCCGCATCAGTGGGGTGTCGGGAGTTTTCCGAGGACAAGGAGTGAACCATACTTTCCCCCTTGCGAAAAATCTGTTCATATCTACTGTTCCCCTCAGCTTTTTTTTTGCAATGCTCTTTTTCTCCCTGAAGAATGGGACTGTATACTACGTGAGCCTTTTTAATCCCCGAAATTCCTCTTGAGGGGAATGACCCTCTCTTCGATCTTTCCCCCGCGTCGCGGTCATATTGACCAGTCCGCTCTGCAGCCCCAAGGTATGTCGGTCCCATCTCATGTTTGCACGCCGGTCATTGAAGCGGCTCGCTCCCAGTTTTTAACTCGCACGATTTCTTCCCTAATGGAGAGATTACGGCGCCAAGAATTCAACCCTCGACCTTTGCTGGACCATCCCACTAGCGGTCCGAGCCGACTTGTTTTCCTAAACAACTTCAGGAGGCCCTTACTTTCCTAACTCCCCTAACATCTTTTCCCAGTTTTCCACACCCCCCCCACAAATGCTCTTCTGAGCCCTGCTACCTTTTAGCTTAAATGCTCCAGGCCCGCCATTACTGGCAAGTTGAATCCTCTTTACCCCCCCATCGAGTCTCTCACATTCCCTGCCGCTACGGGACCGCTTACCGTGTCTTCGAGTAGTATTAAGTGAAATTCACCCCCTAGCCGGCGTAGAAGTGTCCGTTTTTCCCTTTTGAATTTCGACTTCACGGCCAGTACCTGCCCTCCCTCCCTTTATTACCCCCCCCGCGATCACATCTTCCCCTTTTTGCCTCCCCTCACAAGCAGATCATCAGTCCTTGTGATTGCACCCCCTCAGCCCCCCTCTTTACGTCCCCCCCCCCCCCACTTCGAACTTTACGACAGCTTTAGACCCGCCTCAAGTCCCCCTGTTCTCGAAGTGGTAACAGCCGGATCACCTGGAGCCGGCTTCCGCAGCGTGCTTGATTTCAAGCGGTATTTCCTTGCCAACCTTTGCACCAGCCCTCCCCATTTGTCTTCCTTTCGAAATCGCCCGCAAGGGGGCATTACTGACCACCTTTTTCTCTTTCTCTCTACCGACCTCGTCCTTCCGGAATTCTTTCTAGATGCTTTGGTACTTTGCGGTTTTTTTCCACGGCTATCTTTTGGACGTCGTTGAGGTAAATGTTTTTTTCTAGGAATGTTGGGCGGCCCCCCACTGGCGCGGGATAGGGAACCCCGTTATTCCCCAATCAAACTTTTGGATTAATCTTGCTTCATGATTTTCCTCTCCCCCCACTTCTGACTTTCTGCGAGGCGCCGCAAGAAATCTTCCGGTTGCTCGATAAATTTTCACATGAAGCGGGTGGATCCATTCTTGACCAAGGCTTGGTGAGCATCCGTCCTTTCCGCCCTCTTGGGGTCGCTCTCACTTCTCATTCCAGTTTCTGCCCCGCTACTTCTTTCTCGTTCTATATATTTCAAGCACGGGTCCCAGGCCTTATCGTCCTGGAGTGGTACTACCAACTAGTATTGTGACTTCTGACACCCCCCTACTACATTCTCGGAGACGCCGACGGTGCCCTTGATCTTGGCGCTCATCTTTCCCCTGCCGGTAGGTTCGCAGCGGGACCGTTCTCCTTCTGGCCGGCGGTTCCCGATTTCGACTCTCTAGCGGTTTCCATGATTGTAGATTTGTCGTACTGAGGGGAATCTCCTGGATGTCACCTCTTTTTTTTGCTTCTCTTCGAGCCCGTTCCTCCTTCTACCTTCCCCCCCCCCCCCAGGGGGCACAGTCAGGTCCTCAATCCCTGATTTTCCCGGCAAGGTGAGCTGTTGCTATTGTTATTTCTCCCTTGAGGCCTTCTCTGAGGTGGAATTCTGCCACCCCCATTTCCTCGTAATGCTGAGCGTCCTTCCCAGCACTCCATATTGCAGCGAAGCGAGCAATGTCTTTCTTTCTTCTGCTGTTTTTCGTCAATGACGTCTTGATAAAGTTTTTTAAATTACTGCTGATTTTCGCTTTCTTTCAGAGTTTCCCCGTGGGCAGCGTCCTAGCTCGGACGCCTGGCGTTTCCTTCTCGAGATGGTTACAAAGTTGCGCAGCCTCGTTTTTTGATAGATGGTTGTACCAGTCGATTTCATTCTGCCTCCCCCCTTTTATTCAGATCCTTCTCTCGAGATGTTTTTCGGCTACCCGGGTTTAAAGGCGTGCGTGGACGCCCGTCGCGAATTTGGTTTCCTCCCCCGGCATGGCTTAAACCCTCTATGGAGTGATGGCAAGAGACAAACTGCATCCATTCTCGCTTCCTTTCCCCGTTTGATTTCTCGCTTAGCACGCGTAATACTTTTTTTGTCCCTCCCTTTTCCCAAATTCAGCCTTACGTCTGTTCGCGGACAGTCCATCTCACCCGCTCTCCAAGGAGTTTTGCGTCCTTAATCTTCGGCAAGAACGAAAGCGATGTGTTTGGTGATTGATCGCTCAGGGAACCTGTTCCTTTCGACTGCTGCGCGAACAGGTCTTCGCTTTTCCCGTAGTTCAAGTAGACACCTCCGATATTCGAAGTTCCCGCGTAGGAGTCATCCCATATTTTACCCCACTGGACGCTGATAGGAGACCACGTTCGCCTGCGCTTATGATCCCGTATTGAGAGTGCTTCCCCCTTCAGCCCTGAGCATCTGACGCCCCCGCCCGCGCTTCGTGCGTTCACGCTATGTTGCTACTTCACCCCCAGTTCAGCAATACAGTTTGGCCAAATTCCTTTACTTCCTCTCGACGTCTCCTGAATCCCGGGCTTGATATAACTCACAGTGCCAGCCACTGCTTGACTGTTTGGCCTTCTGTCAAGAGAACACAGTAACCTCGTGGACGCACTCCGGTTTCCCTTCACCGAACAGGCGATAACGCAGGTTGTTCGAACAGTTCCTGACTCTGCTTTCACCGATTCGACAATTTATCAGATTTTTAAGATCCTTCGTGCGGCTCCGGCGCGCCAGGCATCTTTTTTTTAGGAATGCCGCTGTTTTTTTTTCAGATGTAGTCCTTTTTTTTTGGTCCCCGATGCGCCCTGGGTCCCTCGGAATTTCCCGCGACCCCACTTCCTGTGCCCGGCCAAACAATTCAGTAGGGTCTTTTCTCGCACCCATGCCCCCCTCACCGGGACACCCGTCCGGCTCTCCCTAACTTCCCCTCCGCTTTCTGAGGTTAGAGTTTTTACGCGTATTTAAGTCCCCCCGGTTTTGGCGACGGGGGTGTCATGGCATTGTCGGAACTCACTCTCCTAGTTTAGGGATCTTGACCAGGTTTCAACTGGAGAGAACCGATTTCCCAGAAAGCAAGCATTCTTAAGCACCCGAGATCAACGTCCCGTTTGAGGATTCCTTTCCTTAAAATCCTCCTTTCTAGCACGCCCTTGCATTTATGATTTCCCCGTCACTTTTGTTACATTCGAAGTTGTCGAATAGGTCTTCTTCCCTCCTAGAAGGCAACATGATTCGAAGATGGCGGTTCCTTGCCGCTTTTCTTTTTCTCGGTGGCTTGTTCAGACCGCGTATTGTGTTCAACACCTCGGAACTTTGCAACGTCTCTCCTCCCCTGAGTCCCGTTCCCCCCTTCCCATTTCTACGAATTTGCTCTTTTTCTGCTTTTTGCAGCAGCCTCCGTACCCCCCCACGCCCCCCCGTTCGGAATGTTTCTATACGATTGGCCCAGCGGCCACTTTCCGGGACTGGCCCGGGGCTCCCTCTCAGACCCCCAGTAAACTTTTTCCTAGACGCGCAGTTTTGCTGAAGATTGTTAGATCCGTTGAGTCCATGACGATGCCTTTTCCCCTTTCCTTGGTTTTCTGAGAACACTTCGAGTGCTTCCCCCCTCTTTCGGTTTCGTTTCCCCATGGTCCTGATAGCGTAGCGGGTAATGTTTGTCTTCCTTCCCGATCCAACGCCCCCCCATTTATGACCCTGTGATCGTCGGCTGAGGTCCGGGTTCAGAGGCCGTAAATTCGAGCATTCCCGACAGCCCTTTCCTCCCCCGGGTCGGGTACAGTAGCCACTTGGCTCTTTTTTGATCTTTTCTAGGTACCAGGCTGGCGATCTCCTGTGTGCCCCCCTTAAAGCTTTAGATGCCCTAAAGTAGCCTTTTTTGGTTCAGGTTATGTCCCCTTTCCTCATGACCTCTTTTGCGTCATTATGTCGCCGTTCCGTTCTTGAAGTCAACATATTTTTCCGGACGATTCCTTTCCGCTTTTCCCCCCCGTCCCCCCTAACGCACCAACCTCTTTCGTTCAAAGATTTCTGAAGGAGTCACTTGGTCTTTCGGCCTTGTTCAGTACTTTCCTTTTTTCTTGATTTTTACGGTAAGTCTTTTGGCCGTTTTGTCCCTGATGGTTTCAAATGATTTTCTTCTTGCAAATTTCGTTGAGGATGGCATATGTGTGCTTTTAAACCCTTCGATCTGCCTTTTCGTTTTTTCCATCGTCCGCTTTTGCTGGTCTCTCGTTAGTTTTTTTCTTTTTCTGGTGAGAAGGAACTCCCCTTCCAGTGCATTTCGTCCTTTTCAGATTTCGACTGCCGGAACATCCTGTGTGCGGCGCGTATATTTGGATGTGATCATGCCGAAAGCCCCAACCCTCGCTTATTCCTTCTGACTTGCGATCTAGAATTCCGTTTGCCAATGCCGCCATCATTTGTGCCCGAGCGGCCTCCCCTTCCGGTTCGAACTGCTTAAACACTTCCCCCTTTTCAGTGCTTGATTCGAACGGTCGGAAGTCTAATTTTCTTTTGCGAAGATCCCCCCAGGGTTCAAAGGTAGGGACGAGTTTTCCGAATCTGTGTCCAGGATAACACTACTACCCTTTCGCTTTGTCCTTCGGTCCTGCCACGACTTTTATTTTTCACTTGAGGCGACGGTGGTCGTTTTCGCCCCCTCCACTTCTCCCTTACGTTTGCCATTAACGACTTGACCCCCGACTGTTAATCTTACGGTTCGGAACATCGACCCCCTTCCGCGCCTCTCAGAATGGTGAGCCCCTTTACGTAGCCGACCTCGCCGAGTACCCCATCCCTCGCCGGCCTAAACTGGGATCTCGCCTTTCCGTCCCCCCCTTTTCCTTCCCCAACCCTTTTCCTTTCAGAGGCTGAGTCGAGCGACGCGAGATTCCCTTAGCCGCGTGTTTTTGCTTCCTCTTTTTTCCCTCCGGTTTGTTTTATTCTCTCTGTTCCCTCTAATCTCAGTTCTTTTGATTATTTTCCGATGGCACGTTCGATGTGAACACGTGGCTTGAAAGGACACGTTTGACGCCGATCTACTGCGCTCTTTTTAGGAGTCTGATGGATTTAGACGCAGGCCCCTGTTGCCGATAGCTTCTGTTCCTGAAAATGTATTATTTCATGCCTTTTCTTAAGTTTTATGTTCCGACACTAATCTGCGGCTTGTGTGTGCTTTATTCACCGCCTCCGTCGCAGGGTCCTTTTGCCCGAAACATTGACCGACCCAGTTTTCGCCGGTCTCTCGTGCGCCTACTCCTCCCTCCACCCCATTCTCCAGGTTCCATGGTCTTTCTCAGTTAAGATTTTGTAATCGCATAGGCCGTTTCGGTTGCCGCTATTTAAACACGTCTTTTGATTTTTTTCCCCTCCCGTTCTTCCCTACAACTGCTCAACCTTTTCCCACTGCTTTTTTATTTTTTCGGTCTTAGCAGGCTATTTTTTCAACTTTTCAGTGGACAGAATGCAAGATTCTTCGATGATCGGCGGTCCCTCTTTCTCGCAGTCCTGGTTTGTGCGTTCTGCAGGCTCCCCTATTCTTACGTTGCGAAAGGATGGCATAGATTCTCCCTTGACCAGGGGACCATGGCATGCAAGTTTATCCCCTTTTTTGATTTTGAGCTCCACTCCCGTCCCTCGCCCTGCTTTCCCCCCATCCCACCTTTTCGATGTCAAAACTATTATCGAGGGACTTTGACTGTTACCCTCGCCCCCTCCCAAAAGTTTGCCGATCGAGGGGTTGCACGCGTCTGCACAAGCAGTTGTGCTCTTGCCCCCACCATCTTGTACATGTCCAAAGCCACAAGTCCCCCCCCCCCCTACGTGCTCCAAATAATTTTTCCCAAGCCAGCCAGGCCTTTCTCCAATCGGTGAACTCTCCGCATAAGTGTGTTTTCCCGTTTTTCTAAGTCCCGTTTAACGAATTTTTGCTCACCTCTAAGAGTAAAGGACGTCAAGCAGTGCTCCGTCCTCCCTGCTTCATACTTCGCAAAGGTCTTCGCCTTCTGATTGTCCAGGACTTCAAATGAATTTGGTAACCCCCCTCTCGTTTTGTCTTTACCATCCCTATGAGATCGCTTTTCTAGGTGTCATCTCGCCTCTTCCCCCATTGTTCCTCGCGTTCGAAGCTCGGTGTCAGGAGCGCTATTTCGTCGGACGGCCTGTTAAGCTTTGCTGCGCTCCTCTCCGCCCCATTCCCCAGTACTATTTTTGATTTTGGAGTATTAACGGCTCGCGCATCCTTCCCCCTTGCTTTTCCTCGCATTTCGGTTCCGCATTTTCCGGTCATAAGATCATTTGTACCCCTACAACCTCCCTTCCTTTTTGCGTCCCCTCGTCCTTTTTATCAAATGATCCTAAAATATAGCCCCTGCGGTTAACCACAAATTCCGTCTTTCTCGAGGTTCGTGTGAGTTACACTTTTGTTTTAGATCTTCGTTCCGAATTTCCGGCACGATTATTCTCCCCTCCAGGGTAAGGTTCAAGGCGTATGCCCCTTAGACGATCCGGGAATTGATATTCCCCTTTCGTGCGTGAATGTTTCGCTTTCTTTTCGGAGCCGGGTTTTCTTAAGACCCCTCCGTCTTCACCCCACGCGTCCCTTTCTCCCCCTTCGGCCCCCCTCCAACACCCCCTATCTTTCACCACCTGGGCTTCCGGAGTTTTCGGTTCCTTTCCGATGACCCCACCTTTAACGTTACCGACCCGACTCCCCCAAGCGGTCGCGAATGCTTTCTCACTGCAACAGTTTATACGTGGCATCGCGGTTCCCTCAGCGGACTTGGAGGTGGTGGTATCGACCTTTTTTTTGCCAAAGGAAAGAAATAGTTTTCTTTCGGGACACTGACCCACCGGAAGCCCCTTCCCCTGGGGGACTTCTGCCCACTTCGCTTATGCTCCCCGACTCGACTTCCTTAAATTGCGATTTTTGGGTGGGTTGACTTTTGGCACGCCGGTTGCCCATGACTTTTTTGTTTGTCCCGGGTCGTGCAACTTGCTATTTTCCAATTAGGGCCATTGCATCGTTTCCCGACGGCACCCTTCCATCTGTCAACAATTGCGGATTCCTGTGGATCACTTTTTTTGACAACCCCGCTTTGAGCGCGGCGCCCGCAAAGTACCTATAGGCGGCTCGATCCCTTGAGTCTTTCTCTGGCCCGAACTTCCGCGAGAATTTTCCAAAGGCCGTTTCCCGCACGTTGATTGTTGCAGAACGCTCTTTTGTTAGTCTTCAAAGTTTTTCTATGGTTCTGCTTTGGGCACCTCTCCCTTCCTCCTAACCTGGATGTAGGTTTCTTACTAATGACTTTGGATGAGTCGACCCATCTCGTTCTTCCAACCGGTTTCTATTGTCGCCTTATGAACAACCCCTTTCTCCATGCGGAGACTCGACGGCGCGGCTACTTTCTTTCAGATCTTTCTCCCCCTGCCGGTTACTCAGCCTTTCTCGGGAAATTCTTCCAGATCGCGGCTCGTCGGTACCTTGTTCTCCTCCCCCCCTTCCCGTGTTTGGATTTTCTCCCTTTCCGGAAACCCGAGCGTGGCTACGGTGCCTTTTTAATAATATTACCGCGATAGTCGAGCAGGTGCGACCCTTTTCCCCTCGTCCCCCCAACCCTCAGTTTTTCTTTCCCCTCATCACGATGTCCAGATTTTTTTCTTTTTTCCTGGACCTGGCCTGCAAATGTTTTTTCCCCCACGTTATTTCTGACCCCCCCAACTTTTATTCCTTGCGCGCCTAAGATCTACCATAGGGAAGCCGTCCTCTCTCCTTGATTTCGTCGCTTTCGTCCTTTACCATGACGTACACTGGTGTTTTGAACGGTTTCTCTCTTGGGCTGTCCCGCCTTGAAACTTGTCGATCATATCGCGTCCTTGACCGATGGCTGTCCTTACGTGGATCGCTTGTTCCTCTTTTGGCCCAAATATCCTTTGTGGTTTTTTTTTTTCTTTTTTGTTACTCATAGTCTCCAACGCCTCTTCGTCTTCTCTATGATTCTCTGCATTGTTCTTCCTTGCGTGGGTCCTCTCCCCCAGTTATCGACCTTTACTTCCAAGTTGGAATGGGAAATCCTTTACTTTTCGAGTGCACAGCAATATTCTCCCTTCGCTGTCTGGCTGTTCTCAATGGCGAGACCCTTTTTTTGTGCCTTCCCTTTTTTTCCCCCCAATAAGCTTCATTCCCCTTGAGTACAGAATGCAAAAGATAGCCATTTTCTTGCCGGAAGTTCAGCTCTGGTCCGCCGCCATCCTCTTTTTGGTGGTTCCCTCTCTTCGTCGTCTGTTCAGACGAGCCAATATCAAGATCACGACTGATGAACTCCTACCAAATTCCCCCGCTGATCTTTCCTCCTTTCCCGATTCGTTAGCAAACAGGTCCGCCCTGATTTCCTGTTTCTCCTCGATTCTCTCCACGTTCTTTCTGACCTTTCCCGTCTCTTGTACGATTCTTCACTCCATCGCACGCCGTTTCTGCTCGAGGTAGACTGTTGTTTCATACGGCGACCCCCCATTACGTTGTTTTCAAACATCCCGCCCGCCGTTCCGTGCCTCCACCCCTCTCTTTCAAGGTATTGATATATAGACGCACCATCAAGGGAAAGGCCTTCACCCCTCAGCGAAACCCGCAGGACTTGTTCGTCTCCACCCCGCTCGTTAGGTCCCCCCCCTTCAACCCCGTGCTTGCCCTCCACCTCTTTTTTCCTAAATTTTTCCCTCGCTCGCCCCGATCGACCCCGTTCTCGAGCTCTCTATCTTTTTCTTTCTGCCAGACCGTTTGCGAGTTTTCTTCTTCGTTGGCTTCCCTTCTCCCCCCAATCTTTTCAGAAAAGTTTTTGCCAGAAGGTGCATGGGTTTTTTTAGATCGCCATTGGTTGCCGCCAGGATTTTCCTGGTCCCAAGTTTGCCATTGACCAAACGAGTTTTGATTTTCCTCGGATTCTAAACTCCCAACCTTGTACCCCTTAATGCTGCTACCTCAATCCACTTCAAACACCCTTTCTTGCGATTCCCGTACATTTTTCCTTGACCTTTCCCCCCCGGTATTTCTGTAAGTTGTTATGTACAGTTTCTCAACCCCACGCGCCGATTTTTTTGTTCAGTTATTAACCAGCATACGCGTGCCAGCCCGCAAGCTGTTCTTAATCTCTCGCTTTCCCGTCTGTCTTACCCTTGAATAACCCATACTTCGGAGACCCAATGGGTTTTTTGAGTCTTGTCGACTATCCATTCTTTCTTCCCTTTCGAAAGTCTTCCTTTTTTTGGGGGTTGCGCCAAGGCCCGAGGCCAACTTTTTTACCGATCGTTTTTTTTGGGCGCCTGGTTCGCGATGTGCCTCGCTGGTTTTTTTGACTGACCTCGTATTTTCTTTCCTGAGTCACAGCGTCTATCCGGCGCCCACCTTCAATTAGTTTCCACTTCAGACGCGGCTTGATTCTTTCCTCTCCCCCATTCCCCGGACTCTTCCTATTGCCAATCTCTGAAGGTCCGAACACTATCGGGGTCTCTACCGCTTGGTAAAGGCGATGCAAATGTCCCTTTCAGGCCCTTCTCTTCCTTTTGTACACTATAACTATTCTTCAGAAAAATTTTTTTGGGATTGGAAGATTGTTTATTGTCTCAAGGTTTCGTCACTTCCTCTTTTCCCTCCTTTTCGGGTGAGGTTGTATATACACTTCGCTTCTTCTGTACGCTAGGTTGGGGTTTTCTCGTCCCAAACGTAATGCTTCTGCTCCGCTAATCCGCCCCCCCCCCTCCCCCCCCTCCCCCACGTGAGGATTATTCGGTTTGTGAAGCGAGATTTTTGAGGCCGTAGGACCGGATTTCCTTGGTACTTTTAGAGCGCATACCGACCGCCATGGCGCGTGGCGAACTCTAGTAACGTTTTCTTGATTAACGAGGAATATTACTCTCTTTGTCAATTACCACTCAATGTTTTTCTCTTCCACACCGAGCGTTTATTTTGGGACTGTATGGCCATCAAACTTTTTCATTCTTCGCCTTGATCCCCCCCCCCTGCTTGATTGTTTGACAGTCATGGCTTCTTTTTTCCCTATTCTTTTATCAGACGGCCAAGTTAGCTTGTTCCGAGCAAACTTACAAAAATATGACTCCTGGTGAAACTTTCTTTTTTCTGGTGCGTCTTGTTCGCATAGCGCCTTTGGCAGCTTTGGCAATTTTTGGCATTTTTGTTGTTGATTTCACATCTGACTTGCTTCCTTCCTCCTCGCAACCTTCTTTTGCGACCGCTTTTGTCACTTCTATCGACCCTTTCACCTGTGCATTTCAATCCTCGATCTGCCCCTGTTTGTCCTCGGTTATTCCTTTTCTGTTGGGATCCTGATGTAGTTTTCTCGCCTTTTCGACATTCTCCGGAACACTTCGCCGTATATTTTCTTTCTGAGGTGCAGATTATGCCCTTCCCATCCTGGCGCGCTTATGCGGACGGGCTTTGCTATGCAGATTTCCCAACCATCCTTTCGAGCTCTCCAAAGGATTAGCATCCCTTCTTTTCTGATACTTTCCCCCGCCACGGTCATTTTTGCGAACCAACGTTACCGAACCAACTACTTCCTTCGGAGGGCTTGTTCTTTATAAAACTTATTTTCCCCACCGCTCAAGAAGTTTTTTTGGCGTTCACTGAGGCCAAATCTTTTTCCCTTTTTACGTGATGCTCGACCACCTCCTCCAGTCTTCCCCTGCCGTCTTCCCTTTCACTTCTTGTCTCTTGTGCTACTGTTGGACAACGACGTTTCACTCGGTTTAGTGGTCTTTCCCTTCTGCTTTTCCCGCGTCCTTTTTTCCCCATAACTCGCCTGACCACTCCTCCATCTTAATTTCTTCACTTTCGCACATTGACTCATCTTGGGGACAGCACCCTCCTGGTTTTCATTTTGAGATTCTTTCCCCATTCTGGCTCCTTTTACCCCCTCCACGCTCCCCAACTTTTCCCCTGCATGGGTCACCCTGGAATGCCCGCACTTGGCAACCAACAAAACAACAACCTTTCCATCGAGCGCCTTTGCGCCCTCTCTCTTTTCTGTCGCCTTGATCTGTCGCGTGCCG